>Ga0194063_10001150_pt1 | contig 17718 bp, 13 predicted proteins | sample SepL3720m_MetaG_FD_155459 | JGI IMG/M metagenome (GOLD analysis project Ga0194063, IMG submission 155459) | Anoxic zone freshwater microbial communities from boreal shield lake in IISD Experimental Lakes Area, Ontario, Canada - Sep2016-L373-20m | ecosystem: Environmental > Aquatic > Freshwater... | reverse complement strand
TCCGGCACGACGGGACGGCCGAAGGGCGTTCTGTACACGCACCGCGGTACGTACCTGAATTCACTGGTCGAGGCACTGCAGGCGAACCTTCGCCCGGAATCGGTGTTCTTGTGGATCGTCCCGATGTTCCATTGCAACGGCTGGTGCTTCCCCTGGGCCGTCACCGCGATGGGTGGTCGGCACATCTGCCAACGCAAGGTCGACGCGCAGGCGATCTGGGATTTGATCGACAGCGAGACGGTCACGCATGCCAACGGAGCGCCGACGGTCTGGCTTGGAGCCACGTCGCATCCGGCGGCGCACCGCCTGGAACGGGAGATCAGCGTCATCACCGGTGGAGCGCCGCCGTCTCCCACCCTGCTTGCGCGGATGATCGCGCTGAACTTCCGGCCCGTGCACGCCTACGGGCTGACAGAGACGTATGCCCCGTACACGATCTGCGAACCGCAGGCGTCGTGGCAGGAGCTCTTACCCGAGGACCGAGCGAAGAAGCAGGGGCGCCAGGGCGTGGCCAACGTCATCTCGGACCCGATCCGCGTGGTTGATGACGCCATGCGCGACGTTCCGGCAGACGGCGAGACGATGGGCGAGGTCGTCATGCGCGGCAATAACGTGATGAAGGGGTACTTCGACGACCCGACCGCGACCGCCACCGCGTTCGCCGGCGGCTGGTTCCACTCCGGCGACATCGCGGTGATGCACCCCGACGGCTACATCGAACTGCGCGACCGCAAGAAGGACATCGTCATCTCTGGCGGGGAGAACATCTCGACGATCGAGGTGGAGCACGCGATCTCCGCCTACCCCGGCGTCCTGGAGTGCGCGGTCGTCGCGATCCCCGACGAGAAGTGGGGCGAGCGCCCGAAGGCATTCGTCACCCTTGTGCCCGATGCCCACGCCACCGAGCGCGAGATCATCGACTTCTGCCGCGAGAGGCTGGCTCGCTTCAAGGCGCCGGTGGCCGTGGACTTCGGGCCGCTGCCGAAGACGTCGACGGGCAAAGTGCAGAAGAACGTTCTCCGCGCCCGCGAATGGGCTGGGCGGTCGATCGGCATCAACTGAACTTCGTGGCGGCTCGGTGTCGATCACGCCACGAACTTGGGTACCGTGATTTGGTGAATTCACCACTGGATGAGTCCGGCACCACCTTCGCCTCGTTGGGCCTGCGCCCGGAGCTGCTGAGTGCGTTGTCTGCGCTCGGCTACGAGGAGCCGACGCCCATTCAGTCGGCGACCATCCCGCTACTCATCGGCGGCCGTGACCTTCTGGGCCAGGCGGCTACGGGAACGGGCAAGACCGCGGCATTCGCGCTGCCGATCCTTGAGAACCTTGACGGGAAGGATCGTGGCAAGGCACCGACCTCCTTGATCCTCGTGCCAACCCGTGAGCTCGCCCTTCAGGTGTCGCAGGCTTTTCATGGGTACGGCCGCGAACTCGGCGCGCGCACTGTCGCGATCTACGGTGGCGCCCCTGCACGTCATCAGGTCGATGCCCTGCGTCGCGGCGTGGACGTAGTGGTAGCGACTCCCGGACGAGCACTGGACCTCTGCGCAAGGAAGTCTCTCGTCCTCGACGAGATCCAGACTCTCGTGCTCGACGAGGCCGACGAGATGCTCGAGATGGGCTTCATCGAGGACATCGAGTCGATCATCGCGATGACACCCGAGAGCCGGCAGACGATCCTGTTCTCCGCCACCATGCCTAAACGCATCGACAAGTTGGCGGCGAGACACTTGCGTGATCCGCAGCGGATTTCGATCAAGTCGCAGGAGACCGCGCAGGACGAAGTCCCCCGCGTGCGGCAGGTTGCCTACATCGTCACGCGGCCGAACAAGGCCGCCGCCCTCGGCCGCATACTCGACGCTGAAGATCCCACTGCCGCCATCGTGTTCTGTCGCACGCGTGGCGGCGTTGACGATCTCACCGACATTCTTACTGCGCGCGGATATCAGGCCGAGGCGTTGCACGGTGGCCTCACTCAGGACCAGCGCACCAGAGTGCTCGGACGACTGCGTTCGGGTGCGAGTGAGCTGCTCGTCGCAACCGACGTCGCCGCGCGCGGCCTCGACATCGACCTGCTGTCCCACGTCGTCAACTACGACCTGCCGATGAGTCCGGAGTCCTACATCCATCGCATCGGTCGAGTCGGGCGCGCGGGACGTGAAGGCGTCGCGTTGAGTCTCGTCGAACCGCGCGAACGTCGCCTGCTGATGTCCATCGAGAAGCTCTTGGGTGGTCGGGTCGTCGTCGAGAAGGTGCCGACTGTCACCGACGTTCGACAGATGCGGCAGCAGCGCACGCGCGATGCGATCGAGACGTTGATCGACGATCCGGAAGCGCAGTCCCGACTCGATACCCACCGCGAAGCCCTCGACGACCTGTTGCTGGGTCGTGAGGCCAGCGACGTCGCCCTGGCGGCGTTCACCCTGGCGCACGAGGCGATCCAGGGGATGGCGGCCGAAGAGTCGGACCACGATCTCACCGCGACGCTCGCGCCAGAGTCTCTCTCGGCCGACTCGCGCTCGACCGATTCACGCGCACCGAGGAAGCGGAGGGAGGCACCGGAGGGCCCGATGACTCGACTGTTCGTCTCCTTGGGTCGCAAGGCCGGCGTTACCCCCGGCGACCTCGTCGGAGCCATCACGGGCGAGGCCGGGCTGAAGGGCAAGGACATCGGAGCCATCAGCATCCACGAGATGTTCTCCGTGGTGGAGGTTCCCTCGCCCAAGGCGAACAAGGTCATCAAGAGCCTTCAACAGGCGAAGATCAGAGGGCGAAAGGTGACGGTCCGCCTCGACCGCGACTGATCCTCCGTCACGGGTCGCCGAACGGCGCGGCAACGACTCAGCGGATCCCACGTGAATGGATGTGCGCCTCTAACGCTTGTGTGTGCCAGCGCAACGGGCCTCAGCGCACCACGCGGCCGGACACCTCGCGGTAGCCGACCGCGACCACGGCCTCGACCTGCTTGGGGGATCGGGAGCGGACCAGCACCTGGTATGTGCCGCCGACACCCGGAGCGGTCAGCCGCGCCAGGTAGAAGTACTTCGTCCCCGAGAACGATTCGACGAAGGGTGTGCGCTCGTTGGGTGCGAGGACGGTGCGCTTGCCGCGGGGATCGGTGATGACGACTTCGGGAACTGCAGATGCGCTCAACTTGTTGCCCGGCGCCTTATCGACGATGAGGAGCTGAGCCTCCAGCCGCTGTCCTGCCTTGAGCCCAACGCGGAATCCGCGCGTCTGCTTCCCCTGAACAGTGGCGTAGACGGCGAAGGAAACCGTGCCGTCGACGAGCAGCGGTCCGCGGTCGGGTGTCGGGTTGGCGGAGGTGAGCGGAACCGGTTGGTGCGCCTCGGCGGGGGACATGCCGGCGACCAGGACAGCAATCGCTAGGCCGAGGATGATCAGGATGCGCCGCATCCGTTCAGTATGCGTCACCGGCCGAGGCCGCGCGCCAAACTCGCGAGTGTGCGCGCTTCGGACCCACGGTGCTCGTGTTGCCGACTGGCTCGCCTCCCCTGATGATCGAAGCATGGGCTTCGCGTGCACGCGGCCCAGCCGCGAGGTCCGCCAGCGATTCAGGGGAGCACGATGAGCGACGTCGACCGAACCGGGCGCCTGGCCCGGTTGGTGGATTCCGAGCATTTCGCCGCGGCAATCGCCGCTGTGATCGTCGTGAATGCCATCGTCCTCGGCCTCGAGACGTATCCGAGCGTCATGGACGCCTACGGCAACGTGCTGATCCTGCTCAACGAGATCTGCTTCGGGATCTTCGTCATCGAACTCGTGCTCCGGATCGCGTCCTATGGCCGCAACACCGCGGCGTTCTTCAGGAGCGGCTGGAACATCTTCGACCTCATCGTGATCGGGGCCGTCTTCATCCCCGGCGTCCGCGAGCAGGCCCAACTGCTCCGCCTGCTGCGACTGGCCCGGATCGTCCGCCTGGTTCGCTACCTGCCGGATGCGCGAATTCTCATCCTGACAGTGGTCAAGTCCATTCCCTCGCTGTTCAGCGTGGTCGTCCTCACCGTGCTGCTCCTGTTCGTCTACGGAATGGTCGGGTGGTCGCTCTTCGGCGCGGCTCTGCCGGAGCAGTGGGGGACCATCGGCCGCTCGATGCTGACCCTGTTCATCCTCCTGACCCTCGAGAACTTCCCGACGTATCTCGAGCAGGCCGAGGCGGTGAGTCCGTATGCCGTCGTCTTCTTCGTCACCTACGTGCTGATGGCTGCCTTCATCGTGTTCAACCTTCTCATCGGCATCGTCATCGGCTCCATGGAGCGGGCACGGGAGAGCGAGGCGGCCGGCGCTGCCGAGCATCCGGAAGGTGACGATGTCGAGCCTTCGTCAGACGAGGCACTGGTCAGGCGGATCCGTGCCCTTCGCTTCGCCGGGACCTTGCCGCATTGGAGGACGCGGTTCTGCTCCGCTCCAAGAGCAGTCTCTGACGGGGCTAGCGGCTGAACGTGATGTGGGTGACGCCGCTCGGCGCTGAAACGGACGTGACCCGAGCTCCGTTCTCGAGCCCGCGAAGATCGTCCCAGAGTCGAATCCCGCTCCCGAGAATGATCGGGGTGATCGCGACGTGGAGGTCGTCCACGAGCCCTGCTTGGAGAAACTCCCGGACCGTTGATGGGCCACCACCGATGCGGACGTCCTGATCGCCGGCGACGACAACGGCCCGGGCGAGCACCTCGGGCGGTGAACCAGACAGGAAGTGGAAGGTGGTGCCGCCCTGCATCGGGATCGCCTCGCGCTGCGTGTGGGTGAGGACGAACACGGGGCACCCGAACGGTGGCTCGTCACCCCACCAGCCCTTCCAGTTTGGGTCCTCGGGGAAGGAATGAAGCCCGAACATCCCGGCGCCCATGATCTCGGCGCCGATTCCCTCGAAGTATCGAGCTGCGAAGTCGTCGTCGACGCCTGTGGTCCCTTCGCCGGAAGTATCGCCCAGGACGCGTGCTCGGAACGTGCGGGTCGCTGCATAGTCGCGTGTGAGTCGCGACCAGTCTTCGCCGAACGGATTCTCGGGTGTCTGGTCGGTCGTGGTGGCGAACCCGTCGAGGGAGACCATAAGGTCGACTCGCACTCGCGTCATGGTTGCTCCTTCATGTGGCGGTGACGGACCCGCTTGGTGTGAGGTCGGCGTCGACCGTGAAACGTCGGGGTGGGATCACCAAGGAACGTACTCAAGGCGTCCGACAGGGATAAGACCGGAGTCCGCGCACTCATCCGTACGCGACGGCGGCCGGAATGTTCGGTGTGTAGGGTGCCCGCCATGGCCGCTCCGCGATGTCCCCACGGCGGCATGGTCGCCTACCTCTGCGGCGAGCGGCAGTACGCCGCAAGCACCGTTGGCTGGGGGGTGATGACGTGACGGATGTGGCTGGCGGCGCCAGTCGGGTTCAGGACCTGATCAACCGGGTGCATGCAGATTGCGCCGAGCCGACCCTGGGCGTCGTCTCGACGGTCTACCCGGCACTCAGCGAGGTCGATCCTCACCTCTTTGGTATTGCCGTCGCGGACGTCGAAGGTCGAGTTAGCGAAGTGGGGGACTCGCGCCACCCGTTCACAATCATGAGCTGCGCGAAGCCCTTCGTGTTCGCCCTGGTCTGCCAGGCCCGTGGGCTCGAGGCGGTGCGACGCCGGATCGGCGTCAACGCCACGGGTCTGCCGTTCAACTCGCTGGCGGCCGTCGAGCGCGACCCGGAGTCGCGGACGAATCCGATGGTCAATGCGGGCGCGCTCATGAGCACGGGCCTCCTGCCCGGGGGCAGCACCGACGAGCAGTGGGATGTCGTGGCGACCGGCCTTTCTGACTTTGCCGGTCGGTTGCTCTCAGTCCATGGAGCGACCTACGCCTCGGCGTCCCTGACGAACTCCCGCAACCGCGCCTTGGCGCTTCTCCTTGCGGACCGTAAGGCGCTTGATGGAGATCCCGAAGAGGTCACTGACCTCTATACGCGGACCAGCTGCCTTGAAGTGACGGCCGCGGACCTGGCGCTGATGGGGGCGACGTTGGCTGACGGGGGAGTGAATCCCGTGACCGGCGAGCGAGTGGTGGACTCGGACGTCGCCCGAGCGACGATCGCAGTGATGGCGGTGGCCGGTCTCTACGAGACCTCGGGCGATTGGCTGTTGGACGTCGGGTTGCCCGGCAAGAGCGGCATCGGTGGCGGCATCGTGACCGTATCGCCCGGGAGGGGGAGCCTTGGCACGTTCGCTCCGCCCCTTGATGCGGCGGGCAACAGCGTCAAGGGGCAGCGGGTCGCCCGCCAGCTAGCAGGAGAACTCGGCCTCGACATCTTCGGACCTGCGCCGTCAGCCAACTGACCTCGGCGATGGAACCTGGCAAGTATCCGAATCGCACGGCCGGATGCCCGTACCGGTGCGCAATGATCTGGTCATGAGCAACCGCATTCCGGGTACCCCACCACCGGGAGACGAGTCGTGGATGGCGCTGGAAGCCGCCCTCCCGCCGGCGGCTCCGGACGGGCAGCAGGAACTGCTGCTGGAGCAAGAAGTTGACGCGGTCTTCCAGTGGTACAACAGGCAGGCAACGCGGGCGCGAAAGGCCTATCAGGTGTTGAGGGTCCTCGTTCTCGTGACAGGTGCCACGGTGACGGTCCTCGCGGCGTCAGCAGCCTCGCCCATCCTTACGGCGTCACTGGCCGCTGCCGTTGTCGTTCTCGAGGGTCTGCAGCAGGTGTTTCAGTTTCAGAAGAACTGGATCTCCTACCGGTCTTCTGCTGAGGGGCTCCGCTTTCACTGGTTCTTGTACGCCGCGAGGCGGGCTCCCTACGACGACGACAGAACGCGCGCCGATCGTCTCGCTCAAGTCATGCGCGAGGTGACCACGAAGGAGAACGCGGGGTGGGGAGGAACCATGCTCGGGAACGACAGTGGTCCGGCGTAGTGCGAAGCCCTGAGTGGTCGCGAAGGACCTGAATTCGGCCTTGTCGAGCCGGACCCCGAGCGGCATGCTTATGGCTTCCAGCTCCCGCTGGGTCTGCCCTGAGAGGACTGCGACATGGAGAAATACCTCGTTCTGTATCGCTCGAAGATGACCATGGGGGAGCAGATGGCCGGCTCCACCCCGGAGGATATGAAGGCAGGCATGGACGCCTGGATGGCGTGGGGTGCCGGCGCAGGCGACGCACTCGTCGACTGGGGCGTCCCCACCATGCCGACCTCGCAGGACGACCCGGGACCTGCTGGATGGATCGGCGGGTATTCGATCCTGCAAGCCGACGACCTGGCGTCAGTTCAAGCGATCCTCGCCGACCACCCGCACAACCAGATGGGGACCATAGAGATCCTGCAGATGCTGGAGATGCCGGGCGCATAACCGTTGCGCGGTCAGGCCCGTCGCTCAACTGGTCGACAGCAGGCGCTCAATTCTGCGGTCGGGGATCAGCCACATCGCGGCGACCACCACGTAGAGGGCGAGGGAGATGTAGGGATTGACGAATGCCATCAGGATCGCCACTACGTAGATAACCGGTGAGGACTTCCCCTTCAGGTCACGACCCAGGGCGGTGGCCAGTGCCGAGTTGGGCCCTTCTGACCTCAGGATCACGGACTGGAGGATGTAGTAGGCGACGCCTGCGAGCAGCAGCACGATGCCGTACGCGATGGTCGGGACGGTTGCAGCGTGGTTCTCGCCCATCCACCCGGTGGCAAACGGAAACAGCGACAGCCAGAAGAGCAGGTTGAGGTTCGCCCACAGGATCCCTCCCGTGATGTGAGTCGTTGCCTGCAGCAGGTGGTGGTGGTTGTTCCAGTAGATGCCGAGGTAGACGAAGCTCAGGGCGTAGACGAGGAACACCGGGACGAGGGGTTGCAGTGCGGCCCAGTCCGTGCCCTCGGGTGGACGCAGTTCCAAGACCATGATCGTCATGATGATCGCGATCACGGCATCGCTGTACGCCTCCATGCGGCCCTTGCTCATGGCTCGACCGTAGGGCACGACCGTGCTGACGGTCGGGGTTTTCGGACTGATCCGACGAGGCAGCGGAGGTCGTCAGTCCTCGGGGAGGGCAGCGAAGGACTTCTTGGCCGCGTTGTACCAGTCCATGGACTTCTTGGGGTGCCTCCAGCGTCCCTGCATCGCGCGCCACGCTTCGGCATGGGTCGTGTCGCCGCCGTCGACTGCCTCCTTGAGGTGTCGATCCTGGGCCTTGATCACGTCGTCTGCCGACTCGCCGATCAACTTGAGATCGCACGGTCCGCCCAGGTCCTTGCACGTCATGGTCTTCATCGGTGGCTTCCTTTCGATCAGCGGTGCCCAGCGGGCCCTGTCCTTGTATGACGCTGGGGGTGGTTCATGTGTGACGGCGTGATCGCGGTGCTAGTCGCGTCGTTCCCCGTCGCGTCGCTTGGTGATTCCCGCGAGGAGTTCGGGGTCCGCGCGGAAGGTGATGCCCTGCACAAAACCATCAGCAATGGCGAAGTCGAAGGCCACGCGGGCCTCGCCGAGGTGGAACCATGCCGCACCGGGTCGATCGCCGATGTAGACGGGCTGGGCCGCCTTCGCCGCACCGTTGAAGAAGGTGGCCACCTCCTGCTGTCCCTCGATGCGCTGCGGTGTGCCGGCGAGGAGTGCGGCCTCGTCCGCCGACACCACGGCGTCAGGTGCGAGCAGGTGCAACAGCCGGGTGAAGTCCCCCTCTCGCGCAGCCGCGAGGAAGGCGTCGACGACCTCCCAGTCGGTCAGTTGATCCTCGCGGGCCGGCTGTCGGACCTTGGCGCGCGCACGGGAGGCAAGTTTGCGAGCGGCCGTCGGCGTGGTGTCGAGGACTGCCGCGATGGTGGAGAACTCGAACCCGAAGCTGTCGTGCAGCACGAACGCCACACGCTCGTTGGGAGTCAGGCGGTCCAGGACGACCTGCAAGGCGACACGCACGGTGTCGGCGAGGGTCACCTCGTCGGCTGGGTCGGCCGCGGTCTCGGTGAGTTCGAGTTCAGCCTCAGGAGTGGGCACGCGAAGGCGCAGCCTGTCCAGGCACAGCCGGACGGTCACCGTGGTCAGCCACGCAGGCAGGTTGTCGATCGCGACGTCCGTGCCATGGAGGCGAAGCCACGCCTGCTGGACGACATCCTCGGCCTCGGATGGATCACCCAGGATCCGCGTGGCAAGGCCCACCAGTCGTGGCCGTTCCGCAATGAAGGCATCCGTCTGGTCCACTGTCGTCTCACTTCCTCAGGTAGCCGGTACCCCTTCGACGATCCGGCCTGGCAAAGAGTGACGGTTAGCGCACCACGCGGCCGGTGACCTCGCGATAGCCGACCGCCACGACCGCCTCAACGGGTTGCGTCGACCGTGAACGGACCAGTACCTGGTAGGTCCCGTTCCCACCTGCACCGGACAGGCATCCGTCTGGTCCACTGTCGTCTCACTTCCTCAGGTAGCCGGTAACCCTTCGACGATCCGGCCTGGCAAAGTGTGACGGTTAGCGCACCACGCGGCCGGTGACCTCGCGATAGCCGACCGCCACGACCGCCTCAACGGGTTGCGTCGACCGTGAACGGACCAGTACCTGGTAGGTCCCGTTCGCACCTGCACCGGACAGTCGGGCCAGGTACAGGTACTTCGTGCCCGAGTAGGACTCGAGGAAGGGCGTGCGCTCCTTCGGCGTGAGGATCGTGCGCTTCCCGCGGGGGTCGGTGATGACGACCTCGGGAAGTGCTGCCGCTGTGAGCGTGTTGCCGGGTGCCTTGTCGACGATGAGCAGCTGGGCCTCCAGCTTCTGTCCGGTACGCAGCCCGAATCGGAACCCTCGGGTGTCCTTCCCCTGCACGGTCGCGTAGACGGCGAACGACACGGTTCCGTCGACGAGCAGCGGACCGCGCTCGGGCGTCGGGTTTGCCGCCGTGAGCCGCACGGGCTGGTGCGCCTCAGCCGGGGAGGTGCCCGCGAGCACGACGGCAACAGTCAGGAGGATGACGATGAGGGCGCGCCGCATGCGTTCAGTATGTCGGCAAAGGCGGCCTTCAAAGGCCGGTACGCCCCCTGGCTGGACTCCTCAGCCTTCATCACGTGACATGGCTGGGGGCCGACGCAGCGCGCCGGCCCCCAGCCATCTGATTTCAGGCGGCCGTCACTATGACCGACCGGTCTTCTGCGCCTGGACGAACACAGCCGTCGTCCGAGCCGGCACTGTGAAGGTTCCGGTGCCCGCATCGAACGAGGACGAGCGCACCACTCGATCGGCCGAGTTGGCCTGCACCGGATGCAGGCGCACGTTGGCACCCTTCAGGTCGGCGACCTGGTAGGTCACCGGCTCATCAGTTGCGTTGAACAGGACCTCCAGGCGCTCCGCCTGACGATCGAGGTCGCCACCCGGCAGGGTATTGCGACTCGGATCAGCCAGCTCCATCACGATCAGGCCAGGCAGCTGATCCGGGCCGGTGTTGTGGAACACCAAGCGGTCGGAGACCCGTGCAGCCGTGGTCAGATGGAACAGCGGTGACGACCGGCTCATCAGTTGCGTTGAACAGGACCTCCAGGCGCTCCGCCTGACGATCGAGGTCGCCACCCGGCAGGGTATTGCGACTCGGATCAGCCAGCTCCATCACGATCAGGCCAGGCAGCTGATCCGCGCCGGTGTTGTGGAACACCAAGCGGTCGGAGACCCGTGCAGCCGTGGTCAGATGGAACAGCGGTGACGAGCGGCGGATCTGGAGCATCTCGTCCATGTGCTTCGACGTGGACGCGATGTTCGACGGCGCCGGACGCAGGGCGGGATCAGCCAGGAGCGGCTTCATCAACGACCAGTTGTCGCCGTTGTCGGCCTTCGGCGGCAGGCCGACTCCCCAGTTGTTGGTCTTCCCGGTGAAGTCGAGCCGGTTGAACCAGTCGCCGGAGTCGAAGCTGTTGCGATCCAGGGACTTCGATCGCAGCAGTTCCGTCCCCGCGTGGACGAACGGCACGCCCTGCGACAGCAGGGTGTAGTCGATGCCCAGGTTCTGGGCTCGGACCCGATCGGCCATCGACGTGTCCCGGGGGTTCTTGTACTGGGAGATGTCGAACAGCGTCTGGTTGTCGTGCGCCTCGACGTAGACGATGTTCTCCTGCGGATCGCTGGTGTAGCCCGTCGGCGAGCCGTTGTAGTCGACCTGCGAGCCCTTCACCTTGTTGCCGTTGCGGTCGACGAACGTGTAGTCGGCCAGGTTGCCGGTCAGGCCGACACGGACCTGATCAGCAGACAGCAGCAGCTCGGCCTTCTGCGAAGCCTCCGACGGACCACCTGGTCCCGATACCACCTCGTTCGGGTCGTACCAGAGGCCGTTGATGAGACCCTGGTTCTTGATGAGGTCGAGGCCACCGTCGAACGGACCGCCGCCGCGAACCGCGTCACGCAGGCGGTCGTTGAAGGTGCCGATTCCGGTGCCGGCCATGTTGGCCTGTGTCGCCTGGACGAACCGGGCGTTGTTGGCGACCTCGCCGAAGTTCCATCCCTCGCCGTAGAGGTAGATCGACTTTCCGTCGACCCCGTCCTTGGCCAAGGTGAGGGCGTCCAGCGCGGCCCGCAGGTTGAGCATGTTCTGCTTCGAATGGTGACCCATGAGGTCGAAGCGGAAACCGTCCACCTTGTACTCGCGCGCCCACGTCACGACGGAGTCGATCATGAGCTTCTCCATCATGGCGTGCTCGCTTGCAGTGTTGGAGCAGCACGTGGAGGTCTCGATCGCTCCCTTGTCGTTGAGGCGCTGGTAGTAGCCAGGCACCAACCGGTCGAGGACGGAGTTCGCGTCCTGACCGGCCGCGCTCGTGTGGTTGTAGACCACATCCATCACGACGCGCAGACCGTCCTCGTTCAGGCCCTTCACCATGTCGCGGAACTCCACGATGCGGCGCGAGCCTTGCGGGTTGGTGCTGTAGCTGCCCTCAGGAACGGTGTAGTGCAGCGGGTCGTAGCCCCAGTTGAAGCCATCGGTCTTGGCGTTGGCCGTGACCGCGGCCTGCTGGGCCTCGGAGTCGGCCGGGAGTCCGGCCAGGTCCGCGGCCGATGGCTGCGTCCAGGTGCTGCGGTCCTCGTTCACCGTTGCGAAGTCGAACGACGGCAGCAGGTGCACGTGCGTCAGACCCGCCTCGGCCAGTTCCTTCAGATGCTCGGTGCCGTTCGTGTCGTCCAGCGCGAATGCCTCGAACGTGCCCCGCTTGCTGGCGGGGACGGACGGATCGTTCGCCGAGAAGTCACGCACGTGCAGCTCGTAAAGCGAGATGTCCTCGGCCTTCTTGAGCTTGGGCTTGCGCAGCTCGTCCCAGCCGCCCGGCTTGAGGCTCCGGGAGTCGAGGTCGACGACCTGGCTGCGCGTGCTGTTGGTGGACAGCGACAGCGAGTAGGGATCGGTCACCTGGTTGGTGACGATCGCCTGCGTGCTGGGTGCCCACACCGTGACCTCATAGAGGTAGTACCGACCGGTGAGGTCGGCTCCGGACGCAGACCACACGCCGCTGGCGTCGTCGCGCGCCATGTCGAGCGTCGCGCTGGGGGCCGCCGCGGTGGCGGTGTCGAACACGAGCACTCGGGCCTGCTGTGCCGTGGGGGCCCAGACCCGCAGGGTCGTGGCGCCACCAGACACCGTTGCCCCGAGGGCGACCTTCGCGGCCTGGGCCGAGTACAGATCGTCGAGGACACCCGGGATCTGCACCGACGTCGCCCGGCGAAGGCTGCCGTCAGCTGCCTTCTCGACCGCCACGACCTGCCCTTGAAGTGCCTTCGGCACCGTCGCCAGATCGGCGCGGCGGACCTTGAACACCTGGTAGCCCGCGAGGTGCGGCCACTTGGCGGTCAGCTCCGGGGTCATGCCGGCCGGGTCGTACGTCAATCGGATGGACTTGCCTCCGATAACCCCGTCCGGTCCGGCCGTGATCTCGCCCGTGGGGCTCCACCTCAGGGTGTACGACAGGGCATCCGGAGACTCCGCCTTCCACAGCACGGTGTCCTGCGAGACCCACTGCGCCTGCGCCTTGGTGAGGTCGGCGTCGACGCCGCGACCGACAACGGGCAGCAGCCACTGGATCTGGCTGTCCTTCGCCTGACCGGAGACGTACCAGGTCTGGTTGCCGTAGGTCGTCAGGTCGAGCGCCTGATCAGCGTTCGGATCCTTCGTGTCCCCACGGTGGATGATGAAGTTGAGCCGTGATGCCCCGTCGACGAGAGGCACCTGGAACACCGGGCCGAACGCGTCGACCCGGACCGGCTTCAGCGGCGTGGTCCACTGGGTCGAGACGGCTGCGCCGGTCCACACGTGCATTCCCCAGAAGTCACTGCTGACGGATGACGTGTAGTCGCCGTAGTCGCCGTCGGCACGGTGGTAATGGATCTCCGCGTACTTCTGCGCGGCACCGCGAGTGCGGTTGATCGTGCCGTCGCCTTGGTTGCGCCAGATCTCGCCGGCGGCGCTAGGAACGAACGCCTCGTCGGCATTGACGTCCTTGGTGTCGCCGTTGTGAATGATGAAGTTCAGCACCGCTTGCGGGTTCTTCAGCGGTACATCCCAGTAGGCGCCGAAGTCATCGATGCCATCGGCCGGGCGCGGATTGGCCCAGTCGGTTCCCACGCCTGCGGCGATCGCATCGCCCCACAGGTGCAGGCCCCAGCCAGCGTAGTTGCCGTCCGTTCGGTTGTAGTGAATGCGGGCGAAGCCGCGTGCGGCAGCCAGCGATCCGTCGACCCCGGCATCACCCGACGTCAGCCAGATCTCAGGAGTCACCTGCGGATTCGCGAAGCGGTCGCCGTCCGGGTCCTTCACGTCGCCCTTGTGGACGATGAATCCGACGCTGCTGCCGCCCGGCTTGATCTTGACCCAGGCGAAGCGGCCGTAGGCGTCCTCGCCGGAGAAGGGGATCGGGCTCGTCCAGTCGACCGTGCCCTCGATGTCGCCCCAGGCGTGCAGGCCCCAGCCGTCGTAGTTGCCGTCCGGCCGGTTGTAGTGCACGACCATGTAGTCGGCGCCGCTGCTCGTGACCGGCGGCGGTGTGACCGTGGCCCCGACCGTCGCCGAGACCATGTCGGCATTGAGTGCGCCCGCGCGCGTCTTGACGATCGCGCGGATGTCGAGCTTGGCGCCCGCCGCGTAGCCGGAGACGTCGTACTGCATCGAGTACGGCTTGTTGTCGTCGGTGCCGGCGACCGTCCAGTCGCCGCCATCGGCGCGCACGGCGAACGTCACCTCGGCCGGCGCGCTGCCGGTCACCTTGGCCGAGAGGTCGATCAGACCCTTGACCTCGGTGCCCGCCGCGGGGCCGCTGACACTGATGACCGGAGCCGGGGCGTCGGCCACGACGCCATCGGCGCGGTAGACGACTGCCGAGAGCGGCGGAACCGTGATCGTCAGCTCGCGCGAGGCGTTGGTCGTCGCGGCTGGAGCACCCGTCGGCCAGATCCCGGTGAAGGGCATGTCGGCGGAGTACGTCGGAATCGACGCAGTCTTCGGGGTGGTGGCGTTGTTAAGTGCGACGACGTACTCGACGCCTTCCTTCCAGTCCATCCGGCTGAAGGCGTAGATGCCCGCGCTGCTGGACGAGAACCGATGCTGCTGGAGGCCCGAGCGCAGTGCCGGGTTCGCAGCGGTGAGGCTACCCAGATCCGAGAGGTGCTGGTACAGCGGGTGCGTGGGGTCGAAGTTGTCGTCAGCCGTGGTGGCTGCGGTCCCGATGAGATTGTCATCGTTGTAGGACGCCACCTTCGAGGGGAACATGTCCTGTCGTGCGTCCTTGTCACCGCCGTCGCCCGTGAAACCCTGCTCGTCGCCGTAGTAGACGACCGGGTTGCCCCGCGACAGGTACATCAGCGAATGGGCGAGCTCATCGCGCGCCAGCTGGTCGCCGCTGTTGCGCAGGAAGTAGCCGATGCGGCCCATGTCGTGGTTGCCCAGGAAGGTGGGCAGCGAGTAGGCGTTGGAGTCCGCGTCGATGTAGAGGTCGTCCTGCTGGAACAGGTCACGCAGGGTGTCCGTGGAGTCGCCCTGAGCGAAGCCAGATGCCTTGCCCTGGAAGGGGAAGTCGAGGACGGCTGGCAGCTTAAGCTCCGTCGTGTAGCGGGAGGTGAAGGACGGGTTGCCGTCGAACACCTCACCGAACGAGAAGAAGTTGGGATTGCCGTGCGCGGTCGCGTACGACTGGATGGCCGGCGCGAACGCCGTCCAGAACTCGTCGTTGACGTGCTTGACGGTGTCGATGCGGTAGCCGTCGATCCCGAGCTCGGTGATCCACGCCGAGAAGATGTCGATCATGCCGTTGACGACCTTGGGGTTCTCGGTGAACAGGTCGTCGAGTCCGAAGAAGTCGCCGTACTGGCTCGACTCGCCGGCGAACGTCGAGTTCCCTCGGTTGTGATACACCGTCACGTCGTTGAGCCAGGCCGGAACCTTCGCGTTCGCGAGGGCGGACGGGACCGTCGGCGTGTACGGGAACGAGGCGGCATTGAGCCCGGGGAAGGCAGAGGTGCCCGCCACCTTGGCGTCGTCGAACTCGTTGCCGTTGGCGTCGAGGTACGGGTAGGCGCTCTTGGACCGATAGGTGTCCTTGCCCTCCTCGTACTGGATGACATCGGCGGTGTGGTTCGGGATGATGTCGAAGAAGACCTTGATGCCCTTGGCATGGGCCGCCGTGATCAGGTCGGCCATCTGCTGGTTGGTCCCGAAGTGCGGATCGATCTGGGTGTAGTCGATCGTCCAGTAGCCGTGGTAGCCAGCCGACACGTCCGTTCCTGTGCCCTGGACCCACTGGTTCTTGAACATGGGCGTCATCCACAGAGCCGTGATGCCCATGCCCTTGAGGTAGGGCAGCTTGTCCTTCAGGCCGGCGAGGTCTCCACCGTGGTAGAAGCCCTTGTCCGTCGGGTCGAAGCCGTGCACGAGTCGGCCCTTGGTCGGGTCGACACCCGCGGTGTCATTGCCGGTGTCGCCATTCGCGAATCGGTCGGGCATCACGAAGTAGAACTTCTCGCCGGTCATCGACTGGCGGACGCTGTCGCCCGCGAGCTTGTCGTCGCCCGGGAGCACGCCGCTGATCTGGGCCTGGACCGTCACGGTGGGGATGTTGTCGGTCGGGGAGTAGGAGATGGTGACCTTGTCCCCGAGCTGGCCGACGGTGAAGGGGATGTTGTTGCCGCCGCCGTTGGCGCCGTAGCTGGTGTCCCACGCCTCGTTGCGCGCGACCTTGAACTCGTAGTTGCCGGCGGGAAGCGTGTCGGTGGTGAAGGTGTAGGTGCCGTCACCGTCGGTGTCCTGCAGCCAGGAGCGCAGGCAGTCCGGCTGCCAGTCGCCCGGGCAGCCGAGCTCGCTCTGGAAGCTGCCTGCTGCGGTTGCGATGGCTGAAGAAACGGAGTCCGTGGCCCAGTGCGACACCGGGTCGAAGTAGAACTTCACGGATGCGTCCGCTGCGACCGTCAGGGGGATGTTGTTGGGGCCCGTGTTGAGACCGTAGCTCTCGGTCCACGCGTCGTTCAGTGCGGCCTTGTACTCATACGCGCCAGCGGGAATGGGGAAGGTGCCCTGCCACACACCGTCGGTGGCGTCGAGGGCCAGGTGCGTGGCCGCGCATTCCGGCTGCCAGTCTGCGGGGCAGCCCAGTTCGCTCTGCAGGCTGCCGGCGATCGTCACCGACGGCTTGCTCGGAGCCGGGGTTCCACCGCCCTGCGCGGCAACGCTCGCGGTGGCGACGTGGGTGTCCTTAACGTACGAGATCGTCACGGCGTCCCCGGCGTTAGCGACCGTGAAGGAGATGTTGGCACCGTCGGCCACGCCGTTGGCCCCGTAGTTGACGCCCCAGGCCTCGTTGTGAGCCACCTTGAAGTTGTAGGTGCCGGCGGGCAGCGCGGTGGTGGTGAAGGTGTAGGTGCCGTCGCCGTCTGGGTCCTGCAGCCAGGAGCGCAGGCAGTCCGGCTGCCAGTCACCGGCGCAGCCGAGCTCGCTCTGGAAGTCGCCGGCGGCGGTCGCGATGGTCGACGACTGCGAGTCGGCGACCCAGTGGGTGGCGTTGTCGTAGTAGAACTTCACGGTCGAGTCGGCGGCCAGGTTCAGCGCGATGTTGCCGCCGTTGGGGGCCGCGTTGGCGCCGTAGTTCTCGGTCCACGCGTCGTTGAGTGCGGCCTTGTACTCGTAGGACCCCACGGGCACCGCGAACGAGCCCTGCCAGACACCGTCCGTGGCATCGAGCGCGAGATGGGTCGACGCGCACTCCGGCTGCCAGTCTGCGGTGCAGCCCAGCTCGCTCTGCAGGCTGCCGGCGATCGTCACCGACGTCGGTTCCGGCGTGGCAGCAGCACTGGCGACTCCCGCAGGAACTGTCACCGAGGCCGCGAGCAGCGCCCCCATCAACAGTCCAAGGCCGTACGGACGCAGAGCAGTCATCAGTTCTCCAGATGGTCAGGGCCGGTGTGCGATGAGCCCCCGCGAAAGCCGCGCAGTCAATGCACGGTGCGGGTTCACTCGTGCGTGACCGTAACCTCCCGTTTGTCGCGATGAGCCTTCGCTTCACCTCGTTCTTACCAAGTCGCTCCCAACCTGTTGTACAAGGCGGGGTGATCGGGCTAGTTGCATCTGCTATTGCACGTCGTACAAAAGGTCGTTACATACCAACGCTTCTCCGGCACGGATACGTAATCGATGACCGTGAAGTGTCACGCACCCGGTGGTAATCGATGGACAGTCGGGAGCGCGCGACAGCGGATGTCAGTCGTCGTCCTCGGGCCTGATGGGCGCAAC
>Ga0194063_10001149_pt1 | contig 17735 bp, 16 predicted proteins | sample SepL3720m_MetaG_FD_155459 | JGI IMG/M metagenome (GOLD analysis project Ga0194063, IMG submission 155459) | Anoxic zone freshwater microbial communities from boreal shield lake in IISD Experimental Lakes Area, Ontario, Canada - Sep2016-L373-20m | ecosystem: Environmental > Aquatic > Freshwater... | reverse complement strand
GCAGGGTTCCGTGCCCGCCGGATCGGAAAACCCCCAACTGCTGTTGATCACGTCGGCCTTGACGGTCGTCCCGTTGACGGTGATTCCGGTCTGCATCGCGGTTTTGTAGGCATACGTGAACGTCTGATCGGTGATTTCGAACGATCCGGTGTAATCAGATTTCGGGTCCGGGTTCCATGCGGTCGCGATCGCCGCCGACCAGAGCGTGGCCTGCGGGGCAATCCCGTCCTGGTAGGTATACATGCCATTGCCGGCGATGGTTTGGCCGACCATCGTGGCGTGCCAGTCGAACTGCCCGAGCGATGTGCCCGTGACCGAGGGATCCGAGATGTAGGTGGTGACGTTGCCCAGCGTCTCGTGGCCGTTCCAAATCGAACCCGCTTCGATGTTGGCCACGACCGCGTTCGCCCCGCTGAAGCCCATCGAGTAAAATGTCCCCGCTCCAATCTGCTCGTTGATATAGAGGCCGTTGAAGATGTTCGTGCCCGAATTGCTCCCGACCAGCGCGAGCGCAGGCAAGACCGAGCCGGCAAACACAGCCGCCAAGGCAAACGCCCGAAGGCGAAGTCCGCGGAATGTCAGGGAGAAAACCATTTTTAGGGGATGCGGCCATTAACAGAGCGCAAGCAAAGCGCGTGCGCCAACATTTTTTTAAAAATTCCCTTGCCAGCACCGCGCGCATCCCTAGTCTTTCCCTCCCGCTCAATGTCGGGGTTTCAAAACAAACATTCACTGTTCTTTATTCTATGGCATCACCATCAGCCCAAAAAATCCGGATCCGGCTCAAAGGATTCGACTACCGCATCCTCGATGCCTCCGCGCACGAGATCGTGGAAACCGCGAAACGCACGGGATCGAAAGTCACCGGGCCGATCCCGCTCCCGACCCGCATCGAAAAATTCACCGTCAACCGCTCCCCGCACGTCGATAAAAAGTCGATGGAGCAATTCGAAATCCGCACCCACAAGCGGCTGCTCGACATCGTCGAGCCCACGGCCAAGACCGTTGACGAACTCCGCAAACTGAACCTCCCGGCCGGGGTCGACATCACCATCAAAATCTGACCGCCATGAGCATTGGACTTCTCGGAAAAAAACTCGGCATGACCCGCGTCTATGATGACAAGGGCCGCTGCACTCCCGCCACCGTCATCGAGGCGGGCGGCAATCGCATCCTTCAAACCAAAAGCGCGGACAAGGACGGCTACGCGTCTGTCCAGGTCGGCTTCGGCGACCAGAAGCCCCAGCGCGTTTCAAAAGCGCAGACCGGGCACTTTGGAAAGACCTCTTCGACGCCGAAGCGGTTCATCCGCGAGTTCCGTCTCGCTGCGGGGGAAACCGCCCCGGAATCCGCGGACGTCGCCGTCACGGTCTTCGAGACCGGGCAATTCGTGGACGTCATCGGCCAGTCGAAAGGCAAGGGCTTTCAGGGCACGATCAAAAAGCACAACTTCCATGGCCAGCCGATGACCCACGGTTCGACGATGCACCGCCGGAACGGCTCCATCGGCAACCGCTCGACCCCGGGCCGCGTTTGGAAAAACATGGGCATGCCCGGCCACATGGGTGACGAGCGCGTCACTCTCCAAAACCTCCGCATCCTCCAGGTGCGCGGAGAAGAAGGCGTTATCGTCGTCAGCGGAGCGGTCCCCGGAGCCAAGGGCTCCTTCGTGATCGTCCGGCCGTCCAAGAAAAAGAAGCCCGCCGCAAAAAAGTAGCGCTCGGCCTCCCCGGCAAGTCCGGGGGTTGATTTCAAGCCGCTCCGGCCGATCGCCGGAGCGGCTTTTTCATGCCCTTCGCAGCCCTTTTCTGCAAAAACTGGATTTGGAAAAGGGGTCGCCCCCAGCCGCCTTCTCCGAGCAGACCGGGGCGGGCTGCTTCCATTGGAGGGCGGTCGCCCCCGGACGCCTCGCTGAGCAAAAGCGAGATTTATTCACAGGTGCCGTCCCCTCAAATCCGAGGGAGATGAAAGATCTCGCGGCCCCCGCCACAAAAATCACGAGGGGAAAGCGTGTTCCTCACTGTATTCATGCGTGTTCCACGCCGGGAAGCACGGGTTTTCTATTCGCGATTTGGGTCAATAAACGCCTGCGGACTTCTGTTTTTTCTCTAGTGGATCCGGAGAAACTCACAGGTTGTTCACATCCGCTCTGGCGGGGCCTATTTCGAAACCCGCCCGATGATTACGCTGCAATAATTTGATTCGCTCACCGAGGCCTGCCCCCTGATTGCCACGGTGGTTTTCGCCGAGATTTGGCGGATGCCGAGGACGCGGGTTTGGCCGGGGGCGAGGGGGCTGTTTGCCTCGTAGGTGCGGCTGGAAAACCGCCTCAGCCCCGCCTGGACGCCCTCGCTCAATGTGATTTTGACAGAGATTTTTCCCCTGGCAAGCTGGCCCTGGACATCCGCGCGGCTGTTCGAGATCCGGGTCGAGGAGGAAAAGCTCTCCCCGGCGGACAGGCTCTGCGCAAAAACCACGTAGCCGCCTTTGAGATATGATTCCTTGGTCATGACCCGGTCGGAGTTGGTAATCCCGGCCAGATCGACCCTCGCCAGAGCTGCCTCCAGCTCGCCGGCGGTTTTTACTTCCGGAAACTGCACGATCGCGAGATCGAGCTGGGAGGCGTTTGCGGCAAGGCCGAAAGCGAGGACCGCGAGGCCGAGTAATTTAAGCATCCCTTCCGCTATTCCCCGCGCGGAATTAATGCAATGGGATTTCAACGGAAAAATGATCATGGACGCGGCGCTCGGTGTGCGGGTATTGCTCGTAGCGACCCGATGACCCATTCCCTCCGGTTAAAAATTGCGCTTTGGTTTTTGATCGTCGTTGCCGCCGTCGGCTCCGCCGGGGTTGCGGGATTTCACCGGCTCTCGAATTACGTCCGCGTGGAGGCGGAGAACCAAATGGCGGCAAAGCTGGACCATGTCCTGGACGTGCTGGAATCGACGAACAAGATCTATTCGGAGCTCGTGACATCCTCGATGAAAGTCCTCCAAATGCTCGCGGCCCAGCAGGGCGGTCCGCACATTTCCGGCCGCGATCCTCAAGGTCGCCCGGCACTCTTTTTCGGAGATTCCTGCGTGAGCACCAGCAACGAACTGGTGGATCGGGTCAGCCAGATCATGGGGGGCACCGCCACTTTCTTCGTCAGGGACGGCGCCGATTTTGTCCGGGTCAGCACCAATGTCCTGGAAGCGGATGGAAACCGCGCCCTCGGAACCCGGCTGGATCCCGGCGGCAAGGCCATTGCGGCGCTTCGCGGCGGGCAGCCCTACTCGGGCATCGCCGACATCCTCGGCAAACCCTACGTCACCAGATACGAACCGCTCAGGGACAGCGCCGGAACCATCATCGGCGCCTGCTATGTCGGCTATGCGCTGGAGACTTTGTATACGATCCGCGACGTGATCGAGGACCGCGGCATCCTGGAGCGGGGGTTCTTTGTTCTGCTCGACAACAGGGAGCAGGTTGTTTTTCGCACGACGAAAATCACCCGCGAGGATTCGGCGGAGATCATCGCTTTCAGCACCCACAAGACCGGCAATTCAGGCAGGCAGTGGATGATCAAGGTTTCCGACTTCGAACCGTGGAACTACACGATCATCGCGGCCCTCTATCTGCCGGACATCAACCGGATCACCTGGCAGTTCATCCGTCAGGTTTACGGGGTCGGAAGCGTGACCATCCTCCTGGTGCTTCTGGTTTCCTTCTGGCTCGCGTCACGGCTCTCGGGCGCGCTCGAGTCCGCGCAGACCGCCCGCCGGGAGGCGCTGGCGGCCCGCGATGCGGCGGAGTCCGCGAACCGGACCAAGAGCGCGTTTTTGGCGAACATGAGCCACGAGCTACGCACCCCGATGAACGCGATCATCGGCTACAGCGAGATGCTCATCGAGGAGGCGGAGGACCGCAAGCTGGAGGGGTTCTCCCCCGACCTCAATAGGATCCGCACGGCGGGCAAACACCTGCTCTCGCTGATCAGCGACATCCTGGATCTCTCCAAAATCGAGGCGGGGAAGATGACGCTTTTCGTCGAGGAGTTCGAGGTTGCCGCGATGGTCCGCGATGTGGTTTCCACGATCCAGCCGCTGGTCGAAAAGAACCGCAACGCGCTCGAGGTTTCCGTTTCCCCGGAGTGCGGGCTCATGCGCGCCGACCTGACCAAGGTCCGCCAGACGCTCTTCAACCTCCTGGGCAACGCGGCCAAATTCACAGAAAACGGCACCGTCCGGCTCTCCGTCTCCCGCTCCCCGGATGCCGGCCGGATGATTTTTGAGGTGGAGGATTCCGGCATCGGCATCACGGACGAGCAGATGGGCCGGCTCTTCCAGGCGTTCTCCCAGGCCGATGACTCGACCACCAAAAAATTCGGCGGCACCGGTCTCGGCCTCGTGATCAGCAGCAAATTCAGCCAGCTCATGGGCGGCGGCATCACGGTGCGGAGCACCCATGGAAAGGGGACGACATTCCGCGTGGACCTTCCCGCATCGGTGAGCGAACATTCCACCACGGCTGCGTGAAACAGGTCATCCAAAAAGGCGCGATGAATCGCGAGAAGCCATTGAGCGAAATTTCCGCAATGATCGCCCGCGGCATCACGAACTGACCATGGCAAGAATCCTCCTCGTCGAAGACAACGAAATGAACCGCGACATGCTCTCTCGCAGGCTCGCCCGCCGCGGGCACGATGTCCTCGTCGCCGTTGACGGAGCCGAGGGGGTCGCCCGCGCATCGGCGGACCTTCCGGATCTGATCCTCATGGACATGAGCCTTCCGGTCATGGACGGATGGGACGCCACCCGCCGGATCAAGGCCGGCCCCGCCACCTCGAAGATCCCCGTCATCGCCCTCACCGCGCATGCCATGTCCGGGGACCGCGAACAGGCGCTCGCCGCCGGTTGCGACGACTACGATACCAAGCCGATCGAATTCGACCGCCTGGCCGAAAAAATTGCCGCCCTCCTCCTCGGCGGCGGGCCGCCTCAACCTCCCGCTTCCCGATGATTCCGGCCTCCGAACTTCCCAGGCTCCGCCACGATCTCAGGACGCCGGTGAACCACATCATCGGATACTCGGAACTGCTGGGCGAGGAGCTGGGCGACCGCGGGGTTGAAGGGCTCGACGACCTGGAAAAAATCCGTTCTGCGGCAAGGACGCTTCTGGGGTTGATCGATAGCCGGCTCGGCGGGGGCGTGCAGGTTTCTTCCGGCGCGGCGAAACCGGGGACCTCCACGAAACCTGCTGAGCACGCCGCACCCTCGGCCGCCCGCATTGCCGGCCGCGTCCTGATCGTGGACGACAACGGCGAGAACCGCGCCCTGCTCGAACGCCAGTTGAGCCGGCAGGGCCACGCGGTCACCGTTGCCGCCGATGGCCGCGAGGCTTTGGACTTTCTCGAAAAACAGCCCTTCGATCTCGTGCTCCTCGACGTGATGATGCCGGTCATGGACGGGCTCGCCGCGCTCCGCGAAATGAAAGGCTCCCCGGAAATCCGCCACATCCCGGTGATCATGATCTCCGCCCTTGACGAACTCGAGAGCGTCGTCCACTGCATCGAGGCCGGCGCCGAGGACTACCTACCAAAGCCGTTCAACCCGACGATCCTTCGCGCGAGGATCGGGGCCTGCCTCGAAAAGAAGGCGCTCCGCGACACTGAGCAGCAGCACCTGCGGACGATCGAGGAAACTCAGAGGCGGCTCAATTCCGAACTCGCCGAGGCCGCAAATTACGTCCGCTCGATCCTCCCCGCGCCTCTCGCTGGGCCGTTCGCCATCGATTGGTCGTATGTTCCCTCGACCGAGCTCGGCGGGGATTCGTTCGGCTACCACTGGATCGATGACGACCATTTCGCTCTCTACCTTCTCGACGTCTGCGGCCACGGGGTCGGGGCCTCGCTGCTCTCGGTCTCGGCGATCAACGTCATCCGCTCGGGGGCGCTGCCGGGGACGGACGTGCGCGATCCCGGCGCTGTCCTCTCCGCGCTCAACGCGGCGTTCCCGATGGAGGCCCAGAACAACATGTATTTCACCCTCTGGTATGGGGTTTACCAGAAATCCACCCGCACCCTGCGCCATTGCAGCGGCGGGCATCCGCCGGCGCTCCTGCTGGTGCCTCAGCCCGATGGCACGAACACGATCGAAGAAATCAACGCCCCAGGCCTGATCCTCGGCGTCGTGCCTTCGGCCGTTTACAAACCCGGCAACTGCACCGTCCCCTCCGGAGCCAGCCTTATCATGCTTTGCGACGGGGCCTACGAGGTCCGCACGAGTGCCGGCTCGCTGCTCGAGTTTGACGAGTTCGTCGCCTTCATGCGCGAAAACGGGACCGAGCCGGACGCTTTTGAACGCGTGCTCGCGTGGATCCATTCGCTCCGCGGCGACGGCCCGCTCGATGATGACTTTTCGCTCGTCCGAATCCGGTTTCCCTGAAATGGAACTCACCCTAAAAAATGATTTTGCGGAAATCCCGCCCGCGGCGGACGCCGTCGCGCACTTCCTCGCCGGGCAGCGAGTGTCCCCGGAGATCCTCTACTTCGCACGTCTGGTCATCGAGGAGCTCGTGAGCAACACCATCAAATACGGTTACGACGATCGCGGCCCTCACGAGATCCATATCAACGCCGGGATCGAACGCGGCACACTGGTCCTTAAAGTCTCCGACGACGGCCGCCCCTTCAACCCGCTGGATGCCCCGGAACCCGCCGCCCACCTCCCCGCGCACGAACGCCCGATCGGCGGCCTCGGCCTTCACTTCATCCGCAGCCTGTCCGACTCCTTTCACTACGAACGCCGGGACGAACGCAACATCGTCGCGGCCCGCAAATCGCTGGTCTCAAGCTGAAGAGGGTCGCCCGAGCCGAGCGATGGCTGGCCTGAATGTTTCTCCAAAAAAGCACCCTCTCTCTCGGTTGCGGATTGTTTGTTAGCAACTTGTGGGTTTTCTCTCCTTTCCTCCAAGAACCCGACCGGTTTTCCGATTTGTTGGCCGCCCTGCGCAACAAACCGTTTTTTGTTCACAGCCTTCTTCCCCCGTGGAACACCCGGCCATGCGGTGAAGAACAGGATTTGATGGTGTTGTTCACATGATGAATATGAAGAAAGGGACGGCCTTTAATCCTTTCTTCTTCTTCTAGATTGTTAACAAGAATGTTCTCGTCCGCTGTAGGAGGTTGAAGGGCCTCGCCTTGAGCGCCGCAACAACAGGAGCAAAGAGGGTCACGACACCGCGCCGATTTCTTCTGCGATCCGAAGGAAGGCATCGTGCGGCGAAGGGTCGGCGGTAATTGGGCGACCGATAACAAGATAGTCGGCGCCGCACCGCACAGCCTCGCCCGGGGTCATCACGCGCCGCTGGTCGCCTTTGTCGCTGCCGGCGGGCCGGACGCCCGGCGTCACGATCACGAGCGCGTGGCCGAACTCCTCGCGCAACGGAGTGATTTCATGTGGGCTCGCCACGACGCCGCGCAAACGGCAGTTCGCTCCCATCTCGGCAAGACGGAGAACCTGGTCCGCTGCCGGCCGGGGGACGCCGACAATATCGAGCGTCTCGTCGTCCATGCTTGTCAGGACGGTGACGCCGAGCACCAGGGTTTTGGTGCCCTCGGCGGCCATCACCGATTCGGAAACCATCGCCGGGCCTCCGCCAAGGTGGATTGTTGTCATGTCCACGCCGAGTGCGACAGCCGACTTCACGGCCTCCTTCGCCGTGTTCGGGATGTCGTGGAATTTCAAATCGAGAAAAACTTTGGCTCCGAGCAACTGGGTTTCCCGAACGATGGCTGGGCCCACAGCCGTGAAGAGCTGGAGCCCGACTTTAAAAATGCACCCTTCCCCGGCGAGCGCCCCGATCAGGTGCATGGCCGAAGCGAGATCCGGGGAATCCACGGCAACGATAATTTTTTCTTTGGCAGGAACGGGCATTGGCGGATGATGGAACCCGCATGACAATTCAGGCACCAGCCAAAGTCAACCTCGCGCTCCGGATTCTCGCGAGGCGGCCAGATGGGTATCACGACATCGAAACCCTGATGGTCCCGATTTCTCTGGCGGATGAACTGGACGTCGAGGTTTCCGAAGGCGAAGGGATCGAGATGGAATGCGACGCGCCCGACCTGCCGGTCGGCCCGGACAACCTTGTCTGGCGCGCGGCCGCAGCCTTCATGCAGCACGCGGGACTCCGTTTTCGCACGCGAATCGCTCTGAGAAAACGGATTCCCCACGGCGCTGGGCTCGGCGGAGGAAGCAGCGATGCTGCCGCCGTCCTCAACGCGCTCGATCATCTGAACAAAACAAACCTCGGCGCAGAGAAGCTAGAAGAGATCGCGGGAACATTGGGCTCCGACATTCCCTTTTTCATCCGCTCCCGCCCGGCGCTGTGCCGAGGACGCGGAGAGGTGATGGCGGACGCTGAGATTCCACCCGCGCGGATCCTTCTACTGAAACCCCCGTTTCCCGTTTCCACGCCATGGGCCTACCAGGCTTGGAGCCCTCACCAGACGACAAACGGTGCCCGGCAGTTCCACGGAAAGGTCGAGCTCATCAACGATCTCGAAGGCCCCGTCTTTCAAAAGCTTCTGCTCCTTCCCGCCATCAAGGGTTGGCTTCTCGAACAGGAAGAGGTATCCGCCGCCATGATGTCCGGATCCGGCTCGACGCTCTTTGCTGTTTTGCGCGGCAAAGCTGGCCAGCTCGCGCAGCGGGCCAAAGACCGCTTCGGGCAAAGCCTCTGGACAACCGAAGCGGCACTTTTGTTGTAGCGGCGGTCTGCGACCGTCGCATTCTTTTGCTCATAGAGCGCAACTCCCGTGATATATGAAAAACCGGATCAGTCCCGGAAGACGATCGCCCTGGTCCCGTGGACGAGCACCCGGTCCTCCACGTGGAACCTCACGCCGCGGGCCAGCGCCAACTTTTCGCAGTCTCTTCCGAGGCGGACGAGGTCATCCGGCTCGTGGTAGTGCTCCACCCTCGCGACTTCCTGCTCGATGATCGGCCCGTCGTCGAGATCCTCCGTGGCATAATGGCAGGTCGCACCGATGAGTTTCACCCCGCGCTCGAAGGCCCGCCGGTAGGGGTTGGCCCCGATAAATGCCGGGAGAAATGAATGGTGGATGTTGACCGCCCGCCCGGAAAACTCGCGGCAGAACCAGTCCGGGAGGATCTGCATGAAGCGGGCAAGGACGACGAGCTCGACGTCGAGCGCCCGCAGGCGTGACGCCAGCTCCACGAACGCAGCCGCTTTGTCCCCGGCGAAATCCAGTTTTTCGAAGCCCAGCGATTCCCTTTCCACGAGCGCGCGGCACGTCTCGTGGTTGGAAAAAACTCCAGCCAGAGAGACGTTCAGCTCGCCGGACCTCCACCTCCAGAGCAGATCCGACAGGCAATGGTCCTGCTTGCTGACCAGGATCGCCGTGCGGACCGGCCTTTCCGCGGGCCGGAGCGTCCACTCCGCCTGCATTCCGGCCGCCACGCCCGCCAGTTCGCCCCGGAATGGCTCCGGGCTTTCCGCCGCCTGCCCGCCTTCGAATGCGAGGCGCGCAAAAAACCATTTGGCCACGGGGTCGGTGTATTGGCTTACGTCGAGGAGATTGCCGCCCGAGGCCGCGATAAATCCCGTGATCCGGGCCAGCAGGCCCACGGCATCCGGGCAGTTGATCTTCAGGATGGTTACATTCACAGCGCTGTTATCAATATCCCGCCGGGGATATTTGTCACTCCTGCTCTTGGATTCCGGCCAAACATTCAATTGTGACGAAATTGTCACAATTCTTTTCTATCCCGCGTTTATCCGCCTGCCAAGGATGTCGGCGCTTCAAACATGAAAGCCAACACACACACATTGATCGCGCGGGCATCCGGCCTCGCCAAGACCGCGCTCGCGATTGCTTTCCTCTCCGCGCCAGCGCTGGCAGGAACCTCAGCCGAAACCTCAAAAGCGTCAGCCGCGCCGCTGAGCGACTGGTGGAACGGAAAATACGCGACCGGAAACTGGTTCGGCGTCCGCGACACGCTGGCCGCCCACGGCCTCACTGTCACCGGTTCTGCCAGGGAGATCTACTTCGGGCAGGTGGCGGGCGGGCTTCCCAACCAGCCGCAAAGCAACTGGATCAACGAGGAGAAGATCAAATTCATTTACGATTTCAAACCGGTCTTCGGGATCAGCGGGCTGACGATCGAGTCGAGCTGGCGATACCGGGGCGGGACAAGCCCCCAATGGGTGGCCGGGACTCCGGGCATGTTCAATCCTTCCGAGGCGACCAGCGGCATGGGAGTGAGAATCCTGCCGCAGATGATCGAATACACGACGCCAAACAAGATGTTCACCATCAATGCCGGCTGGGAAAACCCTTACGACCTGTTTCTCCAGCAGCCGCTGTCGAAGATGTTTGAAAACAATTCCATCGCCTCGGCCAAGGGGATCGGCGGAACGCCCGGGCCCGGGATCGCGGTCGTGAACAAATCTTCCTCGGTCAGCGCAACCGGCGTCCCGACCAAGGGATCGGTCTCCTTCTACAAAACGAGCCCGGTGCCGTGGAGCAGCTCCTACGCATCGTGGGGCGGCACGCTCAAAATCAGACCAACCAAGGAAACGTATATCCAGAGCGGGCTCTACCTGGCGATCTCCGGAACGGGAGGAGTCTCCGACACCCAATACTCGGCCACTAATGTTTATCCTTACACCTCCGTTCCGCAAAGCTACGCGGGAAGGTTCAAGCAATCCGGCCAGGTCGTCGGCGTGGTGGACGGGAACGGCCGGCTCATATCAGGGGCTCGCCAGAATGTCGGCTGGGTGCCGGGCTCGACGAACAACCACGGCCTCAACTTCGCGGGCTCGCCTAAGTTTAATCCTAATACCGGAAACATCGGCAAGAGGCCGTCAACTCCGTCCAACGTGGCCTATGTCAACTCCAAAGGGCAGAAGGTTTCTGCCCCGGCCTACTACGCGGCGAGCCCTTACAACCAGGGAAGCGGCGGGAACTACAACCAGAACGGTCTCTACAACGTCAATGAAATCGGATGGACCCCAAAATTCGGCAAGGACAAGCTCGAAGGCAAATACGTGATCGGCGGCTACATCTGGGGGCAGAAGAACACGTCCTACACCCCGACCGCGTTCACGTCGTCCACGTTTTCCGCCACTTATAAAAAGACATCGGGAACATCGAGCACAACGTATCCCGGCAACTACACGGCGCCGACCTACACGTCCTACGCGGCCACCAAGCAGGCCGCTTACCACGAGAATCAGGTGACCTGGGGGCTCTATGTCCAGGCCGACCAGATGCTCTACCGGGTGAAGGAGCATGTGGAAGCGCCGGCGCCGGACGGGAAATCCCTCACCTCCAAAGTCGTGACCGCGCCGGCCAAGCTCAGCGACAAGGGCCTTTATTTCTTCAGTGAGGCCACGTTCACGCCGCCCCAAAACAACCAGCTCCCGTTCTACTTCCAGCTCGGCCTGGTTTATAAGGGTCTCATTCCTCACCGCGACAACGACAGCGTCGGCGTGGCCATGAGCATGGGGATCTACAGCTCGTATTATAATAATTACATCGACTCGCAAAACAAGCAGCTGCAGAACCCTTACGGCAGCGCCTACAATGCGAACGTTTACAACGGCCCAGCCGTGAAGCAGCCGGTGAATCCCGGCACGGGTACAAACGCGACGCCATCGCCCGGATCCACCGCAGTTGTCTACCAGAACTACTACGCCTACCAGCCGCTGTTCACTTCCACCGAGGTCATCGAGGCCTTCTATAACGTGCAGATCAACAAGTGGGCGGCCATCAAGCCCTACGCCCAGCTCATCATCAACCCGGCGGGCAACAACTCGGTCGACAACGACCTGATCCTCGGCGTCAGTGCTAAGGTCACGTTCTGAGCGCTGGCTTATGCCCCGAAGGGGCAACATCCAACAGCCCAGGGCGAGCCTGCGAAGCAGACGTTGCCCTGGGCATTCGAGTCAAAAAGGATTCCCGCCCTGAATGGGCAGCATCCTAAACAAGCCATCTTCCGCGCTCTCCGCCTCTCTGCGCATGCCTCTCGTATGTTGTTAAATCAACGTCTTTCCTTTGGAGAGGCGCATCTTCGAAAGTTGCTGAGCACAGGGGGAACGGGCGTCCCGCCCGTTTAGAGACTGGAAATCGCATCGGAGTGATGTGCCTCACACGGGCGGGTCGCCCATGCCCCCTTGAAAGATTCGCGGAGTTGCACCTTTCGGAGAAGCGCCCCCTTTGGAGTGACCTCTCTTTAACGTTTGCCGCAAGAGGAAAAATTGTAATAAATATTGAACTTGCATTCAAAAGCATCAGCCGGTGTGGTGATGGGAGCCGGCGCTATTTTACTGTGGAGCCTGTCCTCTGCCTGCATTGTTTTCGCAGGGAAACAGTTGGGGATCTGGCGGTTTTTGGCCATCACCGGATTGATTAGCGGGCTGCTCCAGATAGCCGGCTATCTGTGGATGGGACGCAGCCTGCGGTCGATTCTGAAGCCTCCACCCAGACTCTGGCTTGCCATTGCTCTGGGATTTGTCATCTACCAGTTCCTCTACGCTGCGGCGCTCGTGACATCGACTACTGAAACGCAGGTCGTGGGCGTAAGTTTGATGAATTATTTGTGGCCCTCGTTGACGGTTCTGTTCACGACGTGGCTTGTTCCCGGCCAGCGTATGCACATGCGGCTGGCGATCTCGCCCTGCATCGTGCACCCGCTACCACCCCGGTGCTTTCGACCTTGTGCCTGATGGGGCTCTTCGCGCTGACCCGCTCGGTTCCTGACAGCGGAGCGCCCTATGCCGTCCTGCTTCTCGCGTCTGTCATGATCGGGGGAGCCGATGCGCTGGGCGGGGCTTCGCCCGGTGCAGAAAAACCGTCGAGCGATGAGATTAGCGATGCCTGAACAGGTTCTCAGGCTTGGGAGGACTACCGGCATTGGTTGAAGCCCTGAAAAGAATCTCGAATTCTCAACGCTAAGGGCTCAGGATATAAAGCAATGACGTCCGCCGACAACCAGCCCCAGGAGATTCCGCCACTTCCGCCTCCGCCGCCCGATTACGCGAGCCGTCTGCCCCCCGTTGCGGAGGCGGACGAGCTGGTCAGCGTGGGGCCGGACTACATGGGCCGCGAGGCGCTTTTGACACCTGGCGCCGCAGCCGGTTGGGCGGCCATGCGGGACGCCGCTTCGGCGGAAGGCATTGAACTGATCCTTGTTTCGTCGTTTCGCAGCGTGGCGCGCCAGACGGAGATTCTCTCGGCGAAGCTGGCGAAGGGAATGTCGCTGGAAGCAGCGCTCGAATACTCCGCCTACCCGGGATTCAGCGAGCACCATTCCGGTAATGCGATCGACATCGGCACGTCCGGCGCACGCCATTTGGAGGAGGAGTTTGAATTCACGCCCGCGTTCGCATGGCTGGCAGGACGCGCAGGAGGCTTTGGATTTTCCATGACCTTTCCGCGCAACAACCGTTTCGCCATCGCGTATGAGCCCTGGCACTGGTGCTTCCGTTAGACTGGTGAAAGCATTTGCCATCGCGATTTGAACCTGATACCCAAACCCGTCGTCTTGACCGCCGCCGCCGCCTGCTCGGGGCTGGGGGTCGATCTGCCGACGATGCGCGCGGCGATGCTGGCAGGCCGGCATGCGATGCGGCCGCTTCGAGATTTCGGCGGCCTGCCCGCGCGCTTTGAGGATGTGCCTGGCGCTTGGCTCGAGGACCGGAAGCCGATGCGCGGCCGGACATACGGCGCCGCCAGCAACCTTTCGCTTTTCATCGCCGAACAGGCGCTCGCCCAAACGGGTTGGCTGCCCGCACAAACCGAAGAGGCATGGATCTTTGCCGGCAGCAGCCGCGGCAACTCGTGTGAGCTGATGGGTGTTCGCCACGGGCGGCGGCCGCACCGGCTCTATGCGGCCAGCAACTCGATGCACAGCGAGATCGCTTCTGCGGTGAGCATCGAGTGCGGCATCCGGGGTCCGTGGCAGGTGTTTTCAAATGGCTGTGCGTCCGGCCTGGACGCGCTGATCTGGGCCGCGCATGCGGTTTCCTGCGGGCTGGCGCCGCGGGCGCTGGTCGTGAGCGTGGATTTGCCGCTCATCGGCTCGATGCTGGAGGATTTTGCCTCGACCGGACTTATTTCGTCGAATGGTGTGAACGATCCGTATTCCGAACACACGAGTGGATTTTTTCCAGCCGAGGCCGCGTCGGCGATGACGGTCGAACCGGAAGGCCGGGGCACTGTTCTCTCAGGGGCGTGGATCACGTCCGATGCCTATGATCCGATCGGGTTTCCGCCGGATGGCGAGGGCATTGCGCGCGCGCTCAAAAAGGCGTGGAGTTATTTCGACGGAAAAAGCCCGGGCTGGCTGGCGGCGGTCTGCCCGCATGCCAGCGGAACACGGGCCCACGGGCTGGCCGAACGCGAGGCGCTGCGTTCTGTGATTTCCTCGGCAGGAGCCCGTGACGTGCCGACCTATCTGTTCAAGCCCTTTACCGGACATTCGCTGGGGGCGAGCGGCGTGTTGGATGTCGCCCTCCTCCATGAGTTTCTCAGCCGCGGCGAGCTGCCGCCCAACCTGCCCGGCCTCGCGGGCAATTGCGCTGAAATCCAGCTGCCCGAACACGTTCTGCCCGCTGACGGCCGCACGGTCCTAAAGATCAGTGTGGGTATGGGCGGCCACAATGCGTTATTAGCTATGAAGCAACTCCTGGTCTTTTTGTTGCTCGCGCTGGCGTGCGCTCATGCGGGGGATCCGCCGGAAATCGCGCACGGGTTCGTGCGGGCGGAGACGATTTATCCACCGCCGCTCGAGGAGGTCCGCTATGCTTCCACATATAATTTCACCGGCCATGTCCTTTATCCGTTTCCCGCGGTCTTCCTCCACAAGGGTGCGGCGGCGGCCCTGCAAAAAGTGCAGGAAGATCTCGCGTCGCAGGGGCTCGGGCTGAAAATCTACGACGGTTACCGGCCGCTCTCGGTCCAGGCGAGGATGTGGCAGATCGTGCCGGACGAACGGTATGTCTCCGACCCGCTCAAGAGCAGGGGCAGGCACACCCGCGGGACGGCGGTCGATGTCACGCTCATCGATCACCTGGGCAACGATCTCCGCATGCCGACCCCCTTTGACGACTTCACGGAAAAAGCGCACCGCAACTCGGGCAAGTGGACCGGCGAGGAGCGAGCGAATTGCCTCAAGCTTGAGGCCGCGATGAAAAAGCGAGGCTTTGTTCCCTTCCCCTACGAGTGGTGGCACTTCGATCTGGCGGACTGGGAAAAATACCCGCCTCTCGATGTTTCGTTCGAGGATCTCGCCCGCGGGCTTTCGACCACGAAGCCGCTTCCATAAGCGCCAGCAAAGAAGGGAGCACAGGCGAGACGCCCTGTGCTCCTTTGGAAACGCAAAGTCCGTATATTTCCAAGAGCGCCGTTCACCCCGAAAACAGCGATTCTTGTAGAGGTTGCAACGCAGGACGCGAAGCGTTCGAGGCCGGGCTTTCCATTCTGAAAGAATTTCTCAATTGCCGGATCCGGGGTCACGCGGTCGCCGCCGTTGCTTTCAATTCGAGCTTCGAGACCCGGTGGATCATCCACGCCGCGATGTCGAAATCGTCACCGAGCGCCGAGAGCGCCAGCTTCGACGGGGCGGCGCAGTTTTCGATGTCGGCGGAAAACCTGGCGCGGATTCCGTCCGTGGATTTGCTGTGGTGCTTGCTCTCCTCGTGAAATTTTTTGACGTCCTCCTGGTCGAGCGTCGAGGTGGCCTGGGCGCCGAGGGCGATCGCGTTTTTCAACCATGCTTGGAGCCCGGCGGCGACCGGGGTGTCCTCCTGGGGCAGCGCGGCGAACGTGTCCGCGAATTCCCCGACCGCCTCGCCGATGTGCCGGATCGTGTGCAGCCACGCGCGCAGGCGCTGGAGCCGCAGCGATTGGGTGGCGTCGAGCGAATTTTCCGAGGCCAGACGCACGCAGAAATTTTCAATCGCGGCGGCCAGCGAGATGAACGCCGGCGAGGTGTGGCCCTCGGGATCGGAGGAGTCCCGCCCGCTCGACGCCACGCTCACGCCTGCGAGAAGCCGTCCGAGTTCCTTCGGCAGAAGATCCAGCGCCGACGCCGGATCGGCGAGTGCCTGCTTCGTCAAAAATGCCGGCGCGTCGGGGCGGGGAGTCGGGTCGTTCGGCCACAGCTTTTTCAGGAGCTGCGCGCAGGCCGGCAGGAACGGCGTCAGGACGAGCGCGGGCAGAAGGTTGGAAAGCAGGAAGACCATGGCGAGCTGGACCGACGGCCCACCTCTCACCCCGTGCAGCAGCGCACCGACCAGCGGGATGCCCGCCGCCTCGAGATAAAAGAGGATCATCATCAGAACCCCGCTCACCGCGCAGAACAGATCCTCCATCCGGACCAGCCTCAGGCCGTTGCCCGTCATGCCGAACGAGAGAAAAACCCTGAGGATAATCGCTCCGAGATTCGTGCCGTAGATGACGGGCATCGCCTCCGGAACCGGGATCGCCCCTGCTCCCGCCAGTGTGATCACGAGCATTGCGGCACCGGTGTTCGATTGCAGGATCGCGGCCGCCGCGATGCCGCACACGAAGGCGAGCCCGGACGACCCCAGCGCCGCATCGAGGCCGGCGTGGAACCATTCCTCGTTCTTAAGCGGGGCCGCGCCCGCGCCCATCTCGCCGAGGGCAAAAAGGATCATGCCCACGCCGAGCAGGGCCCCGGCGATCGTGTGCCAGGGCTTCGCTCGCACCGACCCCATGAAAATCCCCGCCCCGCCGACAAGGCACGCCACGAACGGATGGATGTTCACGGCTGCGAGAAATGCGAGCGCCGTGAGCCCGACATTGCACCACACAACCACGATCCTCGCGGCGGATGCCTGGATCAGGCCGCTGCCGACCATGCTCACCAGGATGAACGTGACCGCCGTCGCGCTCTGCATGAGCGCCCCGGCCACCAGCCCGAGCAGGGCCGCCAGCACCGGTGTGTGAGTGGCGGATTTGACCAAATCCCGGAACTTCCCGCCGCTCAGTTGCCGCAGGTTCTGCCCCACCAGCTGGAGCCCGAGAAAAAATAGCCCCAGCCCGAGAATTAGGCTGTTCAACGGGGACATCGACATGCCCGCCATCCTCGCGCGGACCGTCCGCGTTTTGCAAGCGCGATTGGCGCAGGGCGCTGGCCAAACGGAGTATTACTTCGCCGGGCTGGCCTGCGGGCCCGCTTCGCCGCCCGCTTTGTGGTGCTCCTTGCGCTCGGTTTTGGCCTTTTTCAATTGGGCCAGTTGATCCGGCGTCAGGATCGCCTCAACCTGGGTTCGGTTCGCTTGGTGCAAGCCCTTGATTTGTTCCTTCTTCTGTTCGGGAGTCAGCGCCGCATTGGAATTGATGGTTCCCACCTTCGTCCGCAGATCGGCGCGCAGGACATCCATCTTCGCTTTTTGGTCCGGTGTGAGATTGAGCGAGGCAAGGGGACCATTTCCGCCTTTTTCATGGTGCTTTTTTCCTGAGGCTCCTTCGCATGCTGCCGGAGAGGGAGACGGAGTTTGTGCGAGGGAAGTTGCTGCGGTGGAGGCGAGCGCAAGCGCCGCGATGAGTGTAAGTGATGCTTTCATTGACGTATTCAACCGGAGGCCGAATGAAAAGTTGCGATAATATTTCCATTTCGAATTTCCCATTTCGAAATTTGCGTTAAACTCTGAACCATGACTGCGCTCGGCATTGATATCGGCGGAACAGGCATCAAAGG
>Ga0194063_10001148_pt1 | contig 17735 bp, 13 predicted proteins | sample SepL3720m_MetaG_FD_155459 | JGI IMG/M metagenome (GOLD analysis project Ga0194063, IMG submission 155459) | Anoxic zone freshwater microbial communities from boreal shield lake in IISD Experimental Lakes Area, Ontario, Canada - Sep2016-L373-20m | ecosystem: Environmental > Aquatic > Freshwater... | reverse complement strand
CTACAGAAGCCGCCCCCAAATGTGTGGAGAAAGCATTTGTCAAAGCATCAATCGTCCCCTCAACTCTTCGCCCAGGAGACTTTGTATCAGTAAACTGCGATTACGGCGGACGCCTCAGCAACAGTCTGAGCGTTATGGGAGCCGGATTGGTGAAATGTCGCTACAGTCGCTATGAAGGGACAAATAATATCTTCAGTTGTCAGGCAAGCCCAAACGCAGGGCCCTATAGCGATGCAAAATGTGTGCTGAGCAAAGGCACTGCCGATAACGCATGTGCCGGAGAAAATAGCGCAGGAAACATGAACATTATTGGCACTGAGGTAAAGTATGATCAAGACGTTGTTCTCGTATATAACACAGCCTATACGCTTTCTGCTAAAGTGAAGTCGATCATTTCCAATGCAAAAGGAGTACGCGTCCTTCTTATCTGTAACGCAGATGAGTGCACCACCTCCGCAAAGAAAAATGCAGTCGTTAACTCCATTGTCTTTCCCGCGCAAGCAGACGACAAAAGTACCACAGCAGTATTTATAGAGAAAAAAATCACCTTCAAGATCCCTGGCTCCGGAGACGATAAGCACTATCTCGTGCGCCTCAGCGTAGACAAAGGGTCTGAAGCCTATTTTGATGCTGTTTCTTTGAAAAATACAGAGGGAAAAGAAATACTTATTAACGGAGAGTTTATCGATATGGACAGAAAATCGGTTACCACTTCTCAGCCTGCCGATTGGGGAGAAGGAGATAATAAAGTAGGTAATTACTATGGATCGCTTGCCTCAACTGAGCCAGCCATAGTCCCCACAGCCGTGCCGCCAGTTCAACCTACGAGTGGAGGACCAACCGCTATTCCACCCACGGGTGGAGCAACAGGAGCTGTGAGTCTAGCATTGCAGATCAAGTTCCAAGGCATTGCAAAGAAGCCAAAGACCTCAACCATCAACGTCCAAGTGAAGCTGGGAGGAGGAGCGCTCGCGGCAGCTACAGCCTATAAGACCGTTTCCTTTACAGCCAACGATGCAGGGGTATGGAGCGGCACAGCAGCCTTTGATGCAGTGGCGGCAGGGAGCGGATATACTATATATGTAAAAGGCCCCAAGCATATTTCAAAGAAAGTGTGTGACGCGGCTCCGTCTGAAGCGACAGGGGGAGCCTATCACTGTACGACGGGCAAAATCACTCTTGCTGCAGGCTCAAATACTTTTGATTTGTCTAAAATTATTCTTCTTGCAGGAGATCTTCCTGAGGCAGGAGGAGCTCAAAACGGCATAATCGACGCGTACGACACCACCTTTATTCGCACCAATCTCGGCACGACAGATGCAGCGAAAATTGCCATTGGGGACCTCAACATGGATGGGGGGATTGATACTCAGGATTATTCGATGATTCTGCAATCGTTATCTATTAAATATGATGAAGAATAATATGGAAAACACAGAACACACCAAATATACCCGTCTCATGGCAGCTGTTTTGGCCGGCATTTTACTCATTGCAAGCATCATTGGTTACATTATTTCTCAAAAAATGAACAAAAGTGGTGCTGTTGCTAACCACCAACCACTAACCACTAATAGCGCTCCGCTCCCTACGCCCACCCTCATTCCCTATCCCACGAAAGGCTCCCTCGTTTTAAAGGAGACATCAGGAAAACCCATTCAAGCCGGAGCGCCCTTTACCATCAGTCTGGATGCAACGAGCAAAGACTTGGTAGCGGGGTACGATGTGATTCTCTCCTATGATAAAGCAAATTTAGAAAGACAATCAGCACAAAGCCTAGCACCCGCATTTCGCATTTTCACCTTTGAAAGGGGAGGACACCTCTCTATTTCAGCAACCAAAAATGTAGCTATGCAAGAGCCAGTCCTCTTTACGCAATCGCCCCTCCTTTCATTTACTTTTATTGCAAAAAAGAAAGGAACCTATATCTTTTCCCTCAAAGCAGTGGGAAATGAAAGCTCAAAATTCGTAAATGAGGCCGCTGCAGTGACCTATCCAGAGACATCAGATATCAGTATTGAAATTAACTGATAAATGATGAATAATAAGAGGTGATGCGTAAGATTTATCCACTACTTGCCAATTTGTTTATTTGTTCATTTGTTTATTTTTTCATTGTCTCTTCTGCGCATGCAGCATTTCTCAAATTTGATAAAACGACAGCCACCGTCGCCGTGGGAGCCACCTTTACGCTTGAGGCCATAGTTGATGCAGGAAGCGATCAGATCACCTCAACCGATATGTGGATACTCTATGATCCAGCGCTTCTTGAAGCCCAGACAGTAGCATCCGGCACCTTTTTCCCTGTTGTCACAAATAGCATCTCGGCCGGCAAGATTTATGTTGCAGGCCTTATCACAGACGCCGGTACCTACAAAACAGGCTCGGGCACAGTAGCAACCATTACTTTTAAAGGATTAAAAAACGGCACAGCCACTCTTTCCTATGATTGTCGAGCAGATGTAAGTAATTCTTCAAAAGTAATTAAAAATGCAGTCGATCCCACCAATGTTATAGTCTGCGCATCAAACACAACAACAGTAGTCACCGTCGGTACGGGGGCAGGGACAGCTCCCACATCAGCCGTTGTGCCCACTGCGGTGTACGGCGCCCAGACCTACCCCACCACGCTTCCACAAACTGGTCTTATGGATGAGCTGCCCAAGTTATTTATTATGGGGAGTGTTTTTGTCATGATTGGCATAGCAATGAGAGTTTTGTTGTTCCTATGAAACTACCCCCACTTAATGCATCAGCGACTATAAAAATAGCGATAGGCGTTGTAGCTGGCATTGTGGTATTGGTCGGCGGTTTTTTTCTTGTTCAAAACCTTGCCTCAAGAGCCTCAGATACCGCTCCTCGAGATTTAATAATAAGCAACATCACCTCAAATGGCGCCAAAATAGCATGGACCACCGATCAAGAAATACAAGGAGTAGTGGAGTATGGATCCTCGCCCACCTCTCTTAATTTATTCGCGCCAGAAAGTCAAAAAACGAAAAAGCATTTAGTCGACATTACCCTTCTGTCCCCCGCCACTTCATACTATTTTCAAATACGCATTGGCGATACGAAGTTTGATAACGGGGGAGTGCCTTGGACGTTTTCCACAAAGATTGTGCAGTCTGTAATTACTGATGTTCCCTCATCCGCAATAGCAACCGGTTCTCCAACTATCGTTCCTACTGCTGTTCCGGGCGGGCCCACGGTGAATCCTTTCGGCACCAAGTCGCTCAAGGTAATCCCAACACTCGCCCCAACGGTGCGTCCCATCATCACCCTAGCTCCCACTCTTATTCCCACTCTCGTTTCCACGATCATCCCAACTCCTACCATCATCTACTACTATTGTGTAGAGACAGACTGCGTAAAGTTGTGTCAAAAGCTAAAAGCGGGTACTGGAGAATGTAGTACTTACGATTATCAAAAACCAGGTGGTATAACTGCAAATGATTGTAGACCAAAAGTAAATTGGAGCTCATGCACTTTATACGTCCCCACTCCCACATGGAATCCGCTCACTCCCACTCTTACGCCTTCCCCAACTTTATCCATCACAAATACTCCAACACCCACACCTTCTCCAACCATCAGTGTAGCTCCTACCTCTGCAATTCCAGACTACATGCGGCCCTAAGCTAAAAGCTAAAGCCCATGTCATTGCGAGGAGCGAAGCGACGCGGCAATCTTAAAACAAATAGATTACTTCACGCAGCTTGTGCTGAGCTTGTCGAATGCATTCGCAATGACATTCATTTCAGTCTAAAAGCTAAAAGCTAAAGCCCATGTCATTGCGAGGAGCGAAGCGACGCGGCAATCTTAAAACAAATAGATTACTTCACGCAGCTTGTGCTGAGCTTGTCGAATGCATTCGCAATGACATTCATTTCAGTCTAAAAGCTAAAAGCAAACATACATATAAGCTTGAACTTTCAGTTTAAACTTTCAACTTTCAGCTAAAAATATGTGTTATATTTAATACAGTTATCATTTATTTTATAAATCTATGTCAGACACAAAATCCTCCTCAAAATTCGGATTAGGTCTCTTGTTCGGCACTGTTATCGGTGGGCTTGCTGCATTTTTCCTTTCTCCCAACTCAGGGCCAGAAAATCAGAAAATGGTAGCGGAAAAGATAAAAGAAATTGAAAAACTTCTCGCTGATACCGATTTAGAAAAAAAGGTAAAAGAAATCTTTGGCGAAGCAACAGAAGAAGCAACGATAGTATATAAAAAAGCTAAAAAAGACTTCATTAAGGCCCTTGCAGAGGTAAAAGGTACAGTTGAACAACTCGACAAAGAAAAAGTTGCCGCAGTGGCGCATGAGACAGTAGAAATCTTAAAGAAAGAAGTAAAACATGAAGGGAAAGAAATGGAAAAGCTGAAGGATGAACTTTCCAAAGAATGGAAAAAACTCGCTCCTAAAGCGAAGAAGTCTTAAGGTCTAAAAGTCTCAAGGTCAAAAGTCAAGGAAAATGAAAATTGAAAAATTTGAAGACATAGTTGCATGGCAAAAATCACAAGAATTTGTTCTATTAAACTATTCTTTATTTAAAAATCTTCACGACTTTTCATTTAAAGATCAAATTCTCAGAGCCTCTGTTTCTATCATGAACAACATCGCTGAAGGGTTTGAAAGAAGAACCGATAAGGACTTTAAACATTTTTTATATATCTCAAAAGGCTCATGTGGGGAGTATAGGTCCATGCTTTATCTCGCACAGAAATTAGGATATATATCCGAAAAACACTTTAATGACTTACATCTTAGATCGCTTGAAATTTCGCGATTATTAGGGGGATTTATTCGCTTCTTACGCGAAAAAGAATAACTTTCAAACTTTCGACCTTCAGACTTTTAGACCTTAAGACCTTCAGACTTTTAGACTTTAAGACTTACTTGGAGTATACCCGTATTTTTCCTTGGAGAGTTTTATTATTGCATCCCTATTGTTATTTTTTAGTGCTGGCAGCGGTAGTGTTGTCGCTGGGAAGGGGAGTGATGTCATATTCTCAATAGATAGCTTCATCACCATTTCATATTTTCCAAGCGCCACGAGGTCTGCCTCTGTATACATTTCTCCGTATTCCATAGAGAGCGGCTTTGCATCTCGCGCCCCCACCACAAAAGACATAAGAGTGCCCACATTCCCAAAAATAGCATGTTCGATCTCTTCCTCCAGCTGTTCGATATACTGGTTCGTAAGAGTCAAGGAAAGGCGATATTTACGTGCTTCTGAGAGGATCTTGATGAACGTATTTGTTGCAAAGTTTTGAAACTCATCAACATAGAGGAAGAAGTCTTGTCGCTGATCCTCTGCTATAAACGCGCGGTTCATCGCGGCCAGTTGAATCTGCGTGATGATCATCGCTCCAAGAAGTGCTGCATTATCCTCTCCGAGCTTCCCTTGAGACAAGTTCAACAGCAATATTTTTTTCCCATTCATTATCTCCTCCAGATTAATGGTCGATTTTGGCCGCCCCAAGATATTGCGGATCATCCGGCTCGTCACAAACTGCCCCACCTTGTTTTGAATAGGGGATATTGCCTCAGAGCGGAGTTTATCCGGCATTTTCGCAAACTCTTTTTCCCAAAATGATTTGAGCACTGTATCTTCCAGTTGCGACACGACTTTTTTTCGATAATCATCATGAGCAAGGAGCGAAAGAACATCAGGGAGTGTTGCACCAGGAACGTCCAAAAGGGTAAGAATTACATTTCGTAAAATATATTCCAATCGTGGTCCCCAGCTATCCTTGTAGAGCTTGCTGAAAATGGAAACAATACCGGAGGAAATTAAATCCTTGTGTTGTTTATTATGTATTTCAAGAACATTGAGTGCAAAGGGTCGCTCAGTATCAAATGGCTCCAAGTACACCACGTCGTTGAGTCTTCGTTTTGGGATATAGTTTAGTATTGTGTCACATAAATCGCCGTGAGGATCAATTATTCCTACTCCTCGATCTTTGCGGATATCATCAATCGCCATATTTGCGATGAGTGTGCTCTTTCCTGCTCCTGTCTTTCCGATGATATAGACGTGTTTGCGACGGTCTTCGTCCTTAATGCCGAAAATGGTCGGCTTGCTCCGGAAATCCGTCTTCGCAAAGAAGTTTATTTTTTGTTTTTCTTCATCCGTTACTCCTTCCACAACAGGCAGGTTCTCCGGCGCTTCTCCGATAAGCGTCTTGCCCCAGCTGATATTTTTTAAGCCGGCGAGCAAAAAGCCGGGAGGATGCCAGAGGGAAGCAAGCTCCTGAGCGTTGAGTATTTGATTCCGACACTCGAAGTAGCTGATTTGACGTGTTTTGATACGTTCGATCAATTTCTCCTTAAAAAAGAGGGGTCGTTTGTAGATGAATTGGTTTCCTTCTCCAAGCGAGAATGTGCCAAAAGTGCCGGCCAAATTGCTCACAAATGGCTTCGGATCAATATCTTTATGGGTTGAGCCTACCACGAGGCGAATGGCTGTTTTCCCTCCCTGGAACGTAGCTTTGCGCATCATGGCCATTTTCTGGGGATTCATAGAGTATTTGAGCGCGTTTTCATCATAGACGCCCAAGCCTGCAGCCTTGACGCCTTGGTCCTGCCAGGCGAAATAGGGAGGAGTTATGGCTATTTGCACCGCCATACGGATATACGGAGGCTGTTTAGCCATGTATCCGAGAATGGAGGAAAGAGGGTCTACGTCTTTAAAGTCAAAGTACGTTTTCGTGGGTAAATAGGCATACGAAGTGAGCCCTACCTGGCCCACAGCCACAAATTTTGATGAGAATATGATATCCATCGGGTCTGTCGTCTTTACAATCTTAGATTGAGGGAAAGATGAGGCTATGACGCTATGAATCAGGGTTTCGCCCTCCTCAGGCACGGTTGCGTAGAAGTAAATGAGCTGATTGATGAGAAAGAGCTCAAAGGCATAGGTGCGTGGATGGACAAAAAGGAGGCGCTTGATAAGAGGGAGGTATGGGTATGGGAGCGCAGAGGAGAATATCTGGGTGGCAGCCTCAATAGGCGTTTCATCCGTTTTCGGGTTGCGCACGTGGAGATGGACGAGCTTTCTGACCATAATTACATTCATTATACAGAAAAAACAAAGTGCAACCACATGTCATTGCGAGGAGCCCTTTGGCATGCTCAGGGTAAATTGGGCGACGTGGCAATCTTTCAAAAGTGACCTTGAAAAACGCCCTATAGTGTGCTATAATAAAAGGGTAATTTATGCACTTTCTGTGCGTAAAGGTAAGACACCGTCTGGGAGAGTAATAGGCTAATAGCTAGCCTATATTACGCTTTCAGACACGCTCTTTTACAATCCGGGTTAAAGAATTATGAGTGATGGTTGTGTGGAGTCTGATTTAGTTTGGTCTTGCATTGTGGAGATAAATAGTAGTTCTGTCATTCTGAGCGATACAGTTATATGCGAAGAATCTAGCGAAGCATTATAACGCTTCAAGATCCTTCGGCATAAAGCCTCAGGATGACACAATATTCTATATCGTCTTCAAAATGCAAGATCATCCTAAACTAAAAAAAGGAGGTGAGAAAATATGGATTCAAAAGATCGGGAAACACTAGAGGCCTTAGGAAAAATATCCCCCGGCTGTTGGCTGGGGATAATTTTTTTCCTGATAGCCTTTGGCTATCTTGTGGGTGTAGCAATGCGCTAGCCGCTAGCGCCTCGTGTCCACTGTGATAGTGGACTTGGTGTCGGGGCCAATTCCTCCCCGATTTTTTTTATTCTCCCAGAAAGGAGGTAACTAAAATTTTTTCTACTGAGCTGGATCTCTCAGGATAATAAAAAGACTTTGCTTGTAAAAAAGCGAGAATCTGTGCCCGCCGGGTACAGACATTCAAGGCTGCATTGGGGAACTATCCCCACAGCACAGTAAAATTCTTAAGAAAAGGAAAGGTGTGCTATGTTGAAATGGTTTGGAATAGCCGCTGCTGTAATTGTCGTTGCCGTTCTGATAGTTGGCGGATTTTCGGGATGGTTCGGGGGTGGCTCATCTGATGGTTTCACACTCCAATGTACAACCGTACAATTGTCGAAGGATTGTCATTACGAAAGTGCTCCCGCTTTGCCGCTGCGCTTCAAGGTTGACATTCGGCCCAGTACTATTGGGACGGACAAAATCCTCACAATCGAAGAAAGTTCAGGAGCGCAATGCTGGCTCTTGGATCCCCAAGATCAACTGACGGACGCAAACTTTGATTGCAAAAACGGCACGACGATGCCGACAGACGGACGTCTGCTCTCTGTCCGTCTCAAAAATGTGAATGATTTATTCACCTTCAAGGTCAATTTCGTCACACCTACCACCCCATAATTCTTGCTTCCCGGAATGGGGGAGACGTAACGCTGGCTTACACGCCGCGCACATATCTCCCCATAAGAGGGGTAGAAGCTCTAATTTGAGTAAGCTTGGTTGCGCTTTTCGCACCCATTGCCTTACCGCAATTCAAATTATCTTTCATCTACCCCTCTCTTTCCCCATCCATACAAGATATACTCGTAGCTAAAAGCTAAAAGCTAAAAGCTAAAAGCTAAAAGCTAAAAGCAAACTCTTGTGTTGAGAGGGAAGGAGAGTCCTTTACTTGCGTTGGAATAGCTCCAACATCTGAGTAAAGTATTTTTTTTCAACGAAAAGAAGCGTGAGGTGTCCTGAAAGCCAAGACACAGCATCGCGCTTCTGCTCTTTTTACAATAAGGGGGGAACTTAGGTATGCTTTATTTTTAAATCACCCCTCAAGGAGGAGGGGAAATATGAACAAAAGAGATGTAGTTGGTTTGTTTGTATTTTTTTGTATGTACCAACTAGTGGCAGAGTATTACCACTGGCCCCGGTTAGATTTACATAAGACCGGGCTATTTCTTTGGGCACTCCTTGCGCCCTTTCTCACAAAGTATGGGTTCCCGGCCGTTTGGTAGCCGGAGAGCCCAAAAAATTCACCCCAGAAAGGAGGTGAAAAAGCGGCACCATCACCTGGTAGCAACCCCTTATTGAGATGTCTTGACCTGTGAATTTACAGGTTGCAAACGGAGGCATCTCGCAATAGCGGGGTGAGAAGGAAGTATAGTTTGCTTTTGAGTGTTGGGTTGGGCTCTTTGCCAACCACAGCGCTCAATCGCTTTCTCTATTTTTTTCTCACCCCCATCTTCCCCCCAATTACATCGATATTTCGAAAAATCGATATAACGCCAGAAAAACACGCACAAAGCGTTTTGCGGTGAGAGGGAAGGAGTCCAACTAGTCATTCTGAGCCCTTCGACAAGCTCAGGATAAATTATACGAAGAATCTTCAATGAAGAATTATCTGTTTTCTTTCTTCCACAATAATACTCCGATAAAAGTAAATCCAAGAAGTCCAAATCCAATACCTGCCCGCAATGCTAAAATCTTTGCGTAGCAGGCGGGAACTGCAAATACTGTTTACCCTTCCAGAGCGAAGTTTCGTTTGCGTGGCTGTAAGCCTCGAAACGAACCTGAGCGACGGAGGGCGGCTAAAATATAATTACAATATTTGTTTGAACTGGTTTCAACTGATTTAAGCCGACTTCAACTGTTAGTCCAATTATTTAGAGTTGAAAATATAGCGTGGGAAGCTTATCATTTCTCTATGGATATCCAAGCTGTAAAAGACCAAATTATTCCTATAATAAAGAAATATCATGTTTCAAGAGCCTCTTTGTTTGGCTCTATTGTTTCGGGCACAATGCATGCTGAGAGCGATATTGATATTCTGATTGAACTACCTGAGGGTTCAAGTCTCATGGATAGGGCGCGGGTAAAAATAGCTCTTGAAGAACAGTTTGGGAGAAAAGTAGATGTACTTAATTTTCATGGAATAAAAGATCATGCAAAAAAATCCATATTATCTTCACAAGTTTCAATATTTCCATGAAACGTAAAGGTTTTGAAAGAATCATTCATATAAAAGAATGTATTGAAAAGATACTCAAGGCTACTCATTCAACCACTCGAGAGGATTTAAAGAATAATGAGGTATTATTTGCGGCTTTAGTACGGTGGATTGAAATAATTGGAGAAGCCACAAAATATGTTCCAGACGAAATTGTGAATGCATACCCTCAAATCCCTTGGAAGGAAATGGCTGGTATGAGAGATATTGTCGTTCATGATTACGACGATGTGGATACAGATGAAATTTGGAACGTAGTACAAAGAGACATTCCTCTTCTCAAGAGAGAATTAGATAAAATAACAACTTCTTAATTTAATCTTTTTCCTATCAAAAAAAGCTCCTATGCTTTGTGTTAACTTTTCCACACCACAATCCCTACAAACGTTCCAATCAGAAGTCCAAATCCAATATACTGCAAATACTGCGGCAAGAAGACAATTACTATATGGGTTTTACCCTGAGCTTGTCGAAGGGTTGAATCGGTTGAATCAGTCGGAGCCGGTTTAACCGGTTCTAACTGATTTAACTGACCCGCAATTGCGGGACTGATTTTCCACCCATTCGCCCAATTGTTTATCAACACATGTTCCTTCAGTTCTTTTCCAAATAAAAATGGGAAATTCGCCCCTATCCAGTTCGGCTTCTCACTCATTTCATATGCTTTCCACCCCAGATCAAAAGATTGAAAGAGAAGAAGATTCTTTGGACTAGTAACTCCATTTTTGATGGTTATGCTATAGTACGTTTCAAGGGGATGTTCTACTGAAACTCCTGATTGAGGTATTTGTTGATCTTGTGGAACAACCACATTAATGGTCGAGGTTTTCTCAATAGTAATTTGCTTTAGGTAGTTATATGGAATTGGACTCACTTCAAGTGACGCAAAATCGTTAATAGTAGGATAATTATTTTGCGAGAGGTTATCAAAATATATATCATATCCCACTCCATTCTTGATACTTGGGGGGAGAATCATATATTTTGATTCAAAGGAGTTTCCCTCATATAAAAATACATCAATAAAATGATGCGACTCAGCATCTGAAATATAAAACACAGGATTACTTCCTTCAATTTTTCTTGCATTCACTTTGACGAGATATCCCAGATTCATTGGGAAATTAGGGAGATTAAATATCATGCACTGTCTGCTATTTTGGGAAAAAACCCGCAAATATTCAGTAGACCCTTCAACATCTAGATTGTAAGAATTTCTGTTGTTTGGCTGTAGCTCATTGCAGGGTTTTGGTTCTATTTGTTTTATAGAACTTTTATAAATAAATTCAGATTCATTCGTCAATAGTTCAGGGATGACTGCTTGAATTACTCCATTGAAGAACTGCGGAAGTGCAATAGTGGAAGATTGACTTACTAAATTTGAAAATTCAGGTGTATCACTTGACCAAGAAAATAATAATTTATTTGATTTTGAATCTACAGCACTAATAGTGTTAGTAAAATCACTGTACAGCACTGTTTGCGCGGTCATGTTTGCGTTAAAGGCAATCTTGACGCCATTCGATTGAAAGGAGGCATCTTCCAGTTTCTGGAAAGCAATCTTACCCATTGAAATTTCTTTTGAATTACCACTCAATATAGTTGCATCTACGCTGATCGTTGGTCTTGTAATAATGAGGGAAATGAGGTAGTTATTTGTATTCTTTACATTTTTGAGTATCAGCTGAACAGGTATTATTTTTTCTGTTGAGGATATGGAGGGAACGGTTATCGAATAGCCTCGAACTGAAGGGGGGAGGAGGCTTTGAACAATAATATTTTTCCCATCATCCATAACTTTTTCTTCATTCTCTTCAGCCTTGCGCTTTGAAAAAAGTGAACGGAATGGGTAGTACAAGTCATATGGTTTTCCTTTGATTGAAGTGTATTTTTCTTGGGAAAGAAGAGCGCTGTCATTATCGGTCCATTTATACGTAGGACCAATATTCATGAGGGAGTTTGAGACTTCGATAAACGAATTACTTGCATTATTCTTTGTTCGAGTAAATATATAAACTGGCTTTGACCCCATTGAGGTAAATGTTTTATCAATACGATAATTCACTGATGATTGTAAGTAGGTAAGAAATGGCTCATTGTAAAGGAATGCTTTTTGGTTTCTACAATGTTTCGTGTTTTCGTCATATAGAATCCATTTCACATCATATTTGTCTAGAATCTTCTCTGCTTGGAGATAGTTTTTTTCTCTGAGTGCTTGGGTTATTTCCCAATAATAATTCTCATTGTAGTTGCTCCATACATCAAATGTTCGCGACATAATCGGCTGTCGTATTGCATACCAGTAAAATCCAGAGCCGGTGTAGTTCCAGTCATAGGTATACCAACCCTCCGGGCAGTCTTGAGGAAAGTCCGCAATGCGGCCATCTGGCTGCGTTTTAAAATATTCAATCATATTGAGATAGGAAGTGGGGATCTTTACCTTAAGTCGATAATAAAAAAAATCTCCAGTGAAATAAGGAAGACCAAAGTAGAGAAGAAGAATAACAACACCAAATAATGCAGATTTCAAAATATATTTTGATTTGATATATCTATGGATAAGTATAAATATGGCTGTTATTCCGATGCAAAAAAAGATACTGTATGAAAATGCCACGCCGAGCGCAAATTTTGTAAATGCCGCTCTAAAAGCCTGGCGATATACCGGCATATAGTTCTGTAGGAAGCTTGTAAAAAGGGAGAATGGAAAAAAATCTGTCGTAATCCCGGTGAAGAAGAAAAAAAATACGCCAGCCAATGCCCGACCGACCCATGAAATAAAGAGAAAAAGGGAGGATGCTATTCCAATCACTATCACCCCAAAGAAAATGTAACCGAGTACCTGTACCACTGGTTTGTTTGTATGTGTTACCCATGGCTGCAGAACGTAGGTAATGCTATTTTCTGTCGATGAATCAACAGCCTCGAACATAAATCCGCGTATCAGAGCAACATTCTTAAGATCACCGTATTTTTTATTCTTGTTAATAAATTCTGGAGTACTGACAAAATTATTGTATGAATTTAGGTAGATGGAGCTCCTCGTAAGTGTGTAATATCCTAAAGGAATAAGCCAATATGAATTAAGAAACGCGGTCAAAAGGACAATCAATACAGTTTTCTTAATAGATTTAATCGCAAATTTATTTGCTATTACAAATCCGAGGAGGAATATTCCCAAGCCAAATGCATATGCCACAAAAAGGGGAGGAATAAACCCCTGAGTAGTTGCAAAAAAATTCACAAAGACAAAAAGGATAAGTCTCTTTTTTGTCACACGCTCACACAAGAGGAGCGCGACATAAAATAGCCAAGGAAGCGCAGCAAAATGGAATATAAACGCTTCAAGCTGGATGAAAAACATCTGGACGGTGCCCAAATTCACCCAATAATGAAGAGTTGCAACAAGCGCAAGAAGGGGAATTATATTTTTTAAGCCATCTCTATTTTTTAAAATATAATGATGCAATATATGCTGCATGAAAACATATATTCCGATTCCCCCTACATAAAAACAAAGGAATGTAAAAATTGTTCGGAGGATTTCTTTGGGTGCGAGTAGCGCCAAGAAGAAGATGATAATGTTGTGAGGTAGTACTGCCGCAAAGCCATGTCCTGCAAGCAGCCCCACTCCCTGATTTTCTTGCCAAAAAGCGGAAAAAACTCGTCTAAAATTGATGAAGAAATTAAATTCAGGATTTATTGCATCCCATCCAATCAGGTTCTTGCCAAACGTCATATTATTGAGGACTATCAGCAGAAATACGATATGAAGAAACGTCGCCGAAATGATGGGAATTACATGCTTCCTTTTTATATCCATGATATAAAAAGTATACTCGAATTATATTAATAATTTACGTAGATTCCGTTTGTAGAATAGTGGTCTACAATGTACCCAGGTGGTATTTCAATGAGTGTTGGTTTGCCAAATGTGAGTTTCCAAACACCATTTTTTCCTGCTACCAAACGATTCTTATCAATACCAGGAACGAGCTTCATAAATTCTTCCAGCGTTTTTATACATTGGTAGGGTTTTTCTTTTTTTGGCACATAATCCCATGCACAGATGCCATCAGCTGGATAAAACTCAGCCTCTAGTGCCATGGTTTTTCTTGAATACGGCATGATGCGTTTATACTCATTATCCAAGGCCCCTAAATAGCGGTTTGGAATAAATCCACACTCATTAATTGCTTTTTGAGTTCTGTTTATGAGAATATAAGCCTTTTTACAGTCTCCATTATTTTTATAGATTGTTGTATCAATACTTATGGGCTCTTTTCCTAAGGTCCGCTCAACAAAAAGTTCAGGGGTAGGATTATAAAGTTGAGGAACATTATTTAAAATAAATCTTGCATAAGGAGTGTGTTGAAATGAGTCATCAAGGGTGGGCATATAAAATCCATTAAATGACAGTATATATAGTTGAGTCACTGCAAAAAGCCCCAATATCATTAAGTTCTTAATTGACGGTCTAAATGAAGTTACAAAGTAGTAAATAAGAAACGGCATAATATACAATGCATATCGCGTAGGACCATATCCCGCTGTTCCATGATTCCAATTAATGATTGCAGGAAAAAAGAAAAGTGGAGTAATAATAGATAAGATAAGGAATAGCTTTGTGAAAAGAGATTCTCCTTGAGTTATCATATAGTAGAGCCCCAAAACGGTAATTACCGGCATATAAAAGAGAAGGCCGATATTTGGATCAATCAAGACCTCAATCACCTTTTGGAATGTAAAATTATTAGCTCCCACAATATTTGTCACAGCAAATGGGGTTGGCTTTCCAAAAATAAGCAGATAGTAGAAATTCGGAAAAAAAACAAAGGCAGACATACCTTCGAGAATTGCAAGATTCATCGCTTTTAATTTTTTCTCTTTCCATAAGGTAAGGGTGTACGCGGCAATCATTGCAAGGGGGATGAACATGAGTGGCTGGCTTTGCCATGAGGCAAGAATGGCGAAGGCAATACCGATTAATTGCTTCTTATTCAAGAATAATACAAGAGCCACCAGAATCAAACAGGTATACACCAGTTCCGGCCCAGGCCAGATGACAAACTGCGAAATAGGGGAGAGAAGCACGATTAAAACGAGTGCAAGTCTCTGATCTATTTTTTTTATAAACGAACGGCAGATAAAAAATAAGGCAGAAAAAAGAAAGAAAAGATTGGTAATTCGAAATACTTTCATCTCATCCTGTTGTAGCACGCGCAAAAGGAGTCGCGTTGGCGCAAGGAATACGGAGTAAAAGAAAAAATGAGAGGAATACCTTTCGCCCTTGTTATTTGCTGGATAGTACTCGATATTCTTAAAATACTCAGGTCCAAATCTCTTCGTAAGGCTTTGTTTATCGCTCTCTGTTAGATTAAACGTGCCGTGGCTGAGGAGCGATTCACTCATACCGAAATACTCAATAAGATCTCCGCCGTAATTTATTTTTGGTTCAAACAGAAAAAAGGAGAAAAGGAGGACAAAAATGAGGGTAAACAAAATCCAAAAAATCTTATTTTTCATAATGAATTATGCTAGTTTTGGTAAACCCTGTGCACTATTCAGTATAAATGATGGAGTGAATATCTTCTCTTGATATTGGGCACCTATTTTTTTCCAACTTCTTGAGATTCTCAATAAAGAAGCCATATCAATCATCTTTTGTTTCAGCCCATTACGCAACACATTCTCTGTGATAGTAAGGCATGATTTTGTATTCAAGTTAAAAGTGATGTCTTTTTTATTTAATCCAACTGCTCCAAGCGCCATATTCATATCTTCACTTTCAAACATTCGTGAAAGTTCTGAAGAGATAATAAAAGGTTTTTTGTATGAAAATACGAGTGAAAGTACGCCGGATGCAGACATAAAGTAACGGTAAGGAAACACAACAAGGTCAGCAGCAGCAAAGTATTGCTGGATTTTTTCCTGTGGTACAAAGCCTGTCATGTTTACCTTTTTTGATTCTTCAATAGAGTAGACGGTGTCTGCAAAATATTCTTTATAAAAAGCCTTATTTTTTAACGTGGCACTTTCTCCTCCTGCGATGATAAAACGAGCCTTTTTTCCAAGCAGATGAGATGTATTCTTATATGCTTTTACGAAAAGATCCGCTCCTTTAAACCAGTTTACAAATCCGAAAAACATGACAACCTGTTCATCTTTATCAATACCAAGTGCTTTACGAGCTTCTGCCTTTCCCATAGTCTGCAAGTCACAGTCAACGCCGTGAGGAATAACAGTTATTTTATTTCGTGAAACGAAAGAACTTAACTTATTCTTTAATACATCTTCAGATACCACAATTTGAGTAGAAAAGAGTCCAAGAGTAGCATAGAATGTTTTAAAAACAACATTCATAACAGATCCTTTTATCTTTCCCATGAGGTCGTTTGTCAATCCTACATGTCCATACAGTTTAAACACATCATCAACTACTGAATGAATTTGAACGGTTGTTTTATATCCTAATATCTTCAAAATCCCAAGAAATGGGATAAAAAGAGAAGAGGTAAGAATATCTCCATATAAAGCAAAGTCAAACTGGATAAGGAGGTTCTTTACCTGTGGGTAGTTTTGTATATTTTTGATGAGTTCAATCCAGAGAAGAGGGCTATTTTTCTTAAAACATCGATTTACTAAAGCGCCACCTTCTTTATAGATTGTTGGGCCTTGTGTATATTCAGCAAATACCACACTATTATTGTCTAAATGGGTTACAGTATTTTTTGCAAATGAAGCGATGCCAGATGTACCGGTTGAGTAGAGTTCTCCCTTCTTGGGATACAAAGAAACCACTCCGAGAGTGGTAGGATTGTTGAATTGTGTGATGTATTGTTTCATATTTTTGTCTTTTTGTTCATTTCATCATGTGTTCATTTCTTCTTCTCCTCAAGGCACGATTATCATCATGCATTTAGGAGAAGAAGGGGAGATGTGAGTTTGATTTTGATTGCGGAAAGCAATGGGGCGAAAGATACGCCACCAAATCAAAATCTATTCAGATCTCCCCTCGTCACAGTATTAGCTGTGACATCCTTGAGTTCAAAGGAACTTCTCTTTTCACATAATTTGAAAAATAATTGCAAGACTGTCATAAGACAGCCTCTTTAGAGGGAGCGGCATTGCTGCCGCTCCCACTAGTCAAACGGTGTTACGTTTCTTACTTTGCGGGCTTAAATTCAGCACGCAGCCACAGGGTAGCCTTGTCTCCAGCAACTGCCGGGATCGTTTTACCGACATCGGCGGTCGTGTACTTCACGCCGTTAAAGTCCCAATCACCATAGAACGCGGTGATGGTAAACGGGCCAGAGAACTCGACGGTCAGCTTGCCGTTCACAGCATCGTCAACGGTGACGGTCTTGATGCCGGGAAGCTTGCTGATATCGGCGATGGTACCTGCGGGCAAAACATTGGCGGGGTTGGTAACAGCGACGGGAGCGGCAACAATTTCCTGCCAGCGGTCGATGTCCCAGTAAGTTCCAGTACCAGCGGGCACAATTTCGCTCGCGATGTACTTCTTACCGTTCAAGTCAGCGCTTGTGCCGACAGGAACAATCCACGCTTTCGTGCTTTCGAAACGAGCCACAGCTCCAGAACCCATAGCCGTCAAAACCATACCTTCGAATGGCTTGTAGACGGTACCAGCAACAGGGTTGCGGTCGGTATTCGCAGGAGCGGTGTCAACAGGAAAATAAAAACGTGCAGAGGGAAGAATATAAATATGTGCAGGGAAATAAAAAGGGAGTATAAGGAAAAAGAGAGAAACGGGGAGAAAATGAATACAGAAGATAATACTGTGCAGAGC
>Ga0194063_10001146_pt1 | contig 17739 bp, 18 predicted proteins | sample SepL3720m_MetaG_FD_155459 | JGI IMG/M metagenome (GOLD analysis project Ga0194063, IMG submission 155459) | Anoxic zone freshwater microbial communities from boreal shield lake in IISD Experimental Lakes Area, Ontario, Canada - Sep2016-L373-20m | ecosystem: Environmental > Aquatic > Freshwater... | reverse complement strand
CCTGCAAAGTTCCGAAAGGAAATGGGGAAGACGGTGGTTATCACTCCTGGACTCGATTCCTGTCTCTTTATCTTTACGATGAAAGAATGGGAAAAGATTTCAGGAAGACTGTCGGCCGGAGACGCTTCGATGCTGCAGGCGGACAATCGCGGCTTCAATCGTTACCTCCTTGGAGGAGCGGTTGAGGTCGAGGTTGATGCAGTAGGTCGTATGTTGTTGCCAGAGTATATTCGCGAGCGAGGAAAGCTCGAGAATAACCGAGTTGTCTTCATAGGTGTCGGTGATCGTGCTGAACTATGGGATGAGTCAGCTTGGGATACATATCGCAAAGAGGTCGAAGGTAACGCTCTACATTTGGCAGAAAAACTAGGTTCTGCGGGCGTTAAATAAGATGTCGAACGATACAGAGAAAGGTGACGTCAGTGTTCATGAGTCGGTTCTTTTACAAGAAGTTGTCGAGTTGCTCACGAAGAGTCTTTCTAACTCTTCTAGTCCTTTGATTTCTCCTTCTTCCGCCCTCCGAGCTCCTAGTTCCTCTCCTTACTACCTAGACGGTACGTTGGGTGGTGCAGGGCATGCTGTCGCTATAGCGAAAGCCCTAGCGGGTAAGGTGAATATACTAGGACTCGATCAAGATCCTAGAGCCATAGAGAGAGCGCAGAGAGTATTGAAAAGTCATTTGAATACGGAAAGTAAGTTGATACTCGAATGCGAAAATTTCAGAAATATGGGCAAAGTTTTGGAGAAACATGATATCAAGGGGGTAGATATGATCTTGCTCGATCTCGGTTTCTCATCAGATGAATTGGAGACATCCGGTAAAGGTTTCTCTTTTCAGAGAGATGAGCCACTCCAGATGACGATGTCGAGCTCTGATAAGCATCTCTTTACAGCGAAAAGTATCGTGAATAATTGGACAGAGGAGGACATAGCAAACGTGATATACGGTTATGGGGAAGAGAGATTTGCACGCCGCATCGCCCGATCTATCATCAATTACAGAACCAAGAAGCAGATTGAGACCACATTTGAATTAGTCGATATCATCAAGATGTCTGTACCGGCGTTCTATAGAAGAGGAAAGACAAATCCAGCAACAAAGACATTCCAGGCGTTACGAATAGCGGTAAATGACGAGTTGAATGCTTTGAAGATCGGTTTGGATATGGGGTACAAAGCATTGAATGTGGGGGGTAGGATGGCAATCATTTCATTTCATAGTTTAGAAGATAGGATTGTCAAAGATTTTTATAAAGAGAAGGGAAAAGATGGTGCGAATATTATTACAAAGAAACCGATAGTAGCTAGTGATCAAGAGAGAGCAGAAAATCCGAGATCACGAAGTGCAAAGTTGAGAGTTATAGAGAAAGTTTAGTCAAATTATCATAATTAATATTTAATACATTACAATACAATGACAAAAGCAATAGTAGATACGATCAAAGTTACGAATAACTACAGGACGCAGATGACGTATGTATTGATCGGCGGCTGTTTCCTCATGATCGCTATCTATGTATTCAATGTATTCAGAGTCATATCTAGTACAGTTGCTCTTCAGAAGGTTCAGAACCAGACAGCATCACTCGAAAGCAATGTTGAGAATCTAGACGCGAAATACTTGCAACTCTCTAGTGAGATAACTCCAGATACTCTAGCTGATCATGGATTCGTGGCCGGAAAGGTCAGCGACTATATCTCTCGCAATGTTTCACTAGGATCCGTAGCAACTGGCGGACATGAATTATAATCAGAGAATTCGGGCGAGGATTATATACGGTGGTATATTGGTTGCCGCTTTAGTTATAGCTGTATCCCTATATTCAATACAAGTCGTCAAAGGACCTAGTTATGCTGCAAAGGCTGATAAACAATATGTTAGACCGAGTTCCACTCTATTTGATAGAGGTTCGATATATTTTCAATCAAAGAATGGTACAAAAGCCGCTGCCGCATCGATCGGTAGTGGATATTTGATATACGTAAATCCTTCACAGATCAAAGATGCCATGCAGACATACGATGCTTTGTCGCAGTATATTGAATTGGACAAAATTGAGTTTATCAATAAATCGAGTAACAAGAGTGATCTGTATTATGAATTGGCGCACAAGGTTGATGAGGGTACTGCAGCAGCGGTTAGGTCACTATCTCTCTCTGGTGTTGGGGTTGCGAAGGAGACTTGGCGTACGTATCCAGGTAATGATACAGCTGCTCACGAGCTCGGACTCATCGGAGAGAATTCATCAGGTCTGGTTCAGGGTAGATATGGTCTAGAGAGTACATATCAGACTACTTTGGCTCGGGTTGGTATCGGCTCTGCTGTGAATGTATTTGCACAACTGTTTTCCGGTGTCAAAGATGTGGTCTTCGGCGCTTCGAGTGAATATGGAGATATTGTGACAACTATTGAGCCGACGACACAGAAATATTTGGAACAAATATTGAAACAAACAAGTGGCAAATGGAATCCAGATGAGATCGGCGGGATCGTTATTGATCCGAAGACCGGGGAAATCATAGCTATGGCATCTCTGCCGTCATTCAATCCAAATGATACTTCAACTGTAAAGGATGTGAATGTGTTCTCCAACCCATTGGTTGAACATGTCTATGAAATGGGATCGATCCTAAAGCCGCTTACCATGGCTATGGCATTGGATAGTGGTGTAGAGACTCCTGATTCTACATATGATGATACTGGGACACTCACACTGAATACAAAGAAGATTTCAAACTATGATGGTAAGGCACGTGGAGTCATACCGATGCAACAGATACTCAGTCAATCTCTGAATGTAGGTGCAGCAACTATCGCCATGAATGTCGAGCACAAGCTCGGAGCAGGAACAATGTTCAAGTATTTCAGCGATTTTGGTTTCGGCCAGAAGACTGGTATCGATCAACCAAATGAAGCGACAGGTATCATCAGTAATCTGAAGAGTGGTCGAGACATTGAGATCGCGACAGCGGCATATGGACAAGGTATCGCTGTGTCACCGGTCGAGATGGTTCGCGGACTTTCGATATTGGCAAATGGTGGATATCTAGTGACTCCACACTTGGTGAAAGAAATCGATATGAGTGATGGTACGACAAAGACGATCGAGATCAAGAAGGTTGGTCCAATATTGAAGAAGCAAAGTGTAGATGATGTAACAGGCATGCTCATCAAAGTCGTTGATGAAACTATCGGTAAAGCACACCCAGACATATATTTTACGAATTATAGTGTTGCAGCGAAGACTGGTACGGCACAGATAGCGGATCATCAAAATGGTGGATATTATCCAGACAAGTATCTGCACTCATTTTTCGGATATTTTCCAGCGTATAGTCCAAAATATTTAATATTTTTGTATCAAGTATATCCAAAGGGTGCACAGTACGCTTCGGATACTTTAACTGAGCCATTTAGCCAGATTACGAAGTTTCTGATAGACTACTATAACGTTACGCCGGATAGATAAGTGGCGTAGGTATGGGTGTAAATAGTATAAATAGAGGAAATGAATCTATTAAAGAAAATTTTGGTAAAAATATTGATCGCCGAGTCCAAGCTTATAGTCAAGAAATATAAGCCTTTTATCGTTGCTGTAACTGGTAGTGTTGGTAAGACATCTACAAAAGATGCGATATATTCAGTACTAAAGGATCAGAGTCGATATGTGAGGAAAAGTGAGAAGAGTATGAATAGTGAGATCGGATTGCCACTCACTATCATCGGAGTGCCAAACGCTTGGAAAAGTATCGGTGGTTGGTTGAACAATGTAAATGAAGGTCTCAGTTTGATATTCAAGAAAAGAGATTATCCTGATTGTTTGATCCTAGAGATAGGCGCTGATCATCCCGGTGATATAAGTAGTGTAGCTAAATGGTTGAAGCCTGATGTTTCCGTCATCACTAAAGTTAGTAAAACTCCAGTGCATGTGGAATTTTTCAGTTCACCAGAACAGGTATTTGAAGAAAAGGCATCCTTGGCAGAAGCGGTGAGAGATGGTGGGTCACTCGTATTATTCGCTGATGATGACAATGTGATCGGGATAAAGGATCGAGTAAGTGCTAGGAATGTGAATGTGATCAGTTATGGTACGAAAGCATCGATGGTGAATGGTAGCAATTTGATGATCGAATATGGTATGAATGGAGAAACAAAATATCCCATAGGAATCAAGTTCGATATTGAGATGAAAGGTTCGAAAAGTTCGATCGTTATGAATGGTGTTATAGGTAATACATATCAGTATCCCATATTGGCTGCTGCAGCTGTTGGTTTGGCGAAAGGTATGAGTATAGAGAAGATCGTCAAGAATCTCGGTTCATATAGCGCACCTCGTGGGCGTATGAATCTATTGGCAGGACGGGATGGTTCTACTATCATCGATGATACATACAATTCATCACCTGATGCGACAGTGTCAGCTCTCAGGTCATTGAAAACTATTGAATCGAGTGGTGTGAAGATAGCGATACTCGGCGATATGATGGAGCTCGGTAAGTTTTCTGCTGATGAGCACAAGGGTATCGGTAGGGAAGTTGTAACTGTCGCGAATATCTTGATAACAGTTGGTCAGAGATCGCGTGCTACAGCTGACGAAGCTATCAGATCCGGTATGGACAGTAGGAAGGTGTTCTCTTATGATTCCGCAGCTGATCTCGTCAGTCGAGGTTTACCTGTGGTTGGTAGTGGGGACATCATCTTGGTCAAGGGTTCTCAGTCTGTTCGTATGGAGAGGGTTGTGAAGGCATTACTCAGAGATGGGAGTAGTGCAGAAAAGACATTGGTGAGGCAGGAGAAGGAGTGGCTTGATAAAGCGTAATATTCGGGTTATAGTGTTCGTTCACGGCTCTATCGTCTAATGGTTAGGACACGGCCTTCTCAAGGCTGGAATCGGGGTTCGACTCCCCGTAGAGTCACAATGAAATGGACCCCATAAAGTGGACACGTCCGTTGATTTCTCTTGTTGAGTGCTATAATGTCTGATATGGAAAATATAGAAAAACCAAATCAACAAGAACTCAAGGAAAAAGCGGATATTTCTCTATCAACGGCAAAAGAGACTATTCTCAAATCTATCCCAAACGAAGAGATAGTATCTATTTACGTAAAAGGAAGTTACGTTCAAGATGAGCTACAGCCAGATAGTGATGTTGATGTTGTTGTCGTTTTGAAAAGCGATGAGTATCTACCTGCTGTATATGAGCTAACTGAAAAATTTGGAGATACTACAGAGCCACCATTTCAAATCGTCGCTTACACACTAGAAGAATTGCAAACAGGAAAATGGTCCGTAAATAGAACTAAAAATCCAACGACTATCAGTACTTTCGTGAAGCATTTGGATCAACTTCCACTTTTGTATGGTCAAAAACCAGAAGGACCGTTATTTACTCGTACAGATATTAAAGACTTAACTGCTCTTATGTCAGCTTTTGAAGAGAGCTTTCTACCAGGCTTTGAGAAAGGGACTTTCAAGTTCAATGAAATTGTAAAGTCAGTTATGTGGCTTACCGAACGTGAACAGCGAGCAAAGGGTATTGTTCCAGATTATTCTTGGCAGAAACTTGCTAACTCGATTGAAGATGAAAACCATATCATTCACTTAGCTCTTAAGTTGAGGAAACAAAAGGAAGTGTCAAAAAAAGAACAGGATGTATTTATGGAAAAATTGAAGAATTACCTTGAAGGCCTCAAAGAGGAATACCCAAACCAAGCAAAGGCATAAAACAAGCAAATTTAGTGTTCAATTTTATTCTCTAGTTTGAACATTATCAGACATTATAGGTATATAGAAACAAATAAAGAGAAGAAAATACTTGAATACAGTACCTTGATAATTTTATGATACAATATTTATATATTTAGATGAAAAAAATTAAACAATTAATCCCGAATATCAATTTTACAGAGTTTTTGCTCTACACTACTCCGAATGGAAAGGTGAAGGTTGAAATCTTTTTGCGTGATGAAAATATATGGCTAACACAGGCAATGATAGCGGAACTTTTTGATGTTGAGTCAAATACTATTACTTATCATTTGAAAGAAATATTCGTCTCAAAGGAATTGGATAAGGATTCAACTACTCGAAAAATTAGAGTAGTTCGAGATGAAGGGGGTCGTAATATTAGTCGTGAATTGGATTTTTATAACCTAGATGCCATACTTTCTGTGGGTTATCGTGTTAATAGTGCTCATGCCACTCAATTCCGTATTTGGGCCACTGAAAGGCTGAAGGAGTACATAATCAAAGGATTTACAATGAATGATGAACGGCTCAAAGATCCACGTAGTATTTTTGGTAAAGACTATTTCGAGGAACAGTTGGCCAGGATTCGTAATATTCGTTCAAGTGAGAGACGAATGTACCAGAAAATAACTGATATCTATGCACAGTGTAGCGCTGATTATGATAGAGATGAGGAGATTACCAAGATATTTTTTGCTACTGTACAAAACAAACTTCATTTTGCTATCACAGGTCAGACAGCGGCTGAGATAATATATTCTAGAGTAAAAAGCGACAAACCAAATATGGGCCTGACCACATGGAAGAATGCTCCAGAAGGTGGTATCAGAGAGACTGATGTGATAATTGCCAAGAACTATTTATTGGAGAGAGAGCTCGATAATCTGAATCGAATTGTAACTATGTATCTGGACTATGCGGAAATGCAGGCTACGCAAGGTAAAGCTATGTATATGAAAGATTGGGTTAATAAGCTCGATAAATTTCTGAAATTTAATGAAAAACAAATTTTATCTGACTCAGGAAAGATCAGCCATGAAGTAGCAGAAGCTTTGGCTTTCAAGGAATATGAGAAATATCGTGTTGAGCAGGATATGAACTATGTTTCTGATTTTGATAGGGAGGTAAAGAAGATGTTGGAAATTAGCAAAAAGAGAAAAGGAAATATAAAGAAGAAAGACAAATAACTTTTTGCAGATTATAAACTTTCTCAATTTTCCAGTACATTCATTGCAAAATAATTCACAGTCACCTATAATTAGGAACCACGCTCAATCTTTAACAGAGGCAAGCATTTTAATATATTAAATAAATAATTCATATGCAAGAACAAAAGAAATCTAGTTTGGTGGTTACTTTGCTCATAATTCTGATAGTGGCAGTGCTAGCTGTCGGCGGATATTTAATTTTCGGATCAAATATCAAGGGATTATCTATGGGGGATAAAACAGCTACTTCTACATTATTTACATCGGGAACGACCGCGAACGTAGCGACAGTCAATGGTGTAGCTATTACAAAAGCAATATATGATTCAGCTTTTACAAGTACGATCGCATCTTATCAAGCACAAGGTATTCAAGCGACTAGTTCAGATGATCTAGCAAAGGTTCGTACTCAGGTTTTGGATGGCCTCATAGGTAACGAGCTGTTAACTCAAGCCCTCACTGCTTCCAAGATGGCAGTCACACCTGCTGAAGTAGAGACAGAGTATCAAGCACTAGTTACCCAATCTGGCGGAGTTGAAGGTTTCAAGGCGGCACTGACAAAGAATAATCTCACAGATGCACAACTCAGAATTAATATTGAAAAACAGATATTAACTAGGAAATTCCTACTCTCTAACATTGATACCAAATCAACAACGGTTACCGATGCTGAGATAGCGAAATTCTATGCTGAATATAGTGCTTCACAAAAAGCTAGCGGCAACAAGTCCGTTCCGGCCATGAAGGACTTGAGTGCTCAGATCAAGCAACAGCTCACTGGAGATAAGGAGCAGGCCCTCATCAATAAATTTATAGCTACTCTTCGTGCAAGTGCAGATGTTGTCATAACTCAGTAATGAATAAATCGATTGCTATCCGCTGCCGCGCAGTCATCGTCGTAGATGGAAAATTGTTGGTAGTCAAACATGCACCAGACAGCCCATTTTTTGCATTACCTGGTGGACATCTGGAATGGGGAGAAGATGTAGATGAATGTGTGAGTCGTGAATTGCAGGAAGAACTCGGTATAAAAGGAGAGGTGGGAAGGTTGCTATATGTAAATACATTCATAATCGAAGGTACTCAATCGGTCGAATTTTTCTTTGAGATCGAGAACGCCAGGGATTATATCGGTATAGATAGAAGTAGGGCCTCTCACGCGAGTGAAATAGGTGATCTACGTTGGGTTAGTAGTGACGATGGTGTAGATATTTTGCCAGCTATATTGAATAGAGATTTGAAAGAGGGGACACTACTGTCGCATGAGGTCAGGTTCATAAAAGAATAATTTCGGTGCAATAAGTGTTTAGTTGCGCATTGCTTTCAGGACCATTGTTTCAGGTGTTGCACTTTTGCAGTATTCATTGTACTATACAAGATATGAAGAATTTCAATACAATTAAATATACATCGATAGCTATTTCAGCCCTATTTATGGCTGTAGTTATGTTTGTCCCTATCAATAGCGCTCATGCTCAATATTACGGCTATGGTTGGTATGATGAGAATACTGGTATAGCTCATATATTCAATAATGCGAATAGTAATAATTATAATAACTACAATAATTATAACAATTACAACAACTATAATAACTATAGTTCAGGCTACAATTCTGGGTGTAATAATGGTTGTGGAAATTACGGAGGAGGTTATAACAATTACAATTATGGAAGCTACAATAATAATTGCTGCGATTATTCCTACGGTTATAGTAACTCGTACTATCAACCTTACGTGTCTCTACCATATGTAAGTTACCAATATCCTAGTTATCAAAATTATTATTCTGGTAACGGTTATGGGAATAATTACTACGGAAATTATAACTATGGAAATTATGGAGGTGGATATGGTGGCGGTTACGGTGGACATCGCTAGTTGGTTGAGTAATTTTGGTAAAAAAGTGCATCGCTTGGTGCATTTTTTTGTATTTCTATATTACGAAACAAATATTTGTCATGCGGAACTTGTGTGAAAATAATATTTTGTTAAAATTATTCTAACCTGCAAACTTAATAATCTAATATATTTAATAATTATGAATAATAAAGTAGTATTACCGACAGTTACAATTGATGAATTGGCGGTAATGATAAAGATCGGGTTCGACGAAGTGCATAGTGAATTTAGGATTGTACATAAAGAGATCAGTCTTATAAAAGCTGATATCGTCGTTATGAAGAAAGACATAGTTGATATCCATGGAGAGTTATACGAAGTGAAGAGTGATATCAAATGCATCAAGCGTGATATGGCCACCAAGGATGATGTACATGAATTAGAGAGTCATTTGATGACTACAGATAGGACGGTCTACAAAGATCATGCCCCAAGGTTGCGAAAACTGGAACACTCACTCGCAGTCGCGTAGTGCCTCTAGTAGAAAATATCTTGATTTCTTGCTAGTATTTGATCCATGGAAAACAAAGCAGTGAATGGTGTAGACCGAGGTCCGATGAAACTCCCAGACAATGTTTCAGATAAATTCCTGAAACCATATGATCCAGCTACGACCGAAGACCGTATTTATGCTATATGGGAAAAAAGTGGCTATTTCAATCCTGACAATCTCCCAGAGCGTAACAAGAAAGGCGAACCTTTTTCTATAGTTTTACCGCCTCCGAATGTTACCGGGATGTTACATATGGGTTCAGCACTCATGCTCGCCATAGAAGATATCATGGTTCGTTATGCACGTATGAGTGGCAGGAGAACATTGTGGTTGCCTGGAACTGATCATGCAGCGATCGCAACACAGTCGGTAGTTGAAAAAGACATTATGAAGAAAGAAGGCAAGTCGAGGCATGATCTAGGTCGTGAGGAATTGTTGCGGAGAATTGATGCATATGCGAAACAGAGTCATGATACGATCGTGCGACAGATGCGCAAGATGGCTTGTTCCATAGATTGGTCTAGGGAAGCCTTCACATTGGATGAAAAGCGTAATCTAGCCGTGAAAACTGCCTTCAAGAAGATGTATGACGATGGTCTCATATATAGAGGATATCGCGTTGTCAATTGGGATCCGAAAGGACAGACTACTATTTCAGACGATGAGATCGAGTATGAAACGAGGAAGACCAAGCTTTATACATTCAAGTATTCAAAGGATATTCCTATAAGTATTTCTACTACACGACCAGAGACTAAACTTGGCGATACCGCGATAGCAGTTCATCCAGAAGATAAGAGGTATTCACAATACGTCGGCAAGGAATTCAAGACAGTATTCGCGGGTCAGGAGATCTCTCTCAAAGTTATAGCAGATATATCTGTCGAACCGGAATTCGGTACAGGTGCGCTCGGTGTGACACCTGCACATAGTCAGATCGACTGGGAGATGGCACAGAGGCATGAGTTACCTTTGAAGCAAGTGATCAATGAGTATGCCAAGATGACAGTCGGTAAGGAAGGTATAAAAGACAAGAAAGTAGCTGAAGCCAGGGAAGCTGTTGTTGCCTGGTTACGTGAAAATGATCTCCTAGAAAAAGAAGAGGATATAGAACATAATATCTCACTTGCTCAGAGAACTGGTGGAGTGATAGAACCGTTGCCAAAATTGCAGTGGTTCGTCGCAGTAAACAAGGAATTTGAACATTTTGGTGAGAAAGTTACATTGAAGACTTTGATGACGGAAGCGGTACGATCAGGTGACATAAAGATATTGCCAGATAGATTCGAAAAGATATATTTCAATTGGATTGGTAATCTCCGCGATTGGTGTATCTCTAGACAGATATGGTATGGACATAGAGTTCCAGTCTGGTACAAGGATGGAGATAGTAAAAATAATTCTTCTAGTAATAACAACGATTCCTCTCGGAATGAAAATATTCATTGCGGTATCAATCCGCCAACAGGTGATGGATGGAAACAAGACGAAGATACACTAGACACGTGGTTCTCATCTGGACTCTGGACGTTTTCAACACTCGGTTGGCCAGAAAAGACTGAAGATATGAAGTTGTATCACCCAACGAACGTCCTCGAAACTGGCTCAGACATTATATTTTTCTGGGTTGCGAGAATGATACTCATGAGTACATATCTCTTGAACGAGGTTCCATTCAAGACAGTATATCTACATGGCCTCGTGAGGGATGCCAAGGGCAGGAAGATCAGTAAATCACTAGGAAACAATGTCGACCCTCTAGATATGATCGCCAAATATGGAGCCGATGCAGTGCGTATGTCACTCATAGTCGGTGTTGGTCCAGGGTCTGACAGCAAGATAGGTGAGGACAAGATCAAAGCCTATAAGAATTTTGCCAATAAAGTATGGAATATAGCTAGGTTCGTTCTATCTTCTACGGATGGTGCAAAGTTTGATCCTGATGTTGTAAATAGTGGCGGCAAATCGAGTAAGATGTCAGCTGCAGATAGTGAGCTAATGAAAATACAAAATGCATTGCTGGCTGATATTACGACGGATATGAGTAACTATCGATATTATCTGGCGGCGGAAAAGTTGTATCACTATATATGGCATGAATTTGCAGATAAGATAATAGAAGATAGCAAGAAAATATTTCTATCAGGGACGGTGGAAGATATCGCATCTAGAAAGCAATTCTTATTTGATTCTCTATCACAGCTACTGCGTGCGTTGCATCCATTTATGCCATTCTTGACTGAGGAAATATGGTCAGAAATGCCTGATCAGAAGGGGTCATTACTCATGATTCTGAAGTGGCCGGTTTAGATGATCCTTATCCACAGAATTCGTCGCTAAAGACTTGATAATACTGTAAAATTGAGGAGTAATAATCCTTTAACAATTTTTTCATGAAAAAATATTTGATTCTCTCAGTCGTAACGATATTCACTTTGAGTATTATGGGAATTGCAATTGCTGGGACAACTTCTCTATCTGGTTGGTCGGCTGGTAATGGGCCGTATTCATCTACGGTAGGCTGGTTCAGTTTTGATTCTAATGATATAGGTACTGATGGTGGGACAGGGCGCAGTAGTGTTGCTTACGGAGTGAAAGTAGACGTACCAACTGGATCGACGTATGGGACATTCAATGGGAAAGCGTGGTCTTCAAATGTTGGTTGGGTGTCTTTTGATGCTGCGGACGTAACTGCTGCTTGTGGTAGTCAAGGAAAGGTTGATCTGTCGAGTGGTATGGTTACTGGATGGGCCAAAGTTCTATCAGGCTCTACAGCATCTGGTGCTGATGGTTGTATTTCACTTTCGGGTACTGCCAAGAATGGAGGTTTATATGGGGTGAAGATGTCACCGGCAGGTGCATTCAGTGGTTTCGCTTGGGGAGATGTGAATGTTGGATGGCTCAGTTTTGCAGGTTTGATATGTCCTGGGTGCATCGTGTCACAGCCTGCAGCGCTCGCTCTCACATGTACCGCATCACCAGATTCAGTCACTTCTGGTGGGACAGTGATATTTACAGCGAATACTACTGAAGGGACTGGTCCATATCATTGGAGTGCAACGAGTGTAGTTACTGGCTCGACAGGTAGTTCAGAAACCTCAACCGTTACGAATTATCTGACTGGTGCGACACCACCTACGTTCACTGTTACTGATAGCAGTGGGAAAACTGGTACAAAGACTTGTGATCCACCAGTTATTTCGGTGGTCAATACTTATACAGTGCACGTTACTATAGTGGGTTCAGGCTCTGTCTCAAATGGTAATTTTAGCTGTAATACGGAAGGTAATTGTACCCCGATGGTTATCCCTGTTGGGTCCTCGATCAATCTTACTGCTACATCAAATATTGGGAGTTCATTTAGCAGTTGGTCAGGTGGATGTTCAGGAACATCACCTTGTAATGTGGGTGGTACAGCTAGAGCCAGTGATGTTATAAATGTAACTGCGACATTCGGTGGTGCGAGTTTTGTTACTGGTGGGTCTCATCTATGGTTTGGTTCTAGGACTAGGCCTAGTGATGCTTCCATGGCTAGTCAGCTCCCTGTGACTATCTCATCAGGTAATAGTGTTAACATCAAGTATGATTGGGATTCTAGTATAGCTGGATGTAGTGGAGATCAGGCTTCAGGCCCGTCTATGCCGACGAATTGGAGCACGCCATCATTCTCACTGAATTCTGTCTCGAGCGACCCTATAAGTCATAATCAATATGGCGAAGTCACCCTTGCATTGACTGATGCACATATCGGGACACATATTCTGAGATTGAGTTGTAGTAGTAATGATTCTCAACCTGTAGCTAGTTACAGTGCAAATACTATCAAACTCATTGTTACAAAGTCGATCATCAATGAAGAGTAAACTGCCTCATAGCCAGCTCGAGAGGTACTAATATAGAAAAGAGCGGCCTATCGGTCGCTCTTTTTTCTGACTGCCCGCTGCTAAGGCTTGTTTTAGTCGCGCTCAGGCGGGAGGCTATATGCAACCCTATTCCCAGTATACACTGGATTGAAGTGAGCAACGGTTGGCGTTTGCCCAGTAGAGTGGGTTGTGTTCGAAGGAAGATTTACACTCTCTTTCAGTATGAGCCCCCGCCACTTCCTAGGTCGTTTGGACTCAATTTCTTCCATGTTCTCGAACAACTCTGCTTGTTTGTACAACATAATGATACAATTCCTTTTGTTAAAGGTTCTGAGGGAATGATTACATGTAACACCAGTGTTGTCAACTGCAGTGTTATTTTGTATCTTTGATCAATTCCTCAACAGCTCTTTTTACATCATTACCATCAGCCTTACCAGAGAGCTCTTTCATGATCATACCGGTGATCTTGCCTCCGGCTTTCGGATCGAATGTACCTTGTGATTTCAGAGCATCGATACGTTGATGAACAACGATCTTGATCTGTTCGTAGGTCATCATTGCTGGCATGAATGATTCTAGAATAGCGAGTTCCGTTTGCTCCTTGGATACTAGATCTATGCGGCCACCTTTGGTGAATTGTTCGATCGAGTCTTTTCTTTGTTTAACGCTTCGTTTGATAAGGAGAAGCATTTTTTCATCTGGCAAAAAGTCAACTTGCAAGCTTCCTGATAGGAGCTCATTTAGAGCCAAGGCATTCAATCCTCGCAAAGTCTCGAGTCTGATAGCATCTTTTGCACGCAGTGCTTCTTTTATTTGGTTTTTGATAGTTTCATGTATTGTCATAGATACAGTCTACAATCATTCAATATTTGTTACAAGAGCGTGTAAGGTTATGTGTAGACAGTCTTGTGTCAGTCACCTCGAACCTGTAAACTGTAGTCATGGAAATATTACTTATCACACTCATAGTCATAGCAATCGTTGCAATCATCGTGATGGGTCTATTACTTGCAAAGAAGGGCACAAAGGATGTTGCCAAAGAAGATACTGGACTTCGTCTCATATTGGAGCAAGTCAATGAATTGTCGCGTACAGTTGACCGCAAAGTCGGAGATCTGACGAAAACGGTAGATTCAAAGATTGACCAATCATCCAAGAATATGCAGGAATCGATGCGTTCACAATTATCCGAATCTTCCAAATTGATACGTGAAGTCACACAAGGCCTCACTAAACTAGACGAGACGAACAGGCAGGTTGTTTCCTTCGCTGATCAACTACAAAATTTGCAGGACATTTTGAAGAATCCGAAACATAGAGGCATCTTGGGCGAATACTATCTCGAATCATTACTCAAGAATGTATTGGCACCAGGTCAATACCAGATGCAATATGCATTCAAGAATGGGGAAATCGTCGATGCAGCAGTATTTGTAAAGGATAAGGTCATACCGATCGATTCGAAATTCTCATTGGAAAATTACAATAAACTAGCCGAAGAAAAGAATCCAGCCGAAAAGGACAAATTGGAGAAAGCCTTTGTCAATGATCTCAAACTGCGCATACAGGAGACATCAAAATACATTCGTCCAAATGAAAAAACTATGGATTTTGCATTCATGTTCATTCCACATGAGGCTATATATTATGATCTATTGGTAAACAAGATCGGATCATCAGTAGAAGAGACTGATAATCTGATACAACGGGCTGCTAGTAAGTACAAGGTCATCATAGTGTCACCGACATCGTTTCTGGCTTATCTTCAGACTGTATTACAGGGTTTGAAAGCTTTACAGATCGAGGAAACTGCAAAAGATATCATAAAGAGGGTTGGAGAACTCGGAACTCATCTCCGAAAATATGATGAATATCATAACAAGCTCGGTGCGTCTCTCTCTACTGTCGTCAATCATTACAATAGCTCAGCCAAAGAGTTCAAGAAGGTGGATAAGGACGTGTTACGTATAACAGGTGAGGCTCCAGGTCTCAAGATCCAGGAGTTGGAAAGGCCAGATGAAATAGAGGTCATATAGGCTTCCTTTTAGTTGCGTTTCTGGGCCCTCTGGTGTATACTACTTTCCACTATGGAATTTGCCATTATAGAGACAGGAGGTAAACAATATACCGTTTCAAAGGGCGATACTATCGCTATTGAGAAGCTTTTAGACACCCAAAAAGAGGGTGATGTAGTTACTTTTGACAAGGTTTTATTGGTTGATAACGGCAAAGACACAACTATCGGCACGCCATACATCGCAAAGGCGAGTGTCACAGCGAAAGTCGTAGAGATTGGCCGTGCTGCGAAGATAACCGTCGTTCACTACAAGCAAAAGTCCCGATATTTCAAGAAAAACGGACACAGACAGCCTTTTGTGAAAGTCCTCATAGAATCACTCAAATAATAGTCTATTAAGCGCGATTCTTTAAGGCGCTTTTTATCGTATCGCCATCTACGTATTCGAGTTCAGCGCCAGTAGATAGGCCTCTACCAAGTACAGTGAGTTTTGTCGGTATTAGTTCATCCTTTGTGATTTTCATCAATGCTTCGCGTACGATATTGGTCGTATGTTCGCCGTCAGGAGTAGTATTCATTGATAGAATTATTTCAGTAGGTGTAGATTTCATTTCGGTAATATTTTCCAACAATATTTTCAGACGTATACGTTTCTCTGGCTCTTTATCCAATACAGGTACTGTACCTCCGAGGATGAAATATAATCCTCTGTAAGCACCGGACCTCTCGATCGACTCAAAGTCTGAATCCCTCGCGACTATCATGAGGGTTGAATGATCACGTGTTGTATCTCCACATATCGAACATATATGTGAATCTGATCGAGTCGTCTGATTACCATATGTATCCATGAATAGTCGCTGACATTGTCCGCATTGAGTAGTAGATTTCTTTACTTCTTCTATCAGCCTAGAAAAGTCCTTGATAAATGATTGGGGTTTACTGAGAAGGTAGTATGCGAATCTCCTAGCTTGTCTAGGACCGATGCCAGGGAAGTGCGAGAATATTTCTATGAGTTTATTCAGATTATCCATGTCTATACTTTATCAAAATCACCGAAGTCTGCTTTGTCTACAGACAAGAAAGTCGTTTTCTTGCTATCAAAGAATAGTTTGACTGTACCAGTTGGACCATTTCTGTGTTTTTCTATCATGATCTCAGCTTCTTCTTTGCGACCTCCAACATCCTGATCTGCTTCACGGTGTATGAACATGACCACGTCAGCATCCTGCTCGATCGAACCAGAGTCACGTAGGTCAGAAAGTCTCGGTTTTCCACCTCTCTGTTCGACAGCACGAGATAGCTGTGAGAGGGCGAGAACTGGCACTTCGAGTTCGCGAGCCAAGTTCTTCAATGATCTTGAAATCTCAGTAACTTGCTGAACGAGGTTGTCATTGTTTTTTGTATTTGTCGGTAACATAAGCTGTAGGTAATCCACAACTATGAGTCCCAGGCCCTTTTCGTTCTTGAGGCGTCTAGCGACAGCACGCATCTTCAGGATATTATTTCCAGGTTGATCATCTATATAGATAGGCGCGTCAGATAGTCTAGATATTGCATCTCCGATCGCCTTGAAATCATCAGTAACTGATAGATTGTGACCTGTACGGATCTTCCATGAGTCGACCTGAGACTCGGCTGCGAGCATACGATCAACGAGTTGTTGAGAGCTCATTTCGAGTGAGAATATAGCGACTGGCACCTTGAAATTAACGGCGGCTTTGCGAGCAATATCTAGTGCGAGTGAGGTCTTTCCCATAGATGGTCTAGCGGCGAGTATGATAAGGTCGGACTTCTGCATTCCTGAAAGCTTGTTATCTAGATCCACGAAACCTGTATGCACACCGCGTAGTTGGTCCTTCGTATTGTGTAGATGTTCCAACCTTTCCCATGCCTCATGCAATGTGTCTTTGAGGGCGATAAACTTGTGTGAGCCTGTCTTATTCGTGACTGCATACAGTGCCTTGTCAGCTTTGTCTAGAATGTCGTGTAAATCAGCTTCTTCATCATAGCCTAGGTTACTGATGTTTTCTGCAGCTCGTAATAGCTCTCGCATAATGTGCTTTTTGCCAACCATGTCGGCATAATGATTGACGTTGGTCGAAGTTGGAACACAATTGATAAGTTCGGTCAGGAATGTCATACCGCCGATCTGTTCGAGTTGCTCTTTTTCTTTGAGTCTTGCTGAAACTGATAGGACGTCGATCGGGTTGCCCTTCGTATGTAGTTCGAATAGTGTCGCCCATACCATCCTGTGAATATTTGAATAGAAGGATTGCTCATTCACTATATCTGCGACATCATGCATAGCCTCACCGCGGATCATGATGGATCCGAGCAGTGCCTTTTCGGCTTCGAGACTGTGTGGTGGGACTTTCAGATCTCTTGTCTTGAAGTATGGTGATGTCGTGTTCATAATATTCCAGTTGTAAGTGGTCTCATTGTATCATTTATATATAGTTTGCAAACGCCGATTCAAACACGAGATAGTGGAAAACATGTG
>Ga0194063_10001145_pt1 | contig 17743 bp, 16 predicted proteins | sample SepL3720m_MetaG_FD_155459 | JGI IMG/M metagenome (GOLD analysis project Ga0194063, IMG submission 155459) | Anoxic zone freshwater microbial communities from boreal shield lake in IISD Experimental Lakes Area, Ontario, Canada - Sep2016-L373-20m | ecosystem: Environmental > Aquatic > Freshwater... | reverse complement strand
CCCTGCGATGTAAGCTCCGTGGGCCCCAAGCGCTTTACCAAGCGTTCCCATGTGCACTTCAATTTGTCCAGCCACGCCCAGCTCGTCGGCAAGCCCTCGCCCTCCCTTCCCGAACACACCGACGCCGTGAGCTTCGTCGAGAAACAGCCAGGCTCCATAACGTTCCTTCAGCTCCACTATTTCCATGAGGGGGGCCGTGTCGCCATCCATGCTGTAAACCGATTCCGCAAGGATCATCACGCGCGCGTTCGGGTGAGTGCGGGCGGCCCACTGGAGATGGCTCTCAAGCTTCTCCATATCGTTGTGAGGGAATACGCGAAGATGTGCACCGCTCAAGCGGGTCCCATCGACGAGGCAGGCATGGCAAAGCTTATCGAGGATGAGCACGTCATCCTTTCCACAAAGGGCGGGGATCGTCCCCATCGCAGCCGCATAGCCGCTCGAGAACGACAAGGCCGCAGGCGTCCGCTTGAATGCGGCAACGGCCGACTCAAGCTCCTCATGCGCAGCAAACGTCCCGCAGACAAGCCTCGAGGCCCCAGCCCCAAACCCGCCGCGTTCGAACGCTTCGATCACGGCAGTTTTGAGCGCAGGGTGGTTGGCGAGACCGAGGTAGTCGTTCGAGGAAAAATTGACCAGCGTACGGCCATCGCAGACGACCTTGACATCCTGCGGGGAATCCAGCGTTCGCAGGCGGCGCAGGAGGTTCTGCTGGCAGATCGCATCGAGCGATCCGGAAAGAAATGCCTCGAACCCCCTCGGGAGAGATGCGGCGTCCGATTGGTTGTCCGATCTGAAGTCCTCCATTTTCACCACCCCTGCCTGTTAAGACGCAGTGCCCACCAGCCCTGGTGCAGCTCTCCCGGGACAGACAAGATTGTCTGTCCTACACTACCGCATGCCAAGCGAAGCCAAGCCCTCATCCTCTTGAAAGGATCTCGCACATTTCGCGTACGGCCTGCGCGAGGCCAACGGTTACTGCGCGCGACACAATCGAGTGTCCGATGTTGAGTTCCTCCAGCCCGGCAAGTTTCAGAACCGGGGCCGTATTTTGATAATTCAGCCCGTGGCCGGCATTCACGCGCAGCCCGAGGGCTACCGCGCGCGCCGCGCCGGCATGGAGCCTCGCAAGCTCGGAGGCCTGAAAACATCCGGACGCATTGGCATAGGCGCCGGTATGGAGCTCGACAAATTCGGCCCGCAAATCGGCAGCCGCCACGATCTGTTTCTCATCGGGATCGATGAAGAGGCTCACCCGGATCCCGCGTCCTCGCAGCCGGGCAATAATCGGACGAAGACTCTCTCTCTGGCCCGCGCAGTCCAGCCCGCCCTCGGTGGTAACTTCGCGGCGGTTTTCAGGAACAAGGCACACGTCGTCGGGAAGAACGTCGAGCGCAATGCGGACGATCTCCTCAGAAACGCCCATTTCGAGATTGAGCTTGGTGGCAATTTTGTCGCGGAGCCTGACGATGTCTCTGTCCAGAATGTGCCGGCGGTCCTCGCGCAGGTGAGCGGTGATGCCCCCGGCTCCAGCCTGCTCGGCAAGGAGCGCGGCTTGGACAGGATCGGGCTCTGCGTTGGGGCTGTCCGGCATTTCGCGGTAGCGAGCCTGACGGATCGTGGCGACGTGATCGATATTAACTCCGAGAATTGGCATGGCTCCGATATTTATGCCGGATGCGGCGGGCTGCAAGCACGGCTTCAACCAATGAGGTGATCCCGTCCCTCAGCGGGCGCACCTTGGATCCGGCGGCGTCCGCCCAATCCACCGGCAATTCCAAAATCCGAAAACCCAGCATTTCAGCGAGAACGATCGCCTCGACATCGAAGCCGAAGCCATCCTGCTCGACCAGAGGGAAGATGGCGCGCGCGGCCTCCCGCCGGAAAGCCTTGAACCCGCACTGAGTATCCCTCAGCCGGGTCGCGCCCGAAAGGCGGAGAGCAACATTAAAGAGCCGACCGGCCCTCTCCCTGAGCCAAGGCTGGCGGATCTTGATCTCGCTTTGCGGATGCCGCCGGCTGCCGACCAATACGTCAGCCTGCCCGCCGGCCCGCAGGAAGTCGCCCACAAATCGGAGAGGAACGCTCAGGTCTGCATCCATAAAAAAAACCCAGTCGCCGCGAGCTTGGAGCATGCCGGTCCTCACGGCGAATCCTTTGCCGCGCGCGATGGGATTGGCCATGATGATAAAGCGAGGATCCCCGTCTACCGCATGGCGGGCGGCGGCTTCGGTATCATCGTCACCAAGCTCTATGACAAGCAGGAACTCCCAGGGCTCCGAAGGAAATGTTCGACGAATTTCCGCAATAGAAGCAGGCAGCCTGGCCGATTCGTTTCGGGCGGGAATCACAATACTGACGCATGGGGCTTGATTCGACATGTGTACAGGTATTATCCCAATCTGGTGTTTGCCCGTGTGTCAAAGCTCCCGTTACCCGAAATTGCGATCCTTCTTGTCGCAGTCTTTCTGCGTGTCTGGCTGATCGAGATCAAGCCGCCTCATTTTGACGAGGGGGTGAACGGCTGGTTTGCCGATCAGATAACGGCGACAGGCTACTTTCGCTACGACCCGTCAAACTACCACGGCCCACTCCATTTTTACGCCTTGTTTCTTTCGCAGACGCTTTTTGGCCGCCACGTCTGGGCGCTCCGCCTACCGGCAATAGTGGCTGGCGTCCTGGGAGTTGTCGCGATCTTGAAGTTCCGGGATTTTTTCGGGCGCCCGGTCGCGCGCCTGTCGGCATTGGCGATGGCGGTTTCCCCCGGGCTTGTATTTTACAGCCGGTATTCGATCCACGAATCCTGGCAGGTGCTTTTTTCCATTCTTTTATTATGGGGGCTTCTCGGCCTGTGGGAATCCGGTTCCCGGAGGCATTTCTTTACTGCGGTTCTGGCCGCTACCGGCTTGGTGCTGACGAAGGAAACCTACGTCCTGCATATCGGATGCTTTATTCTTGCCGCCTTCGTGCTGATCGGGTGGCAGCGCGTGCAGCAGTCACGCCCAGCCCAGCCGCTGGCAAAGCAGCTCTGGTCGAGGGATGATGCATACACCGGATTCGGGATCGCCGGTTTACTCATCATCTTTTTTTACTCCGGAACATTCCACGATTTCCAGGCCATGAGAGGGCTTTACGAAACGTTTGGCGCCTGGTTCAAGACCGGAGTCGAGGCCGGGGGCCACGAGAAGCCTTCCTACACGATCATCGGACCCCTTAATTACTACTGGGCAGGCCTCATGGGACGCTACGAATGGCCCGCCTTGGCCGGGCTGCTGGCATGTGTGCGATTTATCCTTCCGTCGGATGCCCGCTACCGATTCATAGCCATCGCTGCCGGCGGAACGCTGCTCGCCTACTCGATCATTCCTTACAAGACCCCCTGGTGCATCATTTCCTTGATCTGGCCGTTTTACATTCTCCTTGGCGGCGTCCTGCAGGAATGGAGCGAACGATGCCACAAACCCTGGCCATGGCTCATCGCTGCACCGCTCCTCGCCGTTTCTTTCGGCATCTGCCTGCGTTTGAACTTTCAGCGCTTTACCGATGACAGCGAGCCTTACGTTTATGTGCAGACGTATTCCGGGATATTCACGCTGACGGACCCTCTTCTGAAGCTTGCGCAAAACGATCCCGCAAACTACCAGATGAACGGCCTCATATTGCTCGACAGCTACTACCCGCTCCCTTGGATGCTCGGCGACTTCACCCGGGTAGGATACTACAAAAAGGACAGCCCTCCGACCGATTGGAATGTGGACTTCATCGCCGTCGAGTCCGACCGCGAACCGGAAGTCGAAAAAAACCTCACCAGGCCGTATTTCAAGCGCCGGTTTAAGCTCCGCAGCGCCCAGGACGAATGCACAGCCTACTTCGAGGCTGGAAAGTTTGAAAAAACCCTGAGCGGCACGCCGGAGTTCATCCCACAATCCAGCCAAATCCCGCTGAAACAAAAGCCTCCACCGACGCCATGATTTCATGATGAAAGCCGCATTCGGGATTCTTACTTTTGTTTGTGTGAGCGTGACATGCGCCGTTGCGCTGGCCTTTCCTTTTGGTGGGCTCTCGCACCCCGTATCGATGCTATCGTTTGCCCTTGGCCTAACCGGAGCGGCTGCGGCGTGGCTTTCTGTCACACCATTGCAGTCACGCCTGAAACCGACAGTCATAAGCATCCTGCTCTTGACTATTTTTGCGATCGCTTCCCTTCGGGCCTTTCTTTGGCTGATCTACCCGGTGGGAGACGAGTGGCGCGTCCTTTCGCCGAACAACCTTGGAGACATTTCCCTTCATCTCGATTTCATCCGATACTTTGCCTCTGGCGTCACTTTCTGGCCCGAGAGCCCGATTCTAGCTGGCACTCCCCTGTGCTACCCGCTCGGCATGGATCTTCTCAACAGCATGCTGGCGCACCTCGGCGTGCCCGTCGAGCGCGGGCTTGTTTGGACCGGCCTCGGCGGGGCGGCCCTTACGGCGTGGGCGCTCTGGCGGTGGGGAGAATCCTTCGCGCTCGCCGCCTTTTTATTCGCGGGTGGGCTTGCTGGATTCCAGATCTTTCACACCGGAAGGATCGAAGATTTCCAAAGCGCGCTCGCTTGGAAAAACCTCTTCCTATCGATGTTTGTCACCCAGCGAGGGCTTCTCTATGCGCTGCCTTGCGGGCTCCTTCTTCTCGACGCATGGAGGGATGACTTTTTTCGTACAGGATCCGGTGTGCCGCGCTGGCTCCAGTTTCTGCTCTATGCGACATTGCCTCTATTCAGCGTCCATGCCTTTTTATTTTTGAGCCTTGTTCTTTTTGCGATTTTCCTCACAGATCGCGCTGCGCGTATTCCTCTATTCGTGTTTGTGGGGAGCGCGATCCTTCCCGCCTCGGCAGCGGTGTTCCTTGTCACTGGAGCTTTCTCCTCCTCCTCTGGCCTCCGCTGGCTGCCGGGCTGGATGCAAGACGATGATGGATTATCGTTTTGGATCATTAACTTCGGGATCTCGCTGCCGATTCTCATGTTTCTAGCGTGGAAAATCTTCGCCGGTCGTGCCCGGGAAGCGAGTGCGTTTGCCGGAACGGGTCTGGCGGTTTTCCTCCTGTGCTTCAGCGTCTCATTCGCCCCCTGGGAGTGGGACAATACGAAGCTGCTCATCTGGGCGTGGCTCGCCTGTGCGCCTGCAATTTGGAGCATCGTCCTCCAGCCGCTGCCCACCACCCCGCGTGCAGCGATCTGCTTTGTGCTTTTCTTTTCGGGAGCGGTCTCGCTCGTCGGCGGCTTGGACGGCCGACACGGATACAAGCTGGCGTTGCGCTCTGAGCTGTCAGCAGCCGCGCAGGAGCTACGAAACGTCCCTCCGCACGATCGCATCGCAGTGGAACCAACCTACAACAATCCAGCCATGCTCCTCGGCCGTCCGGTAATGTGCGGATACGAAGGCCACCTTTGGAGCCATGGGCTTAGCTACAAAAATAAATGGAATGACCTTCCCCATATATTACAGCGGGAAAACGGATGGGAACTGCTGGCTCGCGACTACGGCGTAAAATGGATCTACGTCCCAGGATCTCCGCTGGTTCGTGTTCCTGAAATGCACGTGGCGCCATGAGCCCATGAATTTCCGGATCACTTATGGAGAGGATCTCAGCTCATCAGTCGCGGCATGCGAAGCGTTGAACTCGCGAAATACCTCCAGCATATATTCGTAGTTTTCCAGAGGCATGCCGGGGAATATTGAGGCAAACTCCCAGGGGGACAGGAATGTCCCCCCTCCTTTTGATGAGCAACGGGGGTTAGGGCCGGAGCTCCTCGCCGGTGACGGCGTTGGTAATGACGTATTTTTCCTGATGGAACGCCGGATCGGCACGGAACGAGAGGCGGCCGGCATATCGGCGTTCGATTTCGACAAGGTGGTCCTCGTCTTCGGCGCGGAGGCGGTTGAGGAGCTCTGGATGGACCGTGATTTTTATTTCGTGGACGGAATCCTGATTTTTGCGCATGACCGAGTGGAGATCACGCTGAAGCTCGACGCTCATTGTCATCGGGCTCTTGATGACTCCCTTTCCATTGCAATGCGGACAGGGGACGAAGATCGCGCTGGCGAGGCTTTCATTGGCGCGCTGGCGGGTCATTTCCATGAGGCCGAGCTGGGAGATCGGGAGGACATGGGTGCGTGCCTTGTCGCGCTTGAGGCGATCACGAACGCGCTGGTAGACCGCCTGCTGATCCCGGCGGCTCTTCATATCGATGAAGTCCGCCACGATGAGCCCGCCAATATTACGAAGGCGGAGCTGCCGGGTGATTTCATCGGCCGCTTCGAGATTCGTCTGGAGGAGGGTTTTTTCCATGTCCTTCATCCCCTTGTTGCGCCCGGTGTTGACGTCGATGGCGATCATCGCCTCCGTCTCATCGATCACGATATACCCGCCGCATGGAAGCCAGACCTGCCGATGGAAGGCCGCGTCGATCTGGGCCTGAACTCCAAAGCAATCAAAAATCGGCTGTGCGCCGGTGTAGTGCTGGATGGATTTCTTTGCACGTTTCGAGATATGTCCCACGAGGTTCTGCATGCGCTCGACCGACTTCGGGTCATCGACGATCACCGCGTCGACTTCATCGGTGAGAAAATCGCGAACGGTACGGTCGATGAGATCGGGCTCCTCGAACAGGCAGGCCGGAGACGGCTTTTCCTTCAGCCCGGACTGGATCGATGTCCACTGCTCAAGAAGGATGCTCAGATCCCGGACAAAATATCTTTGGCGCTGCCCGGCGCCGACCGTGCGCATGATAACGCCCATCCCTTCCGGCACCTCCAAATCGCGGAGGATCTTGCGCAGGCGATCGCGCTCCTTCGGGTCGTCAATTTTCCGTGAAATACCAAACTGGTCATTGAACGGCATGAGCACAAGGTAGCGTCCGGCCAGGCTGATATCCGTTGTGATACGTGGGCCCTTGTTGCTGATCGGACCTTTTTTCACTTGGACAAGAACATCGGAACCGACCGGGTAGATGTTTGGGACATCCTTATGCGTGATGCGCGGGCCTTTTTTCTTTTTGGCGTCCCCTCCCCGGTTGATCGTTTCAATTCCCGTGTCTAGCGCAGCAGGGATCGCATCCCAAAATTGCAGGAAGGCATTTTTTTCAAAGCCGATATCGACAAACATCGCCTTGATGCCGGACTCGATATTACGGACTTTGCCTTTATAGATGCCGCCAACAATATTGCGGTCGGTTTCGCGCTCGATGGTATACTCCTCGAGGCGGTTGTTCTCGATGAGCGCGACGCGCTTTTCGAGCTTTTCACAGCTGACAATGAGCTTGATGCCGGTGGTTTTTTTACGGAGGCCGAGGATTCTTTTAACAGTTTCAATCATTTGAAGATATGGGTTGTGCTGGCTTGAGAGGTCAGCGGGGTGATCGTGTTCATCGAGGGTTGGGCGAGGGAGGCTTCTTCTGGCGATCGCCGCCATCAGGTTTATCTTTTTTACCGCCACCGAGGAAATTGAAGAACTTTTGGAAAGGGTTGAGGTTTTTTACACGTCCCCGCTCGTCGGCATCAGCGCGGACATTCGGCCTGGCGGAAGGCTTGTTCTCCTGCCCGGCCTGGTTCTGGCCGGCAGCTGCCTCTGATTGGTTGTCGTTGTCCTCGGTAATTGCCGCCGTAGCAGCAGGGATGTCGCGCACAAAATCAATGCTTTCGACAAAGTGAAAATTGCCTTTTGCGGGCTCGAGGAACGCGACCTCCGGGGCCTCTCCGGCTTCCATCTTGAAGATCTCGTCGTAAATCTTTGCGGCGATCGGAGCCGCTACTCCACCGCCGGATTTTGCGCCTTGAACAAGAACCACGACGGCATACTTGGGATTCTCGTAGGGGGCAAAAGAAACGAACCACGTATGGTTGTCTGGCTTTCCAGAGCGCCAGAACTGTGCTGTCCCGGTCTTTCCGGCCACCTCAACGCCCTTGATGCGAGCCTTTCCGGCGGTTCCTCCCGCCTCGTTAACAACCTTCCACATGCCCTTGCGCACCTTTTCAATCTGCTCGGCCGTGAGGCCCGCATCAGCGATCAAGTTCGATCGCTCGCGCGCGGGGTCTTGGGAAATCACCGTCCCGTCTTGGGCGACGATGCGGTCAACAAGGCGAGGATAAAAAACGGTCCCTTTATTCCCTAGAGCTGAAGCGATCATTGCCATCTGTAGCGGAGAGGCCAGCACGTCGCCTTGCCCGATGGCCGTATTGGCCGTCCGTCCGTCCGACCAGTGCTCTCTAGGATTTGTCGCGGCCAGCCACTCCCGGCCAGGCAGCACCCCGGGAGCCTCGCCCGAAAGCGGGATTCCCGTTTTTTGTCCGAGCCCGAGCATGTTGCCGGTCGCGACGATCTGATCGATTCCAGCGGCGTTGCCATATTGGTAGAAGAAGGCGTTACAGGAATACTTGATCGCATCGGAAAGCCCGACCGTCCCGTGAGACCCTTTTCCAAATATCCAGCACTTCATGAACTTGTTGCCGTAGGTGACCCCCCCTGAGCAGTTGAACGTTCGCCCTCCCACCCCGGCCCTCAGACCGGCCAGCGCAGTTGCAAGCTTGTAGGTCGAACCCGGCGCATAGGCGCTGATGGCGCGATTCAGGAGTGGGTTGGTCTCATCGTCGTCCAGAATCTTCCAATCTTTTGCCGCTATCGAAGGAATAAAAACATTGGGATCATAGGAGGGGACCGAAGCCATCGCGAGGATGTCACCTGTTTTCGGATCCACCACAATGGCTGCTCCCCGTCCGACCGCTCGGATCGCTTTTTCGGCAATGTACTGGATCCGGGCGTCGAGGGTCAGATAAACATTATTTCCCTGAACGGCCTCTTTGCGGCTGACTTCACCTTCTATAACCCCCTTCACATTTCGCTGCATGACCCTCACCCCCGGCTGACCTTTAAGGGCCTCGTTAAAATACAGCTCGATCTGGGACTTGCCCTCCATGTCGGGCACATAAAAGTTAAACTTCTGAATGTCGGGCAGCTTATCGAGATCATTCGGCATGCCCACGTACCCGAGCAGGTGCGCGGCCATTGCCCCATAGACATACCACCGGACCGGCTTGACTGTAATGTTCACGCCGGCCAGCCCAAGGTTTTTTTCCGACAGGAGGGCCATCTGGTTAAAATCGAGATCCTGCCGGTAGCTGTAGGGGACCAACGGCTTTGTGCGGTAGTGGATCTGTAGGGCATGCGCGCTGAAGTCCTCGGCCACTCCGAGCTCTTCGAGGCGAGGGATGACTTCCTCGGAGATGATTTTTACAACATCCTCCTCCTTAAGATTTGTCGGCATGTTGTGCACTGTTCCCCGATAGGTAATCATCGGAGGTTTCCCTTTTGATTCCCGGTAGGCCTTCACCAGATCTGGAAGATAAAAATCGACCTCAAAACTTGCGCGATTTTCGACGAGCTTGATTCCGTTGCGGTCGAGTATTTCGCCGCGGACGGCAGGGATCCTGACCGTGACCTTGGTCCGGTTTCCGATGCGAGCGGTATAATCAGCGCCGCGGGCGATCTGCACATACCAGAGGCGCAAGGCCAGGCAGGACATCCCTGCAAGCATGACAACGCCGACGATAAGTATCCGGATGGTGGACCGGGAGCGCTTCATGGATCAATACTCCCTCGGGATAGCATCATGGCGGGGAAAGAGACTGGTAAAAGGCAATATTCCCAGATAAAGGACCGGGGCAAAAATTGCGGCAAGAAAGCCGGGCACAAAAATGCGCCAGAGCCCGACGCTGTCAAAAACAAAGCCTTCGCGCCGGAAGCAGATCATCACAAGTTCCAAGAAGAGAAGCGCCGAAGTCGCGAGGGCACTGAGGAGAACAAACGGCCACCAGCGACCATGCATCATGGCCCCCTGAAGCCCTTGGGCGATAATTCCGAACATCACGTAGAAGACAATATGCCACCCTAGCGCAATTTCAACCTGCCCGTCCACGGCATGCAAATACATCAGATCGGTTAACAATCCTGTGTAAAAAGCCAAGCCCAGCATGGCGGGGAATGGGAGCACCATCGCCGCATAGCAGAAAATCGTCGGCACCAGAACAAACCTCCCGCCGTGAAGCAGTCCGAGCGCAGGCAAGCACTCCTGCAATAAGAATGCGAAAAAAACCCCGATACAAGAGGCCATCACGCCGGTGAATACTTTCATTTGACCCCCACCACGACAAAAACGTCCTCCACAACGGACAAATCCACAGCCGTTTCGACGATGGCTTGTCCGTCCAGCGGCCGAACTCGAAATTCCTTGACTGTTCCCAGCAAAATTCCCGAAGGGAAAACCCCGTTGCTCACCCCGGCAGTGGTGACTTTTGCTCCCGGCTTCAAATTGGCATTTTTGGCCAGAAAATTCAGCTGGAGCAGGCCGGACGCCGCACTTTCCTGGAATCGCAGGCCGGAAAGAATCCCCTTCTCCCGGGTGCCTTCGACCTTTGCCCCGACATGGCATGTCTCATCGGTGATCAGAACGACGATGGCTTCATTCTTGGCCACCGTCGTGGTCTTGCCCACAAGCCCGACTTCGGTGAGGACCGGCTGATCGCTTTCAACGCCATCCTCAAATCCACGATTGATTTTTACGGTACTCCACCAAGTCGAAGCATCGCGCGAAATGATCCGGGCAGGCAGCAGCTTAAAAACCGAGCGCTCGCGATATTCGAGAGCCACCCGGAGACGGTTGTTCTCGGATTCGATTTCGCGCAGGAGATTATTGGTTGTGTGGAGCTCTTTATTTTGCTCCTTTAGGATGCGGTTTTCTGCATCCAGTTGCGACAAAGTTTTCAACCCCTCTCCCATGGACCCGATTTTCTCCTGCACAGCATTGCCAGTACGAAGGAATGGAGACAGAACAGAAAGCAGCCCGCCCTGCAGGGCCTGCATAGCCGCAGGCGACCACGTAGAAAGATAACCCGCTAATACGAGCACAGCCAAAGCCAAAGCGATATGGAGCTTTCTCACGGCGGCGAAAATCAGCTTACCTGAGCGGGGCCCAGGCTAGCGCCCGTGCGGCCGCTCGGAAGAAACCGCACGAAGAAACTTCAACTCAGACAAGGCGCGGCCAGTTCCCTCGGCCACGGCACTGAGAGGATCCTCCGCAACATGGACCGGGAGCCCCGTTTCTTCCGCAAGCAATTTATCGAGCCCTCGCAGAAGAGCCCCGCCGCCGGCGAGCACGAGCCCTCGGTCGACAAGATCGGCGGAAAGCTCAGGCGGACAACGCTCCAGCGTGATCCGGACGGAATCCACAATCGTTGAAAGGGGTTCAAGCAGAGCCTCGCGAACCTCCTGCGAAGAAATGGAAATAGTCTTCGGCAGACCCGCCACGAGATCGCGGCCCTTGACTTCCATCGACACTTCTTTTTCCAATTTGTAGGCTGAACCAATTTTAATTTTGATCTCTTCGGCCGTGCGCTCCCCGATCATGAGGTTGTAGGCACGCTTCATGTAATTTGTGATGGCCTCGTCGAGCTCATCGCCTGCAACTCTGACGCTACGGCTAAACACGATCCCCGACAGAGAGATAAGGGCGACTTCGGTTGTTCCACCACCGATGTCGACAATCATATTGCCTGCGGCGTCTTGGACAGGAAGCCCGACCCCGATGGCTGCGGCCATCGGCTCCTCGATCAGGTAGACCTCGCGGGCGCCAGCGTGAGTGGCAGAGTCCTTGACCGCACGCTTTTCGACCTCTGTGATCCCGCTCGGCACGGCAATGACAACACGCGGCCGGACCATTCGCCTACGGTTATGCACCTTGCTGATGAAGTGGCGCAACATCGCCTCGGTGATCTCAAAGTCCGCGATAACGCCATCCTTGAGCGGGCGGATTGCCACGATATTTCCTGGCGTGCGACCCAGCATTCGCTTCGCTTCATTGCCGACGGCTAAAACGCGATTTGTGCCTTGTTGGACGGCTACGACCGATGGTTCGCGCAGCACAATCCCGTGGTCTTTCACGTAGACCAAAGTGTTGGCTGTCCCCAGATCTATGCCGATATCGCTCGAGAAAAGTCCCAGTAATTTGTCAAACATCAGATTTTGCTATAGATTTATGTAAAGTGTTCAATTTCAGAAGTCCAAACTGCGCCTCGATCGTCGCCAAACGAAAACTGCAGACGGAAAGGCTTGCAGCTTGGTTTTTGAAATCCAAAGCGTCAAGGCTATCGTTGACAATCTTTTCAAGTGCATATTGAAGTCAGGTATTCTCCCCATACGAGAGCGAAAAAAAGACGCTTGTCCAGCGGAGTTATTTTCCCGGTCTATTTTCTACCGGATTTCTGCGGCGATAGCGCTTCCCATTTCGGCGGTGCCAACAAGTGTTGTATCGGCGGCACCAGCGGTATGGATATCTGCGGTGCGCAACCCTTTTGCGATCACCGAGCGCACGGCCGACTCGATCGAGAGGGCCGCCTCTTCGTGCCCGCAGGAAAAGCGAAGCATCATGGCGGCAGAGAGAATCTGCGCGATTGGGTTGGCAATCCCCTTCCCTGCGATATCGGGCGCGCTGCCTCCGCTGGGTTCAAACATGCCAAACCGGCGCTCTCCCCCGGTCGTGGCCCCCAAGCTCGCGCTGGGCAACATGCCGAGCGACCCCGCAATCATCGCCATCTCATCGCTAAGAATATCGCCAAAAAGATTCTCAGCGAGAACGACATCAAACGATTTTGGATTTTTAATAAGCTGCATTGCCGCATTATCGACATAGAGGTGCGATAGGGTCACATCCGGATAGTCGAGCCCGGTTTCGGTGACGATCCGGCGCCAGAGCACCCCATTTTGCAGCACGTTCGCCTTGTCGATCGAAGTGACGCGGCCTCCCCGTTTGCGCGCGGCCTCGAAGGCAACCTTTGCAATGCGGCGGATCTCGCTCTCCCAGTAGATCATGGTATCTACGGCATATTCTTGCCCGCCTTCCTCCTTGATGTATTTCGGTTCGCCAAAATAGAGGCCTCCGGTAAGCTCGCGGACGCAGAGCACGTCGAATCCGCCTTCAACCGAGCGGGGGTGAAGCGGCGAGGCATGGGCGAGCTCGGGAAGGCAAACGGCCGGACGAAGGTTCGCAAAGAGACCGAAGTGCTTACGCAGCGGCAGCAATGCCGCACGCTCGGGCTGCTCGGCCGCAGGAAGGGACTCCCACTTTGGACCCCCAACCGATCCGAAGAGGATAGCGTCGGCTTTTTCGCAAGAAGCCAAGGTCGCAGCCGGCAGGGCTTGGCCGGCCGCATCGATCGCTGCGCCACCGACAAACTGCCGGTCAAAGTCAAATTGGAGCGCATATTTTCCAGCTGCCGCCTCGAGGACTTTTAGAGCCTCGACCATCACTTCGGGACCGATCCCATCGCCCGCCAATACGGCGATTCGGAATGAGTTTTCAGAATTCATGCCCGCAAATCTAATCGGGCCTGGCGCCGGGATGCAAGCCCGCGGATTTTGAGTCAGCGCGGTAATCAAGAAAAGAAAGCGCGAGCCAAAGATCAGAGGAACGAACCTCGAACTGCAGAAATGAACTCCCGCACGAGGTATTCCTCCTTTTTTCGAGGATTCAATTCCACGCCGCTCGCCACATCCACCGCATGGGGACGAATGATGCGCAGGGCTTGGCGGACATTCTGAACATCAAGCCCCCCGGCAAGGATGAGCTGCCGGTCGTTCTGCTCAAGAAGAAATTCTCTCGCCAGATTCCAATCGAGCCGCTTTCCGGTCCCCCCGTAAGCTCCATCGCTCCAGGCATCAAGCAGAAGGTGGAACGTCTTGTATTGGAGCGCCTCCACCAAAACCGCACGATCCCTCACCCGCACGGCCTTGATCCAACAGGGGAATCCCGCACTCGCGCAAAAGGACGGGCTCTCGTCTCCATGGAACTGGATCATTTCAAAACATCCCGCCGCACGCAGCTTTTCCAGCAGGGCCTCCTCGGGATTGACAACGACAGCCACCCGCTCGACGGCATCCCCGAGCCTCTGGATCCACGGAATGGCCAAATCCGGGGACAAGTACCGTTTCGAGCCAGGAAAAAAGTTAAATCCGAGGGCATCGGCTCCTGCGGCGAGCGACATGCGAGCATCGTCCTCATTGGTGATGCCGCAGATTTTCACGCGGACCGGCCCCGGCTTGAAAAAGTTCATGGCAGCTGGAATCCCTTATTCGATCGTACGGGCATCGGCTTTCTTGATCGCTGGGTGGTGGGCAATCGTCTGGATCCTCCCGTCGCTTGTCCGGAAAAACGAGCTGAGAAGCCAGCTGACAATCCCGATAACAATCGCGCCAAAGAAAGCGCTCCAAAACCCACCCACGACAAAGGCGGGAACCAGCCAGGAAACCAGCAGAAGCAGGAGCGCATTCACCACAAAGATAAAGAGACCCATCGTCACGATGATGAACGGCAGGCTCAACAGCAGAATGACCGGACGTACGAACGCATTGATTACCCCCAACAGCAGAGAAGCGGCCAAAAGCGCCCCGGCAGATTCGCATCGGATCCCCAACGGCAACTTCACGGCAACGAAGACCGCAACTGTCGTCACCATCCAGCGAATCAAAAATGCCGTCATGCACACGGTTCTAGGTCGAGGTGAAAATTTTTTGAAGAATTATTTTGCAAGAAGGCCTGAATGGGGTTCAGAAATAAGCGCGCTATGCCAAAGAAAAAAACTGATACGGAAAAAAAAGTCAAAGCAGCCGCAGCGGAGAAGCCCGCCTCGAAGAAGGCTGCGGAAAAGCCTGAAAAGAAAAGCAAGCCAGCTCCCGCGCCGGCTCCTGCTCCAGTGCCAGCTCCCATCGCCGAAGCTCCTAAGGCCCCCGCGGCCGAGAAACCCAAGCTGACCCTTCCCAAGAAGCCAGCTCAGATCAAACGTGCAGCCATCACGATCACGATTGAAGATATTTCCCTGCGTGCCTACTTCATTGCCGAGCGCCGAAAAAGCATGGGGTGGCCAGGCGACGAAACCAGCGACTGGGTGGAAGCCGAGCTCCAACTTGTGAACGAAGCCGCCAAGAAGCAGCGCTAAGAAGTCCGCCAGCACGGGCGGGGGGCCGATTTTTCAGCGCTGCTAGAGAGCGGCCCTTTCCGTTGCGCACTTACGATGAAAAACCATCGAATTCCCGTCTCAGCGCCGACGGAGGGGATTCAGTCCCCGTTTGCCTCGCTTCAAATAGAGGGGCTCCCGGCAGGCCCACCCTCTGCCGATCCGGCACCAGAAAAGCCAGCCAGCTGCGGACGCGTCGTTCTCCGGCGGGAAAAAGCCCACCGTAGCGGCAAGACAGTGGTCGTTGTCGGCGGCTTTTCCGACTCGATTTCGGCTGCACGGATCGAAGATCTTGCCCGGGATGCGCGGCACCGCTGCGGATGCGGAGGGACCGTGCACGAGCGTGAAATCGAACTCCAGGGCGACCAGCCGGCACGCATCCGACAGTTCTTCCAACAGGCAGGATTTCAAGTCGCCGGCGTCTGAAACTCCCCGCCGTAAATTGACATTCTCAAATAGCGCGCTAAAATCGGCTCTTCGGCCAGCAAGCCTCGGGCAGGTGTTCGAAGCCAGCAAATTGAAGCGATTAAGAGACCTCCAAACTACGAATACGACCATGAAACTCGAAGGAAAATCCGCACTCATTACCGGCAGCGCGCAGGGAATCGGGCAGGCCATTGCGCTTCGCCTTGCCAAGGAGGGTGCAGACATCCTGATCGACGACCGGCCAGGGAATGCCGGAGCGCTCGACACACAGAAGCAAATCGAAGCCCTCGGACGCAAGGCCTTCGTCCTCGGCGGCGACCTTGCAAACACCGCCGACGACCGACGGCTCATCCAGCAGGGGGTCGATGCCCTCGGAAAAATCGATATCCTCGTCAATAACGCCGGGGTCGAAAAGCACGCCGATTTCTGGGACGTCACCGAAGAGGAATTTGATTTTGTCCTCAAGATCAACCTTCGCGGGACATTTTTTCTCACTCAGGATTTTGTAAACCACCTTCGTGCCACAAAGCGTCCGGGCAAGATCATCAATATCAGCTCGGTCCATGAAGAGCTGCCCTTCCCTCATTTCTCGACCTACTGCGCGAGCAAGGGCGCTTTAAAAATGCTCTGCCGCGACCTGGCGATCGAACTCGCGCCGCTTGGCATCACGATCAACAACATTGCGCCCGGAGCGATCCAGACCCCGATCAACACGAAGCTTCTCAATTCTCCAGACCTCCTCAAGGCCCTCCTCGGCAACATCCCGCTCAACCGTCTCGGGACAGGTTCGGATGTCGCAGGCGTCGCGGCGTTCCTTGCCTCCCCCGACTCGGATTATATCACCGGGACAACGCTGATCGTGGATGGCGGTCTGCTCTGGAACTATTCCGAGCAGTAATTACAGGCACGATTGGTGCTGGCACGGTGCTTTTGGCATGTACGCGCGGATGAGGGATCAAAACGAGTATGAAAGGCTCTGAGCCCGCACTCAAAGCGGCTGCCCTGCTGGGCTTTCTTGGCGTTGCCCTCGGAGCCTTTGGCGCCCACTGGCTCAAGCCCATCCTCACCGCCAATGCTTCGGCCGCAATTTGGCAGACCGCCGTTCTCTACCAGCTTGTCCACGCAGCGGCCTCGCTCTGGGCCGCCGAGAGGAGACCGCCCGTCGCCTGGATCTGGTCAGCTGGAATATTGCTTTTCTCCGGATCGCTTTATCTGCTCGCTCTCACCGGCGCCCACTGGCTAGGTGCGATAACTCCCCTAGGCGGGCTATTCTTTCTCATCGGCTGGTCAATTATCATCATCCGACCAAGATGAAGCCAAATTACAAAACAATTTCGGCGTCCACCAAGGGGGAAAGAACTTTCTTTTTGATCACCGTCGCCGCCCTCACTTGCGGCCCATCGGCGTCGCCGCCAGGGAAATCTGAAAAAGAGATTTTGCAAAGAAAGTTGCGATTTGGTCCGAACCTTGCTAGTTACCTTGTGTAGAACAACATCAATATCACCAAACTATGGCAAATCTCACGAAGCGGGACCTGGTCGTCCAGATCAGCAGGGAAACCGGCATCACACAGCAGGAAGTCTTTGCTGTCATCCAGCAGACGCTCGACCTCATCACGGAAGCGCTCGCAAGCGGCCAAGATGTCGAATTGCGCAATTTCGGCGTTTTCGAAGTTAAGCTGACCAAATCACGAGTGGGCAGGAATCCCCACAAACCGGAAACCGACGTCGTCATTCCCGCCCGTGCGACTGTCAAGTTCAAGTCTGGAAAAATCATGCGCCAGCGCGTACTTTTGCGGACAGATGAGCTGCGCAAGGCAAAAAAATAGTAGGCTGCCATTCTGAAACCGCTCGACATTCCACGGATGGAATCCATCCGTTTGCGGGGAGCCCGTCAGAACAACCTTCGCGGCATTGACTTAGATTTGCCGCTCGGGGAGCTCATTGTCGTGACCGGACCAAGCGGAAGCGGGAAGTCGAGCCTCGCCTTTGACACGATCTACGCCGAGGGACAAAGGCGCTACGTCGAAACATTCAGCCCTTATACGCGGCAGTTTCTTGACCGGATGGACAAGCCGCTTGTGGATTCGATCGACGGCATCCCTCCGGCCATCGCCATCGAGCAGGCGAACAATGTTCGCACGACACGTTCGACTGTCGGCACGATCACGGAGATCAACGACTATCTGAAGCTATTGTTTCCTAGGGTCGCACGAGGATTTTGCCCCTCATGTGACCGCGAGGTTCGAGCCGAGTCGTCTTCCTCGATATTATCC
>Ga0194063_10001144_pt1 | contig 17748 bp, 13 predicted proteins | sample SepL3720m_MetaG_FD_155459 | JGI IMG/M metagenome (GOLD analysis project Ga0194063, IMG submission 155459) | Anoxic zone freshwater microbial communities from boreal shield lake in IISD Experimental Lakes Area, Ontario, Canada - Sep2016-L373-20m | ecosystem: Environmental > Aquatic > Freshwater... | reverse complement strand
CCCTGGGACTTGCCGATGCGATCACGCAGTGGCAAACATTGCGCCATCGCCTCGCCGAGCCGCCACGGCGCAGGCTGCTGCAGCGCCAAATGGGATGTGAACTTCTAAGTTAGCGCTTATGGGACTTGATCCGGGATCCAGTGCCACACGACCACTGGATTGCGGGTCAGGCCCGCAATGACAAAGCAGTGCCGCATTGACAAAGACGACAGCAGTTACGAAGCAGCCGCCTTGATCATATCGGCGGCTTTTTCGGCAATCATGATCGTTGGTGCGTTGGTGTTACCGCTGACCAGGCGCGGCATGATGGAGGCATCGACCACACGCAAGGCCCCGATGCCGTGCACCCGCAACTGGGCGTCGACCACATCGAGTGGCCCCTTGCCCATGCGACAGCTGCCAGAGGGGTGGTAGATGGTGTCAGCGTTGGCGCGGATGAACTGCTCGATCTGGCTGTCGCTCTGAGCCGCTGCGCAGGATGCCAGCTCCTTGCCTTCGAGGCTTGCCAGGGCCGGCTGCGTCAGCAGCTTGCGCATCAGCTTGAAACCCCGAACCATGCGTTCCATGTCATCCGGATCGCTCAGATAGTTCGGGTCAATCAGGGGGGCGCTCCGCGGATCCTTGCTGGCCAGTCGGATGCTGCCGCGGCTGCGTGGGCGCAGCAGGCACAGATGGCATGAGAAGCCATGACCGAAGGTACTGGTGCGGCCGTGGTTGATCAGCTTGCCGATAACAAAGTGCAGTTGCAGATCCGCAATAGGCTCGCTGGCCTGGCTCTTGATGAATCCACCAGCTTCTGCGAAGTTGGTGGTGAGCATGCCGGTGCGGTAATTGCGCCACTCAAAAATCCCCTTGACGGCGCGTGCCATGCCGCTCAGGGAAATGCCGAACAGGTCTTTTGCCCGGGGCGCATCGAGCACCTGCACCACATCGATGTGGTCGTGGAAGTTCTGCCCGACGCCGGGAAGGTGGTGGACGCTCTCAATGCCAAGGTCAGCCAGGTGCTGCTGCGGACCGATGCCCGAGAGAAGCAGCAGCTTGGGCGACTGCAGGGCGCCGGAGCTCAGCAGCACTTCGCGGCTGGCTTTGAGCTGTTTGATTTGCCCATCCTGCAGAAACTCAACCCCGACTGCGCGTTTTCCTTCGAACAGGATACGGTTCGCATGGGCGCCTGTCAGCACTTGCAGGTTGGCACGCGCCAGATTCGGTTTGAGGTAGGCCTTGGCTGCACTGAAGCGCTCACCTGCCTTGTGCGTGACCTGGTACATGCCAACACCTTCCTGGTCGGCACCGTTGAAGTCCGGGTTGCTGGGGAAACCCGCTTGTTGCCCGGCCTTGATGAACATCGGCCCGAAGCGCGTCGGGTTGCGCAAATCCATCACATTGAGCGGACCACTGCTGCCGTGAAAGGCGTTGGCGCCGCGCTCATTGTGCTCGGCACGCTTGAAGTAGGGCAGCACCTCATCGTAGGACCACCCCGGGTTGCCCTGGGCCGCCCAATGGTCGTAGTCAGCACGCTGACCACGGATGTAAATCATGGCGTTGACTGAACTCGAACCACCAAGCACCTTGCCGCAGGGCTGATAGCCGCGCCGACCGCCCAGGCCGGCTTGCGGCACGGTGTCAAATTTCCAGTTGTTTTGACCTGTCTGCGCCATCACAGCCATGCCGGCGGGGCAGTGGATCAGCGCGCTGCGGTCGGTGCTGCCGGCTTCAAGCAGAGCCACCTTGATGTCCGGATTCTCTGTCAGGCGCGCTGCCAGCACGCATCCGGCCGAGCCGCCACCGATGATGATGTAGTCATACATAGCTATTCTCCGACACACTGGGCGGCATCATCCTGCGCCACACCTGTGGCGTCCATTAGCGCAAACCCGCAGCACAATTAGAGAACGATGCCCAGGGCGGTGTCGGGATCAGGCATGATATCGCCTGAAAACAAAGAGGAACAACATGAAGCTGGCTCTGCTGTCAGATATTCACGCCAACATTCAGGCTTTTGATGCCTGTCTGGCGCATGCGCGCGAGCATGGTGCGCAGCAGTTCGCCTTGCTCGGTGATCTGGTGGGCTATGGCGCCGATCCGGCGGCGGTGGTCGAGCGGGCTCAGCAACTGATGGACGAGGGCGCGCTGCTGGTTAAGGGTAATCACGATCAGATGGCGGTGACACCGCCTGCCCAGGTGCAGACCGTGGGCGACACGACCGCAGCCTGGACGCACGCCCAGCTCAGTGCCGATCAGCTTCAGTTCCTGGACCAGTTGCCACTGACGTTGCAGCGCGAGGCCGTCATGCTGGTGCACGCTTCGGTCAACGACCCTGCGCTTTGGCACTATGTTTACGACGAGCGAGCCGCCCGCGAAAGCCTCGATGCAGCCGCAGCATTGCCCGACGTGCGCTACGTGTTTTGCGGCCATGTGCACCTGCAAACTCTGTATTACCGCGGTGCCAGCGCCGATCTGATGAAATTTCTGCCGACCGCCGGGGTGGCCGTGCCAGTACCCAGACACAGGCGCTGGCTGGCGACCATTGGTTCGGTCGGACAACCGCGCGACCGCAATCCGCAGGCCATGTATGCCATCTTTGATACGGAAAAATTGCAGCTCACTTTTCAGCGCGTTTCCTACGATCATCACTCGGCCGCCGTAGCTATTCGGCAAGCGGCTTTGCCAGCCTTGTTCGCCGACCGGCTGGAGTTGGGTCGATGAAGCTGCTGGAGAGTGGCACCGAGCTCGATGGCTTCACCATCGAGGAGTGCATCCATTCGGGCGGTATGGCGCACATCTATCACGTTCATTACTCCGAAGGTGCGCGTGATCCCGGTTTTCCATTGGCCATGAAAGTGCCGCGCATGACGGCGGGCGACGGAGCCGAAAACATCATCAGTTTTGAAGTCGAGCACCAGATCATGCAGATCCTGACCGGCTCCCACGTGCCACGTTTCGTGGCCGCGGGCGATCTGGAAAACGTGCCCTATCTGGTCATGGAGTACGTCCCGGGGCAGACCCTGGATCATTGGCTGGAGCCGTCGGAGCGTCCGCCGGTCAAGGGCCTGGCTTTTCTTGGCGCTGCTGTGGCCATCGCGGTACACAGTCTGCATCAGCAAAACACCTGCCATCTGGATTTGAAGCCGGCCAATGTGCTGATCCGCCAGGATGGCAGCGCAGTGCTGCTCGATTTCGGCCTATCGTGCAATGCGCTGTACCCGGACTTGCTGGCCGAGCAACTACGCAAGGCGGTCGGCTCGCCAGCCTGGATTGCGCCCGAGCAGGTGGTGGGTGTGCGCGGCGACCCGCGCAGCGATATTTTCGCGGTTGGCGTGATGCTTTATGAACTCGCTACCGGCGAACTGCCGTTTGGCTCGCCCAGAACGACCGGCGGCTTGCGGCAGCGATTGTGGATGGATCCTCCACCGCCGCGCAAGCTCAAGCCGGATCTGCCTGAGTGGATGCAGGAGGTGATCCTGCGCTGCCTGGAGCCCGAGGCCGCGAAACGCTATCCGTCGGCAGCTCACCTGGCGTTTGACCTGCGCCATCCTGATCAGGTGACCGTAACCGAGCGTGGCCGAAACGTCCAGGGTACCGGGTTTGGTGTCCATTTCAAGCGCTGGCTGAAGGCCGCTGGCATGCAATACCAGCCCAGCCCCTTGCCGGCGCACCAAATCGATGAGGTGCCCATTGTGATGGTGGCGGTGCCGTACAAGGACGTGACGGATGCGACGCTGTACTCACTGCGCCAGGCGGTAGCGCGCTCGATGGGGACTCGCCCAGGCGCCAGGCTGGCGTGTGTGACCGTGATTTCGGGCAGCCAGAGCGGCTCATCGAGCGACGGCAGCGAGACCAGCCTGCAGCGCAAACACATCGCTGCGCTACGCCAGTGGGCACAACCACTGGACCTGCCGGGTCAGCAGACGTCTTACCACGTGCTGGAGTCCGGCGACGTGGCGCAAGCACTGGTCAATTACGCGGTCGGCAACGAAGTCAGCGTCATTGTCGTGGGCGCCGCCACGCACGGCTTGAAGATGCAACGCTTTCTTGCCACCGTGCCGATCAAAGTCGCAATGGACGCACCCTGTACGGTGATATTGGTCAAACAGGCTTTGCCGTTCGAAATGCTGACGCAGCAGGCAGGTGCAGCCAAGGCTGCACTCGATCCGGATCTGGACGTCCCATTCTGACAGCGGTTAACATTGATTCCAACACGAGCCGCCCCTGATGAAGTTTGATTCAATGTCCCTGCCTACACAAGACTTGCCTGGTGCAAGTACGACAGGTGGTGGGCGGGCTGCGACGAGCAGGTTTACCGGCCTGTACTGGCCCAGCCCGCCCTACGCCATCTTCAGCGATGCTGTGCCCTGGACGGAACCCCAAATCTGTGAGATTGAAGATCTGAACGGCGTGGTCCGCAGTTGCCGATTGGCAATGCTGACGCCTTCTGACAAGACGGCGATGATCTTTGTACCGAATCGTGCCTCGCCTGGGCGGGTGCACTTCTCGCAGTTTCGAAAGCTGACCGTGAAGACGGTTCTTCATCCGCTGGAAGAAGTCAGTGACACCAATTTTGCCGACATCTTCGGTCATCGCCCGACGCTGGACTATCAGTTGCAACTGGAGGACGGCAGTGACCTGTCGGGCCAGACTGTAGGTTATATCGAAGCCAGCTTCGGCCTCTTCCTTTTTACACCGGTGGATGGTGGCGAAGGTGGTGTCGAGCGCGTCTTCATGCCGCGCGAGGCCTACCAGAGTGTCAATTTTGGCGAGCACATCGGGCATTTGCTGGTAGCGCAGCGTGCGGTGACACGTCAGCAGGTGGAGCAGGCGGCAAGCGAACAGACCAGTCTGCGCAAGCGCAAGTTGGGTGACAATCTGGTCAACGAGGCGATTGTCTCACCGGATCAGCTGATGCTGGCCCTGGATCAACAGTCCAGGATGCCGATGATCCGGGTGGGAGAAGCCCTGACCCGACTCGGGTTTATCGACGAGGGTCAGCTGGCGCAGGCACTCGAGCGTCAAAAGACCGAGCGCTCTGTCCCCTTGGGGCAGTTGCTGGTAAACATGGGTTTTCTGACGCGGCGTGATCTCAATACGGCGCTGGCTCGCAAGATGGGTTACCCGATCGTCGATGTGGCGCAGTTTCCGATCGAGGCTGAGGCCTTGCGCACGGTTCCGTTTTCGACAGCAATGCGCCTGGGCATCATGCCCCTGTTGCTGCGCGACAAGCTGCTGGTGATTGCCACGGGTGATCCGACCCGTCGCGACATGCTCGAAGAGCTCGAGTTCATGCTCGAGACACGGGTCATCGCGACGCTTGGCGACGAGCAGCAGATCCAGCAGATCCTGAGCGAAACCTACGACAAGTATGGTTTGCCAAACAGCCCTTTTGCGGCGCCCCAGCAGAGTCCGGAGAGCCTGCAGCAGGAACTGGCCAGCAGCACGGAGTTGCTGCAGTCAATGGAATTGTCGCAGGGCGATCATGAGGAAGTCGAGAGCCAGATAGAGCAGTCTGACAACACACTGGTGCGCCTGATCAACACCATGATCATCGAGGCCTACAACCGCGGTGCGTCCGACATTCACGTAGAAACACATCCTGGGCGTATCAAGACCCGGATTCGCTTTCGCAAGGACGGCGTGCTATCGCATTACCTGGAATTGCCGCACACCTACCGGGCCGCCCTGGTCGCACGGCTGAAGATCATGGCTGATCTGGATATATCCGAGCGCCGCAAGCCGCAGGATGGCAAGATCGATTTTGCGAAATTTTCGAACCGGCACAAAATCGAATTGCGCATCGCCACGATCCCGACGTCGGGGGGTCTGGAAGACATTGTGATGCGGCTGCTTTCATCAGCCAAGCCGATCGGGATGGACCGACTCGGCCTGTCTGCCTCGAATCTGTCAAACCTGCGTGAAGCCGTCAGTCGTCCCTATGGCATGGTGCTCTGTGTCGGACCGACGGGTTCGGGCAAGACCACCACACTGCACTCGGTGCTGGGCTTCTTGAACACGCCGCAACGCAAGATCTGGACCGCCGAGGATCCGATCGAAATAACGCAACCCGATCTGCGTCAGGTCCAGGTGAATTCCAAGATTGACTGGACTTTTGCCAAGGCCCTGCGATCCTTCCTGCGGGCTGACCCGGACGTCATCATGGTGGGCGAGATCCGCGACAAGGAGACGGCCCAGATTGCCATTGAAGCGTCGCTGACAGGGCATTTGGTACTGTCTACCTTGCATACGAACAGCGCTGCCGAGACCGTCACCCGCTTGATCGACATGGGCATGGACCCCTTCAATTTTGCTGACTCTCTGCTGGCGGTATTGGCGCAGCGTCTGGTGCGAAGGATGTGCCCGGAGTGCCGCACCGCCCAGGAGGCCAGCGATGCGGTCATTGATGAACTGCTGGATGACTACCTGCATTCGTTTCCCGAAGCGTTGCGACCGCAGCGCGAGTCGGTACGCGAGGAGTGGCTTGCTGAGTATGGTCATGACGGACGTCTGACGCACTACAGTGCACCGGGTTGCAGTCATTGCCAGAGCACTGGCGTCAGTGGTCGAGTCGGCATGCACGAATTGTTGATGGTAACGCCCGCACTGCGCCGGCTCATTCAGACTGGCGACCGGCCTGACCAGCTCCAGTTCGAGGCCATGCAGCATGGCTCATTGCGCACGCTACGCCAGGACGGTATTCACAAGGTGTTAAGCGGACTGACCAGCATCGAAGAAGTGCGCGCCAACAGCAATGTCTGACACCGGGCCCCACGCGTATCAGACTCTGACTCCCGATGTCGTCATGGACGCACTGGCCAGCGTTGGTCTGTATGGTGACGGGCGTCAGCAGGCGCTGAGTTCCTACGAGAACCGGGTTTATCAACTGCACCTGGAGGATGGTCCGGTGGTAGTGGCCAAGTTCTATCGACCGCAGCGCTGGAGCGAGTCGCAGATCCTGGAAGAGCACGCTTTTTCGGCCGAACTGATGGCAGCTGAAATCCCCGTCATCGGTCCGCTGCTGCTCCAAGGCAGGACCTTGCATCACTTTGGCGGCTTCGCTTTCAGTGTCAGCCCGAGCCGTGGTGGTCGGGCGCCGGAACTCGATGATCCCGACGTGCTGGAGTGGATAGGGCGTTTTCTGGCGCGCATCCATACGGTGGGGTCTGCCAGACCCTTTGCCAACCGACCAGCCCTCAACCTGCAGAGCTTTGGCACCGATTCACGCGACTGGCTGCTGGCCCATGAGATGGTGCCGCTGGACGTTCAGTCGGCCTGGACCAAAGCGGCTGAGCAGGCGCTTGACTTGATTGCGGCCTACCCCTGCCTGGCGCCGTCACAGCGTCGGCAGGACTCCGATGCCGAACCGATCCGGCAGATTCGCCTGCATGGTGATTGCCATCCTGGCAATATCCTGTGGACACCACTGGAGTCTCCCGCCGCCAGCGGACCTGGGCCACATTTTGTCGATCTTGACGATGCCCGCAGCGGCCCGGCAGTGCAGGACTTGTGGATGCTGCTCAGTGGTGACCGCCAGCAGCGCACACGCCAACTCGGTGCACTGGTCGATGGCTATGAACAGTTTCGGGAATTTGACCGGCGCGAGACGGCTTTGATTGAACCCTTGCGCACCCTGCGCCTGATCCACTACAGCGCCTGGCTGGCACGGCGCTGGAGCGATCCGACCTTCCCCATCAATTTCCCCTGGTTTGGCTCCAGTGACTATTGGCAGGGCCAGGTCCAGATGCTCGAAGAGCAGATCGAGGCCATGCAGGAAGCGCCCCTGGTGGTGTGAGATGAGCATGAACGCCGCCCAGACGCTGCTGCAGGCCGGTGCAGCGCACGCCACTGCGCTGGAATGTGGCAGCGAGAAGCTGACTTATGAGGCACTGCGCCAGCGCGTACGCCAGGCGGCGGGGGCCTGGCAGGAACTGGGATTGCGTGCGGGTGGGCGGGTCATTGTGCTGGCACCCGACAGCATCGATTGGGTGGTGGCTTATCTCGGTGTGATCTGGGCTGGAGGCGTTGCCATTGGGGTCAATCCACGCCTGGCGACGTCTGAGCTGGCACCCATCGTGTCCGAGAGCGAAGTGAGCTTTGTCTGGTGCGAAGCCGAAAGCGTGGCACTGCTGCGGCCACTGCTGGCGGAGCTGGCGCTGCCAACCGAACTGGTGGCCAGTGGGCCTGGTGAGTCAGCATGGGCTGCGCAACTGGCGCGTTCGCCAGAAATCGAAGCAGTGCTGCAGGACGAGCAGGCGCCGGCCTTGTGGATTGGAACCTCCGGTACCACCGGCGCCTCCAAGGGGGTTGTGCATGCGCAGCGGGTGGCGCTGCAGCCGCACTCGTTTGCCGCTGGTTTGCTCGAACTCAGCGCCGCGGATCGACTCTATGCCAGCTCGAAACTGTTTTTTGCCTACGCCTTGGGCAACAGCCTGCTGGCCGGCCTGAGGGCGGGTGCCACGGTGATTCTGGACCGCCAGTGGCCGGACCCTGAGCGTGTGCTGGAGATGGTGCGCCAGCATGGTCCCAGCCTCTTTTTTTGTGTACCAACGCTCTACAGCAAGATGCTGCAAAGCCGCGTGGCGGCACAACTTCGGGGCAGCAGCATCCGTTATTGCGTTTCGGCCGGTGAGAGCCTGCCAGCAGTGGTGCGCAAGGCCTGGTTGGAAGCCACTGGCCTGGCCATCGTCAGTGGTTACGGGACCTCGGAGACGATGTGCCTGATGCTCTACAGCCAGGACGACAGTGGTTTGTTGCAAATCTCACCGCGGGTGCAACTGCGCTTTGATACCGAAGTGGAGGCGACTCTGCCGCAGCGCATCTGGCTGCGCAGCAGCAGTGTTGCCGTCGGTTACTGGAAGCGTCCGCAGGCGCAAGCCGATGGATTTGATGACGGCTGGTATCGACCCGGCGACATGTTCCTGCGCCGCTCCGATGGCCAGCTTGAATTCGCCGGGCGCATGGACGACATGCTCAAGATCAGCGGGCGCTGGGTCAGCACCCTGTGGGTCGAGCAGGCGCTCACCAGCGCCGCTGCTGATAGCGTGACGCAACTGGCCTGCGTTGGCGTGCAGACAAGCGAAGGGCTGACGGCGCTGTCTCTGCTGGTGGTGGCTGCGCCGCAGCAGCAGGCTCTGGCGCAGCAGCGCATCCAGGCCGCTATCGAGGCCTTGCCGACCTACCGGCGACCCCGCTGGGTGCACTGGGTCAGCGCCTTGCCGCTGACGGCCACCGGCAAACTGCAGCGCGCTCGTCTGGTGGCGATGCATCAGGCGGCGCTGGCAGCCTGAGCGGCCTCACGGCTTGTCATCCCGGCCCCGGATCAGGTCCGGGGTTTCAACATCCGGGATCCAGTGCCACGCCAACACTGGATTGCGGGTCAGGCCCGCAATGACAACAGGCGGCGCAATAACAATGTTGAATCCGTTCTTATTGGGTGTCGTCGCGAAATACGGAACTTCCAATAATCAGCTACTTGCCGTTGATGGCCAGCAGTTCGACTTCAAACAGCAGCGTTGCATTGGGCGGAATGACGCCGCCGGCGCCGCGCTCACCGTAGGCTATTGCTGCTGGGCAGGTCAGTTTGGCCTTGCCGCCCACCTTCATGCGTTGCACACCTTCCGTCCAGCACTTGATGACGCCATTCAGGGGGAACTCGATCGCCTCGTTGCGCTTGTACGAACTGTCGAATTCCTTGCCGTCAGGAAAGGTGCCACGGTAATGCACCTTGACCTTGTCGCTGGCAGTCGGACTGGCGCCGGTCCCGTCTTTCAGGGAGCGGTACACCAAACCGCTGTCGGTGACCACAGCGCCGGCTTCCTTGGCTGCGGCTGCAGCAACGGCATCGGCTGCCCATGAAGAAGTCACGGTTGCGAGCAACAGGGAGGCGGCGACGGCCGTGCAACGGAAGATTGTTTTCATCAGGATTTCCTTTCTCTTAGACCAGCAGTGCGTTGACGCGTTTCACATAAGCGGCTGGGTCGGCCGGCAAGCCGCCTTCGGCCAGCAGGGCTTGATCGAACAGAATGTGCGCCAGGTCGTTGAAATGCACCGAGCCATCGAGCTTCTTCACCAACGGGTGGTCGGCGTTGACTTCAAGCACCGGTTTGACTTCCGGAGCGGTTTGCCCAGCCTGCTTGAGCATGCGTGCAAGTTGCGTGCTCATGCCGTGGTCCTGCACCACCAGACAGGCGGGTGAATCGACCAGTCGGGTTGTCACGCGCACGTCCTCGGCCTTGTCTTTCAGGGCTTCCTTGAGCTTGGCGAGCAAGGGCTTGAAGGTTTCGGCTGCTTCTTCCGCTGCCTTCTTCTCGTTCTCGTCCTGCAGCTTGCCCAGATCGACGGCGCCCTTGGCCACGCTTTGCATCGGCGTGCCGTCAAAGTCGTGCAGGTAGTTCAGCGCCCATTCGTCCACGCGATCGGTCATCAGCAGCACTTCGATGCCCTTCTTCTTGAACACTTCGAGCTGCGGGCTGTTCCTGGCAGCCGCCGGGGTGTCGGCGGTGATGTAGTAGATGGCTTCCTGGCCCTCTTTCATGCGCGCCTTGTAGGCGTCCAGCGACACGCTGGTGCTGTCGGTGGTGCTGGAAGCAAAGCGCAGCAGCTTGGCCAGACGGTCCTTGTTGGCGTAGTCTTCGCCCAGGCCTTCTTTCAGCACGGCGCCGAATTCGGCGTAGAACTTGCTGTATTTGCCGTGCTGGGCCTTGTCTTCTTCGCTCAGCACATCGGTAACGCCTTCAGCGGCTGCCGGCGGCTGATCGTTCTTGGCCAGGTCTTCGAGCATGCCGAGCACGCGCTTGGTACAGCCCTCGCGGATCGCCTTGACGTCGCGGCTTTCCTGTAGCAACTCGCGGCTGACGTTGAGCGGCAGGTCAGCCGAGTCCACCACCCCTTTGACAAAGCGCAGGTAGGTCGGCAGGAGGGCTTCGGCATCGTCCATGATGAAGACGCGCTTGACGTAAAGCTTGACGCCGGCTGACTTTTCGCGGTTCCACAGATCAAACGGTGCCTTGCCGGGTATGTAGAGCAGTTGTGTGTATTCGGTACTGCCCTCGACCCGGTTGTGTGTGTGTGCCAGCGGCGCATCCGAGTCGTGACTGATCTGTTTGTAGAACTCGTCGTACTGTTCAGCCGAGATGTCCTTCTTGGCCCGCGCCCAGATGGCGTTGGCCTTGTTGACTGTTTCCCAGTCGCCGGTTTTTACCATGGCGCCGGGTTGACGGCCGCCTTTTTCGTCACTCGGGTTAATGAGCTCGCCGTCTTTCCATTCTTCCTTTTCCATCAGGATCGGCAGGCTGATGTGATCCGAGTACTTGGCGATGATGCTCTTGAGCTTCCAGGCGCTGGCGTAATCCATGGCGTCATCGCGCAGGTGCAGGACGACGCTGGTGCCGCGCTGGGCCCGGTTGATCGCTTCGACTTCAAAGTCGCCGGCGCCGCCGCTGATCCAGCGCACGCCCTCGTCGGCTTTCAGGCCGGCGCGGCGCGACTCGACGATGATCCTGTCGGCAACGATAAAGCCGGAGTAAAAGCCCACGCCAAACTGGCCAATCAGTTGGCCCTGTTCGGACACGTTGGCCTTCTGGTCACCCGTCAAGCGGGACATGAAGTCCTTGGTGCCGCTCTTGGCGATGGTGCCCAGATGATCGATGGCCTCTTGCTGGCTCATGCCGATGCCGTTGTCCGAGATCGTCAGGGTCTTGGCATCCTTGTCAAAGGACACACGCACTTCCAGATTGGGAGCGTCTTCGTAAAACGTGCTGTTGTCGAGCGCCTCAAAGCGCAATTTGTCGCAGGCGTCGGAGGCGTTGGAGATCAGCTCGCGCAGGAAAATCTCTTTATTTGAGTAAAGCGAATGGGTGACAAGATGTAAAAGCTGGGCCACTTCGGCCTGGAAGGACAGAGTCTGTTTGGTCATTTTTGGATTTGAACGTTCGGGAATGAAATCGGAGACGCTCTAATTATGGGCGATGGCCCTGCTTTCAAGAGCTTGCCCTACTGCACAAGCCGTCTTGCTTTGGGTCGCGTCCCTGGCGTCACCATGAGCTCAATTTTCTCCTCGCGTCGCAGCAGGCTGAATTTCGCGGCAGTGCCGGGCTTGAGCGCAGCCACGGCGCTGAGCAATTCGGCGACGTTGTTGATCGGCTTGCCCGCAACTGCAATGATCACATCGCCCGGCCGAATGCCCGCTTGCGCTGCCGGGGCGCTTTGCATCACGCCAGTGATGATGACGCCCGATTGCGCCTTGACGCCAAAGGTTTCCGCCAGTTCTGGAGACAACTCGTTGGGCTCAACACCTATCCAGCCACGCGTCACCTGGCCATCCTTGACAATGCCTTCGAGCACCAGCTTGGCGGTGGTCACCGGAATGGCAAAGCCTATGCCCATGCTGCCACCCGAGCGCGAGTAGATCGCCGTGTTGATGCCCAGCAGATGACCGGCCGTGTCGACCAGCGCGCCGCCCGAATTGCCGGGGTTGATGGCGGCGTCGGTCTGGATGAAATTCTCGAAGGTATTGATGCCGAGCTGGTTGCGCCCGAGTGCGCTGACAATACCGCCCGTTACGGTCTGCCCGACCCCAAAGGGGTTGCCTATGGCCAGCACCTGGTCACCCACCTGCAGCGTGTCGGAGTTGCCCAGTACGATCACCGGCAGGCGGTCAATCTCAATTTTCAGCACCGCCAGGTCGCTGTCCGGGTCGGTGCCTATCACCTTGGCACGAGCGCGCCGGCTGTCGTTCAGGATCACCTCGATTTCATCTGCACCCTCTACCACGTGGTTGTTGGTCAGTATGTAACCGCTGGCGCTGACGATGACACCACTGCCCAAGCCAACCTGCGGCTCATTGCCCTTTTCGCCGAAGAAGAAGTTAAACCATGGATCATTGCTGCGTGGCCGGTTTCTGGCCGCCTTGCTGGTGTTGATGCTGACCACAGCCGCTGATGCTTTTTGTGCAGCCAGCCTGAAGCTGCCAGCTGGCGCGATACCGGGCGCCGCACTCGGCGCCTCAAGCAGCGCCACCGGGCCGGAATGGCTCAATCCCTTACCCAGCCAATCCGGTTTGAGGGTCGCAAGGACAAAATACAGCGCCAGCAATACCGTGGCGGTTTGAGAAAAAAGTAACCAGAGACGCTTCATGGGCGCAAATTGTAGGCGTCGTGCCGGCGCTCTGCACGCCAGACGGAGGAATTGCCCGACAATGCGGCACAGCCCCCCATTGCGTTGCCGACATGATTGATCGAACCCAGCTCTTACAGACCTTCGATGCGCTGCTGCAGCCCGAGCGTTTTCGTGACTATGGCCCCAATGGCCTGCAGGTCGAAGGCTGCGCGCAGGTGCGCAAAATTGTTTCGGGGGTCAGCGCCAGCCGTGCGCTGATTGAGGCAGCCATTGCGGCGCAGGCGGATGCGATTTTTGTGCACCACGGCTTGTTCTGGCGCTCACAAGACGGGCGCATCACCGGTTGGATGAAGCAACGCCTGGCCCTGCTGCTGACGCATGACATCAATCTGTTTGCTTACCACTTGCCACTGGACGCCCATCCGGAGCTGGGTAACAACGCGCAGCTCGGCCTGAAGCTCGGTTTGCAGGCCAGCGCGCGCTTTGGCGAGCAGGACCTGGGCTTTCTGGGCGAACGCCAGCAAGCTGGCGGTTTCGAGTCCGCCGATGCGCTGGCGCAGCACGTCGAACAGCAGTTACGCAGACCGGTGGCTCTGGTCAATGGCGCTGCGCGGGCGATTCACAAAGTCGCCTGGTGCAGCGGCGGCGCGCAGAGCTATTTTGAGGCCGCCATCGCGGCGGGTGCAGAGGCTTTCATCACCGGCGAAATTTCGGAGCCGCAGGCGCACTATGCGCGCGAGATGGGCGTGGCTTACCTGGCCTGCGGCCACCACGCCAGCGAGCGTTTTGGCGCTCCCGCCGTGGCGGCCCATGTGGCGGCGCAGTGGGGCCTGGAGCATCAGTTTATTGACATCGATAACCCGGCCTGAGCATGAACAAGCCTATCGCCATCACGCTGGGGGACGCCGCCGGTATAGGGCCGGAGATCATTGCCAAGGCCTACGGCCAAGCGCCCGAACTGCTGCGCGGCTGCTTTGTTGTCGGCGACGCGGCTACCCTGCGTCGTGCCAGCCAACTGGTCAGCGCGGGGGGCATTCCCCTGCCGCTGGCGGTGCTTGAAGATGCGTCGGAGGTGTTCGACCTGCCGCCAGGCTGTCTGCCACTGCTGCAGGTCGGCGCTTTGCCAGCGCCGCCTGCGTTCGGCCGGCTGGATGCGGCTGCGGGCTTGCTGGCGGCCCAGTGTGTGGTGTGGGCGGCGCAGGCCGCCTTGCGCGGCGACATTGCAGCGCTGGTCACGGCACCACTGAACAAGGAGGCGCTGGCGCTGGCTGGCGCGCCCTATTCCGGCTTTCCCGGGCATACGGAACTGCTGCAGGCGCAAGCCGCCGCTCACGCGGGCAAGACGCTGGCGCAGATGCCGGTGCGCATGATGCTGGCCAATGACGAATTGCGGGTGGTGCTGGTCAGTATTCATGTGTCGCTAAGGGACGCGCTGGATGCGGTAACCCCGGCCAATGTGTCGCAGACGCTGCTGATCGCGCACCAGTCGCTCAGTGCCATTTTGGGGCGACCGCCGCGCATTGCGGTGGCAGGCCTTAATCCGCACGCGGGCGAGGGCGGCTTGTTTGGGCGCGAGGAGCTTGAGATCATCGCTCCGGCCATCAGCCAGGCCCGCGCGCAGGGCTTGCATGTCAGTGGCCCCTACGCTCCGGACACGGTGTTCATGAGCGCCAGGTCGCATCCCGGCCAGTTGAGCGAATTCGACGCGGTGGTCGCCATGTACCACGACCAGGGTTTGATCCCGGTGAAGTATCTGGGCCTGGAGCAGGGCGTCAATGTCACGCTTGGCCTGCCCCTGGTGCGCACCAGTCCGGATCACGGTACCGCTTTCGACATCGCAGGTACGGGTCAGGCCGACGCGTCCAGCCTGCTGGCGGCCATTCGCATGGCACGCCAGTTGTCGCACTGTTAAGGCCAATACTGTTCACTTTGTCATCCCGGACTTGATCCGGGATCCAGTGGTAGGCATGCACTGGATTGCGGGTGGTGAAACCCCGGACCCGATCCGGGGACGCAATGACATTGAGTGAACAGTGCTGCTGCTGAGGCCTTACTTTTTCAGGTTGTCGCGAATTTCGCGCAGCAGCAGTACATCTTCCGGCGTCACCGGGGCCGGCGCAGGCGCGGCTGGCGCGTCCTTCTTCAGGCGGTTGATCTGCTTGACCATCATGAAGATGATGAAGGCCAGAATCGCGAAATTGACCGCCACGGTGATGAAGCTGCCGTAGGCGAATACCGGGACACCGGCCTTTTTCAGGGCGTCGATGGTCATGACACTGCCGGGTGGCACGGTTCCGAGGGCGACAAAGAGGTTGGAAAAATCAAGCTTGCCAATCAAGGCTCCCACCAGCGGCATCACCAGGTCGCCCACCACCGAATCGACTATTTTGCCGAAGGCGCCGCCTATGATCACGCCTACGGCCAGATCCATCACATTGCCCTTGATGGCAAATTCCTTGAATTCTTGCATCATTCCCATTTGAAATATCTCCGTTGTTTGGTTGCAGGGGCGCAGTATCGGGCAAAACCGCGGTGCCTGCTGACGCGCGCCGCTGCGGCAAGGACCCCAATACCGGTCGGGGCGCTCAGCTACAATTAGTGGTTAACCCCGATAGCGATTTTTCATTGAGGATTCCCATGAGTGAAAGCCTTGCCGATAGCGGCCATGACGCCAGTAAGCGGACCTGGTTGATTGCCACCAGCTGTGTTGGAGCCGTTGGCGGTATTGCCGCCGCCGTTCCATTTGTGACAAGCATGCAGCCCTCCGAAAGGGCGCTGGCCGCGGGTGCCGCGGTCGAGGCCGATATCTCGGCCCTCAAACCGGGCGAAAAGATGACCGTTGAGTGGCGCGGCAAGCCTGTCTGGATCGTGCGCCGCACGCCGGAACAACTGGCTGCCTTGCCCAAAATCGACGCCCAGTTGGCTGATCCGAAATCTGAACGCAAGCCCACAGAGCAGGCGCCGGACTACGCGCGCAACGCGCATCGCTCCATCAAGCCGGAGTATTTTGTTGCGGTTGGCATCTGCACCCATCTGGGCTGTTCACCGTCCGACAAGTTCCAGACCGGTGCCCAGCCATCCTTGCCGGACGACTGGCAGGGCGGCTTCTTTTGTCCTTGCCACGGTTCGACCTTCGATCTGGCGGGCCGGGTGTTCAAGAACAAACCGGCACCGGACAACCTGGAAGTGCCGGCCCACATGTATATCTCCGACACCAAGTTGCTCATCGGTGAAGACCGCAAAGCCTAAGGAAGCACATCATGGCTGAATTTCACGAAATCTCCCCGAATGCAGCAGCAGGTGAAAAACTGCTGAACTGGATTGACAACCGGTTTCCGCTGTCCAAGCTCTTCAAGGAGCACATGAGCGAGTACTACGCGCCCAAGAACTTCAACATCTGGTATGTGTTCGGCGTGCTCTCCCTGCTGGTGCTGGTGATTCAACTGGTCACCGGCATTTTTCTGGTCATGCATTACAAGCCCGATGCTGCGCTGGCCTTCGGCTCGGTCGAGTACATCATGCGCGACGTGCCCTGGGGCTGGCTGATCCGCTACATGCACTCCACTGGCGCCTCGGCTTTCTTCGCCGTGGTGTACCTGCACATGTACCGTGGCCTTCTTTACGGCAGCTACCGCAAACCGCGCGAACTGACCTGGCTGTTTGGCTGCGGCATTTTTCTGGCGCTGATGGCCGAGGCTTTCATGGGTTACCTGCTGCCCTGGGGCCAGATGAGCTACTGGGGCGCCCAGGTGATCGTCAACCTGTTCTCCGCCATCCCGTTCATCGGGCCTGACCTGTCACTCTGGATTCGGGGCGACTATGTGGTGGGAGATGCCACCCTGAACCGCTTCTTCAGCTTCCACGTCATTGCCGTGCCGCTGGTGATACTGGGCCTGGTCGTGGCCCACATCATTGCCCTGCACGAAGTGGGCTCCAACAACCCGGACGGTATCGAAATCAAGGAAAAGAAGGACGCCAAGGGCATCCCGCTGGACGGCATTCCTTTCCATCCCTACTACTCGGTGCATGACATCTTTGCGGTGGGCGTCTTCCTGATGGTGTTCTCTGCCATCGTCTTCTTTGCCCCCGAGATGGGCGGCTACTTTCTGGAATACAACAATTTCATTCCGGCCGATCCGTTCCAGACGCCATTGCACATTGCTCCGGTCTGGTATTTCACGCCCTTCTACTCCTTGCTGCGCGCTGTGACCACAGAAATGATGTACGCGCTGATTGCCTGTACCCTACTCGGTGCGGGTCTGGCCGTGTTCAAGATCAGGATGCCTGCCCTGTTCAAAGGCGCCATCGCGCTTGGCGCTGTGGCGGTCGTGGCCATGATGATGGCCATCGATGCCAAGTTCTGGGGCGTGGTCGCAATGGGCGGTGGCGTGATCGTTTTGTTCTTCCTGCCCTGGCTGGACAACTGCGCAGTCAAGTCGATTCGCTATCGGCCCGACTGGCACAAGTACTTGTACGCGGTTTTTGTAGTCGACTTCCTGATCCTGGGCTACCTGGGCACGCAACCTGTGTCGCCCATTTACAGCCGGGTGGCACAAGTCGGTACCTTGTTCTACTTTGCCTTCTTCATTCTGATGCCCTGGTGGAGCCAGCTTGGAAAGACCAAGCCGGTGCCCGATCGTGTCA
>Ga0194063_10001143_pt1 | contig 17763 bp, 16 predicted proteins | sample SepL3720m_MetaG_FD_155459 | JGI IMG/M metagenome (GOLD analysis project Ga0194063, IMG submission 155459) | Anoxic zone freshwater microbial communities from boreal shield lake in IISD Experimental Lakes Area, Ontario, Canada - Sep2016-L373-20m | ecosystem: Environmental > Aquatic > Freshwater... | reverse complement strand
GGATGTGGTAAATCCGTTTGAACGTGGGGATGATTTTTTCATCGTGCGTCACCACGATGATGGCGGTCTGCGACTGCTGCGCCATCTGATTGAGGATGCGCATCACACCCAGCGCACGCTCGCTGTCAAGCGGCGCTGTCGGTTCATCGGCCAGGATGACCGGTGGCCGATTGGCCAGGGCGCGCGCAATCGAGACGCGTTGCTGCTCGCCGCCCGAGAGTTGTGAGGGCTCGGCCCGCGCCCGGTGCGCCACGTCCAGCGCCGCCAGCAGTTCCAGGGCCCTCGCCCGAGCGGTTGCGTTGGAGACACCGGCCAGCATCGGCAGCAGCGCCACGTTGTCGGTCACATCGAGAAAGGGAATCAGGTAGGGCGCCTGAAAGACAAAGCCGATGCTGTCGCGCCGCAGCGTGCGCAGGTCAGGAATCTTCCAGCTGCCGTCATAAATCACTTTGCCACCCAGCACCATGCGACCGGCGGTCGGCTCGATGATGGCGCCCAGACACTTGAGCAGCGTACTCTTGCCCGAACCCGATGGCCCGACCAGACCCACCACCTCACCCGGTCCGACCGTCATGTTGACGTCCTTGAGCGCCTCTACCGCCGTGTCGCCCTGACCGTAGGTCTTGCGCAGACCCTCAATGATGATGCCGCCCGGATTCATGCTCTGTTACCCACCGATGGCCTCAGCCGGATCGACACGCAGCGCAGCCCGGATCGCCAGCGTGCTGGCCAGGGCACAGATCAGCATGGTCACGCCAAAACCTGTCAGCGCGTCGCCCTGCTGCAGCAGCACAAACTTGGGAAAGACCGGCGCCCACAAAGTAGCTGCCAGTTTGCCGACAACAAAGCCGATCACACCCAAGCCCAGCGCCTGTTGCAGGATCATGCCGGCAATCGTGCGGTTGCGGGTACCGATCAGCTTGAGCACGGCAATCTCGCGAATCTTGCCAAGCGTCATGGTGTAGATGATGAAGGCCACAATGGCCGCGCTGACAATTGCCAGAATCACCAGGAACATGCCAATCTGTTTGGCCGAAGTGGCAATCAGCTTGGCCACCAGAATGTCTTCCATACCTTCGCGCGTAAAGACCTGCAGATGCTTCCAGCGCCGGATCGGCTCCGCAACCTGCTCCGGCAACAAGCCGTCCTGAACCTGCACCAGAATCGCGTTCACGTTGTGGCTGCTGGTCTGCGTCGCCTGCACCGCGTCGAGCAAACCCGGCGTGCCCGGACGATTGAAAGCCGGATTGGCTGCCGTGCGCACACGGTCGTTCAGGATGGCGTCGTTGTCTTTCAGAAACTGCGCCTCCTGCGCGTCCTTGAGCGATATGAAGACCATCGGGTCGCCACCCGAAGACACCATGCGCTGCGTCAGGCCGACTACCTCGTAGTCATGACGGCGGATTCGAATCCGGTCACCAAGCGCAAAGCCGGTTTTCACATCCGCCACGGCTTCATAGTGGCTGCGCGTGAGGTGGCGCCCTGCCACCAGATAGCCCGGTCCGCCTGGCTGCCCGGGCTCGATACCCACGACCATGGCACGCACTTCGTCCTTGCCCTGTTGCACCTGCATGGTGAAGTAAGTCACGTTGGCCGCACGCGCCACGCCTGGCATGCCAAGAACGCTGCGCACCAGATCGTCCCTGATGCTTGACGATTCGGCATACGGGCCCTGCGTATCCTTTTGCACCACCCACAAATCGGCGCCGCTGTTGCTCAGCAGTGCATGTGCATCATCGACCATGCCGCGGTACACGCCGGCCATGCTCAGGGTCACACCGATCAGCAAGCCCAGGCCGAGCCCGGTAAAGACAAACTTCTGCCACGCATGAAGAATGTCACGCCCAGCCAGACTGATCATGGCGCAAGGCCCGCGCCAGCCGGCTTGACCAGGGAGTCAACGACCTGCACCCGACTCTCGCTGCTGAGCGCCTTCTGGCTGTACACCACCACTTCGTCACCCGCCTTCAGTCCTTCGAGCACCTGGACCTGACCCCCCAGACTGCTGGCCCCCAGACGCAGCGGCGTGAACACCGGCTTGCCCGCCTCAATGCGCCAGACACCTGTCGCTCCACCCTGGCGCTGGATGCTGGCGCTGGGAACCAGAACCGCCTTGCTGGTAGCAGGCAATTGCAGCGTGACTTCTGCCATTTCACCCACCGACACGGCGGGCGGCATCTGCTCAAACGCGACCTGGGCAATCCTCTCTTCCGTGACACTGTCGCTCAGCAGTTCGACCCGGGCCACTCTACCCGCCAAGGAAGTTTGCGACTGCGATCGCAGCACGATGTTGGCCTTCAGACCCGGCAGCAGTCCTGCCGAGCGGCCCTGATCAATGCGCAGCTTGATCCACAGGCTGCCCGGGTCGAGCAAGCGAAGCACAGCCTGACCGGCGACCACCGTAGAACCGGCCTCGGCGTCGCGACTGCTCACAACGCCGTCGGCTGGTGCCAGCAAGCGCACGTTCAGACGCTGCTGCAGCAGGGCAGCCCGGTCTGCTTTAAGGCGCGTCAAGTCCTGCCCCGCTCCAAGCACGCTGGCTTGCGCCGCCTGCATGGCTGCGTCTGCCGAGACCTTTTCCTGAACCCGTGCTTCGAGCGCGCCGGCACTGATGAAGTTTTTGTCGGCCAGATCCTGATTGCGCCGGAAATTGACGGCGGCGAGTTCACGCCGCGCCGCCGCGTCGAGCTGCTGCGCCGCGGCAGCCGCCTGGACACTGACAGCGCGCGTGATGGACGCATCAAGCGAGGCCAGTCGCTGCTCCAGATCCACAGGGTCCATCTCGGCCAGCAACTGGCCAGTCTTCACGCTGTCACCGACGTCCACCCTGACGCTGAGCACGCGGCCGGCCACCGTCGGGCCAATCATCCAGTTGCGGCGTGCCTCCACGGTGCCAATGCCGAACAGGGCGGGGCTCAATGTGCCTTCCTGGACTTTGCTGACAGTCACCCGCGTCGGAGCCAGCGGCCCCGAGCGCAGCATGACAAAGGCGAGCGCTGCCAGCAGAAAAATGGCCAGGGCGGCCAGCGACAGGCGACGCTTCATTGGAGTGGAAATATTCATGCGGTCTCACTGGCAGTTGTTATGTTGTTTCCATTTTTCTTCGTGCCCCATGGCCTTGGCAAACTCGGGCACCTTGCAACGCTCCTCATCAGCCGGCCCCCGTGCGCCAGCGGCAGCGGGTGCGGTCGCAGCGGGCGTCGAGCGCATCGGCGGAGCGCCAGAGCCATAAACCCATTGTGCAGTGAAAGCGATCAAGGCTGCAAACAGCAGCAGAACCGCCCCTTGAGCCAGACCGATGCCAGGGCGATCAGCTTTCGGAACTTCACACACGCCGCCGGGGCAGAGCTGCGCCTTTTCCCGGTTCAACAAGTTGTAGAACTTGCAACCGATGCAGATCCCAAAGGCCGTCTCAAAAAAGAGCAGCAGCAGGCAGACCGAGCAGACGACCATGTTGATCGGGCCGATCACGTTGTTGAGCACCATCAGGTAAAGCATGGCCAGCGCCAGCACCAAGCCAATGGTCCAGGCAAAACGCTTTTGTGGCGCACCCACATACTCGGCTTGCTGCTTGCGCACCACCCGCTGTCCGATGATCAGGCTCGGGGCGTAACGCGGGTTGACGAATATCCGGATCGTGAAGTCCACCAGAAAGACCACCACGAACACCCGCGTTGGCTGAAAGTTGCCAAGCAGAAAGGCATTCATGAAGGAGATGAAGGCGAAGAAGAACAGAATGCCGGCGCTGGCCCGGACCGCACGCTCATTGAGCACAGGCACCTGGAATTCCGGACGTCGTTCCCCGAACTGGAAAATGGATCTGGTCATATCGCCTTCGTGAAACACTGCAAAACAAGCGGGGCCCAAGAGTGGGCCCCGAACCTTGGATGAAAAATCTGGTTTGCCGTCAAGCGTCAGTTCACTCCTTGATCGCGATCTTGTCGCCAGGCCCGAACTCTACATTAGCCCGGAGGTAGCGGACCTTGATCCCCTTTTCCTTCAGGACATCAAAAGCCAGTTCGGCCCGGGTCCCCGAGGAACAGTGGAACAGCACCGGCTTGCCCGCAGGGATTTCCGAAGAGCGATTGGCCATCTCTTCAGCCGGAATGTTCATTGCGCCAGCGATATGTCCCTTGGCAAATTCTTCGGCTGTTCGGACATCGATCACCAGATAGGATTTGGCTCTGACAGCCTCCTCGAAGTCCTTGATCGACACCTCGCCGTCGGCCAACTTGCGGACATAACTGATCTTTGTCGGCACGGCACCCGTCAGCAGCTGGTTTCCAGCAGCCAGCCAGGCTTTTGTGCCGCCAGCGAAAACGGTAGCGCTCTTGTATTCCCACTCCCGGGTCCACTCCAGGGCTTCGTTCGCCTCCTCGTCGCGGTCCGAATAGAAAACGATGGCCGCACCGTGAAAGTCCGGGAACTGCTTTTCAGCCCCCTTCAGAGCGGCGGCAGGAATATTGACGGCGCGCGGCATGTAGCCGGCCGCTGCCTTTTCCGCACTTCTGAGATCAACCAGCACGAGATTGCCGTTCTTGACGAAGGACGGACTGGACTCGGTTACGTAATCCAGCTTCTTCCAGCCCGGCTCACCCTCCGGGTACATCCGCACATCCTTGAATCCGAGTTTCACAGCGATGCTTGCTGATTTCGGACTGAGCATGCAGGACAAGCCGCCGCAATAGAAGATCAGGGTTTTCGCCCGATCGGAGGGCAGCAGCTTCTCGCCTTCCTTTTCAAGTTCATTGAGCGGAATGGAAACGGCACCCGGCAGATGGCTCTGCATGTAGCGCCCGGCCGGGCGTGAGTCGATCAACACAAAGCCTGCACCACCCTTGTGCACCATTTGCTGCAACTCTGCTGCTGCAATGCGCGTGACGCCCGCAGGCAGCGGTGCAATGACTTTGGTAATGGTCCTGGCCAGGTTCTCGGGGCCAACTTGCGAGAAGTCAACCGTGAGCACCTCGTCGGCAATGATGTCGCCGGCGGAGCTCGCATTCCTGAACTGGGTGGATCCGTCAAACTTGAACACCAGCACGCCCTTGTTGGCGACTTCCAGCGCAATCGATCGCGCCGTGTTGGTTACGGATTTGACGCTGCCCGTCACTTCTTCAGCAAAGGCTGGTGCGACCAGTGCGAGCGCAAGTGCAAGTGTCGATAGCTGAAACGTTTTCATGTTGACTCTCTAGCAAAAATTAGTGACTCCACGCCCCGGGTTTTCTCAGCAGCCCGCTGTCTTCTTGAAGGACTTGGCAGTGTTCTTGCCGTCCTTGTCGAAACGCGCCCGGATCTCGTCGCCTTCGACGATGCGCTTGTCCTTGAACTTATCGAGCGTCAGGTCATCCGTGACGGTGATCGTGACCTGCTCTGCCGTCTTGGCGTCCTTCAGGATGGCGGTGGCCGACTTGCCGTCCGGCGCCAGCTTGATCTTGGTGACCGGGCCGACCATCTTGCCCTCTTCGGCGAAGGCGTTGGCGGTGAAGGTGGCACCAGACAAAGCCAGCGCAGCGCTCAGAATCAGTGTTGAAAGTTTAGATTTCATTTTGAACTCCTAGTGAATACGGTGTTGCTTAGAACTTGACGTCAAAGGTGGCATAGACATTGGTCGCGTTTTCCAGCGGGGTCATGGTCATCATCTGACCAGCCACACTGTTGATCTCGACCGGTGCACCAACCCAGTTGTTGCTGCCTGTGTACTTGAAGTTGTAGCGTTGCACACCCAGGCGGAAATAGGCGCGACTGAAGAAGGACGAGATCGGCGTGCGGTCAAGTTCCTGGATCATGTAGGCTTCAACGACGTCGCCACGCGTGCCGACCTTGGAAGTCCACATGTCATCCGCGGCCGGGGCAAAAGTGATCCAGTCTTTGGATCCGTGGTTGTACTCAAAGCCCAGCTTGGTGCGTGAGGGCAGGTCGTAGCGCATGCCCAGAGCCACGGCGGTGCCGGTCTTGCCGGTGGGTGCTTCCGGGCCAAAGAAGGAGCCCGTCATCAGCCCCTGGAAGCCAAACTGTGCCGAAACATTGTTGTTCGGGCGCGTACGGCTCATGCCCCAGTCACCAAACAACTGCAGATCACCCGGACCGACCTTCTTGAAGGTACTCATGAAGCCAATGCCCAACCAGTCAATATCACCCAGATTGGTCTTGGCGCCGGTGTCGCCGAAGTAGGTGTTGCTCATGGTCGGCGCATCAAAAATATTGATGCCGCGGTTCCATTGCATCCAGACGCGCAGCGGATCCGTATCAATTGGAATCACCGCAACGCCAACCATGTCGGTATCAGCCAGAGAATTGCCGGAAGACTTGCTGAAGCCACTCTCGAAGCCGCGGCCGTAGCAGATCTTGGCGTAAGCGCCGGGCAGCGCATCGATGTCTGGTGCGTAACCCACGGTCATGCCGTCAAAAGCGTAGTCGACCAGCAGGGACGGCGTGCCGCCATTGCCCGGACGCGGATTGTTCAGGCGCAGATTGCTCGGCGCCCCGTTGGTCGAAGGACGACGGCCAACCGAGAACCAGATTTCCTTGTCGGCAATATTGCTCCAGGTGGCGTAGGCCCGGTCCACGTTGAGATAGCTGGTCGATGGCGTGTGGCTCAGAGTTCCATCAAAGGCACCAACCCGGTCGGCAAAGAAGGGAGCGCCGCCGGCGTTGGTCGTTGCGGCGTCATCCTGTGCGCCGAACAGCTTGTACATCACCAGGCGTGCATTGACGCTCACGTCCTGCGTTGCCTTGGCGCCCAGGTCCAGACCAAAGCGGTTGCTGTACAGGCTGTTGTTCTTGGGCTTGTAGGCCGGCACGGTTACGGCAAATCCGCCCATACCCTGAACCATGCCGGCGTTCATCGGATTGGCCAAAAAGGCGTTGGCTTGATCGTAGGTGGCAACGCTGTTCATGCCTTGCGCAAAGCCCATCAGGCCGCTCAGTGCCCCTGCGGTTGACATGCCACCGGCCTGCGGAGCGCCGAAGTAGCTGGAGGATCCGGGTGCGGCCGACGGATTGGCAAAGAAATCTGCCTGCAGCTTTTGCTGCACATTGGCAAAGGTGGCGTTGACGTCGGTGAAGGTCTTACTCTGGCCTTCCAGATAGTCGTAACGGAAACGATAGTCCCCACCCACCGTCAGCCATTTTCCAAGCGACTTGTCCTCCAGTTTCTTGACCTGGCTCTTCAAGTCATCCAGCGCAACGGCCTCCGACTTGCCGGCCACTGCCTTGACTTGTTCTGCTGTCTGCGCCGCTTTGACCTCATTGGCCTTGACCTGGCTCTTCAACGCTTCGAGTTCGCGCGACAGCGAATCAATGCGGCTCATCAGATCCACATCAGCCGCACTGGCTGCCAGTGGCATCAGCATGCCGGCAATCAATGCTGCCAGCAAATTCATCTTGAATGTTCTGTTCATAAATTTCTCCTGGAAAGTTGACATAAAAATCGGTTCGGCGGGGCTAGCTGTGCTTGCCCGACGTTGCTTCATCACCGAGGTCTTCCCAGCCGGTGATCATGGCTTTGATCTGCGACGTGAGCTTGTGACCCGTGGTGGAAAGGTAGAGATGGGAAATCAGGAAAGCCAGCATCAGGAAGGCACCCAGCGTGTGCCCGGTCGCAATCCATTCCAGGCGCAAGCCGCCCAGACCCCAGGCCGCCCAGCTCGCATAAAAGAGGTAGAGCCAGCCGGTAAACCAGAGCAGTGGACTGAGCAGCGTCAGCACCGCCAGATAAGTCAGCCGTTGCAAGGGGTTGTGCTTGTTGCTCAGGCTGGGCCGGAACGGATGCGGTTCATCCTTGAAGATGCCCGATGAGTAGTACTTGGCGATGGCGGCGACGTTCTGTAGTGTCGGGATGTAATGCCGCCACTCGCCGGTGGTGAGATGCCAGAAGATGGCGAAGATCCACAGGGCGACAAGGGTCCAGGCGGCGATGGTGTGATAGTCCACAGCCTTGGCGAAGCCGAACAGGCGGTAAGTACCGTGGACCTCGAAGCCGGTCACCAGCATCGAGATGACCAGCAGCGCCTGGGACCAGTGCCAGAAGCGCTCAAAAGGTTTGAAGAGATAGACGCGTGACATGAGTGTTCTCCGGTTTAACTGTTGCGCTTGCGGGCGACGACACGACCCAGGCCGTGGCCAAGGACACCCAGCAGGGTCAGCAGGGCCACAGCCCAGCCACCAAGCTCCAGCCAGCGCGCGTGGTCGCGGCTGCGTCCCGGCATATAGACACCGTCAATCTTTTCCAGCCGGCCGTTATTGACGTGACACTCAACGCAGCCCAGTGCTTTTTCTTTTGGTGCCACCATGTGGTTGATCGCCCACATGCTCTCGGTTTCGATGAAATCGACCTTGCCCGAGAACTTCACACCACCCGCTGCCATACCTGCGGTGACGGCTTTCTCCCAGTCCAGGTTCTTCCAGAACGCCGTGCCATCGCTGCCGGCCAGGTGGGTGATGACCAGCGACTTGTTGATCGGGTCGTATTGCTGCTTGCCGCGGAACAGCTTGATCGGCCAGATCATGGATTTGCCGTCGTTCGGGCTGCCTTCAAAGCGATTGATCTGCGTCGGCTTGTCGCCTTTTTCTATTCTGTCGCCAACCAGGGTGTAGTGATTGACACCGTTGAACCAGACGTACTCGGGCTTCACGTTTTCCTTCCAGACGAAGTCACCCTTGATGGTCATGTACTTGTCGTACCCATCATCGTCCTTCAGGATCATGGGCTTGCCGTCTTTGTCGAGCTTGCCGGCGGTGGACCAGTCCCAGGACATCTTGGTCGGCTGCCCGCCGCGCGAAAAGGCCGGGATGTGGCAGGTCTGGCAGGCCAGCTTGGCAGTGTGTTCATTCAGCCTCACCACCTTGTGCGGTGCCTGTCCGTGGCAAGCCTGGCAGGTGTCCGGATTGGTTTTGTCCAATGCACCGCGCATATGCGCCGGTGCCTTGTCCCGGGCGGTAGGTGCGTAACGACTGCCCGAGACCTTGTGGTCGTCGGTCTTGTGGCAGGTGGCGCAGGAAAAATTCAGGCCCTTGGCATCCATGTGCACGTCGAGTTCCCGGCCCGGGTTCTCCATGGAGGTGTCCAGATCGCCGTGTTTGACGCCATCACCGCCACCACCATTGAAGTGGCAGGCACCGCAGGTGCTGCGTGTGGTCGGTCCGACCTTCTTGGCAATTTCCTTCAGGTTGATGCCACGCACAATCTTGCCCGAGCCAGCCGGAAATTCCGTGTCTTTGGTAACCGGTGATCCGGCAAAACCCGAAGGCTTGCTGTACTTGCCGGAGTGGTCGTGGCAGACCAGGCAATCGACGTTTTCCTCGCTGGCGAAGTTAAACGTGTCGTCGCGCCAGCCATAGCCAATATGGCAGCTGTTGCAGGCCGCCTCGTTGGTTTTCACCGAGGTGCAGAAGTTGTTGACAATGTGCTTCTTGCCCAGCACCTGCTTGGTGTCCGGGTTGATGAACTCCCACTTCCAGTGCTGCGTCTGGTGGATTTGCTTGGCCGCTTCGGTATGACAACTCAGGCAGGCCTTGGTGACCTCGGGGCCGGAGGCAAATTCGCGGTCCAGTTCCTTGAACTTGCTGTGGTCAGCGGTTGACCTGGGCAACTTGGCCGGAGCTGTTGCCACCACTGCCGGCGCTGCCGCGACAAAAAAAATGGCCGCCATAGCAGCAGCCATCAAGTATCGAATTCGCATCACAGTTTCCTTCGCAAGACAAACCTTGGTGCTCCGGTGCGCATGCACTCAGCAGCAGTACGGGTTTATCCTATTGCTATCTGTGAATATTCTTACTGATTTATATCAACATATCTGTACTGATGGATATATAAATTAGGGAGTCCGATCCAATCGTGCTGACACGCTAGCGACCCATCGCGCTACGACTTCTCTTTGGTTTCAACCTGTGTGCAGACCGCGCGGCAAAGCGCCGGCACGCGTTCGTCAATGATGCGGTACACGATCTGAACGCCATCGCGACGCCTGCCCAGCACGCCGGTCTTGTAAAGCACGTTCAAGTGTTGTGACATATTGGGTTGTGTGGTGTCAATATGGCTGAGTAGATAGCTCACGTTCTGCTCGCCATCGCACAGGCAACCGATGATCTTGAGCCGCATGGGCGCCGACATGATCTTGAACAACTCTGCGGCCAACTCAAAAACTTCGTCAGGCCGATCCAGTTCGGAATGAATTTTATTGACTGAACGCTTTGTCATTTGAAATACGCCTCCGGTTTGAACTCGGTCAATAACATTGCAGTGAATGTGAATATACGACCAATTGCTCCATATCAATGAACCGTAAAACAATCGGCCCACAATACCGTGACAACGGAGCCAACCATCATGAACACTGTACCCGCTGAATTCCTGGCACTTCAACGTCTGTACCACTGGGAGCAGACAATACCCACGACGATCACGCTATCGCAGCCAATGGGCCAGGGCGTGACGCAGGACTTCACCTGGGCTCAGGTGGCCGACCAGGTGCGGCGCATGGCTGCACACCTGAAGTCGCAGGGCTGGGAGCCCGGTTCCAAGGTCGCCATACTGTCGAAGAACTGCGCCTGGTGGTTGATGAGTGATCTGGCCATCTGGATGGCCGGTTATGTTTCTGTTCCGCTCTACCCGACGCTGGCATCCGCCACCGTACGCCAGATCCTGACGCACAGCGAGGCGCGCGCCTGCTTTGTCGGCAAGCTCGACGACTGGGACAGCATGAAAGCGGGCATGCCCGACGGCCTGCCCTGCATCAGCTACGCCTTGTCGCCAGCCGATGTTCGCCAGCGTTTTGAAAGTTGGGACGCGATCTGTGACCGCACGGCGCCGCTCAAGGGCACACCCCTGCGCGACAGCGACGAACTTGCCACCCTGATCTACACCTCAGGTACGACCGGCCTTCCCAAAGGCGTGATGCACAGCTTCGGCAATTTTTCCTGGGCGCTAGATCAGGGCATTGCGCGCATTCCGATGACGGCGCAGGACCGCATGCTGTCTTACCTGCCACTGGCGCATGTGGTGGAGCGGGTGCTGGTGGAACATGGCTGGCTGCGTACCGCCATGCATGTCTTCTTTGCCGAGTCGCTCGACACCTTCACGCTCGACGTGCAGCGCGCGCGGCCCACGATCTTCTTCTCGGTACCACGCCTGTGGGTCAAGTTCCAGCAGGGTGTGCACCAAAAGGTGCCGCCGGCCAAACTTCAACTTCTGCTCAAGATCCCACTGTTAGGCGGCTTGTTGCGGAGAAAATTGCTCAATGCCCTGGGGCTGGACCAGTGCAGCCTGGCTGCCGGTGGCGCTGCGCCCATGCCGGTGGCCCTGCTTGCGTGGTACCGCAACTTGGGTCTGCCGATCAACGAAGGTTATGGCATGACCGAAAACCTGGCGCTGTCGCACCTGACACTGCCAGGCAAAAATCAGGAAGGCAGCGTCGGGCCGGCCTACGCAGGTGTCCAGGCGCGCATTGATGCCCAGACGGGTGAAATCCAGATGCGCAGCGAAGCTTTGCTGATGGGCTACTACAAGGAGCCGGACCTGAGCCGTGAAGTCTTCACCGACGATGGCTGGCTTTGTACTGGCGACAAGGGCTTCATTGACGGGCAGAACTGCCTGCATATCACCGGACGCCTGAAGGATTTGTTCAAGACCAGCAAGGGCAAGTACGTCGCGCCGGCGCCGATCGAGGATCGTCTGGTGATGCATGAAGCACTGGAGGCCTGCGTCGTGACCGGCGCCAACCTGAGCCAACCCCTGGGTATCGTGCTGCTCAACGCCAACGCGGTGGCGCAAATCGGCGATCCGGTGGCCAAGGCGGCGCTGCAAACGTCGCTGGCCAGCCACCTGAAGGCCGTCAATTCAACGCTGGACCCGCACGAGCAAATGGCTTGTCTGGTGGTCGTCGCAACGCCCTGGTCGGTGGAGAACGACATCATCACGCCAACTTTCAAAGTCAAGCGCAATCGCATCGAGGACCTCTACGCGGCGCACTACGAGCAATGGGGAAGATCGGGAGAAAAAGTCGTCTGGCAGACGGACTAAGCAGCGACTTTTCGCTCGAGCCTGAGGACGCTCAGACGTCCTGCACGAAGGCCTGGCGCTTTTGCCTCGTGCGCTCCATCTGCCGCGAGATGTTGCCGCAGACCAGGTCGCACAGAGCGTAGATGGATTCATCGGCGATGCGGTAGTAAACGCTGGTGCCCCGGCTCTCACGCGCCACCAGACCGTGCTTGGTCAGCAGCGTCAGATGGCGGGAAATATTGGCGGCGGTGAAGCCGCACAACTGGGCTAATTCGCCCACATTGCGCTCGCCGGTGCGCAGCAGATTCAGAATCTTCAGTCGTGTCGGTTCCGACAGCGCCTGGAAATAGGCCGCAACTTCCAGCATGGCCTCGGGCGGTAGGTTTTCCATTAACGGACATTCCTTCAAGAGCTCAGTGCTCATCATATCGACATGACCTGTCAAATTTGACCTGCCGGTTGTCAGGTTCATTGTTTTGATGTATTATTTGCTCAATTACGCAATTAGTCAATTAGTTAAACAATATTTTTATCAATGCCACTGGATGCAGTGGCTCAGGAGCACCGAATGTTGAAAACCTCTCTTCTTACCGCCCTGCTGCTGACGGGTCTTTCAGGAATACCCTCGGTGTGGGCGGCCGACGTCGCGCCACTGGCAACCGTAGCCGTTCAATCTTCGGGCGCAGCCGGTTCAGAACGCGTAAGTTTTGATGGTGTGGTGGAGGCGGTGCGCCAGTCCACACTGTCGGCTCAGGTCGCGGGCGCCATCGTTGCCCTGAATGTCAAGGCCGGCGACCGTGTTCGCTTGGGACAGGAACTGCTGCGCATCGACGCCCGCGCCGCCAGCCAGAATACCGCCGCCACCGTGGCGCAGGTCGAGGCGGCACGCGCCACGCTGAACGTGAGTTCCAAAGAGTACGAACGCCAGAAGCAGTTGTTCCAGAAGCAGTACATCAGCCAGTCTGCACTGGACCGCGCACAGGCGCAGTTCCAGGCATCCCAGGCGCAAATGCAGGCGCTGCAGGCGCAATCCGACGCGGCGCACACACAGTCCCGCTTCTTTGTCATCAATGCACCCTACGCCGGCATCGTCAGCGATGTGCCGGTGGCTCTGGGCGACATGGCTATGCCGGGCGCACCCTTGCTGACCCTGTACGACCCGGCGGCCCTGCGCGTCTCGGCGCCGGTGCCGCCCAGCACCGTGACCAGCGGCCCGGCTGAAGCGATCCAGTTCGAGATTCCGGGGCTGGCACAGGCTCTGATGGCGCCGAAGTCGGCCGCACTGCTGCCGCAGGTCGATGCCGCAACGCACACCGCGCAGCTGCGCCTCGCCCTGCCCGACAACCTGAAAGGTGCCACACCTGGCATGTTTGCCCGCGTCTGGCTTGCAGCCTCTGGCGTCGGCAAGACCACAACGGACAGCGAACGCCTGTACGTGCCCACCAGCGCGGTCGTGCGGCGCGCCGAAATGACGGGTCTTTACATCGTCAATGACAAGGGTCGCCCGATGCTGCGCCAGGTCCGACTTGGACGTGTCGCAGGCGAGCGCGTCGAGGTGCTCAGTGGTGTGGAAAAGGGCGAGAAGGTCGCAGCGGACCCACAAGCCGCGGCCAAGGTGCGCTGAGATGAGCAAGACCACTCCCATGGGAATTTCGGGCCGCATCGCAGCGGCCTTCCAGAGTGCGCACATCACGCCGCTGCTGGCCTTGCTGGCCCTGCTGCTGGGTGCCTTTGCCGTCATGGTGACGCCACGGGAAGAAGAGCCACAGATCAATGTCACGATGGCCAATGTGCTGATTCCCTTCCCCGGGGCGGCCGTGGCCGATGTGGAGCAGATGGTGGCGATACCGGCCGAGCAGGTGCTATCGCAAATGGCCGGCACCGAGCACGTGATGTCGGTGTCGCGTCCTGGTCTGGCCATCATGACCGTCCAGTTCAAGGTCGGCGTACCGCGCACCGAAGCGCTGGTGCGCCTGCACGACACCCTGCGCTCCAACGCCGACTGGCTGCCGCGCGGCCTGGGCGTGATGGAGCCGATCATCAAGCCCAAGGGCATCGACGATGTGCCCATCGTCAGCCTGACGCTGTTCAGCAAAAGCCCCAACGCTAACCCGCTTGAACTCGAACGGGTAGCGCACAGCATCGAGGCCGAGATCAAGCGCGTCAACGGCACGCGTGAAGTGCAGACGATTGGCGGCCCTGGCAGTGCCGTGATGGTACGCATTGACCCCGTGCGCATGGCCGGCAGTGGCACCACGGTGAACGACTTGCGCAACGCCTTGCAATCGGCCAATCTGGGTCTGCCAGTGGGCGAACTGATTGCCGGCAACAAGAGTGTGGCCATCGAGTCCGGTCCCTTTCTGGAGCAGGCGCGCGAAGTCGCTGATCTGGTGGTTGGTGTGCATGCCGGCAAACCCGTCTTCATGAAAGATGTGGCCGACATTCAGGATGGCCCTCGGCCCAGCAGCAACTATGTCTGGCATGGTCTGACGCAAAAGGACGGCGGCGGCGAATACCCGGCTGTGACCCTGACCATTACCAAGAAGCCTGGCGAGAACGCGATCGACGTCGCCAACGCGGTGATGCGCCGCGTCGAGCAGCTGCGCAACACGGTGATCCCGCAAGAGGTGCAGGTTGCCGAGACGCGCAACTACGGCGCCACTGCCAACGACAAGGCGCAAAAGCTGATACAAAAACTGCTGTTTGCCACCGCTTCGGTGGTGGCACTGGTGTTCCTGACGCTGGGGCGGCGCGAAGCCGCCATCGTTGGCACGGCCGTGATTCTGACGCTGATGGTCACGCTCTTTGCCTCCTGGGCCTGGGGCTTTACGCTGAACCGGGTTTCGTTGTTTGCGCTGATTTTCTCGATAGGCATTCTGGTTGACGATGCGATCGTGGTGGTGGAGAACATCCACCGCCATCAACAGCACCATCCGGGCAAGACCCTGGCCGAAATCATTCCGGGTGCGGTGGATGAAGTCGGCGGCCCGACCATCCTGGCCACCTTCACCGTGATCGCTGCGCTGCTGCCGATGGCCTTTGTCTCGGGCCTGATGGGCCCCTACATGAGCCCGATCCCGATCAACGCCAGCATGGGCATGCTGCTGTCGCTGGCGATTGCCTTCATGGTCACGCCCTGGTTGGCCCGCCTGTGGATGAAAGAACAGCCTGCCACGCATACCCACGCGCATGCCCCGACCGGGCTGGCCGGCAAGCTCGGTCCGCTATTCCAGCGTGTCTTCAGGCCGCTGCTGGACGACCACAGCGGCCAGCGCAACCGCCGCTTTCTGGGGTTCGGTGTGCTGGTGCTGATCGTCATTTCTGTTGCCCTGCCGGCCACTGGTCTGGTGCTGCTGAAGATGCTGCCGCTGGACAACAAGTCCGAGTTCCAGGTGATTGTGGATATGCCCGCCGGTACACCGGTGGAAAAGACCGCCGCCGTACTGCGCGAGCTTGGCGGCTACCTGTCACGCGTGCCAGAAGTGACTGATTACCAGGCCTATGCCGGCACCGCCGCGCCTATCAACTTCAACGGCCTGGTGCGCCAGTACTATCTGCGCGCCGGTGGTGAAGTGGGCGACATCCAGGTCAATCTGGTGGACAAGCACCACCGCGCCGATCAGAGCCATGTGATTGCCACCCGGGTTCGCCCGGCGTTGCAGGAGATCGGTCGCAGGATGGGGGCCAACGTGAAAGTGGTGGAAGTTCCGCCCGGACCGCCGGTACTCTCGCCGCTGGTTGCCGAGATCTATGGCCCGGAAGCTGCTGGTCGCCTGAGCGTGGCCAAGGCCGTGCGAGGTGTCTTTGAAAAGTCAGCCGGCATCGTCGATGTGGACGACAGCAGCATCGTCAATGCGCCGCGCAAGTTGTTGCTGGTGGACCGGCGCAAGGCCGCCATGCTGGGCGTGCCGCAGCAGGCCATCGTGAGTACGCTGCGCACCGGCCTGGCGGGCGAAGCGGCCACCTACATGCACGACGCGAGCCGCTACCCGGCGCCGGTGATGCTGCAACTGCCCGAAGAGAGCCACGGCAATCTGGACGCCCTGCTGCAACTCGGTGTGCGTGGTGCCTCTGGCAAACTGGTGCGCATCAGCGAACTGGTGACCCAGAGCGACACCGTGCGTGAACAGCCGATCTATCACAAGGACCTGTTGCCGGTGAACTATGTGGTCGGCGACATGGCGGGCAAACTCGACAGTCCGCTCTACGGCATGTTCCAGATGCGCAGCGAAATCGCGAAGATTCAGACACCCGGCGGTGGACCCATGGTCGAGTACTTCATCCGCCAGCCTGACGACGCCACGCGTGACTACGCGCTCAAGTGGGACGGTGAATGGCAGATCACTTACGAAACCTTCCGTGACATGGGCGCGGCCTACGCGGTCGGCCTGATACTGATCTACCTGCTGGTGGTGGCGCAGTTTGGTTCCTACCTGATTCCGCTCATCATCATGGCACCGATTCCCTTGACCATCATTGGCGTCATGCCGGGCCACGCGCTGCTGGGTGCGCAGTACACCGCGACCAGCATGATTGGCATGATTGCGCTGGCCGGCATCATCGTGCGCAACTCGATTCTGCTGGTGGACTTCATCAACCTGCAGGTCAAAGAGGGTGTGCCGTTCAAGCGCGCCATCGTGCACTCGGCCATCACCCGTGCCCAGCCGATCATGCTGACCGGGCTGGCTGCCATGCTCGGCGCCTTCTTCATTCTGGACGACCCGATCTTCAACGGTCTGGCGATCTCGCTGATCTTTGGCATTTTTGTCTCGACCATCCTGACACTGGTTGTGATTCCGACGCTGTATTACGTGGCCTACCGCAAGCAGTACGAACCGGTGCAATCCTTATGAAGTCGGAACTTGTCATTGCCTCCGAATGTGTCATTGCCTCCGAATGTGTCATTGCGGACTTGATCCGCAATCCATGTTTCGTGTGGCACTGGATCCCGGATCAAGTCCGGGATGACAGCCTTCAGGTCCGGGATGACAGCGTTCAAGTCCGCCATGACAAGCACGGTGCATGGCCCGCATGCAGTTTCGGCGCTCGTTTCCCTTTCCAACCCTTCTCTTCGTCCATTCACTTTTAAAAGGAAATTACCATGACATCCTGGCAAGCCGTACGCGTCGTCGCAGGCACTTTCATTCTTCTGTCGCTGGCCCTGGGCATTCCCGGCAGCCCGATCTTCATGAGCCAATGGTGGCTCGCCTTCACCGCCTTTGTCGGCGTCAACCTGCTGCAAAGCGGGATCACCAAATGGTGCCTGATGGAAACCATCATGAGCAAGCTGGGCCTGCGTCAAGGCAACTGATCAAGGAGGAAACATGCAACTGGTCTGCCCTCATTGCGGCACCAAGAACCGCGTGCCGCCTGAAAAGCTTGACCATGAGCTGGCCTGTGGCCGGTGTGGTCAAGACATCATGGCCGCCGCGCCTTTTGCGATGAATGACCAGGCACTGCCTGGTTTCATCGCTGGCACCGCCTTGCCGGTGGTGGTGGACTTCTGGGCCGACTGGTGCGGCCCCTGCAAGATGATGGCACCGCAGTTTGTCATCGCGGCACGCCAGTTGCCGAAGGTGCGTTTCATCAAGGTCGATACCGAGGCCTGTCCCATGGCCAGTTCTCGTTACGCGATCCGAAGCATCCCTACTCTGATCCTGTTTGAGCGCGGGCAGGAAACGGCGCGCCTCTCCGGCGCTGTCTCAGCCGCCGAGCTGCAACGATGGATTGAGTCCAACATAACGGGGGTCACAGCGTGATCGCAA
>Ga0194063_10001142_pt1 | contig 17763 bp, 19 predicted proteins | sample SepL3720m_MetaG_FD_155459 | JGI IMG/M metagenome (GOLD analysis project Ga0194063, IMG submission 155459) | Anoxic zone freshwater microbial communities from boreal shield lake in IISD Experimental Lakes Area, Ontario, Canada - Sep2016-L373-20m | ecosystem: Environmental > Aquatic > Freshwater... | reverse complement strand
AAACTTTCCAGATCCTCGCTGGCAAGTATCGGGAATCGAGTGCTGCGCCTCGCCCACAGGAACCGACTGCCGCAGAGCTGGCCGCGAATTTCAGCTCGGCCCTCGCCCGGTGGTCGGCAGCGGGTTTCCCGGTGACATCCCGCTTGACCTACGAAGCCCGTGCCACCGTGTGTGAGCCCTGCGAGTTCTGGGACGCCACGGCACGCCTGGGACTCGGAAAATGCCTCCATAAAAAATGCGGTTGCACGAAGATGAAGCGCTGGCTCGCCACCGAAAAGTGCCCGGTTGGCAAGTGGTAGTCGATTGACACGGGGCTCCCGTGCATGAGGCTTTTCCTCGACCTCGACACCCGATCGTTTATCGAATCCGTGCAGTTCCCGCGCGTGATTTCCTCACTCGCCCTCAAACGCCGCGACCGGCTGCCCGTGGATGTGAAATTTCTGCGGGCAGGCACGGTTGTCGAACTTGGCGAAGGTTCCACCGGCAAGCTCGGGCTCAAAGCCGACAAGGATTTCAACGGGCCGTTTGCCGCCTCGGATCTGGAATGGACGAAAAACGGCACGGGCGATTCCGCTTTCTACCGCTTTGACCTGAATCTCAACACGGTTCAAATCGATGCCCTCTTTGCAGGCGTTCCCACCCCTGCCTCCGTCGCCCTCATGCTGGAAATCGAGTGGGCCGAGGGCAACCTGCGCACGAGTTCCAACACGCTATCGGTCACGCTCGAAAACGACATCGTGCGTGGAGACGAGGGCATCGCAGAGGAGGGAAGCCCGGTTTATCCGCCTCCAGCAAACCTTCTCAGCATTGCCAACCTCGCCACCGTAACCGTCGTCGTCGGACAGGATGCGGTGGACTTCGATATCACAGCCCTTGGTCTTGCCGCCGCACCGACCCTGTGTGTTCCCCTCGGCATCCAGAAGCCCAACCACGCCGCTGACAACATCGGCATCCTCTGCGCTTTCTCCGTCAGTGCCACAACCCTGTGCGCCTACCTCACCGCCGCCCCATCCGAGCCCGGCTACAAAGCATCCGTCCTTTTCCGATAATGAAAAACATCCGCGAATCCATTGTTTTTGGCATCGCCCTCGGGGCCTCGATGCTTCTGCTCGTCGCCGCCACGCCGATCAAGAACCTCGTCTTCCAGGGAAACGCCGACGCTGCCGGCTACCAGATCACCAACCTGGCCCCCGGCACCCATGCCTCCAATGCCGCCACCATCGGCTACGTCACCAATCAGGTGAGCACATGGGCGGGCAGCGGGAATCTCACAACCACGGGCACGATCACAAACGGGACATGGTCCGGAAACGTGATCGCGCTCAGCAAAGGCGGCACCGGGCAGACAAATGGCCTTTCCTCCACAAACATATCCGACGCCAGCTACGCAGGCCGCCAGCTTCTCACGGTGCTCATTCAAGGGCCGCTGAATTGCGATCAGGCGTTCGTCTATGGCCACCTCACCGGAACCGTGGGGGCAGTGAACATAACGGGCACAGGTTCTGTGGTCAGATCCACCAGCCCTTCTCTTGTCACGCCCAGCCTCGGCAATGCCACGGCGACCTCGATCAACAAGGTGAGCATCACCGCCCCTTCCGCCAACGCCACGCTCACCATTGCCAACGGAAAAACCCTCACGGCCAACAACACCCTGACGTTGTCAGGCGCCGACTCCAGCACGCTGAATATCGGCACCGGGGGAACGCTCGGAACGGCAGCTTTTACCGGTGCCACCGCCTATGAGCCGCGCGGCATCTACGCGGTGATCTATATCCCGCTGCCCTCTGGCAGTGCATGGACGGATTTCGAGCTGAAAGCGTCTGCGGATAACTTCATCACGTCCCCCGTAGTATTCTTCTATCACAGCCCGGATCCCACCAAGCTTGTCATCACAAGCCAGGAGTGGACAAACCGCCCGGACGTTTATTTCACGGACTCCGGCAGGACGGACCCGCGGGTGTGGATCAAGCAGAACGACACGCAGAGCATTTTTGCGATGCTCGCGGATGCCAGCTCCGAGGTCGGCGGATTCCTTGTCGTCATCAAGGATGATCTCTCGGCCCACCGGGGCCACCTCGTCTTTTCCTACAGCTTGCTCGACGCCTCCACGGGCGAAAAAGACCCTGCCAACCGTGGAGTTTGGAGGCCGCTTTGGCCGCAAGAATGGGTCAACTCATTTGACATCACCAATAGTTCACCATGAATAAAACCATGACAACGCTGCTCATCGCAGCACTTGCACCGGTCCTCGGGCTTTTCGCCCAGGAACAACCCGCCGCCCCCACTCCAACCAAAGCACAGGACTTGGTGTCCAGGATTGTGGCCTCGAAATCCCTCGCCGATGTTGCCTCGCTGGAAAAGGAATTGGCGGCTAACCTCTCCACCTTCGCACCGGCGGAAATCCCGTCTATAGCGACGCAGCTCTGGCTGGCCTATTCCCGTTGCGTGCAGCGCAAGGAGGTGGCGCCGGGGAACTGGACCCGCGACGTGTTTCCGCGATATGTTCCCGACTGGGACACGTCAACGGAGTGGACGGTCGCTACTTACTACGGCGCCTGGATCAGCCAGCCTGCCGTGCTTGCCCTTTCAGATGCGTTGAAAAAAGTCAAAGCCCTGGCGGAGTTTGATGCTCTGGTTGCAGGATACCTGTCCAAAAATCTGCTGCCTGAAAGGTTGCAGGCAAAGTGGGATAGCAGATCGGACAACGTCGGGGTTGTCGTGACTTCCATGAGCACTGCCGCAACGAGGCTCGGGCATCCCGAGGCGATCAACTATGCGCTGGCAAAATACCGCCTGGTACCAATGAACAACGAAGCCGCTCTTAACACCGCCGTGCGGGATGTCGCAACTGCCATCAAAGCGAACGATAGCGGACTCGCCCGCGCCAACGCCTGGATCGAGGGACAAAATTCCGGCGTGCCATCGGTGCCCATCACCGAGCAGGAAAAGGCGCTGCCGGCCGCACTACAAGCGGTGGCCGCAACCCTGCCCGCTTATCTGCCAGTCTCGCTCGAAGCCGCGAAGCAGGCCTACCGGTCGGCAGCGACTCCCGCCCAAATTGACGTCTCGATCTACATGGTGGCCGCTGCCCTCAAGTCACAGGATCTTAACCTCGCCCGCGCCAACGCCTGGATCAAATCTCAGAAGGACGGCACCCCGTTCGATCTGAAATGATCAAGCCGGTTCCCAGTTGGCAGTTGACGGCGGCCGTGCTGTGCCTGACCGCATCCCTGCTGGCGGAGGTCCTGCCTCCGCTGGCAACGGATTTGCGGCTGCAGCTTGACGTTGGCGTGCAGCCCTCTGCCATCACTCCAAGCGTGGTGAACGCCCTGCCAGTCCGCAGCCGTATCGAGCCTTGGCAGATCCTTGCCGAACGGCTGAATTTGCAATCCTGGAAGTGGACGGCAGATGCCCGCTCCTTCTCCCTGCCCGCGCTGGCACTCAACTCCACGGCGATCAGTTCGCTTTCACAAATTATCCGGTGGGCGTCCGACGCGAGTGCGTTCGCCTTGCCCGCAATGTCGCTCGTATCGGAAGTGAGTTTCTTTTCTCTGCCCCAGATTCACTGGAACACAGAAGCGGGATGTCAGGTTTCAGATGTGAAAAACTGGGAGGCGCAAGCTGCGGGCTCTATCACGCAAACGCTGCAATGGGCCACAGATGTGAACGTATTCGCACTACCTGAGATGGCCCTCAACTCCCTGGCTGTGACGGCAACCGCACAAGGGGACGGTTTTTTTGCAACCGCCACCGGTTCTCTGGCGCAGATGCGGCAATGGGCTTCCGATGCGAGCGCTTTTGCCCTCCCAGCCCTGCAACTCAATTCAACGGCCATAGCCTGCGCCGCTGAGGGCGGGATCCTCCTCACATCGGCGACCGGTTTCCTGGCGCACCTATTGCAGTTGGTCACGGATGCCAACGTGTTCGCCCTTCCCCCGATGGCGATCGACTCAACGGCCACTGGTTCCCTGGCGCAGATGCGGCAATGGACAATAAATGTCACGGCTGCAAACTACAACTCTGCCCAGATGGATTTGCTGCGGGTGAGATTCGACAGTCTTTCGAACTCGAGCCCGCTTGGGGTCGCCCTCCAGCGAGCCCAAAATGATCCCTCCGCCCTCGCCAGTGCCGAGGCACTCGCGGCTCAGGCTGAATCCCGCGCCAAGGCCCGGAGACAAAAACCGCACACTCCTCGGGAGCAGAAATTCAAATGAGCGAAGAAACCCCACTTCACGATCTGGCCGATCGCTGCGACCTCTGCCGGGAATCCGTGCGCGACCGCCTCTCCGCCTTCGACCGCCGTCTCCTCGCTTTGGAAATCGTCGTCCGGGGCGAGGACGGCCGCAACGGCATGAAGGCTCAACTCACCGGGCTGTGCGAACGATTCGATGCGTTCGAGAAAAAGGCCATCCGCTGGATCGCCATCGGCACCAGCCTCCCGGGCGTCGTCGTCGGCGTTGTTGCCGTGCTGAAATTCCTGGGGCGGGTGTGAGCGCTGATTCAGGGAGAAAATCTCACGGAATCCGCAATCTGATCAAGCGCGGCCTTGCGCTGGGCACTGGCGGTGAGATTTCCGCATAACGCAATTTCCAGCAGTTTGCCATCCATCGTGGTTGCGAAAAAGCGCGTGTAAAGAATGGCCCTACTTTTCCCACCCGGCCCGTCCGGCACGCAGTCAAATCGCAGGTCAGCCCATTTTACGCCAGCCCGTGTCAAAGTTTTATGCTCGAGCCAGCGCACGCGAGCGCGAATTTCCGGCGACATTCCTTTGGTGTATGCCGCCTTTTTTCTCTCCATCCATGCTTCCAATCCGCCTTCGGGAAGCGGTTTGCTTGCCAGAGAAACCTGCATCCATTCATCCCCGTCCGTGGCTCCGTATGAGGCAAGTGACGGTCCGACGGCTGACGTTTTTTTGAAGTTTGTCGGCAGGGTAAATGTCAGCTTGCCGTTCAGTAGGGCTACTGGAGTCTGAGCACTGGCCGTGAAAACAAATCCGGCCAGGATGAAAGCGAAGAGTTTTGGCGCGCTAAACATTCCCTACAGCATTTGATCCGCCGCGATCTTCATCGCAAGGTTTTTATGTTGCGAAGTTGACACCGCGTCCGGTGCATGAACTTCCTCAAAATCCTCACTCTCGTCGGCAAGGTTGCCGGTGTTGTCGCCGGCCTCAACGTCCTCCCGTTCGTCCCGCCGCAATACGGGCTCTTCATCTTCGCCGGGGCCTCGATCCTCAAAGACGTGGTCAACCGGGTGGGGGACCTCGTGGACGACGGCCAGCAGAATGACTCGTTCAAAGTCTGACGCCATGTGGTCGGCACTCTTCGCCCTTCTTCAATCCGTGCCGATCCTCGCCCGGATCGTGGAAAAGCTCACGCCGACCCGCCGGGAACGGCAGACCGACAAAATCCGCAATGACAAGCAGCATGAACGCAAGAATCTCGACGCTTGGATTGATCGTTCTCTGTAGCGGCTGCGCCGTTGTCACCCCGAGTGTCCCTCCGTTCCCGGAGGGTAACGTCCGCCGCATCCTCCAATCCTATCCACAGGAAGCGGAGAAAGCCCGTGTCGCCGCGCCCGCCTTCACCCGCGACGCTTTGAAGACAATTTCCGGGCTGGAGGAACAGGGTATGCTGCGAGCCGTGCTGCCCGAGCCTTGACGCTCACTCCTTGATAAACCGCATCGTCTCCTGCTTCACGGCGGCGATCATCTTTTCCGCGCGCACGTCCGCCAGATGGCTGTTCACCACGAACAGGGCATGCACCACGCCGGGGATCCAGAAGCAGAGCGTCAGGATCAGATTCAGAATCGCCTGAAACGGTTTGCCGCACAGGAGCACGGCGACCGGTGGCAGGACGATGGCGAGGAGGTAGCGCATGGCGTGATTCTGAATCGTGGCGGGCTGGGTTTCAATCGGGATTCATCAACCGCGAAGCCTTGACCGCTTTTTCGCAGGGACGGAAGTCTTCGCCGTTTTGGGCTCGCTGATTGCCGGCAAGCGGACCGGCCCAGCCGACTCGCTTGAAAGAATCTCGATTGAATTGTCCTTTTCCGTGTAGCGGACCTCCCGACCGTCGAATGTTTTGACGACGAACCACCTTTCTATCGGGTGGATGTCGATACGCTCGATGACCGCCCGTGCGTTGTCCTTCAGCGTGGAAGTGTCCCGCCAGTCGATCTTGTCGAGTTTCAAATCCGGCGCCGAATTTCCGACCTGCATTGTCGCAATCTGCTTTTCCAGAGCCTCTTTCTCCTTTTCGAGCTCGCGCAATTTGTTGTCGGCAGACGAGGAAAACCCGCCGGTGATGAAGTCGAGCAACCGCGGGATCTGCGCCTCGATCTCATCCTTGCGTTTGAGCGCTGCTTCCAGCTCGCGGTTTTGTTTTTTCGCCGATGGCGGGCTCGTCGTGATCGCCTCGCAGGCGCTCAGGAGGTTGGGGAGAAATTTCTCGTAGTTCCAAGCAGCGTAGGGAGCGAGGCCCGCGTCGGCACCGTTATCCATGAGGTAGAAGTATTTCTTCCTTTTCACGGCCCGGAGCATTTTGTTTCCGGTTATCACGTTGTAGCACAGCCCAGCCAGCGGGTTGTCCCGGCCTCTGCCCCGATACGATGGTCGCGCCTGCCGGATACGTTGCACCGTGGCATACAGCTCCATCGGGATCACGGCCGGGTAGTAGTTCGGCACCGGGTCGAGGAGGACACGTTTTCCGTCCACCATTTTCGCCGTCTGCAATTCCCCGATAACACTCCGCGATTTGAGGACCCTGCTGACGCTCGAAACATGCCACCGGCTCGCGTTTTCTGCCTTTGGCACTTTTTCGACATTGAACGTCCTGGCGATGAAATTCTGGCCTTTCCCCTCGGCTGCCATCTGGAAAATCCTCGTCACAATCGCCGCCTTCTCCGGCACGATCTCAAACTTCGACCGGTCCGCGCTGAGTTTCAGCCAGAACGGGCAAAGCGCCGTCATTTTCTTTTCGCCGACCTTGGCTCGCTTCGCCGCCCACGCCTGACAGATGCGCAAGGACTTCATCCGGCTTTCCTCGTTCGCGCGGCTCAGGATCGTCAGGCTGATGATCAGGTCGGTAAAATTGCCGTCATTGATGCGGTTCCGGTCATAGACCCGGTCGTCGGCCAGCGTCACCACGACGATCCCAGCGTTGATGAGCCCGAGGAACATTTGCAGCGCATACGTGATGTCCGTCCTCGAAAGCCGGTCGAGACTCTCCACGATGAGGTATGACCCCGGCTCAATGACGCCGGATTCCACCCGGTCGAGAAATGCCTTCAGCGCCCCCTTGTCTGCGTTCTTGCCTCGGAATGCCGAAATGCCAAGATCCCGGTAATTGTCCACCAGTGTGATGCCAGTTTTCAAACACCAAGCGCGAGCCAAAGCCGTCTGCCGCCGCAATGAATCCCCGTGAATTTGATCCGCAGTCGAGAACCGCAAATAGGAATATGCCCTCTGCATGAGAAATTAATACCACAGTGAGTGTTGCCTGTAAATTACCATTTACCCATGTGATGGATCGCGGGGATCGCTTGGAAACAATTTTTCGCAATGACGGGGATCGCGAGCTGTTTTTGAAGACGCTGGAGCAGGCCTGCGAGCGGAGCGGCTGGCGGGTGCATTCCTACGTTCTGATGGCCAACCATTACCACATGCTCTTGGAAACCCCGGAGCCGAACCTTTCGGCCGGGATGCAGTGGCTGCAGTCCACCTACACCATCCGGCACAACGTGAAGCACCGGTTGCGGGGCCATTTGTTCCAAGGCCGATACAAGGCGATCCCGGTGGACGGGGAGGACGGGACATATTTTCGGACGGTGAGCGATTACATTCACCTGAATCCTGCGAGGGCGGGTTTGGTGCGGGAACGGCTGCTGGACTACCGCTGGAGCAGTTTCCCGGCGTTGGTGGGAACGCCGCGCAAACGGCCCCGGTGGTTGTGCGCCCAGTGGGTTCTGGAGCAGGGAGACCGTGCGGCTGGACGCATGGTGCTGCGCAAGGGGCTTGAGCAACGTGCGCGGGAGGATCGCAAAGGAGGAGAGATCGACAAGGAAATGCTCAAGGCGTTGAGGCGGGGGTGGTGTTTTGGTTCGGAGGAATTTCGGTCGGCGCTTTTGGATCGCCTGGATGGCGGGGCAGGCAAAGGGGATGGCATGGAGAGGATGCATGACGAACGGGAGGCGGAGCGTCTTGTGAAAGAGGGGTTGGCAGCTCTTGCGATCAAGAAGAGCGACCTGGGCAATACACCCAAGGGAAGCGCGGAGAAAGTCGCGTTGGCGAGTTTGATCCGGAAGCGGACGATGACGACCAATGGGTGGCTCGCGAAAAATCTTCACATGGGCGACCCGAGCCGAGTCTGCCGGTATTGCGCCGCCGCTGACGGACGACCGGACATCGGAAAACTTGTCAGGAAGTTGGAAATGTCAATAGGCAAGGCCTGACCCCTTCATGGCCAGTTCGACGGCGAACTCGGAATCTCCGCCGGAGGTTTCCTTGGTGACACGGAGCAATTTGCCCTCGTGTTGACCGGCGGAAGCGACGGTCATGGCGATGCGGACGGCGGCGCCGTCGGCGGAGTCCATCCGCCAGGTGACGAAGCAGAAGCAGTCGGCTTGGTTCCAGTGAGGCAACTTGTGTTCGGAGATGTCGGTTTCGGTGAGGGGGTTGAAGAAGGGAGCAGGGGCGTTCAAAGGACCGTGGGCTTCCAGCCCGCTTTGCTTTTCGGTGCGGGCTGGAAGCCCACGGTCCGTTAGATTCAGGTGGGTTTCGAGGACGCGGCGGTTGAATGTTTGGCGGAGGCTGTTGGTGGTGATGAATCCGAAGCGTTCGGCTTTTCCTTCGCGGACAAGGAGGGCGGCTTTGTGCCACCAGAACATGACGAAGTCGGCGGACTCCGGCACGGCGGGGTAAGTTTTGCGGAGGGTCTCGGCGTAGCCGTCACCGAGGGCCTCGCGCATGCGGGCGGTGCCGATGAACGGCGGATTTCCGACGATGAAATCCGCCTCCGGCCAATCGGCGGGGCGCGGGGCGATGTAGCGCAGGAGCGGGACGCGGGCGGATTCGTCCGGGACGTCCTCGCCGGTGACGGGATGCTTTTTCATCGTGCGCCCTTCCCAGCGGGTGACCGGTTGACCGCTTTCATCAAGGAGGGGTTCGGCACGGTCGCATGCAAGAACGGCGTCGCGGCATTCGATGTTGTGGAAATTTTTGATGATCGGCTCCGGTGGGGCGACGCGCCCGGTGGTGCGGAAGTGCCACTGGAGGTATCCGATCCAGAGGACGAGCTCGGCGATGCTCGGCTTGGCTGCGGGCCTTCAGCATCGCCTCATCCCATGCCGCACTGCCGCGACGGGCGGTTCCCTTTTTTTCTGCTTTCGCCTTGGCTTTGGTGAACTCCGCGAGCGCCTCGGAAGATGCCTTTTTCTCGACCCCCTGCTTGGCTTCAAGGATGAAGCAGGAGCGGCGATAGAGATCAATTCGCCCGATGCTTGTCGATCCGTCAGGATGCTGAAATGTGACCGAGCGCTCGAAGACATACGCGTTCTCCGCGTTGTCCGGTCGGCTTGGTTCCGGGCGCGGGACGCCGAGGATATCGCACAGCTCGGAGAGAAAGAGCTGGTAATTCGCGCGCTCGGCAGCACCTGATTGCGACCAGCGAATGAGGAACGAAGCAGCATTCACTCCCGACAGCATGCGAATTTCCCTGCGGAGAGGCAATTGCGATCTGCTCGGCGGAACTTCGGCCACGGTCCATTGCCGAGCTGATGCGGGCGGGACGCTGATATGGGCCTTTCAAGGGCTCAGCAATCCTGCGTTGCATTCAAAGCCACTGGGATTTAGTTTCGGGGTATGACACTGATGATCGAGCAATTCCAAAAAGACGCCAAACCTTGGCTGGCGAAGCTCAAGGAGACGGGGGAACCCTTGCTCCTGCTTTCCGGCGAGGAAGCGTATGAAGTGCGAACTGTCGGGCCGATCCCAGCCAACACGTCCCTCTGCGACCTGCAGAAGCTTCTGCCCAAACGCGACATCATCGCCGGCGACCCCGATGACCTCGTCCATATCGACTGGTCCTCCGAATGGCGTCCGTGATCCATCTCGACACCCACGCGGTTGTCTGGCTGGCAGCCGGAGAATTGGAGCGATTTGCCCCGTTCGTGCAACCGCTGCTCCGGCGAAGAAGATGCGCCATCTCTCCCATGGTGAGGCTGGAACTCGATTACCTGCATGAGATCGGCCGCATCAAAATCCCCGCCGAAGATATCTTTCAAGACCTCGCCACCAAGGTCGGCCTGGTGATGGATGGTGGGTTGTTCCAAAACATCGTGGCGGAGGCGGCCAAACTCATTTGGACTCGCGATCCCTTTGATCGGATCATTTGCGCAAGTGCCCGTGTGGCGGGCGCGGTGCTGCTGACAAGGGACGCCAACATCCTTGCAAACGAGCCAGCCGCTTTCTGGGATCACCGGCCCGCCGGGCTCGGATGAAACCATCATCATGAACCACCCAGCGACCTCGCGCACCGACCTGCACATCCACTCGAGCCACAGCGCGCTTGCGGCCGACTGGGTGCTGCGGCGGCTGGATTTTCCCGCGAGCTATTCCGATCCGCTGGCAACTTACAACGCCCTCCGCGGGGCGGGGATGGATTTTGTCACCCTCACCGATCACGACACGATCGGCGGATGCCTCGAAATCGCACACCTGCCGGGAGTGATCATCGGCGAGGAGGTCACGGTTTATTTTCCGGAGGACGAGTGCAAGATCCACCTTCTCGTCTGGGGGATCACCGAGGCCCAGCACCGGCTCATCCAGGGGACGCGGGAGAGCATCTATGACATGCAGGCGCTGCTCTTCGAACAGAACATCGCGCACGCGGTCGCCCATCCGTTTCAGAGCGTCAACGAAAAGCTCACGCCGCTTCACCTGCAGAAACTCGCGCTCCTCTTCCGCCACTTCGAGGGGATCAACGGGCGCTACAGCGGGATCGTCAGCGAGCTGGCCACGACGATCCTCGGGTCGCTGACCGCGCGCCAAATCGAAATGTTCCATTCCCGCACCGGACTCGAACCGACCCACCCGGAACCCTGGAAAAAAGTTTTTGTCGGCGGTTCGGATGATCACGGCGGGACGTGTCCGGCGCGTGCGTTCACCGAGGTTCCGCGCTGCGGGTCGGCGTCCGGGTTTCTCGACCTTCTTCGCGCCGGCGAGTGCTCTCCCGGCGGCGAGCCCGGCACTCCCCTCGCGCTCGCCCACGGCACCTACAGCACGGCGTTCCAATACGCCAAGGCCCGGCTCGCCCTCAAACCCGGCAACCCGACCACCGGGCTCCTGGAAAAAATTTTCTCCCGGTTCATGGAGGGTCAGGATCCGACCGAGTTCTCGCTCGGCGACAAGCTCGGGTTTCTCGCCCAGGGGATCGCGACCGGAAAAATTTTTGAGATGGCGAAGGCCGGCACGAACCCGGCGTGGAAAGATCTTGCGGCGTGCTTCAGCAAGCCCGAGATGAAGGCGGCGCTCGCCCGCGAGACGGCGGGGGTGGCCGAGCCGGAGCGCCGCGCGTTCCTCATGGCGAACCTCATCGCCAACCAGCTCGGCTACCGGCTCATCACGCAGTTCATCCAGCAGCTCTCGACCGGAAAATTCCTTGAGGGCATCCAGACGATCATCCCGCTGGCGCCGGTCGTCGGCCTACTGAGCCCGTATCTCCACGCCTACCGGCTCCCGCGCCGCGAGTGGCTCCGCGAGACCGCCCGCACGCTCACGGGCGAGGTGCCCGAGGTCCTGAAAAACCGGAAGCGCGCGTGGTTCACCGACACGCTCGAGGATGTCAACGGCGTGGCCACGACGATCCGCAAGATGACCGCCGCCGGCGTGGCCGCCGGGCACGACATCACGGTCGTCACCTGCCGGTCGGAGGTCGCCGACCACGGGATCCCGCTCAAAAATTTCCAACCGATCGGGGAGTTCGCGCTTCCGGAATACGAGCTCCAGCGGCTGAGTTTTCCGCCGGTGCTTCAAATCCTCGATTACCTCGAGCGCGAGCGGTTTTCCGAAATCATCATCAGCACGCCGGGTCCGACCGGGCTGAGTGCGCTCGCGGCCGCCAAGGTGCTTGGTCTCCCAGCGATCGGGATCTACCACACCGACTTCCCGCAATACGTCCGCATCCTCACCGACGACTCGTTCATGGAGACGCTCACATGGAATTTCATGCACTGGTTTTACAGCCAGCTCGACGTGATCTACGTGAACTCCGAGGACTACCGGACGTGCTGGACGGATCGGGGCATCGCCCGCGAAAAACTGCGCATCCTCCCGCGCGGGCTCGACTCCCGGCTCTTCCACCCCTCGCGCCGGGATCCGGATTTCTGGAGATCCCGCGGGCTTCGCGCGGGCGAGACCGCGATGCTCTTTGTCGGCCGCGTCTCGAAGGAAAAAAACTTGGACGTCCTTGTCTCGGCGACCCGGAAGCTGGCGGAGACGGGAACTCCCGTCCGCCCGATCATCGTCGGAGACGGCCCGTATATGGCGGAAATGAAGCGCCTCCTGCCCGATGCGATTTTCACCGGCTACCTCATCGGGGAGGATCTCGCGGCCGCCTACGCCTCCGCCGACCTGTTTGTTTTTCCCAGCACGACCGACACGTTCGGCAACGTCGTCCTCGAGGCCCAGGCGTGCGGGCTTCCGGTGATCGTCTCCGACGCGGGCGGCCCGCGCGACCTTGTCCACCAAGGCAGGGAGGGGTTCATCACCAAGGCGCTCGACCCGTCCGAACTCGCCGGTGCGATCCGCCGCCTCGTCGAAGATCCCTCGCTGCGAACCGCCATGGGTGCGGCCGGCCGCGGCCGCGTCGAGTCCCGCGACTGGACGGAAGCCTTCAACAAATTCTGGCACGAATCCCCGGAGTAGGCCGCTCAGATTTCCAGCACCTCGGAATACACCTTGGTGACCTGCGAGATCAACGTGAACATCCGGAAGACGACGAGCAGGACGACGAGAAGATAGAGGGCGCGCGGGAGCCATTCGGCGAGGGCTTCGATCCGCTGGAAAAGCCGCTCGCGGTAGATCCCCGACCACCGCGCGATTTCCTCGTCGAGCCGCCCGGAGGCCTCGGCGACTTCCAGCGCGCGCTCGAGGTCGGCGGGAAACACGCGGGTTCCGCGGAGCGCCTCGGAAAGGTTTTCTCCGGCGCGGATGGCCGCGACCGCCTGCCCGGAGCCGGCGTCCAGGCGCGCGCTTCCGGAAGCCCGTCCCGCCCGGACGATGCTCGCGAGCACGCCGTCGGCCGAGCGGATTCCGAGCGAGAGAACCATGCAGAACCGCGCGAGCGCCGCGCACCGGAAAAATCCGCCGATGACCGGAATCGTCGAAATGAGCCGGTCGGCCGCGGCGTTTGACGCGAACGATTTCCCCATGAACCAGAGAAGCGCCCCGGCAAGCGCCGCCGCGAAGTAGGCCGCGCCGAGAAATGTTCCCGCCTGCCACAGAAATGTAAAAATCCCGCCTGACTGAATCGCGGCCGGGATCGAGAGGAGGACGGCTCCGAGGTGGAGGACGAAGACGGGATAGGCGGAAGCCGCCAGCGCGGCGCGGCGGCCCTTGGCGAGGTGCGCGTAGTAATCCGCCAGCTCGCGGCAGGATTCTTCAAGCCGTCCGCTCTGCTCACCGGCGGCGAGGATCCCGATGTCCAGCTCCGAAAACCCGATCCCGCGCGCCGCCGCCGCGAAGCCGTCATCCATCCGGGCCGCAGCCGCGCGGGCTGCGGACGCCGCGCGTCCCCGTCCACCGCCGAGGAGCTCGAGCGCGCGCTGGACAGGGATCCCGCTGCGCAGCATCTGCGCGATGTCGTGGAAGAAATGTTCTTTATCTTGGAAGCGAAGTTGCACGATGCGGGCGGTTGTGGATGATCTTGCCCTGTGAAGCACGCCGCGCGCGAGGACATAAAATTCATGGTGGCCGCTCTGGCCGAGGCCCGCAAGGGGATCGGCCGCACGCACCCGAACCCGGCCGTGGGAGCGGTGCTGGTGAAAGGCGGGAAGATTTTATCGCGCGGATGGCACCGCGCGGCAGGCCGCCCGCACGCGGAAATCGAAGCGCTGGCGGGCCTAAAAATTTCCGGCGCGGCACGCGACGCGACGCTTTACGTGACCCTCGAACCCTGTTCCACACAGGGCCGCACGCCGCCCTGCACCGGGGCGATCATCCGCGCGGGAATCGCCCGGGTGGTTTATGGCGCACGTGATCCCAACCCCCTTCACGCGGGACGCGCCGACCGGATTCTCGAGGAGGCGGGGATCCGCGTGACCTCCGGCCTCCTGGCCGCCGAATGCGCCGCGGCCAACGAGGCCTGGAATAAATGGATTGCGACCGGCCTCCCGTTCGTGATCGCGAAAGCGGGCATGAGCCTCGACGGGCGGATCGCCTCGCCGCCCGGGCGGCGGTGGATCACGTCGGAAGAATCGCGCCGCGATGCGATGAGCCTGCGGGCGTGTTGCGGGGCGATCCTCGTCGGCGGAGAGACCGTCCGCACCGACAACCCGCGCCTGACCCTGCGCGGATCGCCCGGCGCCGAACAACCGCTCCGCGTCGTCTGGACGCGATCCGGCAACCTGCCGCCGGACAGCAGGATTTTCACCGACCGCTTCCGGGCGCGGACGATCGTCTTCCAAGAGATGTCGCTCCGGAAGGTTTTGAAAGAGCTGGGAAAACGGGGCGTCCATCAGGTGCTGATCGAAGGCGGCGGACGCACGCTCGGCGAGGCGTTCGATCGCGGGCTGGTGGATCGTGCGGTTTTTTACATCGCGCCCGTGCTGACCGGCGGCGGAGTGCCAGCGGTCGGAGGACGGGGCGCTGGCTCAAACGAGGCCGGCTGGCGGCTGGACGATGTTTCCTCCCGCATCACCGGCCTCGACCTGCGCATCGAGGGCGCGGTGCGCGTGAAGGAGAAAATTTTCTGAACAAGGGCGCCCGATAAGTGCAACGAAGCTGCTTGAAAGGAGCGTGGGCGTCTCGCCCGCTTCGTCCACAAGCGGGCAGGATGCCCGCGCTCCTGTGGGTTTGCACTTATCGGAGATGCACCCCCTGAACAATCCTGAACAAATCTGGCATTGCCAAACCGGTGCCGGAGGGATCAGAATCGTTTTGCTTTCTCCTTTACAAACTTCAGTTTCCCATCCACGTGCGGGATAAGTCGCACACAGACGATGAAAAAAAAGATTCGTGCGGTCGTTAAAAATCCACCCGCAGACGGGCAGCCACCGGAAGTTTATGAAGAAGAAAAAGTCAGCCAGTCAGCCAGTCAGCCAGTCAGCCAGTCAGCCAGTCAGCGAGGCAAGTAAAGATCATTTTCCCATCGTTGGCATCGGGGCGTCGGCCGGGGGGCTTGCGGCTTTCGAGGCGTTTTTCTCGGGGATGCCAGCGCATGTGAACCCGGAGATGGCGTTCGTGCTGGTGCAGCACCTGGCGCCGGACCACAAGAGCATCCTTTGCGACCTGATCCGGCGCTACACGCGCATGGAGGTATTTGAGGTCGAGGATGGGATGGTCGTGAAGCCGAACTGCGCCTACATCATCCCGCCGGGCCGCGACATGGCGTTCCTGAACGGGGCGCTGCAACTGCTCGAGCCCGCCGCGCCGCGCGGCCAGCGGCTGCCGATTGACTTCTTCTTCCGCTCGCTGGCGCAGGATCAGCACGAGCGGGCGATCGGCATCGTGCTCAGCGGCACCGGCAGCGACGGCACGCTCGGCGTGCGGGCGATCAAGGGCGAGGGCGGCATGGTCATGGTCCAGAACACCGCCTCCACCGAGTTCGACGGGATGCCGAGCAGCGCGCTGGGCACAGGGCTGGTGGATTTCGAGCTGCCGCCGGCCGAGATGCCGACCCAGCTCATCGCCTACGCCGCGCACGCGTTCGGCAGGTTCCCTGCTTCCGGCTCCATCTCCGCGCCAAAGACCGAGAGCGCGATGAAAAAGATCTTCATCCTGCTGCGCTCGCAGACCGGCCACGACTTTTCCAACTATAAGCCGAGCACGATCCGCCGCCGGATCGAGCGACGGATGGCCGTCCAGCAGATCAAGGCGATTGACGGCTACGTGAAGTTTCTGCAGAACACCCCGGCCGAGGTGGAGGCGTTGTTCCGCGACCTCCTCATCGGGGTGACAAACTTTTTCCGCGACAGCGAGCCCTTTCAGGAGATCGAGGGAGTGGTGATCCCCCAACTTTTCAAGGGCAAGCCCACAGGCGGGACGATCCGCGTCTGGACGGCCGGCTGCTCGACCGGCGAGGAGGCGTATTCGCTGGCCATCCTGCTGGTGGAGCGGATGGAGGCGCTCAGGCAAAGCTTCACGGTGCAGGTGTTCGCGACCGACATCGACAGCCACGCGATCGCCACGGCGCGGGCCGGGGTTTATCCCGCCAGCATCGCCGCCGATGTCTCGCCCGAACGCCTCGCCAGGTTTTTCTCCCCCGAGCCCGGCGGCGACAGCTACCGCATCCACAAGGGCATCCGCGACCTGCTCGTCTTCTCCGAGCAGAGCGTGATCAAGGACCCGCCGTTCTCGAAGCTCGACCTCATCAGTTGCCGCAACCTCATGATCTACCTGGGCGGGGATCTGCAGAAGCGGCTCATCCCGATCTTCCACTACGCGCTGAACCCGGGCGGGTTTCTGTTCCTCGGCACGTCCGAGGGAATAGGCGAGGCCGACGCACTCTTCAAAGCGCAGGATCGGAAAAATAAGATCTACCAGCGGAAGGAGAGGCATTTCGATAAACAGCGCGCTGAGGTTCTCGCCTTTTCGCAGCCGACACCGGCGTTGGATTCCCTCCGGCAGCCGCTCTCGGCCAAGGCGGCGTTTCCTGCGAGAATCCCGATGAGAGAGATGACCGAGCACGCGCTCCTGCAGCAGGTCGTCGCGGCGGCCGCGCTGGTCGAGGCCCACGGCGATATCCTCTACCTCCACGGTCGCAGCGGGATGTATCTGGAGCCGGCCACGGGCGCGGTGGGCACCAGCAACATCCTCAAGATGGCCCGCGAGGGGCTGCGCCAGGAGCTGGCGGTGGCCCTGCGCAAGGCCGTCGAAACAAAGGACATCGTCCAGGTCTTCGGCCTGAGCGTGAAAACCAACAGCCACTTCACCGGCGTCAATCTCACCGTCCGCCCGATCACGGACACCGCAACCCACGAACCTCTCCTCTACCTCGTCATCCTCGAGGACGCACCGTCGTCCGACACGTCCGACACGTCCGACACGTCCGACACGCGCGTCGCCGCGCTCAGGCTGCAACTGCGCGCCAAGGAGGAATACCTCCAGAGCACGTGCGAGGAGCTGGAAAGCTCGAGCGAGGAGCTCAAATCCTCGAACGAGGAGATGCAGTCGGTGAACGAGGAGCTCCAATCCTCGAACGAGGAGCTCGAGACGGCGAAGGAGGAGATGCAGTCAGTGAACGAGGAGCTGTCCACGGTCAATGCCGAGCTGCAAAACAAGGTCGCCAGCCTGTCGCAGGCCAGCAACGACATGAACAACCTGATCGCCGGCACCGGCATCGGCACCGTTTTTGTGGACTTCAAACTGCGGATCCTGCGCTTCACCCCGGCCGCGACCGAGATCATCAACCTGATCCTCAGCGATGTCGGGCGGCCCGTGGCCCACGTCGTCTCGAACCTGGTTGGCTACGACTTCCTGGTGGCGGACGTGAAGGAGGTGTTGGATACACTGGTGCCAAAAGAGGTCGAGGTGCGGACCACGGCAGGCA
>Ga0194063_10001141_pt1 | contig 17766 bp, 9 predicted proteins | sample SepL3720m_MetaG_FD_155459 | JGI IMG/M metagenome (GOLD analysis project Ga0194063, IMG submission 155459) | Anoxic zone freshwater microbial communities from boreal shield lake in IISD Experimental Lakes Area, Ontario, Canada - Sep2016-L373-20m | ecosystem: Environmental > Aquatic > Freshwater >... | reverse complement strand
GGCGTAAATTGCTTGGAACCGACCATACCCAGGTGGGCCCCATCGACATGGGCGCTTACGAGTTCTACAGCGGAACCGACCCGGTTGCACCCACCATCTATGTGAACTATGCTGCTACCGGTTCCAACAACGGAACCAGCTGGGCCAACGCCTACACCTCACTGCAAACTGCCCTTAACAACGCCACCTTCGGGTATATCTGGGTGGCCAAAGGCACCTACTATCCTTCGTCGGCATACAGCCTGACAAACTCTCCGCGCTACTACCACTTCGAGATGAAAGACGGGGTGCAGATCTGCGGCGGGTTCGCGGGAACAGAAACAGCCATGAGCCAGCGCACCGACTTCGGTTTGGGCGGAGCCAACGAGACCATCCTGAGCGGGGATATCGGCACGGTGGGAACCTTAACCGATAACTGCTACCATGTGTTCTATCACAACAATATGACCAACCCCACCAGCTTGTTTGCCGTGCTCGACGGGTTTACCATTACCAAGGCGTATGCCGATAATGCGGGCGTCAGTTACATGAATGATGGCGGTGGTATTCTTACTAATCATCCCATTACCGTGAATAACTGTGCCATCACCAACAATTATGCATCAAGACTTGGCGGTGGAGTCTCCGCCGGGGTGAACCTGAATATGACGGGCTGCACCGTGGCTGGCAATACCGCTGTAAGCAACAATGGCGGCGGATTATACCTGTGGTCATCAACACCATCGTCTAATCTTACCAACTGCCTGATCTACGGAAACAGTGCAGCCGGAGGCGGCGGGATATTCAGCAATGGAGTTACCCTGAGCAACTGCACCCTGAGCAAAAACACCACTACCATCTCCAGCGGGGATAATGGCGGAGGTGGCATCTGGTGTAACAGCAACACCACCACCATCAACAACTGTATCATTTACGGCAATACCTCGGCTCGTTTCGGACAGGATATCTATGCAGACTATGGAGGAAGCGCCATTCTCAACTACAGCTGTTGGGGAACCTCCCAGTACTTCCGCACCAGTACCATCGTAACCACCAACAACAATACCCAAAGCAATCCGCAGTTTGTAAACACCAATGTTCCTTACGACTTCCGTATCATTGGCAGCTCACCCTGTGCCGATGCCGGGAACAACACCTATAACAGCCTCACTACCGATATCCGCAGAGGAACCTTCGGCCGCAAACTGCTGAAGACCGACTATACCCAGACCGGTCCTATCGACATGGGAGCTTACGAGTACAACTCTTCCACCGACCCGGCAAACAACTGCACCAACCCCACTTCGGGAGGTACCATTGCCGCCGACCAGACCATCTGTCCCTCAACAGCACCTGCAGCCTTTACCAGCACAGCCCTGCCAAGCGGACATACCGGCACCCTCGAATACAAATGGCAGGTTTCGACCACCAGCTCTTCGGCAGGATTCAGCGACATCGCTTCAAGCAACTCGGCCACTTATGCTCCGGGCACGCTCTCGGCCAACACCTGGTACAAACGTCTGGCCAGGGTGACCTGCGCGACCGACTGGACCGGTGCCATCGCTTCCAACGTGCTTGCAGTAACCGTAAACCCATCGGGACAGGTGAACCAGCCTTCCGACCAGGTAGCCTGCAATGGCAATTCTTCCACAGCCGTGACTTTCGCTACAACCAATGTCGGAGGCACCACCACCTATGCATGGACCAACAATACCACCAGCATCGGCCTGGCCGCTTCGGGAACAGGGAACATCTCATCATTCACTGCAGCCAACACAGGAGCATCAGTTGTTGCTGCCACCATCGTGGTTACTCCTACTTATACCAACGGCGGGACCAGCTGCGTGGGATCAACCAAGACCTTCACCATCACGGTGAACCCCACAGGGCAGGTTACACAGCCGGTTAACCAGGTTGTTTGCAACAGTTCGGCCACTTCCGTAATGTTTGCCACCACCAATACCGGCGGTACCACCACCTATGCATGGACTAACAATACCACCAGCATTGGCCTTGCCGCTTCGGGAACAGGTAACATTGCATCATTTACTGCAACGAATACCGGAACATCAGCTGTTGTTGCTACCATCGTGGTTACACCTACCTATACCAATGGTGCAGTGGGTTGTGCAGGTTCTTCAAAGACCTTCACCATCACCGTGAACCCGACAGGACAGGTTACCCAGCCGGTTGACCAGATCGTTTGCAACACGACGGCTACCACAACGGTAACCTTCGGAACCACCAATACCGGCGGTACCACCACCTATGCATGGACCAATACCACTACCAGCATCGGTCTGGCAGCTTCGGGTGCAGGGAACATTGCATCATTTACTGCAGTAAACACAGGAACCGTTCCGGTTGTCGCTACCATCGTGGTTACACCGACCTTTACCGGCGATGCCGTGGGCTGTGCAGGCTCCACAAAGACCTTCACCATCACGGTCAATCCTTCAGCACAGGTTATCCAGCCGGTGGATCAGGTCGTTTGCAACGCAACATCAACTGCAACGGTAACCTTCGGAACCACCAATACCGGGGGTACCACCACCTATGCATGGACCAATACCACTACCAACATCGGTCTGGCAGCTTCGGGAACAGGCAACATCGCTTCGTTTACAGCTTTGAACACCGGAACCTCACCTGTTGTTGCTACCATTGTAGTCACTCCTACCTTTACCAATGGTTCGGTTGGTTGTGCAGGCTCCACAAAGACCTTCACCATCACGGTTAACCCGACCGGACAGGTCACTCAGCCGGTGGATCAGGTTGTTTGCAACGCTGCATCAACCTCGGTGAACTTTGCAACGCTCAATACCTTGGGAACAACAACCTATACATGGACGAACACCACCACCAGCATCGGCCTTGCGGCGTCGGGAACAGGGAACATCTCCTTTACCGCAACCAATACAGCAAGCGCCCCGGTTGTAGCTACTATCGTCGTAACCCCGACCTTCACCAACGGTTCGGTGGGTTGTGCAGGTCCCACAAAGACCTTCACCATCACCGTGAATCCTTCGGGACAGGTTAACCAGCCTGCCGAACAGGTACTCTGCAACGCAGGATCGACAACGGCAGTGATCTTTGCCACCACCAACACCGGCGGAACCACCACCTATGCATGGACGAACACAACCCCCGGCATCGGCCTGGCTGCTTCAGGAACAGGCAACATCGCTTCGTTTACAGCAGTCAATACCGGAACTTCACCTGTTATTGCTACCATTGTTGTCACTCCTACTTATGCAAATGGAGGAAGCAACTGTACCGGTTCGACCAAGACCTTCACCATTACCGTGAACCCCACGGGACAGGTGAACCAGCCGGCCAGCCAGGTAGTATGTAACGCCACGGCAACTGCAACGGTGACCTTTGGAACTACCAATACCGGTGGAACCACCACCTATGCATGGACCAACGACACGCCAGGCATCGGCCTTGCAGTTTCGGGAACCGGCAACATTGCATCATTTACTGCAGTGAATACAGGTACCGCCCCCGTGATTGCAACGATTGTTGTTACACCCACCTTTACCAACGGTTCAGTAGGTTGTGCAGGTCCGACCAAGACCTTCACCATCACCGTGAACCCGACAGGACAGGTCAACCAGCCTGATGATCAGCTACTCTGTAATGGTTCTTCCACGACAGCAGTATCCTTCGGCACGGTCAATACCGGCGGCACCACCACCTATGCATGGACCAATACCACAACCAGCATCGGTCTGGCCGCTTCAGGTACCGGCAATATCGCTTCTTTCACGGCAGTGAATACAGGCACGGCACCGGTTATTGCTACCATTGTAGTAACACCAACCTTCACTAACGGCTCAGTAGGTTGTGCAGGTCCCACCAGGACCTTCATCATCACTGTGAACCCCACGGGACAGGTGAACCAGCCATCCAGCCAGGTAGTGTGTAATGCAACATCCACGGCAACGGTTACTTTTGGTACCACCAGTACCGCCGGAACCACCACCTATGCATGGACCAACGACACCCCGGGCATCGGCCTTGCAGCTTCGGGAACAGGCAACATCGCCTCGTTTACTGCAGTGAATACAGGTACCGCCCCCGTGATTGCAACGATTGTTGTTACACCCACCTTTACCAACGGTTCAGCAGGATGTGAAGGTCCGACAAAGACCTTTACCATCACCGTGAACCCGACCGGACAGGTCAACCAGCCTGCCGACCAGCTACTCTGTAATGGTTCTTCCACGACAGCAGTAACCTTCGGCACGGTTAATACCGGCGGCACCACCACCTATGCATGGACCAATACCACCACCAGCATCGGACTTGCTGCCTCAGGAACGGGCAACATCGCTTCGTTCACGGCAGTGAATACAGGCACAGTTCCGGTGATTGCGACCATTGTTGTAACACCAACCTTCACTAACGGCTCGGTAGGTTGTGCAGGCCCCACCAGGACCTTCATCATCACCGTGAACCCGACCGGACAGGTGAATCAGCCGGCCAGTGAGGTGCTCTGTAATGGTTCTTCAACAACTACTGTAACATTCGGCACGGTTAACACCGGCGGAACTACCACCTATGCATGGACCAATACCACCACCAGCATCGGCCTGGCTGCTTCAGGAACAGGCAACATCGCCTCGTTTACAGCAGTCAATACCGGTACTTCGCCTGTTATTGCAACCATCGTGGTAACGCCCACCTTTACCAACGGTTCGGTTGGTTGTGCAGGTCCCACAAAGACCTTCACCATCACCGTGAACCCCACGGCACAAGTGAACCAGCCGGCAAACCAGGTACTCTGTAATAGCGCTTCAACAACTGCTGTAACATTCGGCTCTGTTAATACCGGCGGCACCACCACTTATGCATGGACCAACAACACTACAAGCATCGGTCTGGCTGCCTCGGGAACAGGGAACATCGCCTCGTTTACAGCAGTGAACTCCGGAACCTTGCCAGTGGTTGCCACCATCGTGGTTACACCGACATTTACCAATGGTGGCGTAAGCTGCAGCGGTCCCACAAAGACCTTTCTCATCACCGTGAACCCCACCGGGCAGGTCACCCAGCCTGTGGATCAGGTCGTTTGCAACACGGCTGCCACTTCGGTGACTTTTGCTACTGTCAATACCGGCGGCACCACCACCTATGCATGGACCAATACAACTACCAGCATCGGCCTGGCAGCTTCGGGAACAGGCAATATCTCGTTCACGGCAGTTAATACCGGAACTTCACCTGTTATTGCTACGATCGTGGTCACTCCAACCTTCACCAACGGTTCCGTTGGTTGTGCAGGTCCTTCAAAGACCTTCATCATCACCGTGAATCCTACGGGACAGGTGAACCAGCCTGTAAGCCAGGTGCTTTGTCACAACACCAGCACCACGGACGTGGTATTCGGAACAATCAATACAGGAGGTACCACTACGTATGCATGGACCAACTCTGCTCCTTCGATCGGCATCGCAGCTTCAGGCTCAGGTAACATCCCCTCATTCACGGCGATCAATACCGGGACCGTTCCTGTAATTGCTACCATCGTAGTTACTCCCACATTTACCAACGGTTCCACCGGTTGTGCAGGTCCCACAAAGACCTTCACCATCACTGTGAACCCCCTGCCAGTTCCGACCATCACCGGTTCCAACGATCTGTGTGCCAACTCGGGATACTATAATTACACCACCGAATCAGGCATGACAAGCTACGTGTGGACCATCTCTGCAGGAGGAACCATCACCTGGGGAGCTGGCACCAACCAGATCCAGGTAGTGTGGAACACTCCCGGAGCGCAGTCGGTTACCGTGATCTATACCAATCCTTACGGCTGCGGTACGGCCGCACCTTCGGTGATGCCTGTTGCCGTGAACCCAATGCCGGGTAATGCCGGTGTCATTACCGGGCCTGCTTCGGTGTGCGGTGGATCGATGGGAATTGCCTACGCAACAACCCAGATCACTAATACGGTGACCTATGTATGGACCCTCCCCGCCGGTGCAACCATTGCATCCGGTGCAGGAACCCCCAACATCACCGTGAACTTTGCCTCCAATGCCTCTTCCGGAAACATCTCGGTGTATGGCAACAACCTCTGCGGAAACGGGAATGCCTCCAGTATGGTGATTAATGTTACCCCGTTGCCCGATCCTGCAGGCGCTGTAACCGGAAGTGCTTCGGTGTGTGAAGGCGCTCAGGGAGTAGCCTACTGGGTGAACCCCATTGCCAGCGCTACCAGCTATACCTGGACGCTGCCTGCCGGAGCCACCATTGCCAGCGGCACCAACACCAACTCCATTACGGTTGATTTTGGAACAATCTCGGGGAACATCACGGTGAAGGGGACCAACAGCTGCGGTAACGGAAGCGTTTCCCCAGCCTTTGCCGTAACGGTAACCATGATCCCTGAAACACCCGTTGTCACCAACTCAAACGACACGGTGTTCAGCAGCATCGTGGCGGGCAACCAATGGTTCTTCTCTGCAACACAGACCGGAGCCGGAACCATCATCCCGGGGGCGACTGGCCAGACTTACGAGGCCATGCAAACCGGCTGGTACTATAGCGTGGTTACGGTGAACGGATGTTCATCGGGCGAATCAAACCGCGTTTACGTAGTGATGGTCGGAATCGGGGAACTGCAGGCATCAGGCGTTGTAATTTACCCGGTGCCAAACAGAGGGATATTCACTGCATCCATCTCCTCACCAACTTTACAAACGGTCTCCCTGCAGGTCTATAACATGACCGGGCAGCTGATCTACCGCAGGAACGACCTGCAGGTGAAGGGAACACTCAACCAGCAGATCGACCTCACCCCGGTTGCACCAGGTGTTTACACCGTGGTGATCACAGATGGGGCAAGCAAGATCATCCGAAGGATCATCATCGGAAACTAACCCCTGTAAACTGAAAGGGCAGGCAGCCCTGAAATGCAGGCTGCCTGCCCTTTCAGTTATTTTGTTTTCCCATCATCATCCGATAAAATGGCTATGATGAAGTTCATCTTCATAATTTTGTTCGCAATCACCCCCGGTTTCGTTCATATGGTCACTGCAAGTACCGGCACTGCAACTGAATTCCCCGGCAGCAGCCCCGCCCTGGCCATGAGCAACAGCGACCCTATCGGCACAGCCATCAACATTGGCCTGGTGGTTCTGCTTATACTTACCGCAGTTCTGGGCTGTTTCAGACTATACAGGTTCTGGAAGGAGAACCGTGAAGCCGCCAGGGAAGAGGCCAGGGAGAAGGAGTTGTGGGAATAGTCGGAATATCTCAGAAACCCGGCATTGGCAGTCAATAATTCTGCAAAGCGTTAATACAAAAATCCAAACATCCATAAGGGAATAATATTGTCGGAGCCAATTTCAATGTTATCTTTTACCACATAGGAATCCGGAACATCTTTTATCTGTTTGCCCGGCTTGTTCTTTCCTCCGATTTCGAAAGTGTATTTATCTGATACCATGAAATCAGCTTCTGCCGATGCATTAATTTTATACTTTACATTGACCTGATTAAAGAAAAATGTTTCTCTGATATTGCCAATATTCACATTTTCTTCCCCTTGATTATACATCAGATTTGAATTGTTGAGGTAAATTTTTTCAGGCTTGTTCAAACTGTTTATTCCTTTCTCAGGCATGTAAAGCAACTGCAGCAGCCGGGCATTGTGGAGTAACCCGATATATGTTTTCATCGTGTTTAAACTTATTCCTGTGCGCGAACTCAAACCGTTCATATTGGGTTTGAAAGGAACTGAACTGCTGATGATTCTCAATAATTTTTTCAGATAAATAATATTTCCCGTTTGAATGAATGCAAACTGGGGAATGTCAACTTCAAGTACTGTAAGTATTATTTCGCTGAGTTTCTGATGAAAGGAGGTCAGACTTTCTCTGAAAAACGGGTAGTATCCATAGTTCAGATAATCGCCGAAGAACGCAAGAGGTTGTAATTTTTCAATAATCCCGACCGATAACTGAATGTGGTTGTTCAGGATCTCTTCCAAACTGAAGACCGGAAACCTGAAATTGGTCTGGAAATGCAAATATTCCCGGAACGATAGTCCTGGCATTTCGTACACCACCGCCCTCCTGCTCAAATCGGCTTTAGTTTGCCTGAGATGTAACAAAGACGAACCGGTAAAAATTATTTTCAGATCTGATAGATCGTCGTAAATATTCTTTATTTCAGTGGTCCAGTTTGCATATTTATGTACTTCGTCCAACACCAATAGCTTACCTCCCTTTTTATGAAATACATCGGCCAGATCATAAAGCTTATTGTCAGCAAAGTATAAATTATCAAGGCTAACGTATAGAACGCTGATGTCGGGAGCAAAATTTTGCCTGATATATTGTAAAACCAGGGTTGTTTTACCAACACCTCTGCTCCCTTTGATCCCTATGATTCTGTTTGACCAATCAATTTCATGGATAAAATCGCGCACCATTTCAGTTTGAACAGAAGCGTATTTCTCATAAAATTTCTGTACCAGTTTTTCCATTATCCCTGTTTTATGAATGCAAAGATACTAAATTAGTCATTATATATCATCCTGTTGATGCTTTTTGCACATTATTATGTAACTACATTGACACATTTCAACTCAAACTCATGTTATCCTGCCGGTTTAACCATTCTCCTTGCCATGGGCGCTGCCTATGGCGGCAAGAAGGTGTATGACGCAAAAAAGGTGACCATTAATAACAAACTCCTGTATGTCGTAAAGGGAGCATAATATCGCGTAAATACGCGTTTTCACTTATGTCTGATGGCAAATATTAGCACTTAATCAGGAAAGTAATTAAACTGAATGTGAATTATTGGCATCATATACCTCTGTAAATGTGATAAATAAAATCTTATATCCACCAATTTTAAGATATTTGAACAGTTTGGAACAAGATTTGATTTGGCTCTCTAGCTTTATAAATGAATGTCATCCAACTAAATCCAAATTGTTATGAAAAGGTCTACTGCATAATCGAACCCTTGCTGCAACAAAGCCATGTAAAATCACTCCTGCTCCTTTTATTGCTTGGATTGGCTATTCCCTCCAACTCAAGGGCTCAGGACTACATGATCAACCGGGGGGTATTTGCCGCCTCCTATACAGGGGGACTCAGGATGTGTGTGGTGGATAAAAACGAGTATTATCAGGCTTATAATGCATCAAGCCATTGTGCCGTGAGACAATATAAGAACGGTATTGTGTCGCAATACGGAACTACAACCTCTATGCCCCCCATGCATACGTATTCGACAGATTATGACATTGCCTACGACTCAGCTAACAAAGTGATCTACGTTGGTTTTTTTTCAAGTGATTACGACAGCATCTACACCTTTAAAAAAGGGGCGTCAGACCCTGACTGGGTGCTGGTCACCGGTATGCTGAAACCTGCCGCGAACCTGTTGGGAAATACCCTGCGTTTATCGTTCAATAAAAACGGCGGAAAACTTTTCATGGGATTCAGTGAACAAACTTCCGGCAAGATATATTTATATGAGCTGGCATCGGGAACATGGACCAACCGTACAGGTGCAACAGCCATGGCATGCTACAACAGCTGGTTTGACCTGGTTTCATACGGAAACAAAGTTATCCTGACTTCGACCCCCCTGGTTGGAGCAAGATACACCCTCAGGGTGCACGTTTGGGATATAACAACCAGTTCCATCACTACCCTTCCCGACTGGAATAATGGTTTGAATTACACGATGTCGAGTTTTGCCACCACTGCATATAATGTGTATGCAAATGAATATATCACATTCCTCTCCTCAAATTATATTCCGAAAGCCCTGAAATCGGCTGCTGGCGGAGCCTGGTCAGACATATCGACAGGCCTGAGCGGTTCGGTCGACAATGGGACCTGGGGTTGCTATATAGTCTTTAACAACCTCATGTCAAGATATACAGCCTTCTTTTCCAGTAGCTCGCTTAAAGGATATTCCTGGGATGGAACCACATGGACAAGCCTCACCATGCCATACATGAGTTCAACAAACACCTTTGCAACAAGCAATTATAAGGACGCCTATTTCCTGGCCTGGGCCTCCGGCACCCAGGTAGGTATTTATACTCCCAACGAGACTCCTTTCAGAAATACCATGAATATCGCTTCCACGCCGGGAATCACAACCTGTGATCTTTTATTCCCCGATCGTGGTGTAGGTAATAAAGTAGTTGTGTTTGTAAAACAGGGAACATACGTAGCACCTGTTACAGCCGACAATACTACTTATACCGCGAACACGGCCTTCGGAAGCGGCACCCAGCTTGGAAGTTCAGGATGGTACTGCGTATATAACGGAGTAGGCCAGGCTCTCACAATCACCGGACTCACACTGGGAACGACATACCAGGTTCAGGCGTTGGAATACAACGGTCTTCCCGGTGCCGAGATGTATATGGGAACAGCCGCTGTTACAGGCAACCCCATTTCGTTTACAACTACTGGTCCCTCCTGCGCCAATCCAACCAGCGGCGGAACAATCGCAGCTGCCCAAACGGTATGCAGTGGCGGCACTCCCTCTCCTTTTACCAGCACTGCCAGTCCCAGCGGGGAGACAGGGATCATTGAATATAAATGGCAATTTTCAACCACCGGTTCCTCCTCGGGATTCAATGACATTGCTTCAAGCAATTCAGCAACTTATGCTCCGGGTGCGCTCAGTATAAATACCTGGTATAAGAGAGTGGCACGTGTGACCTGCAAAGCCGACTGGATCGGTGCCGCCGAATCGAACGTGCTTGCCGTTACCATTAATCCCGCTGGGCAGGTTGATCAGCCCATCAACCTGGTGGTTTGCAACAATGGTTCCACCACTGCTGTCACCTTCACAACCACCAACACCGGGGGTACTACCACCTATGCCTGGACAAACTCTGCCACAAGCATCGGTCTTGCAGCTTCGGGAACAGGCAACATTGCCTCCTTTACTGCACTGAACACCGGAACATTACCTGTCGTCGCCACCATTGTGGTTACACCAACCTTCACTAACGGTTCTGTTGGTTGTGCTGGTCCCACAAAGACCTTTACCATTACCGTAAACCCGACAGGTCAGGTGAACCAGCCTGCAAGTGAGGTGCTTTGCAATGGCTCGTTGACTACTGCAGTTTCATTTGTCACAGTTAACACTGGCGGAACCACAACCTATGCCTGGACAAACTCTGCCACAAGCATTGGTCTTGCAGCTTCGGGAACAGGTAATATTGCTTCCTTTACTGCAGTGAACACCGGAACATTACCTGTCGTCGCCACCATTGTGGTTACACCAACCTTCACTAACGGTTCTGTTGGTTGTGCTGGTCCTACAAAGACCTTCACCATCACTGTGAACCCCACAGGACAGGTTAACCAACCGGTAAGCCAGGTGGTTTGTCACAACACGGCTACAACAGCAGTGACCTTTGGCACCACCAACACCGGCGGCACTACCACCTATGCATGGACAAACAGCACACCAAGCATCGGTCTTGCAGCTTCGGGAACAGGCAACATTGCCTCCTTTACTGCACTGAACACCGGGAGTTCGCCTGTTGTGGCTACCATTGTGGTTACCCCAACATTTACAAATGGATCGGCAGGTTGTGCCGGCCCCACAAAGACCTTTACCATCACCGTAAACCCGGTTTCCCAGCCTACAATTGCCGGAATAACCAACCTATGCGTCAATTCAGGGTACTATAACTACACAACCGAACCCGGAATGACAGGCTACCTGTGGACGCTCTCTGCAGGAGGAACTATCACATGGGGAGCAGGAACCAACCAGGTTCAGGTTGTCTGGAATAGTGCCGGGGCGCAAACAGTGAGTGTCATTTACACAAACCCCAACGCCTGTAGCGGGGCATCTCCCACTGTATTGCCGGTGACAGTGAATCCCATGCCAGGCAATGCCGGAAACATATCGGGACCTGCCACAGCATGTGGTGGTTCGATGGGAATTGCCTACACAACGACCCCGATCGCCAATGCTGTGACCTACGTGTGGTATCTTCCCGCCGGAGCCACCATTGCAACCGGTGCAGGAACTCCCAACATCACTGTGAACTTTGCCTGGAATGCCTCCTCAGGCAACATCTCTGTAAGTGGCAACAACCTCTGCGGATACGGGAATTCATCTTCCCTGATGGTAGGTGTTACAACGTTGCCCGATCCTGCCAGCTCAGTCACCGGTAGCGCTTCGGTGTGTGAAGGTGCTCATGGGGTGGTCTTCTCTGTGAACCCCATTGCCAATGCTACTGGCTATACCTGGACACTCCCTGCAGGAGCAGTCATCGCCAGCGGTACCAACACAAACTCAATTACTGTTGATTTTGCGACAACTTCGGGGAACATCACCGTGAAGGGAACCAACAGCTGCGGTAACGGAAGTGTTTCGCCCGCCTTTGCCGTAACGGTAACCATGATCCCTGAAACACCCGTTGTCACCAACTCAAACGATACTGTGCTCAGCAGCGCTGCCACAGGCAACCAATGGTTCTTCTCCGCAACACAAACCGGCGCCGGAACCATCATCCCCGGGGCAACCGGCCAGACTTACCAGGCCCTGCAAACCGGCTGGTACTATAGCGTGGTTACGGTGAACGGATGTTCATCGGGCGAATCAAACCGCGTTTATGTAGTGATGGTAGGTATCGGGGAACTGCAGGCATCAGGCGTTGTAATTTACCCTGTCCCCAACCGGGGGATATTCACTGCATCCATCTCCTCACCTACTTTACAAACGGTCTCCCTGCAGGTCTACAACATGACCGGACAGCTGATCTACCGCAGGAACGACCTGCAGGTGAAGGGAACGCTCAACCAGCAGATCGATCTCACCCCTGTCAGGCCAGGCGTTTATACCGTAGTGATTTCAGATGGAACCAGCAAGATCATCCGAAGGATCATCATCGGAAACTGACACATGTAAACTGAAATGAGCAGGCAGCCCTGAAATTCAGGCTGCCTTCTTCATCTTCGGTGATGACAAGCCCGGTTTTTAAATCGTATTGCTGCAAAGCTTCGATCAGTCCATTGATTTCCCTGTTCCGGGTATCGGCTTTTCCGAACGACTTCTTCAGCAGCGTCGATTTCCCGGAATGAAAAAGGAAACAATTCAGTTTGAACTTCGGCGATTACCATATCGCTACTCCGGATAAAATACATCCAGTCAAATTGCAGTTTTTGATATACCTTTGATTTTAAATCTGCGACCATGCTGAGAGTTGACCTCACGCAGATAAACCGTTCGGTGCAGGAAAAACTGGCCCCCTTCAATCTGAAATTATCCAGCAAAAAAGACCAGTCCGAATTCATGCAGGTCATCCAGGAAATTAAGCGGGAAGCCGGCAAAGATCCCCTGGCCGATTTCGAGATCCTGTTCACCCAGCTGCATAAGTCCTTTTTTGAGAAGTTAATAAGCAACTATGATTCGCTCTCGAAAACCGAGTTGCAGGTTTGTGCGATGATACGTATGAACCTCGAACAAAAAGACAACCTCACTACCTTCCTGATGGGAATTTAATGCCGGGAACCCATCCTTTTTAAGATAAAAAACCACCTTTCGGTTTTCTTTCATTTTAGTTTAACTGTATGCGGATGAGAATGTTGCTTAACAAATTGTGGCCGGTCTGCAAGTCATAATCCATCCGAATGCCGAATTAAAGCATTGAATTTCAGAAGCATACCGCGAGACGAAAGATTATGTAAAGATTTTTGTGCACCGGATTATTGACTTTAGAAAAAAACAGGACCTATTTTTGCCCCGGTTTAAAAAAGAAAAATCTCCAAACTATGAAAATAAAATGTAACCATTTTATAAGGATCGCAGCTTTTGCCATTTCCCTGGCGCTGATCCTTACCGTTGCCATCTCATGCAAGAAGCAAACCGATGACACGCCTACCCCGACCCCTCCTTCGCCATACCCCCCTCCTCCGACCAATCTGTTTCACTCAGGTTTTTATAAAATGATGACCGTATCTGCAAATATAAGGAAAAGTAACATTATTGTAAGTGAGGGGGCAAGCTGTGCCAGAGCTGTGGTTGACTTTCTTAAAGATAATGGCATTGGCATTTCGAGGCTTGAGTTTAAAGGATTTGGCCCTGATCCTTTAATTGCGCCAAATACTGAAGCTGAAGGCAACCCACGACAGCTGGTGAGTTTTTTTACTTTACGGCAGGAAAACCTCGGTAAGATCAACTTTCAGATCACCATTGAAGATATTTACCGGTATTTTATCATCATTGGCATAGAGGCCTTTAAATTGGAATTTCCCGTTTTCATCTAAAACAAACACGTTTACAGTTTCATCGTTGGGCCCCACAATCCAGTATTCGCGAACGCCATGTTGCTGATAAATTTCAAATTTATCTTTTAAATCACGCTTGGAATTTTTTGGCGAAATAATCTCGATAATCAGGTCAGGCGCTCCCAAACAACCCCGGTCATCTAATTTGGAAAGGTCGCAAACAATGTATAAATCGGGTTGCAGAACGGTAAAAATCTGCTTATCGCTTTTTAAAGATTTGTTTTTGGGAAAACGAACATCCGAAGGTGCATGGTAAAGTTTAAATTCTTTATGAATTAAAAAAGCACCTAATAATACGGTCAAATTAACCGATAATTCCTGATGCCTTCTCGATGGCGCCGGTGTCATCAATTTAATGAATCCGTCGAATAATTCACGCCTCACATCATCCATCCAGGTAAGATAGTCGGCGTAAGTATAACGTTTGTCAAGGTCCAGATTCAAGGTATTCATGATTTTCAGTTTACCTTTCACAAAGATAACGATTTCATTTACTTTCTCCGGACTTTTTTAATATAATAAAGCTATATTTGTGTTAGATAAGATTCAAAAATGCCGAAAACCCTGTTACTTATCTTTGCTTTTATTCTGCTATCTGGCATCGGGCTGTTGGCAACCAATAATGAGAAGGATAGCCTGATGCGTGTTTATCGGTCATCGGGAAATGAAGATTGAAAAGTAAGGCCTAGCGGTCATTGAAAATCAGAATAAACAACCGGAAACCACGGATCCAGCGACCCAAAGAGGGACCTCTCTCAAGGCGGTCGCTTCTCGAACTGAGCCTTTTTTCGACCTTTACCTTTATCTTCTCGGCGCTGCTGATGCAGTTTTTGCTGACCGTGATTGGGATGCTGCTCCTGAAATATTTCGGGCTGAAGTTTCAGTACAGCCTGTTTCACATCACCTTTTTATCGCACAGCAATACCCGGTGGTCGGCCGGGATGATCTATCTTGTTTTCGGATCCGGCCCCCTGCTCCTGTCGGCAGCCGGAGTGATCCTGCTGCTGGTTTTGAAAAACCTGAAAATGGCCGGCTGGAAAACCAAGCTCATTTTAACCTGGCTGGCTTTTCTGTTCCTCAACGCCCTCCCCTGCGGCATTCTGGCGGGAACCCTGTTCTTTGACGGGTTCGGTATGGCTTTTTTCTGGGCCGTCAACAGCTTTATAATCAGGGGGATCCTTGCCCTTGTGGTGCTCGCAGCGCTGGTGCTGCTGAGCCGGTTCTGGTACCGGCTTTTTTTAAAGTCGGCCTACACAACCACTTTCCTCGACAGTTCCGAAACCCAAAAGACATTCATTGTGTCGGTATTCCTGAAACCCTGGATCGCCGGGGTGATCATCCTGATGGGGTTCAACTTTCCCTTTAAAGAGTGGTACTGGCCGGTATTTCTGCTTAGTCTGGGATATATGGCCGTAACCCTGATTGGCAGCCAGGCCTTAAACCGCAAACCCAGAATAAAAAAATCGGACAAGCAGATCTTCACCAGCCGCACGCAAATGGTGTTTGTGGCAATCGCCCTCGTTCTCATCTGGGTCGCCGGCAATGTAAAAATAACCTTCTGACCATCCCCTCTTACCCTCTTTCCCTCTTACCCTCATACCCTCTTACCAGCGGCCGGCCCGGCCTTTGCAGCGACTGCCTCCCCTGCTATTTTCGTGAGTGAATTGAACCGCGGATTAAAATCAAGCGTTTCGGTCTGAACCACCTGAGATACCGGGTGTGAATGATAAGGGTAATCAAGCTGCCTGAAAGGTCAAAGTTAGTGTTTTATTCAAAAATATTCTTGTAGGCTTCTTCGATATTTTTTAATTCCTTCTCTGTGATGATGGCGAATTCTTTTTCTTTGGCTCTTTGGGAGAGTTTGCCTTTGTTTTGAGCCAAAAACCTTATTAATAGGGCAATCGTTTTGTCTGGCATCTGAAAACGATCGTCCAGCCAACTCTTCATTGCATCGAATTTTTCCAGATAGGCTACTTCATCAGGGATTATGGTATTGATGGTATAATCAACGCATTCAAATAAAAATTCTGCCTGTACGGTGGCATCAAAATACCGGTAGTAATCCAGGGTGCTGTTCAGAACTTCCACATTATTTATGGATGTCTTCTTCCATTCAATGAAATCAAGCAGGGGATGTGAATACGTTTCCAATACTTTCCGGTAATCTGAAATGCGTTCTAAAATTGCAGCAGATACAGGGAATATAATGCCTTGGGGAGTAAATTTCATCATCGTCAATAAGTGATGTATCAAAAAACGATGCAACCTTCCGTTACCATCTGTAAAAGGATGAATAAACACAAAACCAAAAGCTATTTGGGCCGCCATCAGGATCGGATGGAAGGAAGTCGCTTCCATTCGTCTGGCAGACTCAAACAGTCCGCCCATCAGGGTTTCAATATCCTGCCACCGGGCGGAGATATGGTCGGGAATAGGGTCACCCGTTTTTCGATCGTGTTCTCCGACAAAACCTCCTTCGGTGCGATACCCCATTTGTACAAACCGGTTGTCATCAATTAGTATCTGTTGTAACCTGAACAGCTCTTCTTTGCCAAGAGGTTTGCTGCCGGCCTCCCCTATGGCTTTGCCCCAGCGAACAGTCCTGCTCTGGGTGGGATTTTCGCCTTCAATGGTAAAAGATGCCTTTGAATCTTTGAGTAACAGAAATGCCGACGTGCGCAACAATATATCTTTATGCACTCCACTGAGGATAATACTGGTTTTATTGGCCAGGTTTTCGGCAATATAACGCTCAAGTTTGGCGGTTCTGCACACGAGAGGACAAAAGTTAACATTTCCTGTCAGGTTGTTCTTAATCCGGTGCCGGCTTGAATTGGTACTTTTTGGACTCGCGTATTGTTGCATTTCGTCAATCAGCGGAACATAATTTCCTTCCCTCAGGTCGGGAACTGGTAATTGCTTTTGCATCAGCCATTCGTAAAGAAACCAGATTCGCCTGCCGTACCGGCTCTGCGGTTCCTTAACGATCCAGCCTTCAACATCACCTGTCTTCAACTTTTCGAAAAGTTTTTTAAACAGCAACAGGTTGACCCCTTCATATTTTAATGCGAAAACAAGATGTGCGTAAAGATTCTCTTCAGGCTGATGCCTTGGTGTCAGAACAACCCATCCGTCTGTTGTATACTGTCTGCGCTTTTTGCTTATCAATACCAATCGTGATGGGATGGGCACGGGAAGTTTGAGCGCATCTATGATTGCTCCATAACCCACTATCGTGCCTTGTTCGGGTGCCGTTCTTCCGTGAAAAGCACTTATTTCCTGTGAAATAGCCTTAATATTCTTCATCGACAGTGAAAATTGCTTATAACAAAATTAGGTGAAAAACAATTATGTTTCGTGAATTTTAATTATAATAGCATATAATTCGTGAATAATGCTTATGCCCTCTTACCCTCATACCCTCTTACCCTCATACCCTCTTACCCTCTTACCCTCATACCCTCTTACCCTCTTACCCTCATAC
>Ga0194063_10001140_pt1 | contig 17773 bp, 11 predicted proteins | sample SepL3720m_MetaG_FD_155459 | JGI IMG/M metagenome (GOLD analysis project Ga0194063, IMG submission 155459) | Anoxic zone freshwater microbial communities from boreal shield lake in IISD Experimental Lakes Area, Ontario, Canada - Sep2016-L373-20m | ecosystem: Environmental > Aquatic > Freshwater... | reverse complement strand
ATACAAGGGATGGCCCGCTGGTGGACATATCCGTAGACCGTAGGTACGGTTACAGAAAGCAGGGTTGCTGCCGCTTCGATGGTGAGAAGTTCATCTTTAACCGGATCGTTAGTAACTTGATGGATTTCGGTTACTGCCTTGCGAACCTGATTAAAGATGAGGGTTTCAAGATCTTTTAAGGAAATTGGGGAGAGGATGAAGTCTTGCATTGCTGATTTGATTTAAAAACCAGCAGCAAATAAAATACAAAAAAAGGCGAATAATCCAAATTGCCGTCGCCAAAATTGCCGAACGGCAAATTAGGCAATTCAGGCAATTCAGGCAAAATTTGCTAATGCCTATGCATCAGCTAATTAGGTAAAAGAGACAGGCCAGGGAAGAGATATAATGGAATTCAGGGAATCGGCAATCCAGGCAATTCAGGCAAAATTGCCAAAGAAGCTTAATCAGCAAATCAGGCAGGCGAGGCAAACGAGGTAAACTATGGAGAAAAGGGAATCGAGGCATTCCAGGCAATCGGCAATCGAGGCAAAATCGCACAAAAAGGCAATTATTAAAAGAAGTGAACCGGAAATGGTGTTTTTCAATTCATCGAACAGGTGGGAGAATTCTACAGGAGATGGGTGGACATGAGTAATTGTAGAGAAGCTGATCTTTTCGGTTTTGAAGGTATTCATGCAAATCGACTGGATTTCGGAGGTAGTGAATTTTGTCTTTTTACAATAGCCTTTTATGGCTATCCACTTTATTAAGGCAATAATAATCAGCTTCCATCCTGATTTATAATCATGCCATGTTCCGTTGCTGCTACAATAGCCCTGTTGCTGAAGCGTTCCCATCACCTGCTGATAGTCTGATACGTTATTAAACGCTTCGAGCAGGTTGTTAAAAGATGGTTTTTTCGACTTTAGAGCATAGGATGTTAATGATTTGGGATTGAGGTAACCAGTAGAATGAATGGTGGGCGGGAAATTCAAACTATGAATCATTTTCACAAGGTAGCCTTCTACAATGCGTCGTAATTCGGGGCTGAAATGCTGAGGATGTTCATGAAAGCGTTGAAATGTAGCCGAAAGCCAGGTTAAGGAATCGCCACCCCGATGAATGTACGCATCGAGAAGGTTCTGTAAGATCGCAATAATGATTTCCTCATTGACAAAGATCTGATTAAGGCCGGTGTATAAAGAAGAAAGATCAATGGTATCAAGCTGTTTAACATGATCGTCGGTCAATTCAAGATCGGGATAGTTTTTCAACAGCTCCTTTACCGGCAGTTTCTTGTCCTGGACCGATATGGTATGATCAAGATTTATCAGTAACCCATACCTGGGTACATATTCGGCGACCTTCATAACAAGATTGGATTTGTTTATTCCGGCCAAGGTGACCAACCCCATGAAAAGGGGAAACAAACAAAATTATAATGAAAGATCGAGGACTATCTGTTGATAAAAATTATTCTTCTTTATGTTTTCAACAATATAGCACCCTAAAAAATATTCATTACTGCACTGGGAATAACCACTTTGGTAGGGTTATTAACATATGAAAGCTTGTTAATCGCCGGAAGACAGATGGAAGGTTTGACCGAGAATTCTTAAACCTCCGTTTCGGGCAAAAGCATATTCGCCCACTTCGTTTTTTCGTCGTCCTCGAAGTTTGCCAGGTAGTTCTGGGTAGTTTGCTTGCTTTTAGGGATGGAATCCAGTCCTTGCTTGGTTTTGCCAAAAGGGTAGGGCACTCCGGCAGGTTTTACCTCATTGAATATCGTGCGAACATTCCTAAGACAGATGCCGACCATGGTGCGGCCAGCCTTACTTTTTTTGCAGTTTTTTCAAATGTCGTGTCACTTCACGTTCAACTTGTTCAAAATCGGGCAGATCGTGTATTTGTTCACTGAGGGTAGTCTTCCAGCGGGCTTTGTATTGTGGAATCCGTTCGTCCAGTTTTGAATGAAAAGCATCAGCTAAAAACCCTTTCGTGATGCACTTATTAGAGAATTCATTGATCACGAAATCAACGTCCATGCCATGCGCTTCGAGCAGAAACCAAATGTCATAAAAATCCCGTGCCTGCATACGCTGCATTACCGATCGCAGCTTTTCAACGAGTACTTCTTCCAATTGATAACACAAAAGGTCATGAGGTTCAAGATCTGAATATCCAAGAAAAGCAGATTTTTTGACAGGCTTGAATTCCAGTTTTTCGCTTTTTGAAATATCGACCTTCACTTTTTTATTGCTGCCAAGGCCTCCTAATGGGCCGATATACCCAATATAAAAATTGATGCCTCCATCCTCGTGTTCATTGTTGTCAATGATTTCGAGCGGGATATTGGCTTCATTCCTGATAAATTCAAAGGTCTCCCTGAACCATGAATATATCTGATCGTTGCTCACCTGGTCGTCAAGCAATGTAAAGTCGAGGTCCTCGGAAAACCTGTAATCCTCAAAATAAAATTTCTTCAGAACGGTTCCACCCTTGAATGCCATGATACCGGAAAGCTGGTCATGCCGAGCAATTCCATTCAAAATCCACGATAGAACGTAATCTTTTTCGATCTGCTGGTCGCGTACTCCTGCACCGCGGGCAATGCGTTGTATTTCTCCGGGTCGTATCATGTGAAAATAGCTGATTTAATGGTCTCTGATTCTACATTTTGCCTGATACTCCATCTGCTTCTCATTTTACCTGTCCCAGGCAATCCGGGATCCAGCAAAATATATGAGGCCGTTTTTTCTTTCTGCAAATCGTCTATGATGCTTGTATTGATTTCAAACAGTTCCAAAAGAAAACCAAGGCGCTTGATAACAGCTTTCGATTTGAATCGGGTGGTGTAGGAAAGGAGTTTATTGAAATCAATTTTGTTTTTAGAGGCTTCGAGCGCTTTTGCAATTTCAACAATTCCTCCAGCATATTCGGGTCGAAACAGGCAGTCAATAAGCGTTTTCTCCAGATCGGAACACTGAACCTGAGTAAAATTATCAATCCACATTTTCCGGGTGCCGAAAAAATGGTCCTCATTGTGATAGATAAACTGGAATGTGACTTTCCTGATTGAAATTGAAGACGGTCTGATTTGCCTTGAAACAACGATTTGCTCTTTTAGCGATGGTTGTGTGATCAGACCGTGAATTTGCAAGGCCGAATAATACCCGATGTAATGACCTGCATCACCAGTCAGATACCCGGCCACCAGATGCCAGTCGGGCATGAAGGTTTCAGCATCCTGATCGTATGGAATCAAGTAATAAATTCCCTCTTTCAAACGCATCATCAGACCTCTTTTGGTCATATCACTGAGCAATTCCTTAACTGCGCTTTCGTTCGCATGCGGAAACACTTTAAAAGCTTCGGCATAGTGAAAGCAAACCCGGTTCAATCCGTAAAAATAGGAGAGAAGCTCATTCGATTGCGTGGAGATATTCTTATGTCTCATAGTAATTCAGTCAGGTCAAACCTGACTACAATGATACAAAAAATAATTGATCTAATGTAAAAATGGACGAAAATAAATTATGTTTCATATCTGATTAGTCAGGTTTAACTTATAGGCATAGCAGATCAAATCTCAGGTTCCGGCAACAACATATTCGCCCACTTCGTTTTTTCATCATCCTCGAAATTGGCCAGGTAGTTCTGGGTGGTTTGCTTGCTTTTATGGCCGAGTGATTCGCTGATAAACTCAATGGATGCGCCTGAACGCTTTAATACTGTGGCGAATGAGTGACGGGCTGTGTAGGTGGTAGCCCGGGCGATCTCCAACTCGCTGCAGATACGCGTCATGTTATCGTTGATATTACGTACTGTTTGCTGGATTAAGCGGTATTCGTCGTTAGGAGTGAGCCCCTTACTTAGAATAGGGAAGATGTATTGATCGTTGCTGCCCTGTTTATTGCCATGAAGGTCGATGATGCGGCGGATTTGCCGGGTGATCATGATATCAATCGTTGTTTCCTCCTCAACTGTGTCGGCTGTTTTAGCGCGGATGAGAGTAATTTTATCGCCATGGATGTTCTCGTACTTGAGGCGGGCCAGGTCTTTTATATTGATTCCGTTGCAGAGATAACTGAACAGCCAGTAATCGCGGCATTGTTGCTCAAGTGTTCCGGTGGCAGCATTGTATGATGCGATCTTAGCGACATCGGCCTGGGTTAATGCCTTTTTGGTGTTCTTGCCTTTGGGGACTGCATACAATCCGTTCTTCGATTTTCCAAAAGGATATAACACGCCCTTGGGATTTACTTTATTGAATACTGTGCGGACATTACGCAAATACATGCTTACTGTGGTGCGGCCGTTTACTTTTGTACGGGATTTGGTCTTACCTGATTTTGTTTTCCATTCAATGGTTCTGGGGGTAAGCATCCACTTTTCATAATTTTTCAGAAATGTGACTGTGACCGATTCAAAAGGGAATTGTTCTTTGCCGGTAAACTCTTTAAGGGATTTGAGGGAACATTCATAGTTAACGGCTGTGCTGATTTTGCCATTATCGCGGAATTGTTTAGCGGTAGCTTCGAGATTAGAAAACAGGTCGTTAGAGTCTTTGAGTTTTGAGAAGTAAGCAGCTTCGAAGGATTCGAAGGAAAAAACGCTCATCTCTTCAATAACCTTCATGGCTTTTTTTTCAATTTCGCCGAGATGGATCTTAAGTGGTTTTAATTTAGTGGATGTTGAAATTCTATTAAAGTCATCAGCGGACATGTATAAAGTCTTTTTATCAAGGCCTTTCAACGTGTAATATTTACGATTACCTTTATAGGTCACTCTTAATTTGACGGGATGCAATTCATCGGCATTACTTTTACGGGTTTCGAGTATTATACCTGTTACAGGGGTGTTATCTGTTTTCATAATGTTTTATTAAAAAGTACACATAAAAGTACACATGAAACAGCTAAAAATTACAAAATTTACAAAAATAATTATCAACAAAGATGCGTGTAAATAATTGATAATGAGTCGAATGATGAACTTTTACAAAAAAGTACAAAAGCCCAATTTTATGCCTTACAAGCAGAGGGTCACAGGTTCGAATCCTGTTGCTCCCACCCTCAAAATCAGCCACTTACAAGTAAAAAAGTAGGTGGCTTTTTTTATGATTGAATACATTTATACCTACACGGCGCCATAATTTAGCCTTTGATTTCCCATTATCACCGCGGCTTTATATGAGGTTCTTTCTTTCATTCTAACTCATTTAATGTACTTATAATCAGACCAATCACCTTCAAAATAACCATCCCTTTTTTGTTCAAAGTTTTTAGTTAATGTGCCCTTAACATCGATTTCAAGATTTATTAAAGTTTCATTCAAATAAAATAATTCCGGGTGATTTTTATCAGGAGATTCTTTGAATTTGTATTGTTTTGTGGTTATGTGAAAATCCTTTTCAATTAAGCAAAATTCTTCTTCGAGATCAATATAGTATCCTGCTAAGGCCATATAATCTAAAGCAACACCATTAGAATCATATGTAATTAGAAATATTTTTAAGATTTTTTGATCGTTATCCTGGATAAAATCTTTTGCTATAACAACGAGTGTAATATCATTTAAAGAAGGGAGAATAAAAAGACATCTAATATTTTCAATCGGGTCAGAGCCTTTAATTTCTTTTGGTATGAAACAATTGAAATTATTTTTCAGTTTTGGATATTTATTTTCTTTATATGCATGAGATACGGAATCATAAATTGTCTTTGATAATCCAAAAACTGTTTTTCTATTTATTTTTAAAGGCAGGGCTTTTGATGTAAAGAAATTTAAATAGTTTTGAAATTGAGATTTTTGATTTATTTCGTACGGGTAATTGAATGAATGAAACGAAAAAAATGCAATTAAAATCACAGAGTAGAATAAACGCATATTGATTGATATTAAAGTCAGTTTTGGTTCTCCTTTTGGTTCTCCTTTTGTGGGCTAATGTTTGAAATTATAGCCAGTGGGAGGTCGCTAAACGCAGCAAAGACAGAGCCTTTGCAAAGGGACTTTGCGCCAGCATTATTGCGGTTAGCGACATATTAAAGCACGTTACTCACATTTTTTTTATTATCCATTTATCTTTTAAGGATTTACGATAAGCCGTAAAACCTTCTTTTAAATCAGACAAGTCTTTAATACTTGGATCTAGATCAAGAATTTCTTCAAGTGAAACCAATTTTGCAATCTTTTCATATTCAATAAATTCATCATCACTAAAAAAATCCCAGGCGCCATCCTCTTTGTAGTGTGAAACCGTTGTAATTACTTTCTTTTCATTAATTACAAATTTGGTTGTAAAAACAGCCGTATTTAAGGATGTTTTAAATCCATTATTAGTATTTTTTGATTTTTCACCACGTTCGCGCATTCCGAAGAAATTAAAATTGTAAAGGCTTCTTTGTTTCAATTCTGGTGAAATGCAATTATCGAAAGTACGCTTCATCACAATATTTATCAAAACAATTACGCAGCTACCTGAAAATGCGTTATTTTTTCTTTTGGATAGGTATAACCAGTTGAAATTTTGTTTCCAGCGAACTATCGCTTGTTATTTCAATGGTTCCATTCATATCCTTGATAATCTGGTAGCATATCGATAAGCCTAGCCCGGTTCCTTTTCCTTCCTCCTTGGTAGTATAAAAAGGAAGCATGACATTATTGATGTCATCCTTGCTAATGCCGGTCCCATTGTCGGTAACGTCTACAAATATACATTGATTTTCGTGCCAGGATCTGATCCCAACTTGCATTTCAACATCCTGCTTTTGGTTTTTCTTTTCAGTCACCGCATCTTTGGCATTGGCCAGCAAATTAAGAATAACCTGTTCAAATTTATAGGTGTTGCCAACTATTTGAGGGATTTTTGGTTCGAGTTGAAGGTTCAGGTTGATGCCGTGGTACTTGAACTGTTCCACGATCATTGAAGAGGCGTTTAAAATGCTTGAATTTACACTGAAAGCTGTTGGTATATAATCGTCCTTGCTTCTCGAAAATGCCCTTACATGATCAATAATATCGCGGATGCGGGTAATATTTTCAAAAATTTTATCTGATTTATTGTTAAGAAATTCCATGTCCACCACTTCTGTTTTGGCCGTCTCAAATAAAATTTTATCCATCACCATAGAAATAATATTCAGGGGCTGATTGATCTCGTGTGCAATGCCGGCAGCCATCTCTCCAAGGGTCGACATGCGGTCGGTATGGATCTGCTTTGCCTCCTTTTTTTTTCGTTGCGAAATATCGCGTACGATGATCATGAATGAAACGGGCGCTCCATTTTGGTCCTGCATGAGCGTAGTGCTGACTTCACCTGCAAATAGCGATTGGTCTTTCCTTTTGATCGTAAGCCCGGTATTTTGTGTAAGTCCTTCATCTGTTGTCTTTGCAAGCAGCTCATTCAAAATCCCGGTCTCATCGTCAGAAACGAATTGAGAAATATTACTGCCAATCATTTCAACCCACGCATCGGCTCCAAATAAAGTTAACCCGATCACGGAAACCTCAATAATAATTCCTTTCAGGTCAATTAATACCATACCATCGGGAGAAGCATTTAACATGGTTCTGAATTTTTCTTCGCTGACCCTGATGACCTGCTCTGCTATCTTTCGGTCGGTAATATTGCGAATGGTGTTCTGCATCCCGACTGATGGATCATTTGAACTGACCATCTTTGCAGAATGGGATACCCAGCGTACAGCGCCCTCGGCATCAACAATGCGATATTCGAAGTCCTCAATGTCCTGCCCTTTGTAAAAAACATTTTCCCATGTCTTTTGGCAACGTTCAACATCGTCGGGATGGATGATGTCCAGCATAATTTTTCCGATGAATCTTTCGCCCGGATACCCGAGGATTTTTTCACACTGTGGGCTGCAAAAAACTGTGATGCCTTTTTTATCGGTTAAAACGATCAATTCCGAACTGTTTGATATCAGGGATTTATACAATTCTTCGCTTTTACGCAGAGATTTTTCCATAAGCTTTTGCTCTGTGATATCCTGAACTGTACCATGCAGTCCTGAAATCATACCGTTGCTGTCATAATCGATCTCGCCCCTGGCAAAAGTATGTCTGACAGCGCCGTCGGGGCGAACTATTTCCAGATCGAGTGCATACGGTTCTCCGCTTTCCAAAGTATTCTCTACTGCTTTACTAAGCCGCTCCCAGCTTTCAGTTGTATAAAACGAAAACATCCCTGCATACGCAGGCGTTTCAGAATTCGGATCCATCCCAATGATTTGATAAAGTTCCTCCGACCATTTTACTTTATCTGCTGCTATGATCCATTCCCAGCTTCCAAGTAGCGACAAGCGCTGTGCTTCACGCAGATTCTTCTGGCTTAGAAGCATTGCCTCCTCCACTTTTTTTCGCTTGGTAACTTCCCTGGAAACAGTCACAATGCCTGTTGATTTATTAGTAAAGTCCTTAAGAAAAGAAAAAGAAAGCTCGACCCATATCGTAGAACCGTTTTTGTGGTATTGCTCCAATTCTATGGTCGGGTAAGCACTGATCTGTGCAGTCCCGTCTTTCTCTGCCGGTATGATCCTACCGGCCATTTCCAGGAACTTGTGGAATGATGCAGGTGTAAGGATCTGTTCAGGTTTTTGAGAAACGGCTTCCTCTAAGGTGTATCCCCTGATCTTTTCGACGGACGGACTGATGTAAGTTATGTTAAAATCCATGTCCAGGAGTGCGATCACATCAAGGGTGTTCTCCGCAATAAGCCGGAGGTTCTCTTCACTCTGGCGCAATGAAATTTCGGCCAGTTTGCGATGGGTAAGATCAACCATCGTTACGAGGCAGTGATCTCCATTTTCGGTATAAATGCCGGTAAGATGCACATAAACAGGTAAATTTTCAATGGCCGACAGGGTAACCTCACAATCTTCTTTGTTTTTGCTGTTAAATATTCTCGCAAGAAAGAGATTGAACACAGGTTTAGTATCATTGGAAACAAAAAATCCAAACTGACTGTTTATTAAAAGAAAGCGTTCACTGCCCAGCATGGTAGCCCCGAAAAGGTTTAACTCAAGAATTTTACCTTGTTTTGAAATTGTGAAATATCCTGTTGGTGCAAAATCGTATAATTCAGCATACTTATCAGTAGCGGCTTTTGCCACCCTCTCGTTTGCCAGCATTAGCTCATCGTTCAATATCTCCAGCTCTATCTGGTGAACCTCCAGCTCATGAATAAGCTTAAGAATATCGGCTTCAGATGGGCTGACAGGCAGACGGGTGGGTCTAGTTCTCAATAACCCTTCGGCCTTTTGGCGAAGGAGGAAAGATTCTGAGTTTATTCCGCTTTTCATACCTGAACCTTACACTGTGATGCAGTTTTGACCGCTAACAAGGTTTTACCGCGATTGGATTTCCTTACTTTTCCGAAGTATCTCTTCGGCCTGCTTGCGTTGGGTGATATCGCGAATCTGACATTGGATTACCTTAAGCTTGTTTACTGAATATACATTGCTGATAAATTCTACATTGATTTTATGTCCGCAGGCAGTTTCAAGCGGCAGATTTTCGTAGCGCACAAATTCCTTATGCTGCAGCTCTGAGAATTTATCCTTATTCGCAATGATATCGTTCAGGAATCCTATTTCCCAGATTGCTTTCTCAATAAACTGTTCTTTTGAATAGCCCAGCATCTCTATTAAAAACGGATTTACATCTACGATCCTGCCGGTTTCTGAATCGAGTATGAGGATCCCATCTTTTGAGGATTCAAAGAGCCGGCGATAACGGGTTTCGGAAATCGCAACGGCTTCACTGGCTTGTTTGGCAAACGTTACATCGGTAAATGTAATAACTAATCCGTTAACATGATCGTGTTTAGTGAGATAAGGCATAATTCTGACATTATACCACCTTTTGTTGCGGCTTGAAATAGTCTTTTCAACAGATGTCAACGTGTTGAGTACTTCTCGGGCATGACTTTCAATTTCGGGGTAATCCAAATCCATAACCAGGTCGGTAAACGGACGCCCGATATCCTTGCTGCGCAGTTTAATGATATCGGTTACCTGATTAGTAAACCTGCGAATGTTCAAATTCTTATCGAGGAACAGGGTAGCAATCCCGGTACTGTTAAGCAGGTTTTTCATATCGTCGTTCGCAAGAACAAAGTCACCTAATTTACTCTGCAGTTCAGCATTAACCGTGAGCAGCTCTTCGTTCAGGCTTTGCATCTCTTCCTTAGAGGTGATTAGTTCCTCATTGACTGATTGGAGTTCTTCGTTGGTGGTAAGCAGTTCTTCCTGCGATGTTTGCATTTCCTCGCGTGTGATTTGCAGATCTTCCTGAATTCGCTGAAGTTCAAGCTCAAGTTCCTTATCATTCGGACTTGAATTTCGTTTTCCTTTTTTCGGGTTTATTGCCCGATGTTCAAGCAAGGCCGGCACATCGGTAAAGAGTATTAAAATCATGCCCCTCATCATCACAGGGGTTTCGATTCGCTGAACGGTAAGGTTGACGAACCGGGTGGTTCCGCTTGCTTCAATTTTGACATTGCGTTTGATAACCGGATCGAATATGAGGGCTGCTTCGCGCAATGCAACGGGCAGCACATCGTGCAAACCTTTGCAATTCATGGCGTGAATATTCCAGTTAGCTTTACCGGCAACAGGTTCAATATATTTATCGATGTTGCCGGTTTGATATATGATGTCGCCGGTGGCATTGATCAGTACACTGGCCGGGGGAAAACGCTGAAACAAAAGCTGATCGGTAAGCGATTGAATGTTCTTCAGGGGCTTTAAAGGTATATGCTTATCAACCGGCACTGTTTTATCCCGGTAGAAAGTACTTGGCAAACTGTCGCGTTCATCCCCCGGAATGATTGGCAATAATTTAAATACATTCCATTTGACATCAAGTTTCTTAAACCTTTCGCTAGTGTTCTCAATAATTTCACTTGTACCCAAAACCAGAATACCTCCAGGGTTAAGGCTATAAGCGAATGATGCTAATATTTTTTTCTGTAATTCGGGTTCCATGTATATCAGCAGGTTGCGGCATGTGAGCAGGTCGAGCCGGGTAAAGGGAGGGTCGGTGATCACATTATGCTTTGCGAACACAATCATTTCGCGAATGGCAGGGTTCACACTATAGCCCTGGTGTACAACTGTAAAAAACCTGTTTAAACGTTCGGGCGATACATCAGCCGCAATGGTTGAAGGGAACACACCTGAACGCGCTTTTTCGATGGCATCCTGGCCGAGATCGGTTGCAAATATTTTCAGCGATAAGTTTTTGTAATTTTTGTTTTTTTCGAGGACTTCATTAAAAATAATTGCCAGTGAATAAGCCTCTTCACCGCTTGAGCAGCCAGGCACCCAGGCTCGGAGCTGATACCCATGGGCCAGTTCATTCATTAGTGCAGGAAGAACTCTTTCTTTGAGCATCTCCCATACGGAAGCGTCGCGAAAAAAGCTGGAAACACTGATGAGCAACTCATTAAAGAGCATATCGACCTCGCCGGGATTTTTCTGTAAAAAACCTACGTAGGTGTTTATCTTATCTATCTGATGAACTCCCATGCGTCGCTCGATACGACGGTACACGGTATTTTTCTTGTAAAACGAAAAGTCGTGTCCCGATTGTTCCTGCAGCATTATGAGAATTTTTCCGAGCTCAGTTTCTTTTTTCCTCTTTGTATCGGAATCTGTGTGAAGAGACAGATTCATTTTCAGGAAAGCGATCAGTTTGCCTGGTAATTCTTTAGCATGGGCCACAATATCAGCGATTACTGCTTTTGTTGCGTTGAGGGGCATTGAATCGAATTTGGCAGAAGAAGGATCCTGCACCAGCACGCTGCCATTTTTTTCTTTAATGGCTTTTACCCCAAGACTTCCGTCGTGCCCCATACCCGAAAGAATAATACCGATGCTTTTTTCCTGTCTTTCGGCAGCCAGTGACCGAAAGAAAACATCAACCGGTAACCGCTGTCCGCGAGGTTCAATCGGCTCGAACAGATGTAATTCGCCTTGAAGCAAAGTCATGCTCTTGTTGGGAGGGATCACATACACGCAGTTTGGTTTTACCTTTATGCGATGAGTTGCCTGGAAAACCTTCATGGAGGTATTACGCTGCAGAAGCTCGGGCATAAAATCAGTATGATTCGGGTCGAGGTGCTGAATGACTACAAAGGCCATACCGCTGTGATTCGGCATATTCGAAAAAAATTGTCCCAATGCTTCGAGCCCCCCTGCCGAGGAACCGAGGCCTACGATTGAAAACCGGCCTGATGAGGTTTTTACGGATTTTGGTTTTGTGGTCATGGGAAAGTTTTAGCAGATTCTAAAGGTAGTCAGAAATCACTTCCCAAGGGAAAAAGAAAGAGCAGTTTTTTAAAAAAAAGACCACCCTTTCAGATGGTCTTTTTCGTATTATGATTCTGTTTGAAGAATTTAGTGATTGATAAAAATCTTTTTCACGGCTTTTCTCTGGTCGTTACGGAAGACTACAGAATAGGTGCCAGATGGCAGCTGGCGTACATCCACCTTCTGGTCATGTTTGCCGATGACTCTGAACTCAGCCGACTTATACACCAAGGCGCCCAGGGTATTGTAGATCTCGATACGGTATGACTCTTCGTAACTTGAGCTTACCGTGGCCGTGAACAAACCGTTATTTGGCACAGGATATAAGTTGAAACTGAGGGTTCCGTTTTCCTGAACTCCCACACCTGCAATATAAACATGGTTGGATGAATCGGATGAACAGCCGCTGAGGGTTACGATGCTCCAGTAATAGCCATAGTTAGCGGGCGGCACATCGAGTGTTTGCTGGGTGGCCCCGGATACAGGATTGCCGTTCCAGTACCATTGGTTCCCGCTGGGAGCACTGCTGGTGAGCAGATTCCCGCTGGCGGTTACAACCGGTGCCGGAGGTATAGCATTCACTGTAACAGCATAGGCCGGAGAGACAGTTCCGCTGCCGCAACTGCTTGTACCAAATACTGTGATGTCACCTGAGCTTGCGCCTGGAGCAAAATCAACTGTAATGGAGTTAGTGTTAGCCCCGGTAACAATGGTAACGCCAATGGGCAGGGTCCATGCATAACCCGTTGCTCCTGCAATTGCGTCAACACTGTAAGCAACTCCGTTGGATCCCTCACAAACACTGGCCGTACCTGCTATGGCTCCTGCAGCTGCAGGAAGTACATTTACAGTCACATTAAAGGCCGGCGATGGCGAACCATTTCCGCAGAGGTTGTTGCCCGATACGGTGATTGGGCCTGAAGTGGCATTGGCGGCAAAATCAACCGTAATGGTATTGGTGTATTGTCCTGAGGTTACTGTAGCACCTGCGGGCAGTGACCATGCATAAGCAAGGGCATTGGTGATGGGAGCAACAGAGTATGAAACGCCTGTAGCACCTGCGCATACTGTTGAAGTTCCAGTGATAGGCCCAGCAGCACCAGGCAATGTGGTAACTGTGACATTGAGCTGTGCAGGTGCCTGAGCAGAGCATCCGCCAGACAGGCTGTAGTTCACCGAGACCGTCTGAGGACCTGGGGTATTCCAGGCAACCACGATATAACTTGTACCCTGTCCTGTAATGATTTGCCCGCCCGGGGACACAGTCCAGATATAATTGCTGTTACCCGTTTCTGTATTGTAAGTCGCATCCCCTGCGTTTGCACAGACATTGGTTGGGCCGGTAATGGTTGGTACTGGCACGGGGTTCACAGTTACATTATATACAGCAGGAGTGGCAGCCGAACATCCAAAGGCATTGGCATAGTTTACACTTACTGTTTTGGCTCCTGCCGTGGTCCAGGTCACGGTAACCGAGCTGCTGGTCGAGGTTCCTCCTGCCGTTATTGTTCCTCCTGCCGATACGGTCCATACATAGCCCGTCATCCCTGTTTGAGTGGGATAGACATTTCCTGCAGTACCGGCACAAACGGTTGCAGGACCTGTGAGAGAAGGTGTGGGCAAGGGGTTCACAGTGACGGTATAGATGGTTGGGGTCAAGGCCTGGCAACCTGCGGCATTGGTATAATTGACGCTGACGGACTGAGCTCCCGTGGTATTCCATGTCACTGTAATGGCGTTGGTTCCTGCACCCGAAGCGATAACTCCCCCGGGAGACACGGTCCAGGTATAACCCATCATACCTGTTTCTGTGGTGTACACATTTCCGGTTGAGCCGTTACAGACAGTTGCTGCACCGCTTATAGTTGGCACAGGTACTGCATTCACAGTGACGTTATACACAGTTGGTGAAGCGGCAGCACAGCCGAAGGAGTTGGTGTAATTCACACTTACCGTCTTTGCACCTGCAGTACTCCAGGTAACCGTAACGGAATTGTTTGTGCTCCCGCCGCCGACAGTAATGATACCACCGGCAGAAACAGCCCATACATAATTGGTCATCAGGGATTCAGTAGTATACACATTTCCGGTTGAACCTGAACAAACCGCTGCATTCCCTGTGATGGTAGGCAATACAATACTCTGGTTGATCACGGCGCTGCCGGTCATGGTGTTAGTGAGATAGGTCGCTTTGCGGTAAGCTGTTACGGTGTAGGTTCCGACGGTCTGGTTACCGAACGATAAAGCAGAACCGGTGCCAGGGAGCCATGAGCCCACAGGTGTTCCGTTCTTGATCAGGCGGTACATCACTCCGAGCTGGGAGTTGCTCAGACCGACAGCAAGTCCGCTGGCAGTGGAGCAATAGGTCCCCGAACCCGTGACGTCATAAGCAAGCACGGGAGCGTTGAAGATCGGATCGGTGAATAAAGTGGTGTGGGTGGCCATGGTTGAGATCTCCACGACGGTTCCTGTAGGAGCCGGGGGGACTATCGCATAGATATACGTGGTTGCCGGACTGGTATCCCACCAGATGGTGTTTGGGTTCATCTGCCCGTAATCAACAGTATTGGTGAGCCTGAAGGTTCCTATCTTGAGGCCTGTGGTTGGGATGAGCGTACCGTTTGAAGTTGACGGACAACCATTGACACGTACGAGTAAAGATCCGCCGATATTGAATACAGAAACACCTCCGGGTACGAATGCTACGGGCAGTGCTGATGAGCCTGCAACATAGGTTCCGGTAACGGTTCCTCCATTCAGGATCCCGGCTGTGTTATTGATTTTGAAGCTAAGCTGGAAGTTGTTCAGGTAAAAAAGCGTGGTACCTGTTCTGTAGATATAGACATCAAACTGGTAAATTTTTGATGTCGTCAGGGTATCTGCTGTGGCAACACAACTGTAGGTTGGTGTCTGGGCAAATGAGTTCACTGCCATCACCATCATTATTACCAGAAGCTGAGCAATCTTAATTATGCGTTTCATATCGGTTCTCTTTGTTGTACGAATCATTACACTGTTTTCTTTAATTATCTCTTTTTTCTTCATGGCTTTAAGGTGTTATAGCGTAAATACCAAGGAGATAATTGGGATAGCAGAGGTAGAGGTCAAGTACGTCGACAACGCCGTCGCCGTTAAGGTCAGCAGGCATGTAACCAAGGTCGCCTGCAAGATACGAAGGATACACATAATATAAGTCAAGGATGTCGATGATGCCGTCCTGAACCGGAGTTCCCGGGTATGGGCTGGCAAAATCGGTCACATCCCCTACATAGATCGCAAACACACCTCCGCCCATGGCTTTCAGATTGCTTCCGAAGGCTTTGGATGCGGCATCGGAGAAGTTATAGCTGAGGGCACTGCCGGTGAATGCCTGTGGGGTTGCGCAAACGGTTTCGATGCTGTTCCTGTGTTTGATGGTGATATAGTAAGATCCGTTTTTCAGCGAAGGAATCTTTGTAAGAGCACTACCGTTTACACCCAGGTCAACATTATCGATCACCTTGATCACATTCATGTAATTAACCGGATCATGAATTTCAACTGTGATGCGGTCTGCAACCGAAGGTCCCCATTTGGGAATGAAGTCAACACCGCTAAATGTGTAGGCATTGTTCATCATGCCTCCGCCGGCATACAGTCCCTCGAGATAAACAGTAAGCGTAAGCGGAGTGTAAACGATCGATCCGCCGAAAGCGCCGACCGAAGTCAGTGAAAGGGCCGTAAGCTGATGAAGTATGGTATTGGCCGGTTCATAAGTCTGCATGGGTGTGGGAACAAATCTTGAGCAGTAGATCAGGCTTTCGGTTCCAACCACATCAGATGCCAGGTAGTTGAAGGTGGCATTGCACAGGAAGGATGTGATGCCGTTCTGCGATAAGTTCCAATAGCGTTTGACATAGGCCAGGGTGTTGGTGTCGCCAGGGTATTTAGTTGCAGAGAGTGTCACAGCTGCATAGGCGCCCGGGGCAAATGTACCAGATGTAAAGTTCAGGGTAGCCGGACTGTAGCTAGCCGTGATAGTGTTATCTCCAACCGGGAAGGTAAAGCTGCCCGAGGCTGAGAGCATCTTTCTCATCTGGCCTGAACTTGTAGCGACAACCATATTTGCTGCCGATGGAGTACCAGCAATGGTAGCTGAAGTTCCCAGAGTGAGGTGGCTGGTACCAAGGGTAAGCCGTCCGCTGCTGAGATTAAGGATCCCGTTTACTATCTGGTCATTGCTCAAGGTAAAGCCTGAGGCATTGTTCAGGGTAAGGTTGCCGAAGATATGCAATCCGCTTACATTCTGCGTTGTGATCCCGTTCAGGTTGAAAGTACCTGTGCCGAGCGTGGTCCCACCTACATTCTGATTAACCAGGTTACCCTGTAAAGCGACCGTGCCGAGGTTGTTTACCGTTGATCCGCTGAGCAGGGTGAGGTTACCGGTAACAGTCATATTGCAACTTGCACCGGTAAGACCCAGGGATCCGCCAATTGAGAGGTTCCCTGTCGCCGTAGGCCAGTTAGGCACACCGGGCGGGATGGTGATGTTGATAAGCGGAGTGGGAACGAGGTAATCCTGCCAGTTGGAGCCTGTGGCCCAGTCGGTCGAGGTAAGACCTGTCCAGGTACCTGGAGTCCCAGCCCGTATATAATCGGTTTTGGTCACTGAACCCGGACAGGTAAGTGCTGTTACAGAAAGTTGAACTGTATACAGTCCACCAGCTGTAAACTGTACCTGCGGATTTTGTGAGTTGGCTGTTGTGCTGCCCACATAGGTCACGGTTGATGGTGTGAATGTCCAGGTCCATGTTGTGGCTCCGCCTGTGCTCAGGTCGGTGAAAGTCACCGTGGTATTGAGAGCAGGAGTGAGGTTGTTTGCCGAGAAGTCGGCCACAGGAGTCGGGCTCACGGTAACGGTAACGCTGTTAGTATTGTTGCATCCGGTAGCTGTCACTGTTTCAACCAGTGTATAGATGGTTGTTACTGTCGGGCTCACTGTGGGGTTGGCAAGTGTAGAAGTAAATCCAACCGGGTTTGACGTCCAGCTGTAGGTATTGCCAACGACAGCGGTTGCTCCCAGCTGGGTGCTTACGCCTGGACAGATTGTCCTGTTAGTTCCTGCAACGGCAGCCGGCAAAGGATTCACGGTCACGATAACGCTATGGGAGTTGGAACAACCCGTGGCAGTAATTGTTTCAGTTACGGTATAGGTTGTTGTCACCAGCGGAGTTACTGTCGGGTTAGCCGAAGTTGAAGTAAACCCGGCGGGTACAGAAACCCAGCTGTAGGTGCTTCCAACGACAGCGACAGCCCCGATCTGCGTGCTCGCGTTGAGACAGATGGCCCTGTCGGTACCTGTAACTGCAGCCGGCAAAGGATTCACTGTAACGGTCACGCTGTGGGTGTTTGTACAACCAGTTCCAGTAATGGTTTCAACCAGGGTATAGGTTGTGGTTACCAAAGGAGTGACCGTAGGA
>Ga0194063_10001139_pt1 | contig 17774 bp, 18 predicted proteins | sample SepL3720m_MetaG_FD_155459 | JGI IMG/M metagenome (GOLD analysis project Ga0194063, IMG submission 155459) | Anoxic zone freshwater microbial communities from boreal shield lake in IISD Experimental Lakes Area, Ontario, Canada - Sep2016-L373-20m | ecosystem: Environmental > Aquatic > Freshwater... | reverse complement strand
GGTCTGCAGGAGCATGGGACCAGCCTCCGCCGGAATAGCTCCCTCCAGCATGAGGACCGCCACTCCGTGCACCGTCGACCACGCGAGGAGGTCGAGATTCTCACGCGTCCTCAGGAGTCCGCGCGCGTGCAGATCGTCCAGCGCCGTACACAGTCGACCGTAGGGGCCTTCGGACTGGTCGTCTTCGTCGTCCAGCGCGAAGCACAGTGGGCTGAAACTGAGCCGGAACAGTTGCGGCTCGTCGAGGGCGAAGCTCAGGTAGGCCTCCCCGAGGGCCCGAAAGCGTGCAACCGCAGCCTCATCCGAGGCCTCGGGGTAGTCCGCAATGGCGCGGACCATGCGATCGTCGAGGTCGTCGTGACCGCAGCGGCCGACCTCCTGGAGCAGGGCGTCCTTGTCGGCGAAGTGGTTGTATGCGGCGCTCGGCGACACTCCAAGGGTCGTCGCGATGCGGCGCAGGGAGACGTCCTCTCCCCCGCGGGACCGGACCTCGCTCAGCGCTTCGTCGACCATCGCCTGCGCCAGGGCACCGTGGTGGTAGTGGTCGGACATCTGTCCTCCTCGGTTCAGTTCGATACCGGCCCCGATATTGACAGTGTTCATATTAGCGTGCAGGATGCGCGATATGAACAGTGTTCACCTAACTCAGCGAACCGGCCCACGGCAGACTTCCCGCGTGAGCCCCTTCGAGCGACTTGCCCGCCTCGTGGTCCGATACCGCTGGGCCGTCCTCGTCGGCTACCTCGTCTCACTGGTGGTCCTCGGCCTGATCGGCTCGGGGGTTTTCGGGGCGATGAAGAGCCGCGGCTTCGACGACCCAGGCAGCGAATCAGCCCGCGCCGCCGCGGCCCTCTCCTCCCAGTTCGGCGCCCAGGAGCCCATGGCCGTGCTGGCCGTCGAGGCCAACGCGCCGATCGACAGCCCCTCGGTCACGGCCGCCGCCACCGCCCTGGTGGGCCAGGTCGCCGCGATGCCGGGAGTGGGTCAGGTGGTGTCGTACTGGACCTCCGGCCAGCCCACGCAACTGAAGAGCACGGATGGTCGAACTGGCCAGGTTCTCGTGTATGCGGCCCGAGGGGCCAACGCCCAGCAGGTGACGACGGATCTTGAGACGCAGTTCAACGGCACGCAGGGCGACCTCACCGTCTACGCCTATGGCTGGAATGTGATCGGCAACGCCCTGACGGGAACCATCACCAAGGACCTCGGGCGGGCCGAGGGCATCGCCGTGCCCATCACGGTGATCCTTCTCATGTTCGTCTTCGGCTCGGTGGTCGCCGCCGGCCTGCCCTTCATGGTGGCCGGCGCATCGATCCTGGGCAGCTTCGCGTTTCTGTTCCTGCTGACCAGGATCACGGACGTCTCGATCTTCTCCCTGAATCTCGTCACGGGCCTAGGCCTCGCTCTCGGCATCGACTATGCGCTGCTCATGATCAGCCGGTTCCGCGAGGAACTGAAGAACGGGGCTGCAACGGATGACGCCGTGGTCACCACCATGCGCACGGCCGGCAAGACGGTGCTGGTCTCCGGGATCACGGTGGCCATCACGCTTGCGTCGATGCTCGTATTCCCCCAGTACTTCCTGAAGTCCTTCGCCTATGCCGGCGTCTCCGTGAGCCTGTTCGCGGTGTTCGGCGCGCTGACTGCCCTGCCCGCGATGCTCGCGATCCTCGGTCCGAACGTCAATCGACTGAAGGTTCGCCGTGGTGACCTCGCCCCCAAGGACGACGGAGCGTGGTCGCGTGTCGCGCGCACCGTCATGCGCAGGCCGTGGCCGGTGATGCTGGGGACCATCGCCCTGCTCCTGGTCATGGCGTACCCCGCACTGAGCGTGGCATTCGGGCAGGTCGATGACCGAGCACTGCCGCCAAGCAACTCGGCGGCAGTCGCCGGGCAGGTCCTCCGCGATCGGTTCCCGGGCCAGGAGTCCGCCCCGTACGACGTCGTCCTCGTGAACCCGACGACCGATGCTGCTGGCGTTGATGAATACGCCCAGGCCCTGTCCCGCATCCCCGATGTCGTCCGGGTCACCACCCCCACCTCGATCGTGGTCGACGGCGCCGTAGTGGCACCGAACCCCCAGCCGGCAACGTTCACGACCGATGGCATGGCGCGGCTGTCCATCGTCGGAGACGTCCCGCCTTTCGACGCATCAGGCGTCGCCGTCGTGGATGCGGTCCGCTCAACGCCCGCACCCGCTGCCGAAGTGCTCGTCGGAGGCACCGCCGCCGGCTACGCCGACTCCAACCAAGGAATCCTCGGCAATGTCTGGATCGTCGCTCTGTGGATCGCGATCACGACGCTGATCGTCCTGTTCCTGTTCACCGGCAGCGTGCTGTTGCCCATCAAGGCCTTGGTCCTGAACGTGCTGAGCCTGTCGGCGACGCTCGGCGCACTGGTCTGGGTCTTCCAGGGCGGGCACCTCACGTGGCTCGTCGGTGATTACACGAACACCGGAACCGTGGACATCTCGAGCATCGCGCTGATCGCAGTCGTCGCGTTCGCGCTGTCAATGGACTACGAGCTGTTCATGCTCTCGCGCATCAAGGAGGAGCATGATGCGGGCCGGAACACCACCGATGCCGTGGCGTTCGGCCTGCAGCGCACGGGGCGCATCATCACGGCTGCCGCCCTGCTCATCGCGATCGTCTTCGCCTCGTTCCTGTCGAGTGGCGTCACGAACATCAAGCAGCTCGGCTTCGGTGTCACCGTGGCCATCCTGGTCGACGCCACCCTCGTGCGAGCGATCCTCGTGCCTGCCTTCATGCGGATCGCCGGTGGCGCCAACTGGTGGGCGCCCCCGTTCCTTCGCCGCATCCACGATCGGATCGGGCTGCGGGAGGGGTAGCGGCGAGGTCCGCTCACCTACGTCAGTCGGGCAGTGTCCTCTTCTGTGGATGGGGTGTCTCACCTCGAGACAGCCCATCCACGAAGGCAGCGACCCTGCGGGCCCGTGTGTCGGGGCGCTTGGCGGTGGTGATGCGCAGACAGATCGAGTAACGGTTGACGCTCGTGAGGATGTCGAACATCGCTCGGGCGCGGGGGTTGTCGCGCAGGGCCGCAACGAGGTCCTCCGGCACCTCCATCGATGCCTGGCCCGCGTAGGCGGCATCCCACCTGCCGTCGGCACGAGCCTGCTCGACGGAAGCCAGGCCAGCCGGCCGCATGCGGCCCGCTGCGCTGAGGCGCTCGACGATCTGCACGTTGCGTCGCGACCACGGGCTGCGCGCCCTGCGCGGAGTGAACCGCTGTCGAAAGGTAATCGTGTCGCGGCTGCCCTTCTGCCCGTCGATCCACCCCTCGCAGAGTGCCTCTTCCAGGGCTTGGTCGTAGGTGAGGCTCGTCGGCACCTGCACACCCTTCTTCGCGAGAACCAGCCACACCCCTTCGCTGCGCTGGCCTTCTCGCGCCAACCACCGCCGCCAGGCGGTGGCGTCGGTGACGAGAAGTTCGGGGGTCACGGTGGTCATCTCGGAACGCTAGACCCTCGCGGTGTGCGAATACCTCCCTACTTGAATATATGTTCAAGTGATAATCTCATCACCAATCGAGGAGATATCTGTGACGCGACCGCTGTACGAGGCGAAGGCCGACTTCTTCCGCACGCTCGGCCATCCCGCGCGCATCCGGGTTCTGGAACTGCTGTCCGAGCGCGAGCATGCTGTGCACGAGCTCTTGGCCGCCATCGAAATCGAGCAGAGCAACCTGTCCCACCAGCTCGCGGTCCTGCGGAGAACGGGCCTCGTGACCCAGTCACGTCGAGATGGCCAGGTGTTCTACGCCATCGCCGCACCCGAGATCCGCGATCTGCTGGTCGCCGCGCGGAAGGTCCTGCTTGACGTCATCACCGACCAGGCCGGGCTGAAGCGCGAACTGTCCGCAGGTCGTCGGCGGGCCTCGTGAGCACGTATCTCCACGATGCATGGGAGCGCACGCGGGAACTCCTGCCGCAGCGGGCCGACATCGCGGCCATGCGCCGCAACCCCAGACGCGACGTCCTTGCGGGCGTCACCGTGGCCGTCGTCGCGCTGCCACTGGCACTCGCCTTCGGCGTAGCGTCGGGTCTCGGAGCTGGGGCAGGGTTGGTCACCGCCATCGTCGCGGGCATCGTCGCTGCGGTCTTCGGTGGCAGCAATCTGCAGATCAGTGGACCGACCGGCGCCATGACCGTGGTACTCCTTCCGATCGTCGCGCAGTTCGGCGTTCAGGGAGTCCTCGTGGTCGGCCTGATCGCCGGAGTCTTCCTCGTCGGCTTGGCCTTCGCCGGCGCCGGCCGCTACATGCAATACATCCCCCTCCCCGTGGTCGAGGGATTCACGCTCGGAATCGCGATCATCATCGGGCTGCAGCAGGTACCCAACGCCCTGGGCGTTGCGGTCACCGGCGAGAAGGTGGGCCTCACCGCTATTGAGGCCGTGCAGTCGTGGCTGGGCAATCCGCAATGGGCACCGATTCTGGTCACGGGTTTCGTAGCCGGCTCGATCCTGATCGCCCTGCGCTTTCGGCCGGGCCTGCCCATCTCCCTCGTCGCGGTTGCCGTCGCAACCGTGGCCGTCGCCCGCATGGGGATCGACATCGCGACGATCGGCTCGATTCCTGCGGGGCTGCCATCACCGTCGTTCCCGGGTATCCCGTGGGGCCACGTCTCTGCACTGCTCGTGCCCGCCATGGCCGTGGCCGCGCTCGCTGCCCTGGAGAGTCTGCTCTCGGCCACAGTGGCCGACGCCATGAGTGTCGGCGAGCGGCACAACTCCAACCGGGAGCTCTTCGGCCAGGGTCTGGCGAACCTCGCCGTTCCTCTGTTTGGCGGCGTTCCGGCGACAGCCGCCATCGCACGAACCGCCGTCAACGTGCGCACGGGAGCGCGCTCGCGACTGTCGGCGATCACGCAATCGATCGCCCTGCTCCTGGTCGTGCTGGTGGCGTCGAACTGGGTGTCGTACATCCCCCTCGCCGCGCTTGCGGGCGTGCTGCTCGCCACCGTCATCCAGATGGTCGAAGTGTCGAACCTGCGGGCCCTCATGCGCGCGACGCGTGGCGACGCCATCGTCCTGGTGGCGACCACCGCAGCCACGGTCCTGTTCGACCTGGTCACCGCTGTCATCGTCGGTCTCGTGATCGCTGGACTGTACGCGCTGCGCCAGATGGCGAAGTCAGCTCACGTCGACGAGCTACCGCTTGAGAGCGGCGATCACAGCGCGGAAGAGCTGGCCCTCCTCAACGAGCATGTCGTTGCCTACCGGCTGGATGGACCACTCTTCTTTGGCGCAGCCCACCGGTTCCTGCTGGAAGTCGCCGAGGTGAGCGACGTCAAGGTGGTCATCCTGCGCATGTCTCGCATCCAGACCCTGGATGCAACGGGAGCGACCATCCTCGGCCAGACCATCAAGACCCTTGAGGCCCGCGGGGTCACCGTGCTGCTCTCCGGTGTTCGCAACGAGCACGACAACATCTTCACCACGCTGGGTGTCTACGACCATCTAGCGCACGAACGACACGTCTTCGAGACAACACCTGCGGCGATCGAACACGCGCAAGCACACGTACGCAAGATGCACGATCACGCCGATCCGCAGTGAGGTCCGGCGGTCGAATCGGGTCGATGCCCTAAGCGGCGCGGGCCTCCAGGGCAAGCGCCGACATGAATGCATCGACGACCTCCTGCTTGCTCCACGGTGATGGCGACATCGTGATGAAGAAGTCGGCTAGCGCCAGGTCGGCCAGGTGATCGACGTCGTCCGCAGTGAGACCCAGGCTGCTGAGCACCGGGAAGTCCAGCTCAGCGAGCACCCTTCGGACCGCCCGGACCGCGCGCGAGCCGTCCTTACTGCCGTCCTCCGGCTCACCCATCGCATCGGCGACGCGCTCGAGCTGCTCGGGCACGTGCTGGCGCTCGCGCTCAAGAGTCTCGACAAGCACCAGCCCGATGGTCAGGCCGTGCGGCACGTGCTTCACCCCGCCGATGGCCTGACCGAGGCTGTGCTCGGCGGTGCAGTCGGAGATGTTCATCGTGAGTCCGGCCATCATCGAGCCACAGGACATGGCCGAGCGGGCGGCGGCATCACTGCCATCGCGATAGGCGGCCACGATCCCTGGGGTCATCATGCGAATGGCTTCGAGCGCGATCGCGTCGCCGATCGGCGTGCGGCACTTGGCGACCATGCCGGCAATGGCCTGGGCGAGGGCATCGACGCCAGTGTTGGCGGTCATGGAGGGCGGCATGCTGTAGGTCAGGAGGGGGTCGACGAGTGCCACGTGGGCGCGCAGGTTCGCGTTGGCGATTCCGGCCTTGCGACCGGCATCGGGATCCGAGACCACCGAGCCGCCGGACACCTCAGAACCCGTGCCCGCGCTGGTGGGCACGGCCACCAGCGGGATAGTGGCGACGGGGTAGGTCGGAGCGCCCGACGAGAACTCGCGGAACGTCACGCCGAGTTGCGAGCACAGCCGCGCGGCCTTGGCGGTGTCGATCACCGAGCCACCACCGACGGCGACAACGGCCTGTGCTCCCGACGCGTTGAGCGCGGCGACGGCGTCGTCCACCATCGCGATGGTGGGCTCGCCAGCCGGCTTGTCGAAGCGGGTGACCGTCAGACCGCTGGCACCCGCGAGGAGTGCGAAGAGCTCACCCGCAGCGGGGTTGTGCACGTCGATGCCCTCATCCGTCATCAGGAAGACGCGCTCCGCACCGAGCTCGCCCAGGACGGCAGGCAGCGTGCTGGAGATGCCGTCGCCGAAGCGGATCTTGACCGGCAGGTGGTTGGCGAACGACGGGATCTCGACGAGCGGCTGGGACACGGGAGCCTCCTGTAGTGGGAACCGAGCCAACGTTAGTCCCCGGTCGCGGCTACTCGCTGAGGTCCTCGACCACCTTGGCGATCCGCCGTTCACGGGTCTCCGGCTTCTTGGCGTCCTCGACCGATCTCACCCACTCCTTGCGATGGGTGTAGGCCAGCTTCTCGAACGTCGTCAGCACCTTCGCCTTGGTCAACGCTGCCTTGAGGTCAGCAGGGATCTCGACCGTTCGTTCGGCCGTGTCACGGGCGATCTCAACCTGGTACGCCTTTCCCGGCTCAAGCCCACCGGCCTGCATCTCCTGGTTGACGACCATCATCCATTCACCGCGGTACACGGAGACGCTGGTGCGGAACTCGCTGCCCTTGTACGTGATGGCCAGCATCACCCGACCACGCCCCGGCTCACCGCGAAGGGCGTCGACCTGGTCCTGAGTGAGGATCACGGTGGCCGTCGTCTTGCCCGTCCTGACGATATCGAGCTTCATGCGCATGGAGGGAACCTAGTTGGTGGGGCCACCGGCGACATAGATGACCTGGCCGGAGATGAACGAGGCGTCGTCGGACACCAGGAACGACACAGTGTTGGCGATGTCGTCCGGGACACCGACGCGCCGGACCGCCGACTGAGCTGCACCCATCTCCATGAACTGCTCGAACGGGACGCCGAGTCGCTCGGCGGTGGCGCGCGTCATGTCCGTGGCGATGAAACCGGGGGCGATCGCATTGGCGGTGACGCCAAACGGGCCGAGTTCGAGAGCCAGCGTCTTGGTAAAGCCCTGCAGCCCCGCCTTGGCCGCCGAGTAGTTGACCTGGCCGCGATTGCCGAGCGCGGAGATGCTCGACAGGTTGACGACACGGCCCCACTTGGCCTCGACCATGAAGCCCTGCACGGCCTTCGACATCAGGAAGGCGCCACGCAGGTGCACATTCATGACCGCGTCCCAGTCGTCAACCGTCATCTTGAACAGCAGGTTGTCCCGCGTGATGCCGGCGTTGTTGATGAGCACCGTGGGCGCACCGAGGTCAGCCGCCACGCGGCCGACGGCTACCGCCACCGCTTCCTCGGAGGAGACGTCAGCACCGACCGCAAGTGCCCGACCGCCTGCCGCAGTGACCTGGTCGACGACAGCCCCGCATGACGACTCGTCAAGATCAAGGACGGCAACAGCAAAGCCATCGCGGGCAAGTCGAAGGGCGGTTGCTGCACCGATGCCTCGAGCAGCGCCAGTGATCACGGCAGTCCGGGTCGCGTTCATGGACCTAGTCTGCCGTGATCAGCCGCCACGGACTAGGAGCGACCCCTCTTGTAGTACTGCCTCCAGACCAGGCGATGGATCGGGATCCAACGCGGGATGGAGCGCAGGCCCGGGATGAAAGGAAGGAAGAGAAGCAGCAGCATCATGATGCCGATGATCGACATGATGAAGATGTCGCCGTTCTCCGTCAGAGTGAACGCAAGGCCACTCTCATCCTCACTGTTGAAGATCGGCAGCTGGTACCAGAACGAGAACGGGATCAACCACTGCTGGCCCGGGAAGTTGCCGGTCTCGTTGACCATGCCCCACTCGTTGCCCTGCAGGTGGTAGGCCGTACCCGCGTCATCCAGGTAGGAGCCGTCGCCCATGAAAAGGATCTGCTTGGTGTTGTTGGTATTGAAGAACTGGCCAGGCGCCGGCAGGACACCATCCAGCGCACCGCTCTTGGCCATGGCAAAGAGCCCCTCGGCCAGCGTCGGTACGGGACCGTAGTTGCCGGACCCAACCTTCGCCGGATCGCCGTTCGCTCCCTCAGGATCGTTGAGTGCCGTGTCGAGGTTGGTCGCCCAGGTGACCTGTTGATCGGCGGACGCCTTCGTCCACTGGTCCAACGCTCCCTTGATCGTGTCCGGCTGCTGCTGCGTCTGCAGGGGCAGGATGACGAAGTCCACCGACGGATTGACCGGCTGATGGACTCCAACGATCTTCGAGGGCGACACGCCGGCCATGATCTGGCCGTCGCCATTCGTGTTGTAAGGACCGCCGTAGCCGGCAGACTCGGTCGTGCCAGCGAGCTCGCCGACGGTCGTGGCGATGAAGTTCTCCGGCGCGCTGTCGGCCCAGCCCTTGAACGTCAGGGCGGACTCGTCAGGGGATCCGAAGAGCGCGGCCAGACCCAGCGTCAGGATCCCGATGACGACGAGGGCGATGACGCCCTCCTTGACGATGTCGTAGCGGCGCTTTGGCCCTTTCCACGGCGTGGTCTCGAGTTCCTTCTGACGATCGTCGATGGCGGTCACTGTGCTGCTCCCCGGGCTGCCTCAGCAGCTTCGACCTTTGCGGCGTCGATGGGTGGGACGACTCCTCGAAGCCGCACGAAAAGAACGTGACCGAGGACGAGCAGGGCGACGACTGCCGGCAGCAGGAAGATATGCATCATCAGCATCTGGCCGAAGTCAGTGACGTTGAAGAACGCACCGACACCGATCCCGTTGAGTCCGTCCTTCGCCTCGAAGGCGATCCACTGCGAGTCGAAGTTCGTCTGGACCACGTAGCCGGTCAGACCCGCGCCGATCGACACGATCAGGGCGATGATTCCGGTGATCCAGGTGCGGGCACGCTTGCCGCGCCAGGCAGCCATCCAGAACTTGCCCCACAGGTGGATGACCATGAACAGGAAGAAGAGTTGGACTGACCAGAAGTGCCAGCTGTTGACGAAGTGGCCGAGTGAGGAGGTGTGCCACCACATCGGCCCACGAAGGGTGAGCACGGTTCCCGAAAGGATGATCATGGCGAGCGACACCAGCGTGAGAACACCGAAGACGTAAATCCACGATGCTACGTATGCAGGTTGGGTCTCGGGCATCATCTTGTCATAGGGAAGGTCCTTCTGCGCGCGCTGCCGGAGGCGCCCCGTCCAGGTGGCGGCCTTGGGCTCAGGGGAAGTCGTCTCGACGTCGATGCTCATCGGTCCTCCTCCGTCACGTCTTCGTGACTGCCGGGGAACGGCAGGACAAGAGCGAGGACGAAGAGAACGAGCATCACCACGATCACGATCAGGTTCGGCACGGAAACCGACCACATCCCGCTTTCTATGAATGTGGCGCCATCGGTGGGAATTCCTGCGGATAAGAACACTCTCGCCTCCGATTGATATACCCGTGAGATATGCAGTGAACGCTAGGGCGACAATCGGTGAAAGCAAGTGGCTCGAACCAAGACGGGACCAAAGTCCTTGGTATATCAACGGTTTAGTCGCTCCAAACTGAGGGTTGGCTGTGGCGTGGCTGATGTCGTCCGAGATCGTAGACTCGAGCAACCGCGACAAACGTCATTCGATATCGCGATACGGCGGGTATGTCGGACAGGCGACAGATCAGATCGGCTGCGAATTATCCGTAAGCAGTACTCCACCGTTGAAGGTCGTGCCGACCTCGCAGAAGTAGCCCGCAATGATCTCGTCGACGGGAAGCAGCGATGCGGGCTCGTCCCAGGGCGAGTCGAACAGACTGAGCTCGGCGTCACCGATCCACGGCTGCCCGAGATCGAGATCGACACCGCCCATGGTGACCACCTGATTCATCGACATGCCTGCGCCCGGAACCAGCGAAGGCATCACGCGGTGATGCAGCATCTTGTGCCCGTTGACGAACCCGTTGCTGGCCGCCGGCTCGCGCAGTGTCACCTTCGCGGTCGCGAGTCGGTGGTCGTACGCGGCCAGAGAGGCCCCGAACGTGCCTCCTTCGGCTATTCGGGCGGTTGCCTTGCCGCGGTTGTACGGCCGAGTGACATAGGCGCTACCGAGCTTCTTCGGGTAGCCCTGGAACCAGCCGCGTGCGATCGCGAAGTCGGTGGTGACCCAGATGAGAACGCAACGGCTGTAGGTGACGCCCTGGTAGGAACACCGCACGACCACGAAGGCCTCGAGGTACTGGGACTTCACCGGGTCGAGCAGTTCCTCGAAGGACGAGCTGCAGGACTGCCAGTCCGCCCAGATGAAGGCCACCGCGCCCGGGTCCTCGGGTGCGAGGTCGACATCCGGCGGCAGGATGGCGCGGACATTCGCGGGATCGGTGCGGTACTCGACCGTCAGGAGCGTGCCGGAGTAGTGCCACGGCATGTCCGGGACGACAGCCGTTCGGCCGGACTGCGTGTACGGCGGCAGGAAGCCCATCGAGTTCGACATACGACTACTTCTCCTCGACGGTGGACGGGTACAGATCCTTCGACGGCGTGCGAATCCCGCGGAACTCCCAATCGCCGCCCATAGCCGTGGAGATGACCTCCTCGGACTCGGTGGGCTGGGCACCGCAGTCGTCGCGAATGGGAACCGGTCCCTGGACGATGGTGTTGGAGAGCGTGCCAAGACTCTCCACTTCCACCTCCACGACGTCTCCCGGGTACACCGTGCGCGAGAACGCCGGCGTGCCCGAGAACAGGATGTCGCCGGGCACAAGGGTGATGGTGCGGGCGATGTCCGCGACCAGGTAGTGCATGTCCCACTCCATCTCGGCCGTCGTCGAATCCTGCTTGACGACGCCGTTGACACGGGTCTGGATGCCCTTGTCGCGGAAGTCCCAGTCGGTGACGAGTCCCGGGCCGATGGGGGCCAGGGTGTCGGAGCCCTTCACCCGCAGCATCGAACCAGCATCGGTGTCGCGGAAGTCGTGCAGTCCGTAGTCGTTGCCGACCGTGTACCCGGCGATGTACTCCCCTGCCTCCTGCGGAGACACGTTGCGGCAGGTGCGACCGATCACGATGACGATCTCGCCCTCGTAGTTCAGCCACTTGCAGCGCTCAGGGCGAACGACAGCCCCCTTGTGCGAGTTCAGCGCCGTGATCGGCTTGTGGAAGTAGGTCGGCGCGGGCGGGAGCTTCGTCATGAACTCGTCGGTGCGCGACTGGTAGTTCAGGTGCACCGCGATGATCTTGGTCGGCTCGCACGGTGGCAGGTGGATCGCCTCCTCGACGCTGACAGTCCGTCCGTCGGCCGCGACGAGTTCATCGCCGTGCCTGATGGCCTGGACCGGGGCGCCCTCGAGGAGGATCCGTCGATACTCGGTCACGCAGTTGCTCCCTGTCTCGTCCAGCCTGTCTCCGGGCGATCGAACCAGACGTGCACCTGACTGGTGCCCACCGAGTTCTCGTAGTCGCTGATCTGCACGCCTGGCGCACAGAAGTCACTCTCGCCCAGGGCCGCGGCCATCATCAGGTAGTGCGCGAACTTGCCCTCCGGCCGGAACGGCATGAAGTCGTCCATACCCTCGAGGACGAGATCGTGACGGCCCTCCTTGAACCACTGGAGGCGTTGCTGGTCGGCTTCATACGCCTCGCGACTGAAGATGTGCGACGGGTCGCTCGCCTCGTGCTGCCGGAGTTCACGCAGTGGGTAGAACGTGTGGGACAGCGAGCCGCTGGCGATGATGATCACCTTGCGGTCGGTCTTCTCAATCGCCTTGCCGATCGCGCGGCCGACGCGCAGGAAGTCCTCGGTGTCACCAGTCTGGCACACGCTCATGGAGATCCAGGCCTTGTCGTCGAGGCCCTTGCCCAGGAACGACCACAGGTTCACCGACGGGTAGTACAACGGCAGGTACTGGTCATCGATGGGCGTGATCCAGGTACCGACACCGTCTGCCTCATCAGCTATCGCGTACGCGAGCTCGGGATCACCCTTCCAGTCGTAGGGGATCCGGCACATGCCACGCGGCAGCTCCTCGGCCGTGAACAGGCCGGCCCGTCGATCCTGCGCGCTCACGATGAACTCGACCGTGGTGAACCAGTGCGAGTCCAGCATGATCACGGTGTCGTAGTCGAGCGTCTCGAACTTGTCCTTGCGCAGTTTGTGGAGCGACGGGACGAGGGAGATCTCCTTGCCCTCGTTCAGCTCAAGACGCGTCTCGAGCGGCAGCATGATCGTGGGAACGTGCGAGAGGAACCCCGCACCGACGACTTCACCCATTGCTTGTCTCCCTTACTTCCATCCGTTGGGGGCGTAGACGGTGTTCTTGACATCTGCATAGAAGTCGAATGACCAGACGCCGCCTTCACGCCCGATCCCGGACTTCTTCGATCCGCCGAAGGGCGCGGACAGGTCGCGCACGAAGAAGCAGTTGACCCAGATGGTGCCGGCGACCAAGTGCTTCGTGAATGCCTCTGCGCGTTGGCGACTGCCGGTCACCACGCACGCCGCGAGTCCGAACTCCGTGCCGTTGGCGATTGCCAGGCCGTCTTCGTCACTCGTGAACGTCTGCATCGTGAGGACGGGCCCGAAGACCTCCTGCGTCAGGATTTCGCTCCCTGGCTTCGCATCGCGAACCAGAGTCGGCCTGTAGTAGTGCGGGCCGAGCTCAGCGTTGACCTCTCCCCCATACGCGATCGTCGCGCCATCGACCTTCGCGCGATCGACGAAGCCCTGCACGCGCTCGATGTGCTTGAGGTGAATGTTCGGCCCGATCTGGGTGTCCTCGTCCCGTGGATCGCCCTGACGGAGCTGCGCCGCGCGTTCGGCGAAGCGCGCTGCGAAGGCGTCGGCGATGCCGTCCTGCACGAGCAGCCGCGTGCCGGCCAGGCAGACCTGTCCGGCGTTGTCGTATTGCTCGATCGCGAGATCAACGGCGAGGTCGAGGTCGGCGTCGTCGAGGATGACGGTCGGGCTCTTGCCGCCGAGCTCGAACGAGCACGGGATGAGGTTCTCCGCGGCCGCCCGGGCGATGACCTTGGCCGTGGGAACAGAGCCGGTGAAGCAGATGCGCGAGACGTCAGGGTTCTCGGTCAGTGGAGCACCAGCCTCCGAGCCGAACCCCTGAACGACATTGAAAACCCCGGCCGGCAGACCCGCCTCATGCGCCAGCTGCGCGAAGTACGAGGCGGTGAGCGGCGCCCACTCCGGCGGCTTGAGCACCACGGTGTCACCCGAGGCCAAGGCTGGTCCGATGCGCCACGTGGCCAGCATCAGGGGCGCGTTCCACGGCGTGATGATCACCGCCACTCCCGACGGGTCCCAGGACACGACGTTGTCATGGCCGCGGGTCTGGAAGGCAGGGTGGCTGAGCTGCTCGACGGCATAGTCAGCGAAGAACCGGATGTTCATCACCACACGCGGCATGACACCGCGCCGATGAGAGCGCAGCAGGGATCCGTTGTCGAGGGTCTCGATCTGGGAGAGCTCCTCGATATGAGCCTCGATGTTGTCCGCGACCCGATGCAGGATCGGGGCTCGCTCGACCGGCGTCATTCGTGACCAGGCCGGGAAGGCGGCCTTGGCCGCCGCCACAGCCGCGTCCGCCTCGGCCTTGCCGCCGCGACTCACCTGCCCGAGCAGCGCACCATCCACCGGCGACACGTCATCGAACGTTGCTGCTGACCCCACGCGCTGTCCGCCAATCCAGTGGCGAGTGTCGACATCGACACCCGCGATGCTGATGGTCGACATGCACGCTCCTTGGCCGGTGGGAGGGTGCCGCATCGGGCGGCGTCGGCACATCATAGATCGTTCGCACCCGAACGGATAGTGGAATAGGGCAGACTGATGCAAGATCCCCCGACCTTCTGCCACACCCCCTGACGGAGGACCGAGTGTTCCGACCCAAGATCGCCGTTCCCGGCCGCTTCACGGAGTCCGCCAGCGCACTGCGCTACCGCGGACTGGTATCCGCGCGACGCCTCATCGAGGCGGTCTGGCTCGCCGGTGGGGACCCGGTCACCCTGCTACCCGCAGAGGGGCCGGACGGTACTGACTGGGCGCAGCGCCTCGACGGTTTCCACGGCGTGCTCCTGCCCGGCGGAGGGGATGTGACGCCCACCCGCTACGGCATGCCGATCGACGACCCGTCCCTCTACGGCATGGACGAATTGCAGGACGAGACCGACTTCACCCTGGCGGCGTATGCGCTCGAGCACGGCCTACCACTGCTGGCCGTGTGCCGCGGCCTGCATGTGGTCAACGCGCTCCTCGGTGGAACGCTCATCATCGACATGGACGTTAATCATCGTCATCACTCGCACGTCGTGGCCCTCGATGACGCCACCGACCATCTCGGCTTCGGGACGGCGTCCGTCTCCGCCTCGTGCTACCACCATCAGGCAGTCGATCGGGTGGCCGATCGCATCACCGTGCTCGGGCGGGCGGAGGACGGTGCTGTGGAGGCGGTCGCGATCGACGCGAAGGCGTGGGCCGGTGGTGTGCAGTGGCACCCGGAGGACATCTACGACGCCGACCCCGGCCAGTTGAGCCCGTTCACGGCCTTGGTCACGCACGCCCGCGAAGGGGCCTAGCCTCAGCCCTCCGGATGACCCGTGGCCAACACCAATTGGCGCAGGAAGTCGGCCGCAACGTCCTGCTGGCGCACATCGAGTCGAGAGGTGGCCACTTTCTCCTGCTCGTTGATCTCCGGGAAAAGTTTCTTGATCAGGCGGGTGCCGGCGGGCGTGAGGGTTACCAGCACGAGCCGGCCGTCCTCCTCCGACCGCTTGCGCTTGGCAAGACCGCGCTTCTCCAGCGTGTTGAGCACGCCGCTCAGAGTGGCCTTCGAGACGCCGGACTCCTCGGCGATCATGCGGGTCTCGGCCTCACCCCAGATCCACGAGATCCACATCACGACGAAGGCCGTCCAGGTGAGGTCGGACTTGGCCAGGACCGTGCTCTCCATGTGATTGCGCACCGCGTTGGCCGCTCGGAACAGGTTCGAGATGACGGCCATCGACCGAAAGTCGATCTCCAGATCGGTCAAGCGCGACTCAGCCGTGCGCTCGGTCTCGGCGAGTGTGTGCGGGCCAGCCACGGTGCCTCCTGTTCGGGTACGCCCCTCACCCTAGGTCAATCGTTCGCAGCCACATGATCGAGGAAGGCATCGACGAGTTCGTGCGCCCTCTCAGCGACAGCAGCGGCCTCCGCGTGCAGGTGGTCGAGGAGGACGTCGGGATCCTGGCCGTCGGCCGCGATGAGGTCTCGACCGCCGTTGCTCATCCAGCCGTCAAGGGAAGACGGCGTGATCTCCGGATGGAACTGGACGGCGAGATTGCGTCGAAGGACGAAGGCCTGCGACGCGAGCGAGTTGCGGGCGATCTCGAGCGCGCCAGGCGGCACGGTCCATCGGTCGTAGTGGAACTGGAACCACGGTCCCGCGCTGACGATGTCGGGACGGTCGGTCCAGATTGACGCCCATCCGATCTCCGGACGCGGAGCCCGGGCGACGGAGCCGCCGTGCACGCGGGCCAGTAGCTGGCCGCCGAAGCAGATCCCCAGGACGGGAACTCCTTCAGCATCGGCACGTCGCAGCCACTCGAGTTCCGGCCCCAGCCAGTTGCCGATCGTGGCGTCGTCCCAGGCCCCCCAGGGGGCACCCATCGGGACAAGCGCGTCGTACTCCGCCGGGTCCGGGAACTCGAAGTGGACGTTGGGCTCCGAGAACCGCTCCGGCGGTACGACGACCAGCTCGACGACCTCAAAGCCCCGCTGGACGAACCGCTCCGCCACGGGGCCAGGTGGGCTCACGTGGTCGTGCTGCACGATCAGTACACGCATGGTTCCTCGACAAGGGAATTCGGGATTTCGGCTGCGCGGAATCTAGACGACCCATACTATCCGTGGAATCATGTGGGCCCGAACGAATTTGGGAAATCTCTTGCGGAGGAGCCGTCGATGCAGCATGACCTCGCCGAGACCCGGCGCATCCTTGAGACCCAGGGCATAGACGTCGTCCGCTTGGTCTTTTCAGACCTGCACGGCATGCCGCGGTCGAAGGACCTGCTCGTCTCCCAGCTTGAGCGCTCAGCCGCCCACGGCCCGGCGTTCTGCGAGGCCACCTGGGTCACCAATACCCGCGGTGGCGTCCTCACCGCTGAGGCCGGCCTCGACGATGCACTTCCCGACATGATCTCCAAGCTCGACACCGACACCATCCGGCCGATCCCGTGGCTGCCCGGCGTCGCCTTCGCCATCGCCGACATCGACCACGCCGACGGCAGCCGCAGCGAGATCGCGCCACGAGCCGTCCTGCGATCAGTGCTCGACGAGTACGACGCACTCGGCCTGACTCCGATCTGCGGCCCGGAGCTGGAGTTCTACTTCGCTCGCGAGGTCGACGGCCGCTACGAGCGCATCCTCAATAAGACCGGTCGCGTGTACATGACCGGCGCGCAGGTGGACCCCGACGGTCACTATCTGCATCTGCTGCGCTGCCTGGACCAGTTGAACATCGGTGCGTTCGCCGGCAACCACGAGTTCTGCCCGTCCCAGTATGAGATCAACCTCTGGCATAGCGAGGCGATGGATGCTGCCGACCGAACGTTCTTGTTCAAGACGACGATCAAGGACGTCCTCGCCTCTCGAGGCGTGCTCGGCACCTTCATCGGCAAGCCCTGGAACGACGAGGGTGGCAGTGGCTTCCACCTGCACTTCTCCGTCAACAGTGGGTCTGGTGTCAATCTCATGGGCACCCCAAACGGCGAACTGTCCGACATGGCTCAGCAGATGATCGCGGGCGTGCTCGCGCACGCTCCCGCCATCGCGGCGTTCACCAACCCGACCGTCAACTCCTACAAGCGGCTCGGCCCCGACACCATGGCGCCGTACCGCAATACGTGGGGCTACGACAACCGGTCAGCGATGATCCGGGTGCCACCGGAGCGTGGTGCCGGCACCCGCCTCGAGCTGCGCATCGGCGACGGCTCGGCCAACCCCTACATCGTCATCGCTGTCGTTCTCGCGGCCGCCCTCGACGGCATCAAGAACAAGATGACGGCACCGGAGCCGGTCGTCGGTTGGTCCTACACCGACACGGTGCACGGAGAGGTGCTGCCGATGTCGCTGGGCGAGGCGCTCGACGCCCTCGCCCAGGATCAGGAGCTCCGCAAGCACCTGTCGAACAAGTTCATCGACGTGTTCACGGCCCTGAAGCGCGACGAGGTGGCGCGCTATGAGGCCGAGGTCGAGGACCCATCGACACGCGAGGTCACCCAGTGGGAGTTGGACGAGTACATCCGCGACCTGTAGTCGCAC
>Ga0194063_10001138_pt1 | contig 17803 bp, 10 predicted proteins | sample SepL3720m_MetaG_FD_155459 | JGI IMG/M metagenome (GOLD analysis project Ga0194063, IMG submission 155459) | Anoxic zone freshwater microbial communities from boreal shield lake in IISD Experimental Lakes Area, Ontario, Canada - Sep2016-L373-20m | ecosystem: Environmental > Aquatic > Freshwater... | reverse complement strand
GATCCTCAACAGCGGCAGCGTGACCACCGAGGTCCTGCTGGCCAACACGGACGCGACATCGGTCGTGACGTTCAATGGAGGCACGCTGACCACGGGCAATACGACGATCGCGAACGGCGCGGTCTTCACCGTAGGCAACGGCACCGCGTCTGCGGCGCTGATCCTGAACGGCGGGACCCACAGTTTTGCCAACGGTCTTTTGATCTCCAATAACGGCATGCTTAGCGGCAACGGCACTCTCACTGCCACGGGCAACATAAACTACTTGGGCTCACGAAGCATATTTAATGGCGCTATCGCCGGTATCGGCAACACCCTGACTCTGAATAATGCGGCGACGGTGCTGACTCTCGGCGGTACAAGTACCTACTCCGGAGGAACGACGGTGAGCGCGGGAACGCTCGTGGCCACTAGCGCCTCAGCCCTCGGCCCCGGCGCCGTGACGCTCGCGGCCAATGCGGGGCTGACCTACCTTGCCGGCAGCGATACAGCCCTGTTACTGGGATCCACGCTGACCTTCAGCGGCGCGTCCACGCTTGGCGGCACGATCGGAGCGACGGGAGGGGTGGGCACGTCGAGCGCGCAAATCACCACCTCCGGCAACGCCACCAGCACGACTGGCGCCCTCACTGTCAATGTCTATGGGCTGCTCGGAACCACGCCAAGCACGGGAACTTACACGCTGCTGCATGGGGGCGGGGCGACCAACACGCTTAACAACTTCACCTCCATCGGCCTCGGCACTGTGTTTAACAACACGAACTGGACGATCGCCGGAGGATCGCTCGCCATGGGCGCCAGCGACATCACGGTGGGCATCACTTCGGCCACGGCGCTGACTTCCGCCTTCTGGAAGGGCACCGCCACCGCCGGAATCAGCAAAGTCTGGGCGGCATCGGACGGCAACGCCACCAGCAACTGGGCTTCCACTTCGGGCGGCGCGCTGCAAGGTCTGGTCCCGACGGCTGTGGATGTGACCATCGGTACCACCACGGTCGCGGCGACAAACTCGATCTTGGGCGCGGACATGACCATCAAGAGCCTGACCCTCACTGATACAACCAACGGCCTGAGCCTCAACGCCGACGGCCACACTCTGACCATCACTCCCACCGCGTCTTATGGCACCGGCATCAACGTGGGGGGGAGTGTTCCTGTCAGCACGATCGCCGCCAATGTGGCCTTGGGCCAGAACCAGACCTGGCAAAACAGCTCCGCCAATGCCCTCACCGTCAGCGGCATCGTCAGCGGTGGTTTCGGCCTGTGGAAGCAGGGCTCGGGCACGATCATTTTATCCGGCGCGAACACCTACTCCGGAACAACTACGGTGCTAGGGGGCGTTGTGAACATTCAGAATAACACGGCTGCGGGAACCGGCCCTCTAGACGTCAGGAGCGGCTACGCCCTCCAAATTCAAAATGACATCACGGTGGGAAATAATCTCTCGCTCAACGGCGCAGGCATCGCCTCGGATGGAGCCTTGCGCAACATCAGCGGCAACAACACCTGGCAGGGCTCGGTAACGCTGGCCAGCGCTGCTCGGATCAACTCGGACGCCGGTTCGCTGACGTTCACCAGGGCGGCCAACAGCATCACCGGGACCCAGGACCTCACGATCGGTGGAGCGGGCAACGGCACTGTGGGCGGAACAATCACGACCGGCACCGGTAACCTAACCAAGGATGGCGCGGGCACATGGATTCTCTCCGGAGCGAATACCTATACCGGCACAACCACCGTTTCAGCTGGCATGCTCCTCATTGATGGCTCAACTAACATATCGAGCTCGGTGGCCGTGAATGGCGGGTCGCTCGGCGGCCACGGCATCATCAATGGCGCGGTGACAGTGAGCTCGGGAGGGACTCTTAATCCGGGGAACGGTGGTCCGGGCCTGCTTTCCGTCGGGTCGCTTGCGCTGCAGCTCGGGAGCACGACAACGTTTGAAATCAACGGCACCATGACACGCGGGGTTGACTTTGATGCGATGAACATCAATACGAGCGGGGGGCTGACGCTCAACGGAGCCTTCACAATCAACTTCACAAATGGGGTCGCACTGGCGGATACGACAATAAACCTCTTCGGATACTTAGGCTCACATACAGGAGATTTCGTTTCGGTGTCATCGACCGGATACTATACGGGGCCATGGACGCAGCTGGGGGAAACATTCACGCTCAATAGCCTTGGACAGTCGCTCGTCTTCGACGAAACAACGGGGAATCTGACAATTGGCGCGAGCCCCGAACCTTCCGTCTGGGCCCTCCTGGCTTTCAGCATGGCAACGCTTATCGCTCTCCGCCGCCGGAAAATAGTTTAGGACTCTCAGTCCGAAGAAAATAATCTGCACCAAACCTTCCGATCGCCCGGTCATCAACTTGAAAGATTCGCTGCCAGACAAAAAGCGGGCCGGCAGAGAGAATATATATTGACAGGCCGAAGGTAGAAGGTCTATAGACATGTATATCGCAAAAATTGTCGATGACAACCCAATCTCCAACCCAGAAAGTCATCAAGACTGAATCGGCGCCTGGCGCAATCAGAATCTTGGTGGCGTGCGGCTCCGCCCTCCAGATTCAAAATGGAATCGCGTTCCGGCAGGAGGCGGATAAGGTCAATTTCACCGGGCTGGCTCAGGAATGGCCGGACACCATGCCGGTGAGCGGCAGGGAGTTGGATGGGCCGCCGGCGGGCGTGAGCAATCCGCTTGAATGCGGGTTGTGCAGAATTGTAATTTAAGTCTTAGAACCCCCCCCTCTATGATCAACCTATCTCGTTGTTTCATCACGTTTGTTGCACCACTCGTCGCACAGGTCCTTTTCACCGCTCCGTTGTCGGCCGCCGATCCCACGTCTTCTGTCCCGGCATCCTCCGGGCAGCCTGAATCTGGACAAGGCAATCCTGAAGCAAAGCTGACCGTTCTGACATCGCGGCCGAATGTCAACCTCTTCACGTCCTCCGAGGTAATACAGCTGTCATTCACTGCAACCGGCTTGGTTGCGAATGAAAAGCACCAGCTGAAGTTGCAGTACGTCGATGAGTTCGACAAGGTGCGCGCAACAAAAGTCGTTGAGATCGTCGCCGATGCAAGCGGCCGATGGAGCGGGACGGTCGAAGGTCTGAACGACAAGCTCGGCTTTTACAAAGTCTTTGCCGAACTCTCAAACGGCACGACGTTGGCGTCGGCCGGGTCCAGGCCGGCCGGGTTTCTGACCTATGCCGTGACTCCAGATCCGTATGCCCGGCCCAATCTCCCCCAGTCGGAATGTCATTTCGGAATGCAAGGGGGCTACAATCGCAAAACGGCTATCGTGATGCCGTTCCTGGGCATACACTGGTATAATAAGTCCTACGGATGGAAGTACTTTGAGGCTATTAGCTCCGCAAAATTCGAAAAGAATGTGGAAAAGTCACGCACGATGAACGCCGATGGCTATCGGATGCCATTGTTCCCGCTCAATAACAAAACGACGTTCGAAATTGCTGGAACGAATCTGGACTGGCAGGCCAATGGTCTTTTGTATCTCTACGATCCCCCTAATTGGGCCATAAAGCCAGGAACCAGGGCGCAAGTGCCGACGACCGGAGTGCTTACTCCCGAAGGAGAAAAAGCATGGGCCGTGCATTGTCGTAAACTCGTTTCTCTTTTCAAGGATGAGGGGCCTGCGGACCAGCGACATTTCTATGAAGTAACCTGGGAGCCGAATGTTCCCTGGGGTTGGAAAGGGACGCCGGCGGAACTGGTGCGCATTTACCAGATTGCCTATCAGGAACTGCACTCGGCCGATCCCAAGGCAGTCGTCACCGGGCCCACGCTGGCGTTGTCACCCAGCACCTACGAGGAAATGCTCGCGTTGTTTCAGGAAGGCCTGGCCAAATATATCGATGTGATCGATATTCACCCATATTCACAGGAAACTCCTGAAAAGCAGCAGCTCGTCGAGAGGATGCGAGCGCTTCGCACTCTGGCACGTCAGCAATCCGGACGGGAGCTGCCGATCATTGCCACGGAGTCCGGACTGCTGACCATGCCGAGCACCACTCAAGGCTGGCTTCGCCAGGCGCGGCACAATATCCGCGAAAACCTTATCCTGATAGGAGAAAAGTTTTCCATGAATCAGTCATTTTTCCTTCATGATGGCGATAAAGGTTCGATGGGGTATTTTGTCCACCTGATGGCCCCGGGAAAGTGGAGCTATGGAGCCGAGTTCATTGCTCCAAAACCAGTCGCAGCGGCCTATGCGGCCATGACATTCCTGCTCGATGGATATAACAGCGTCTCGGACATCACATGGATGGGGGATACGGCCTTGGGATATGCCTACCATCGGAACGGAGACGTCATTCTTGCTTTGTGGGATTGGAGCGGCACTCCACGTAAAGTGAATATCCCGACCGGAGTTGCGCAGATCCAACTCTTCGACTGGATGGGTAATGGCCGCACCGTGCCCTGCCCGGGGGAATCCGTCGATGTGACTCTCGCAGAAGAGCCGATTTATTTAAAAGGTGTCTCTACCAAACTCTGGGGGCCGAGCGCAGTTAAGCTGCTAAAGGTGAAGCTGTCTCCCGAACGTATCTCTCCGGGTGACGTGGTGAAAATGAAAGTTTCGGTCACCAGCCCGAAGGGTAAAGCTTTCCGAGGCCAGCTAAATATGGTCGCTAACCCAGCTCTGGAGATGACGGACTCGAGGCATCCGCTGAAGATTGCCGCCGGAAAGTCGAAAACGAAAGAATTCAAAGTGTCTGTGCCTGCGACCCTCAAATGCGGCGCATATCCGGTGACGTTCACTTTGACAGATCTCAAGGGAACCGTGGCTGCAGAACACGTTTCCTTGCGCGTACGAGAGCCGATCCTCATAGAAAGAATCAAGCCCACTCTAGTAAATGGAAGGCAAGGGCTGCGAATCAGCCTGTCCGAAGAACGGGGGGCTGCAAACGCAGGGAAAATAGGGGTTTCACTAAAGGGTAGCCCTTCCAGCAAAATCGAACAGACATTCAGTTTGGAAGGGAACAAAAAGCAGGATGTCATAGCGCTTCTCCCGGCTTTAAATGTGACGCCAATTACCACCTCCCAAATTGAGCTGGGGCTGCAGACTGATGGCGGATATGCGATAGCAGCTGCCGTTGAGGTTAATTTCCTGATTGCAAAGCACGTCGGAGAAAACGTAGATCCTGCGGACGAGAAAATGTGGAATGAAGTTCCGGCCACAAAAGTCGCAGGCCCAGCGTTTCTCGTTGGGGGCAAGGAAAACTACCGCGGCGATCAGGATGTGAGCGGCGAAGTGCGCTATGCTTGGAACGCGAAAGGATTGCTGGTCTATTGCGATGTGACCGACGATGCATTTTTGCAAGACATGGATATCGACAAGGCATGGGCACAGGACAGCCTTCAATTAGCTTTCAACTTGGATCCGGAAAAAGCCGGGCTTGGAATTAATACAGAAGCCGTCGGTCTGATGCGCGCCAGTGAATTGATCGTCGCCAAGACGAAAGCAGGTGATAAGGCGATGCGCGCATGGTCTGCTGAAAAGCGCTACTTGCCGCCCGGGCCGATATCGTCGGACGAACTTTCCCTGCGTATCACGCTGAAGGGAAACCATATCCTCTACACGATGCGAATCCCTTGGTCGGTCATGGGGGCAACGCAAGCAGTCTCGTCGGGCGACAGCCTGACGACAGCCGTGCTGGTTAACGATCTGGACCCGGGCGAAAAGGGAACACGGTCCCAGCTACAGATGTTTGGCGGGATCGGTGAAGGAAAAATGCCCGAACGCTATGGTTGGCTGATATTGGGACAATAGCGACATATAGAGCAGCTCTGAAATATAATGTATACTTCGGAATCATTTTAAAATGGCTAAGCAACAATAAAAAATAACTGTAACATCTCGGTCTTCGAATGGACCGAGAAATGCAGCTGGCCCAAATACGAAATATTATGAAAATAGCATATACAATGATGGTTGGTCTGATCGGAATCGCGGTTACCGCTGCTGCCGAGGATCCTACGGCGCTGACCCTGGCAGAAACAGGTGGCGCTATCGGAACAAACGGAACAGAGAATTTGGCGCGATCCCAGGGGGTAGCGTTTGCCTGGGACGATATGAGCGAAACGTATTCCATCCATACGATTGCCCATTTAATTGATGGCAAGTATGGCAATGCCAACAGTTGGCTGGGCGCAAGTCTCCCTCCCAGCTCGGTTGCCCCGACTGCCTTTGCTGGGGTGGCATTCAAGTCGCCAGTCCGCGTCGCCGCGATCGCCTGGGGGCGCGATAGTCAGGATAAGGTGAATGACCGCTGCCTTGGAACTTACGCTGTGCAATATACCACGGTAGCGAAGCCCGGCAAGGACACGCCCGATACCGAATGGAAGACGATCGGATCGATGACCTATGATGAAGGGACTGCGACCCCCCATCTGCGGCACAAGTATCGGTTGCTATCGCCTGTAACCGCCACGGCAATCCGCTTGCTGGTGCCAAGTGGCACATGCATTGACGAGTTGGAGATCTACCCTCAGTACCCGGCTCTGACCTTGGTTGAGACGGGAGGCGCTATCGGAGCCGATAATCTCGCGAGTTCCCAGGGAGTGGCATTTGCCTGGGACGATGCAAGTAAATCGTATGCAAATCATACGATTGCCCATCTGAACGATGGCAAGTATGGCAATGCCAACAGTTGGCTGGGCGCAAGCCTTCCTCCGAGCTCGATTGCGCCTTCAGAATTTGTAGGAGTAGCATTCAAATCAGCCGTTACCGTTGGAGGGATTGCCTGGGGACGCGATAACCAGGATGAGATAAATGAACGTTGCCTTGGGACATACACCGTGCAATACACCATAGCCGTCAAACCCGGCAAGGATACGCCCGATGCCGATTGGAAGACAATCGGATCAGTTACGTATGACGAAGCGACAAAGAGCCCTCATCTCCGCAATAAGTATCGATTTTCCGAGCCGGTGACCGCAACGGCAATCCGATTGCTGGTGCCAAACGGTGCATGCATCGATGAGCTGGAGGTTTATCCGAAGTCATAAAAATCTCCGCAAACCTGCTATTGTCGGTTAAAACACCGACATGTGGTGGCTGCACGTAAAGATCTGAATATTATTTCTACAAATCCAAAAAACCAATAAATATGATAACAACCAATTGTTTGCCATCGGCACAGGTTTCAACTGCGGGGGCTGCTGCCGGTTCGCCAGATCCGGACAGGTTCGATTGGAGCGCCGTAAGAGGGTTTAACTACCAGCCGAGCTTCGGTTCAAATGCGACTGAGATATGGGTTCAGAAGTTTGATGCAGCTATCTTCCGGAATGAGCTTGAAATAGCGAAGCGGCATTTTCCGGGCATGAACACTGTCCGGCTTTGGATGTCACATGACCTTTTCATCTGCCACCAAGCAGAGTTCATGCAAAACGTCAAAGCCGCGTTGGACATCTGCCATTCGCTGAATTTGTATGCCATTCCGGTACTTTTCAATAACTGGCATAGCATTCCTGATTTTGGAGGAATTAGTCCGGAGATGATCCATTACTGGTTTTTTAGCTACGGAAAGTCCGGCACGGCTGCCAACTATATATTCCGTCCATATTTTGAGGAGATGTTTACCACTTTCGACGCCCATCCGGCGTTGCTTGCCTGGGATATGTGCAATGAGCCATTCAACAGCGACGCTCCCTCTATCGCCCCTTGGCTCTGCGATATCTATAATTCCGCAAAGAAACTCGGCATCCATCGGCCGGTTGGAGTGAGCATTCAAGCATCAATAGAGCAGGTCGAAAAAGTCGCGGACTTTAGCGACGTCATTATGATCCACCCCTACTTTGCCGACAAGAACACCAAACTTGGCGACATCATTCGTTTTGCTTCTGAAAAAGGCAAGCCTGTTCTGGCAACCGAATGCGGATGGGGGGACCTTGACGACAACAAACATGTCGAACTGGTTCGCTCTGATTTGAAAACGCTGGGAAATCTGAATTTGGGATTCCTGATCCATGCGCTTTATGAGAGTCCGGTCGGCGACCTGCACCGCCCGGATCTCGGCCCGATCAGCAGCGCGGGCTACATGGCTTTCGTCAATCGTGATGGATCATTGCGGAAAGGCCACGAGATCTTTAATGACTACTGTCCGCAATTCTCTCCAACAGAGATGGCTGCATTATCCAAATGAATATCACATCAGTGCCTTCGGCCGATAAGAGGCTGGGGAATAATTAATCATGAAATCTCTAAGAGGCCGGCAAGTCCATTTGGATTTCCATACCTCAGAGCTGATGCCCGACGTGGGAGCTCTGTTTGATGAGAAGCAATTCCAACACGCGCTCAAACTGGGGCACGTGAACTCGATCACCATTTTTGCCAAATGCCACCACTCCTGGTCCTATTATCCGACAAAGATTGGCATTCCGCATCCCACGCTGAAAACTGATCTTCTCGGACGCCAGATCAAAGCCTGCCACGAAATCGGCGTCCGCTGTCCGATTTACATTACTGTAGGTTGGTCTTCGAACGATGCGGAGGCCCATCCGGAATGGTGTGCCCGCAACATTGACGGCACTATTGCTACAGCCTGCTATGATCTGGCGGCCAGTCCGGAAACTCCGAAACCGATTGTGTCCTGGAAATTCATGTGCCCCAACGATGGCTATCGCAGCCTGATTCTGGCTCAGACCCGGGAGCTGTGTGAGGCCTATCCCGCAGACGGATTCTTCTACGATATCTGCTTCGGCCCAGCAGTTTGCTATTGCGACAGCTGCCGCGAGGGAATGGCTGCGGCGGGAGTTCGTATTGATGACATGGAGGCGGTGAGAAACTACACCACGGGAAAATGGGTAAAGCTTATGAGAGGATGTGAGGAGATCATCAAACCCTTCCATCCCGCAGCTTCGATTTTCTTCAATGGCGGCGCAAACATGGGCACTCCCCAGGAAGTCCTGGACCATCAGACGCACTTTGAGCTCGAAGACCTGCCAACGACTTGGGGCGGATATGACAAGTTCCCGTTGCGCGCGCGTAGTCTTCGCCGACACGGGAAGCCATATCTTGCCATGTCTGGCAAGTTTCACACCACTTGGGGTGAATTTGGCGGGTTCAAGCATCCAGAGGCCATCCGATATGAAGCCGCCGCGATGGTGGCTTATGGCGCCTCCTGCTCATTTGGAGACCAGTTGCATCCATGTGGCAGGATGGATCTCGATACCTACCGTAATATCGGTGTGGGTTACAGCTATGCACGGAAAATCGAGGCGTATGGGATCGGCGCGACACCTCTGACCAATTTGGCGCTGATTCCCGGAACTTGCCTTGGTCGGACGTGGGAAGCCATGCCTCATGCCGAGGGCGTCGCTACAATGCTTCTTGAGGCGCAGCGCGACTTTGATGTCGTTGAGGCCACTGACGATCTAACACGGTTCCAAACTGTCGTTCTGCCTGGAAGCCGGTTTCTATCGGAGGAGTCAGCCGCCAAGATCAAACAGTATGTGCGAGGCGGAGGGACGCTTCTGGTGCTGGGAGAGTCTGTTTTGGACGCTCATAAGGATTCCCTTCTCTTCGATGTCGGCGGAGAATACCTCGGGCCGGCAAATTATCAAGAAGACTATCTGGCGGTCGGCTCCCTTCTTGGAAAAGGACTCGTGAGTTCTCCATTCTTGAACTACACGGCGGCGATGCGCGTCCGGCCCACTGACGGAATCGTGCTGGCATCGATTTATGAGCCCTATTTCGACAGGACATATGGACATTACTGCTCGCACCAAAATACGCCGAATCGTCTGGAACCGGCCGAGCAGGCAGGAGCACTCAGGAAAGGACGCATCATTTTCCTTCCCCATTCCCTTGGTAAAATGTATCTCGACCATGGCGCGCGCATCCACCGTGATCTGTTCATTAACGCGCTAAGCAAGTTGCACACAAAACCGTTTCTGCAGACTTGTCTTCCCAGCTCGGGTCGAGCACTATTGCTTACGCAGCCCCGCCACCACCGACATGTCGTTCACCTCCTCTATGCGCCCCCTCTCAAACGCGGCCGCTGCCTGGTCATCGACGATCTGCCGGAGTTGCGCGACGTTCCGGTTGCAGTTCGAACCGCTGAGAAGATTCTGCGGGTGGTCTTGCCACTCACAAAGGAACACCTCCCATTTAAAATCTGCAATGGAGTGCTTGAAGTCATCGTTCCGAAAGTGTGCGCACATCAGATGCTGGCACTCGAGTGGGATGACTAAGGCAATGAAAGGCACGATGACCGCTCTTGACTCGGTGAAATTCAGATCTCGTTTCGTCCAGAGACGTTCACGAGCGGCGGCATTCACTCTCGTGGAATTGCTTGTTGTCATCACCATTATCGCGGTGCTGGTATCTTTGTCTATGGGGCCCATCAAGAATCTCACGTCGAATGCTCAGCGTCTCGCATGTGCCTCGAATATGCGCCAGGTTGGCCAGGCAATTCTCCTCTATGCGGCTGATAATGACGGTCTCCTGCCGGGAAATAATGGAGGAAGTGTCGGGCCACAATCTATTAATGGCGTGCCGGCCACTGTCATCGATATCCCTCTTGTAGCCAAATTATTAGCCTCTTACATTCCAGATTCTGTCTGGGTGGATCCTGATCCCTTGATGGTTAAGCAGATGAGGAATAGCGGGAGCGGAAGTCTTTGGATTAAAATCCCCGATCCATGGTATGGAACAGCGGCGTATAATGGAGTGGTTCCATCAAGTACACAAAATCCGCTAACAACATGGCCCGACCGTTCGCAACGCAGGCTCATCACTTACGCCAGGCCATCCTTGTGTCCTCTTTTTCGATGTGGGGCATGCGGGCAGGATGCCAATGGGAACTACTTATGGCCACATGCGGGAAAGATTAACTGGCTTTTTTTGGATTGTCATATCGAAAATGGGAACCCGTATCCACCGAAAATCGTGATTCCTTGAATTAGGCAAGCCCCCCGGATGAAAGCAATCCATCACGACAAGTTTACGGTAGGCACACTGACCTATGACAAAAGGGGGCTCTGGCTGGTCTTCTTCTGGCTCATGTGGAACGATTTCTCCATCACCTTGCTGGAGCAGGTGACGAGCCTCACTGGCATCCTGATGCGCGATCGCGGGGCCTCGTACACCCTCATGGCGACATTCGGAACGGTCGGCGGATTGCTTGGGATGTGGATCAATCCGGTTTTCAGCACGTGGTCGGACCGTCTTCGCACACGGTTCGGAAGGCGGCGGCCCATTCTTCTCATCGCGACACCGCTCTTTGCCTTCAGTTTGTGTGCCATCGCCTTCATGCCGGACTTCTATCATTATTTGATGAGGATTGATGTGGCTGCGGCAATCCTGAATCGTCTTTCGATCAATGGGGAAGTGCTCTTTATCGGCTTGGCCAGTATCGTCAATGGGTTGTTTAACGGCGTAGTGTTGGCGATCTTCAGCTACTACTACTGGGACGTGGTCCCTGAAAGTGTTTTGGGCCGTTTTAACTCGATGGCAAAAATCATCACGGTTCTCGCCGGAATGGTCTGGAGTTTCTTTGTGATTGGATATGCGGAGCACCATACGAAAACGGTTTATATCGGGGTTTCAGTCTTCTGCCTGTCGGTGTATCTCCTCTCGGTTTGGCGGGTTAAGGAGGGGGAATATCCTCCGCCGCAACCTAGGAAAACAACCAATCCCCTAGAGCCGTTCTTCGAATATTTCAAAGATTGCTTCAGCAAACCCTACTACCTTTGGATCTTTGTCGGCACCTTGTGTTTCCAGCTGGGAAACCAAGGGGGGATTATTCAGTCTTTTTATCTCCGGTATGACTTAAAAATGGACCTGACCACCACAGGATGGATTTATGGTGTAGGCCTCGCTTCTACGACAGTATTTGGTTTGGTGCTCGGATACTCGACGGGATCCCTCATCGACCGATTGAAGCCGATTCGTGTGATTCCGGTAACCTTTTTTATCTGGGCGTTGCTGGCGTTGATCTCCTTCTTCGTCGTACGGGATAAAACGTCGGCTGCCATCATGACATCGCTCATCTGCATTAACCAGTTCGCATTCGGGGTGGCGCTGGGGGCCGTGACGGTGGAGCTATTTCCCCGCGAAAAAATCGGTCAGTTTTGTTCGGCCCAGGCGTTCTTCTACCAGACGATCATCATGGTCTTAAACCCGATCGCGATCTCTCCGTTTTTTGATTGGCTGAAATTCAACCGCGGCGGATATCTCTGGTCGTCATTTTTTTACCTCCTGGCCGGGCTTGTTACCGTGAAGGTGTATCACAACTGGAAACATAAGCAGGAAAACGCGAGTGACAAGCCGACGCCTGAGCCACTGGCTGAGACGATATACTGATTAAGACCTAATATGAACTATAAAGATATTCGAGGATTCAACTACCAGCCGAGCTACGGGAGTTCTAGTCTGGAGCTATGGCGCAAGTTTGATGCGGATACGATCCGCATTGAGGTTGGCAGGGGGAAAATGCTTTTTCCGAAGATAAACGCAGTGCGCTTCTGGCTTTCGTGGGAGGCGTATATCCGCGAGCCGGAAATGTTTTCCAGAAACTTCGAGGCGGCTCTGGCGATCTTTGCAGAGTTCGGGCTTCAAGTGATGCCTGTTCTTTTGAATAGATGGCACGATAATGTTTTAGATTATGGGGGCGTTTACATGGATCATTTCATGCCTGGCAACTGGGCTTACCGGGAAGATCTGTTCGATCGGTATGTGAGCGAGATCGTGGGGCGGCATCATAACGATCCGCGGATCTTCATGTGGGATCTGTGCAATGAGCCCTGCCCGTGGGGGCTGAAAAATCCGGATTATGCTGAGGCAGTGAAGCATGAATATGCCTGGCTGGCCCGCGTTCGTTCACTTTGCCTGGAAGTTGGCGCGACCGCGCCGCTAACGATTGGTGCATTCGTCACGTCGGATCAGCTCCGGCATTGGGAGCCCTTGAGCGACATCCTCTCCATTCATCCCTACGGAATGGCCGCATTTAGCCCTCCGGAGAAATGGGAGCCATTGCTCGATGAGTGCGTGACGTTTGCGAGGGAAAAAGGCAAGCCGCTGCTGGCCACGGAAACCTGCTGGGGTGCGCTCGACGATGAGCGCCGGGTTGAAATTATCCATTATACGTTGGGCCAACTCAAAAAACGTGACATCGGTTGGCTGGCTTACGTGCTGCATCACAGCCTGATTGCCGATGCGCACCGGCCGGAATTCGGACCGGTGGGCGGTCCTGGAAATCTAGCATTCATCGAAGCGGATGGATCGCTCCGGCCCGGCCACGATGCATTCAATCAATACTGAATATGGGAATCTCAACGAGCAACCCTATGGCAAAGATATCACACAGAATCACCTCGCTCGAACGATGGGGCATGCGTGCCTCAATTGACTTTCAACCGGAATCCGTCGCTTACGTGCGCGACGCTGGCTACACGGGTGTGCTCGTTAATGGAGGCTCGGGCATCGGACCGGATATGTTGGCGCCTGAATCGCTGGTGACGAGCACCGTCATTCCAGATTTGATGCCGTTGACGGCACAAGGCAGCCAGCGCGAGATGCGGCGGCGCTGCCAGCTGCTTGGCGAAGCCGGCGTGAACCCTTGGCTCTGTGTCTGGGGGGTGCCGGGGCCTGATGAATCTGCCGATTCCTTTGCGGCGGAATCGAACCGGTTTTTTGATCGGCGCACCAAGCTAGAGATGACCGCCAAGCTCCGTCGCACGCCGGAAATCTTCGGGCATCGCAGCCCGCAGTCTTTGAGTTGGCGTGGCAACCGGCCGCTCTGCGTGAGCCATCCGCTCGTCCAGGAGTTCTACCGTGACTTATACCGTCGTCTGCCACAGGAATATCCGGAGTTGGAGGGGATCTTTTATTTTCCAGGCGATCACGAGGCGGAATTGTGTGATCACTCCTGTCCCCGCTGCCAGGCCACCGGGCTGGATCCGTGGGGCACCATGGTACTCCATGTGAATCAGATCTATGAGTCTTTGCAGGCGTCTAAGCCGGGGATGAAGCTCTATTTCACCGTCTGGAATCAGGATCACCCGCACGGGCGTAAGAACATCGGACGGTTCCTCGCGGAATTTCACCCTGGGATCGGTATCTGCATGAGCATTTCCGACAATGTGGTTGAGGAGCGAAAATCGGGAAAGATGATTTTCAACCAGCCGTTTAGCAACCAGTCTAAAACGGGCGAGCTGTTTCTTTGGACGGTGGAGGAAGCCCACCGGCAGGGGCGCCCAGTCATGGTGCTGGGCGAGATCAGCCAGAGCGAAGTGTGGGATCCGGTCTGCCACAACCTTCCGCTGGCAGACAAAACAATCCAGCTGTTTAAAAACTCCGCAGCTGTTCCCGGAGTGGATGCGATCTGCGATTTCTGGGGAAACCGTTCGCCATTTCTGCCGCACGCATGTCACGCGGCGATGCGTGCTTACGTGGGCGACCCATCGGCAACAACTGATGAATTATTGCGGCGTGCGGCAACGGATCATTACGCTCTAGGGGAAGACCATCCAGAGCTGACAGATCAGGCTCTGGGCTGCTGGCGCGCCTTTGATGCGGCCTGCGATGATTGGGCGCTGGCCGGGTGGGCCCAGCGGTTCAGCTATGGCATTGGGCGCGATGCCGCGCGCGGGCGACTTTATCAGGCGCTGGTGCCTGCCTACCTCCGGTCTCTGCGCACCGACTGGGGGATGACCAGCATTTTGCACGGCGGACTGAGCGCTGGCGACTTTGCTGCCTGGCAAAAAGCGGATTGCATCGCGTTCGTTGCCGTGGCCGGAAAGTTCGACCGCTTTGCGGAGGCTCTGGAGAAGGCGGGTAATTCTGAGTCCGGGCGGCTGGCGCGGCGCGAGGCACGGAATATCGAGCTGGCGGGAGAGCTGATCGCGAGCGAGGGACGAACGCTTCTTGCTGTTCAGGCGTTTCACGACCAGGACTGGGCTTTGCTGCGCCAAGCGATTGCCGAGGAGATCGACGCCCGCGAACGCCAGCTGGAGATTTCCGGCAGGCTAGGGTGGGGCGGCGGGGTCAACCCATTGCTGGTGAGCGAGGATATCCAGAACATGCGGCTGTACCTGTCGAGCGACGATTTCCCATATACCCCTGACGACGCCTTCCATTTCACAGCAACCCCTTACAGTACCTGAGACGGCCGGGCTAGAGCTTCGAACATCACACTGATGCGTCCATTGCGACGCACTGGGCAGATGAAAGTTTCATCACCGCAAAAATGCTTAATAACAAGAAAAGTCACATGATTCAAATCCAGCAATTATCAAAAGGAACCAGCGGGTATGCCGGGAAAGAGCTCTGCCGACTGCTCAAAGCTTTAGGGGCAAAGCGGGTCGTCCTGGATCCCAAAGCCTCTCAATCCCCTCGCTTGCAGATTTCATTGGAGATCGACCCATCTTGGGAGGCGGGGGAAATATCCATCGAATCGGATGGCACGTCGGTCCGCCTGTGCGGCGGCAGCGAGGGGGCTCTGCTTCACTCAGTCTATACTTTTCTCGAAAAGCTCGGATGCATTTTTGAATTTTCCGGCGAGCGCCTGCCGCCGAAATCTCAAGAGCTGGTTTTTCCAGAACTAAATATCCGGCACCGGCCATCCGTGAAGGAACGAGGAATCCGGATGCATCTGAATTTTGTGCAGGACCAGTCCTTCTTCTCCGAGCCGGAGTTTGCCTCCTTTATCGACAACATGGCGCGCCAGCGGTTTAACTACCTGCAGTTCCACATGTACACGCCGCAGCAGTGGTTCCCCTTTGTGTACCGCGGGCACAAGCCGCTGGATCATTCCCTCGGCAATCTTCACCGGAAACCGCTGGCCCCTGACATGATCGGACGCGAAAAAATCCAAGTGCAGGATCACTGGTTCCCGCGCGAGTTCGAGTCGATCCGGGATCCGGAGGCTCTGCTGGACGCCATGTACTCCCGCTACAAACGAATGATGGCGCGCGCCCACGAGCGTGGCATCCGAAACTGCGTCTCGCTTGAGCCGGAGTCCATGCCTCCCTCTCTTGCCGCAAAGCTTCCTGAGTGGACGTCCGGCGGCGCGGCGGCCCTCCCAAGCAGTTCCGATTTGACCCAGTCATGGCAGGAGGGGTGGTCGGGCGTGAAGCTGGCTGAGCCGGATTCCCGGCATCCGCTGGTCATTGACATTGCCGTGGAGCGGGTTCTGCAGTGCATCGATGCCTTCCCTGATCTGGATGAGTTGCAGCTGATCTCGCGGGAAGGCGTCACCTGGCGGCCCAAAGCAGGCCAGACCATCGAATCGGAAGTGGCCCGCCTGTCGGCGAAATTTCCTCTCGGGCAAGCCGTGTTCGAGCACGAAGCTTTGGCGCGTGTTGTCTCGTCGGATCCGGGCCCTGAAATGAATCCCAAGGCCCATCCCTACTGGACGGTGCTTCCTGGCGATTGTTTTTACCCGACAGTGCTCGGCTCCTTGAACTTTGTTGAATTCGCCTTGGCCATCCTGTCCGATGAACGGGTTTGCCGCAAAATCTCAGAACGGCAGATTACAACGTCCATCGCGATCTATAGCCCGAACCCGGAAACCATCCGGCTCATGATGCCCGGCGTGGCAAAAATGTTGCCACGCGGCACACGTTTCCATTGTCTGGCGGATTATGGCGCCGCAGATATCGTTGCCAATTTGCCCGCATGGAAACCGCTTAAGGAAGAAGAGCACCATGTTGGAGTCATCTCCTGGCTAGAATTCGACGGCTCGATGATGCTGGCGCAAGGCTGGACGGATTCCCTGATCGAAAATGTCAAACGCGCGGTCGAGCTGGGCGCCGAAACCATTTATTTCAACCACTGGCGCGTGCGTGGGCTGGAGCACAACGCTGCGGCCGCGGCCGCTCTCTGCTGGGATGCCGACCAGACACCCGAGGAGTTTTATGCCGATTATTTTGGCCTGCTGTTCGGGCGCGCGGCGGTTGCCCAAGCCGGGACCGCCTACCGGTGCCTGGAGAACGCGACGCTTTATGCCAAGACCAACAACTATAATATTGGCTTTACCAGCGATTGGGTTTTCCGTAATGCCACCGATATTCCCGGATACTATTGGCGTCGGCTGGCGCGCTCACGGGATAATTTCACATTGGCGGCCGAGGAGTTTGATCGCCTGATCGAAGTGGCTGTTGCTCCCGGGCGGCGGCAGGCGGAATACATCCGCGACCTGTGCCGGATCAGCGCGCTGCATATCCAAGCCGTAAGCCATCTCCAAAATGCCAAGCTGCCGCTGATCGGATATAAGGCCTGGCCGGAAAATAATCCGACGGCAGCATGGCCGCCTCCAGAGAAGCTGAAGGATCTGGTTCGTGAAGCCAAGCGGGCGCTTGAGCTGGAACAGCGCTATATGCGGACCTATGCCCGCTGGGTCAAATCTTGTGATGAGCAAGGCCAGCTGGCCCTTCACCAGCAAGGGGTCATCGAGCCGTTCACAAGATTTGCCGAGATGCTGGCGGCCCGGCTAAGCGAAGAAAGCCTTCCAAATGAACTCTGCGAACAACGATGAATACGCATGTGAGGGCTTATGATTGACGATGTGCGGCGCGAGTTTCCTGGAGTCAGAATCCCCGTCATTGACGGAGGATTAAAGCTGGTCTACGAACCCGATCCCGACCGCCCGAATTCATGGATGGTCAACGACCACTGCCTGATTCGGGATGAGCAGGGGGCTTTACATTTCTTCGGCATCGAGAACCCTTATCCCACTACAACTCAGGCTCTCGATTATGAGTTCCTGTGGCATAGAAGATCCGCAATGTCTCAACCGTTCAGGATTGTGGATGTGCAAAACTCAGTGG
>Ga0194063_10001137_pt1 | contig 17818 bp, 20 predicted proteins | sample SepL3720m_MetaG_FD_155459 | JGI IMG/M metagenome (GOLD analysis project Ga0194063, IMG submission 155459) | Anoxic zone freshwater microbial communities from boreal shield lake in IISD Experimental Lakes Area, Ontario, Canada - Sep2016-L373-20m | ecosystem: Environmental > Aquatic > Freshwater... | reverse complement strand
CTCCTTTTTAAAGAGCAAGAAGGGGGCCCCTTTCCCCGAATCGAAGAACGCTTCAGAAACCATCGCGATGCGCGACATTTAAATTATAGGCCTGACCCCATCTGCGTTCCTGACCCCATCTGCGTTCCTTCGGGAACCCCCGAGGATTTTCGTGACCGACCGCAGATCTTGCGCCATGCCCGGTATTGCCTGAGCATTGCCGCGCAGGCGGCGGCAGTGCTCGGTGCGGACCCGGATTTGGCGGAAACATGGAACGCGATCGTGGCGGATATTGTTCCCGAAATGGCGAATCTCGATCTGCGTCAGCCTCCGGAACTCTATTGTTTTGACGGCGGGATGATCGCGGTGAACCCAGATACGAAGCCGACATTCCTTGATCCCCCAAGCGAAAGCTACCGCTGGTATCCTGGAAAGCTGGCCTTCCAGATCATCCAGGCCCTCAGCACCGGACGGTTCCTCCCGGAGCGTGACTTTCAGCCCACAGCGGATCTTCTCGAGCGCTGGACCCACGATAACGGCCTCCTCTGGGCGATGTCGGTCGGAAACTACGGGCACGTCGGCGCTTGGACGGAATCCCTCGGCATCGTCGGCGCCATCCAGGAAATGCTCTTGCAGAGCTGGGATGGAGGCATCCGCCTGTTCCCTGGACTCCCGGTTTCCCAGGACGCCAGCTTCCACTCTCTGCGCACCGAGGGCGCATTCCTCGTCTCCGCCAACCGCAGGGCCGGAGCCGTGGAATTTGTCGAAATCCTCAGCGAAGCAGGCCTCCCGTGCCGGCTCGAAAACCCCTGGCTGGGCAGATCCCCAAGCCTTCAGGTTGAGCAGGCACCGCCCACAGAGGCATCGCCGACCGAAGACGGCAAGCTGGTTTTCCAGACAGTGGCCGGCGGAAAATACAGGTTCCTGGAGGGCGGCTAACCCTTCTGCGGTTTTTCGGATGGTGGATGATGTGAGAGCGCTGGCAAGCCAATGTCGCGCACGAGGTTTCCGGGGACCGGGCTGGGCAGGAATGGCGGACAGCCGAGGGATGTCCGGATATTGCGCAGAAATCGAGGCATGTTAAATGCCCGTGCATCCGCCTGGTAGCAGGCCAGGCGCCTGAGTGCCCGCTGAGAGGCGTAGCCGCCCTCCGGGAGAGCCTGATGCAACTGAAGTGCGATATCCAGCAACTCCACAACATCAGCCGTCGCCGTCACCTCGCCTGACTTCACCCTTGCCCAGAAATTGTTCAGGCGGGGCGGAAAGAACGCCAATTCATAACAAAGCTGAAGCTTGTCCCGCCCGGTCATGGGTCTCCTCCCTCCCACTGCTTGAGGTCCACTTTGAGGTTTGCGAGATTCTCCAGCACCAAGGAATCCGTATCGAAAGGAGGTGGCAATTTTCGAACTGCCGCTTCCACTGCGACATGCGTCACGCGTGCTTGAGTGCACAAAAAAAGAATATCCGCCTGATCGATTTCATCGTAGCGAATGAGTTTGCTGGCTACAAGTTGGGCTGGCGAAACGGTCGTTAAGGTCAGGTTTCGCCCACGCCACAGGGTTGTCATGCTCAGCGGATCCGGGGCGGAAAGGCATAAGCGCAGCGCAGGAATCCACTCGATATGGTCGCCCTGGTAGTCCTCGGGGGGATTTAATGGCAGCCCGGCACTTTTGGCGGCCTGTTCGAGATCCTTGTAATCGGCGATGGAGTAGGGGCTGGCGATATCCAGATCCAGGCTGGTGCGTCCAGGTTCATCCATCAGGATCAAAGCCCCGCTGCCATAGACACACAGGACCGTCGGGGATTTTAACTCCCGGTCGATTTTCTCCAAATACGATGTCAGCCCAGCCTTATCCATGAGCGTCCATCCTATCCAAGGTCGGCCATGGGATCAAGGCTGCTGGACCAGAATTGATGCCGACAAACACAAAACAATGAGTGGTTTCAACCCTGGTTTCGTGGTATATTATTCCGATGAGCACGGATGATGATCCTGTCGCCGAGGGGTGGCTGAAACTCGCCGAAAAATATGTCTGGTGGAAGCCCTCGAGGGAGGTTGCTCCGGATTTCTTTCTTGGACATGTCATGAACCGGGCGACGTGGGAGGACCAATCCTGGGTTGAGAAGCACTTCACGGCAGAGATTCTACGGGATGCGTTGCGCGGAGCGGCGGCCGGGGTGTTTGATCCTGCGTCCTGGCACTACTGGCACTACCGCCTGGGGTGGACGGAAGTTCCCGAGATGCCACGCAAAGTTTTGTGATCCTGACAAGCGATGCCTCCGCTCCTGCCCAAACTGGAAATTCTTCCCCCGGCCCAGCTTGCGCTTTCCTATTTTGAGGGCGGTGATGTGTCGCAGCTTCCCAAATCACTGAAAGTCCTGCTGTTCGGTTATGCCGCCCGGTGCTCGGACATCCCGCTATGGACACGGGCCAGCGATTCCTTGATGTAACCCCCACGAGAAATCAAGGCCGGTTACGCCCCGCGCCGACATCGAGCTGGTCATCGCCCTCGGCGAGTTCGCAAAAACTTTCTAACCTCATCGTCAATCAACGCCATCCCTGCACGCCGCTCCCATGACCTCACGCGAACTCATCCTTGCCGCCATCAACGGAAATCCGCACCCGCGCGTCCCGGTTGCCCAGCACAACTTCGCCTTCTGCGTCCGCCATGCGGGCATCACGATGGATGCCTACAGGCGGGACCCGGAGCTGGCGGCGCGCGCGCTCGTCGCAGCTGCCGAGGAGTTCGGCTACGACTGCATCATCATTGACTTCGACACGTCCTCGCTTGCCGAGGCGATGGGAGCCAGGCTGGATTTCCCGCAGGACGATATGGCCCGGGTGTCTGAGCCCACACTCGATTCCATCGCCGATATCCGCAAGTTGCCGCTGCCCGACCCGCACAAAGACGGACGCCTTCCACTCTGGCTCGAAACCACACGGGCCGTCCGCCGCATGGTCGGCGACCGGCTTGCGATCATGGCCCGCGCGGATCAAGGGCCGTTCGGCCTTTTGTTTCAGTTGCGCGGTCACGAGAATTTCATGATAGATCTCCTCGACGAAGAGGAGTCCCTGATTCTTGACGCGCTCGAATATTGCGCGGAGGCCGGAGCCAGATTTGCCCGGGCCCAGATGGACGCCGGAGCGGACCTGACATCCATCGGCGACAGCGCCTGCGGGCAGTCGCTCATCGCCCCCGCCCATTACATGAAATTCGGACGCCCCTACCAGGCGAAATACCGCGAGCGAATGGGCGATGGGATTCTCAGCCTGCACATCTGCGGAAAAACCAACGATATCATCGAGGCGATGGCGACCACCGGGTGCGAGGTGCTCGAACTCGACCACCAGAACGACGTCGTGCGCTCGATTGATAAAGTCGCCGGGCGAGCCTGCATTTTTGGAAACATTGACCCGGCCCTCCTCAGCCTCGGCACATCCGATGATGTTCTTGCCGCCTGCCAGCCGGTGCTCGAGGCCGCCGTCGCGCGCACGAGCCGCTTCGTCCTCTGTCCGGGTTGTCTCGCCAACGCCGACGTGCCCGCCGCCAACATCCGCGCCATGACCGATGCGGCGCACCGCTGGGGAAATTATGGCGGTTGAGCTGCCTTCATGTTTTTCCGAACCAGAGTTGACGCGCGACAAACCCCGCTCCCATCCCTTTTTATCCAGACTCCGAACCTGAGGCCGCAGATTATGAATACACACACCACCACCCCTGGCAGCCCGGCAGCAATGAGTTCGCGCGAGCGCGTCCGGACATCGCTGGCCCACCGGCAACCCGATCGTGTGCCGGTCGATTTCGGCGGTCACCGTTCGTCAGGCATTGCCGCCATCGCCTACGCGAAGCTCCGCCGTCACCTCGGACTGCCCGAGCGGCCTGTCCGGGTCTATGACATGCCCCAGCAACTCGCGGTGATCGACGACGACGTCCTCGACCGGTTCGGCGTCGATACCATCGAGATGGGACGCGGGTTTGCTCTTGAAGGCAAAGACTGGGCGGACTGGGTGCTGCCCGACGGCACCCCGTGCCAGGTGCCGGCATGGAGCCGGCCGGAGCGGGTTGGCGACAGGTGGGTGCTCCGCTCGCCCAAGACCGGCGTCGTGGTCGCCCACATGCCAGACGGTGCGCTCTATTTCGAGCAGACCCATTTCCCGTTCCTCGACGGCCCGCCCGATCACGATCACCTGGCCGACCATTATTCCGAGTCGATGTGGACCGGCGTGGCCTCGCCCCCGGGGCCGCTGGCCGCAGCGCCGGGCGCGCTGCGCGCCGGGGCCGAACGGCTCCGGTCGCGGACTGACCGCGCGATGATCGGCCTCTTCGGTGGCAACCTTCTCGAGATGGGCACGTTCATGTATCGCAACGACGAGTTTTTCATGCTGCTGGCCGGGGAACCGGAGGCCGCCCACGATTTTCTCGAAATGACGACGGCGACCCACCTGCGCAACCTCGAACGGTTTCTTGGCGAGGTCGGCGGGCTGATCGACGTCATTCTATTTGGGGATGATCTGGGCGGACAGGGAGGCCCCCTGATTTCCCCGGCGATGTATCGTGAGTTTTTCAAACCCCGCCATGCGAGCCTTTTCCGGAGGGCGAAGGAACTCGCGCCCGGGGTGAAGGTTATGCTGCACTGCTGCGGAGGCGTGCGCGAGTTGCTGCCTGACCTGATCGATGCCGGGCTGGATGCGATCAACCCGGTGCAGATCACTTGTGCGGGGATGGATGCCGCCGGGCTCAAGCGGGATTTCGGGCGGGACCTGACCTTCTGGGGCGGCGGGTGCGACACGCGGGACATCCTTCCGCTCGGGAGCCCGGATAAGATTCGGGAGCACGTGCTGCGGCAGTTGGAAATCATGTCGCCCGGGGGCGGTTACGTTTTTCAGCAGGTCCACAACATCATGGCTGATGTGCCGCCTGAGAACATCCTGGCCATGTTCGATGCGGTGCGCGAGTTCCGGTGACAATACATGGTCGCCGATCCGCTTTTCATCAGCGAAACATCTAATGAGAATCATCCGACGTGTCCTTGGTGTAACCACCATACTGGCAGTGGTGTTAGCGACATTCGTCTGGTTCCAAGATGCGGTGTCGAAACCGGACATGACCGGATTCAATCCGCAGGAGATGGGGCAACTGGAATCTGCCATGTGGCGGAGCTACTACGAAGGGCACTGGCCGCAACTCGCATGGCAAACGAAAGAAGTGGCCTGCGGGCAATACGGGGTTTCGTGGTGGAATGGAGCGCGATTGTCTCTGCATGCGGCGCGATCGGCGCTGTTCTTCCGCAGATACACCGAGGACCCGAGGTGCCTGCCGGAGCTGGAGCAATACTACGCGATCATTTGGAATGAGACCGGCCGGAAGTTCGATATCCGCACGGCAGCCGCACTGGAGTTGCAATGGTGGAAAGAGCGGCGGCGCCACGTTGCTCCCCAAGACTATGCCCGAAACATCGCGCAGGTGACGGCACTTGTTTACCGGGTGCCGGAGGAGACGGTTCTGCCCGCAGCCAGGATGCGGGCGGAGGCGATGGCCTACCGCGACGCCCGGCGGGACGGAAAGATGACCGACGCCGATTGGCAGGAAATCGCCCGCCAACTCATGTTGGCTTATGCCTCGTTGAAGGAGGCCGTCACCGGTATTTGATCGCAAGAAAACGGCTTTGCGCCCGTGCCGCTGTCAACTGAAAGCGATATGAAGAAATGAGCCGTATGACGCATCTGGTGTTTTGACCGTGGACCGCACGGATTTTACGGTTTATCGGACAAGCAAAGGAAAGCCGCTGCGGTGCGAGTTTCCGCCTGCGGATAGAAAATAGATCTCTCCGGCGTCGCACCCGGAAAATATTTTCATTCGCGCTGATCCGTTCCATTCGCGGGCCGGATCCCGTTTTCTCAATCCAGGGCGGTGCAGGCGGCGATTTCGTTGGCGTGGAAATCGGCGGGGCCGATCCGGAGGTGCAGGGACGGGTCTCTGCGGGGATCGACAAAAAGCTTCTCTTCATCCAGCACGAGAAGCCCTTCGCGTGAGGGGCCGTTCCAGAAGTCGATGCGGACCTGTCGCCCGAGCGGGAAGCCCTGTTTGCGGGCGAGCGATTCGATGGCCGTCCGCCGTTCCGCCCGCCAGGCCTCAATGGCATCGCCCGACGCGGCACCGGGGGATTTCGGAAAATCGCATGCCATCTGGTCGACCAATCGGTTGATATTTTGCACGTCAGCCATAGAAATCGAATGATGCCCCGATGCCACCCGATGTTCCAGATTTTCTCCAGCCTCTCGTTACCTACGTTCCGGTCTTCCAGCGCGAGGCGTGCCTTGCCGCCATCGCCCGTCGGGAGGAGTCTGTTTAATCACCTGTTCCATCGAATGGGCGGTGGAGAACCCCGAGGAGGCGGCAAGACGCCCATGTCACGGTGTGTTTTCCGCGCGGCAATTCGAGATCTCTGCCCCGGAAGGCGCTGCGCGATTCTTCAGGCCGCGTCTTTTTCCTGCTTTTTGCGGATGAGGGGGGAGCGTTTGCCTTCGACGACGGCGCGGTTGATCGTAACCTCTGCGATGTCATCGCGGCCCGGGGATTCGAACATGATGTCGAGCATGATCCGCTCGAGCATGGCGCGGAGCGCGCGGGCGCCGGTGCCTTTTTTCAAGGCTTCGGAAGCGAGTGCGCGCAGGGCGTCCTTCGTCATGTTGAGTCCGACGCCGTCCATGCCGAGCAGCTTGGTGAACTGCTTGACCATGGCATTCTTCGGCTCAGTGAGGATCGTGACCAGCTCGTCCTCGGTCAGCTCGTCGAGGGTGGCGACGACCGGGAGGCGGCCGATGAATTCAGGGATGAGCCCGAAGCTCAGGAGGTCTTCGGGTTCGACTTTTTTCAGGGCCTCGCGCTGGAGGAAATCCTCCGAAACATCCTCGCGGCTGTGGAAGCCCATCGCGCGGCCGCCCATGCGCCGGTGGACGATCTTGTCGAGCCCGACGAAAGCGCCGCCGCAGATGAAGAGGATTTTTTCCGTGTTGACCTGGATGTATTCCTGGTGCGGGTGCTTCCGCCCGCCCTGCGGAGGGACGTTGCAGACCGTGCCCTCGAGCATTTTCAATAATGCCTGCTGGACGCCCTCGCCGGAGACGTCGCGCGTGATGCTCACGTTCTCGGTCTTGCGTCCGATCTTGTCGATCTCGTCGATATAGACGATCCCCATCTCGCAGCGCTTCACGTCGTAGTCGGCGTTCTGGAGGAGGCGGAGGATGATGTTCTCGACGTCTTCGCCCACGTAGCCGGCCTCGGTGATCGAGGTGGCGTCGGCGATACAGAACGGGACATCGAGGATTTTCGCGAGCGTGCGCGCGAGGAGGGTTTTGCCCGAGCCCGTCGGGCCGATCAGGAGGATGTTGCTCTTTTCGATCTCCACATCAGCGAGCGGGTCGAGGCCGACCGAGGACGGCGTCTCCTGGAGCAGGCGCTTGTAGTGGTTGTGCATCGCCACGGCGAGCACCTTCTTGGCAAAATTCTGACCGATCACATGCTGGTCGAGTTGGTGCTTGATGTCCGCCGGCTTGGGGACCCGGATCGCGCTCTTCGCCTTCTTGTTTTCCTCCTTGAATTCCTTGTCCAGAATCCCTTTGCAGACGGTGATGCAGCTGTCGCAAATATAAACGCCGGGGCCGGCGATCAGCTTGCGGACCTCCGCGTGGCTCTTGCCACAGAAAGAACACATCGTCAGGTTGGTAGCGCGCGCCATGAGAAATTATTCGGCGGGTTTATCGAGGCCTTTGAGCTCCTTGCGGGACTTTACAACCTCATCGACAAGCCCGTATTCCTTCGCCTCCTCGGCCGTCATGTAATAGTCGCGGTCGGCGTCCTTGTTCACCTGCTCGGCCGGTTTTCCGGTGTGGAACGAAAGGATCCGGTTCAGCCGCTTCTTCAGTTTGAACATGAACTCGACCTGGCGTTCCACGTCGCTGGCCTGGCCTTGCGCGCCGCCGGAGACCTGGTGGATCATGATGTCGGAGTTCGGCAGCGCGAAGCGCTTGCCCTTGGTCCCGGCGCAGAGAAGGACCGCCCCCATGCTCGCGGCGATGCCGATGCAGTAGGTGTTCACGTCGCAGGTCACGAACTGCATCGTGTCGTAGATCGCGAGCCCCGAGGTGACCGACCCGCCCGGCGAGTTGATGTAGATGCTGATGTCCTTTTTTGCATCTTCCATCTGCAGGAAAAGCAGCTGGGCGATGACGAGGTTGGCGACATGATCATCAATCGGCATGCCGATGAAAATGATGCGGTCCTTCAGGAGCCGCGAGTAGATGTCGTAGCTGCGCTCTCCGCGCCCGGTCTGTTCAACAACGATGGGAACCAACATAAAGATTAAGCTTTGGCCGCTCCTGCGGCCGGTTCGCGAACCGTAACATTGGCCGCGATCAAATCAAGCGCCTTGCCCATGAGTATCTGCTCGCGGATCGGGCCGAGGCCCTCGCGCGCCTGCAGGTCCTTGACCAGTTTTTTGACCGGGATCTCGTAGCGCCGCGCCATCTCCGAGACCGCCATCACCATGTCGGTATCGTTCACCTCGAGCTTCTCCTTCTCGGCGATGCGCAGGAGGAGGAAATTCCCGCGCACGCGGTCGAGCGCGCTCTGCTGGGCGAGCCCGACGAGCTCGTCCTGGTGGGTGCGCAGCTCGTCGTCGCTGACGCCGCGGACCTGGTTCTCCTGGACGATTTCGCGCAGGATGCTCGAGACCTCGCGCTGGACGGCCTGGGCGGGCAGCTCGCATTGGACGAGGGCGAGAAGCTGCTTCAGGGCCGCGTTGCGCTTGCCGTTCTGAAATTGAGATTCCGCGAGGTTTTCGAGGCGCTCGCGGATTTCCGCGCGGAGGGTTTCGAGGGTTTTTCCGGGCTCGATTTTTTCCGCGAGGGCGTCATCGAGCGGCGGGAGCTGCTTTGAGTTGATGCCGTGGAGGGTCGCGGAGTAGCTGACCTTCGATCCGCGGAGATCTTCGAGCGGGAAATCCGCGGGGACATCGAGCGCGAACGCGCGCTCCTCGTTGATCGCCATCCCCTCGATCGCTTTGGCGAAGCCGGGCACCAGCGTCCCCTCGTCCATGAAGATCCAGGCGTTCCGGCGGCCCTGCAGCTGGGCGGGGGCTTTCGGGAGAGCCTCGGAGAGCAGTTGGTCGCCGATCTTCCCCTCGTAGGTCAGCACGGCGAAGTCCCCCATCGCCAACGCGCGGCCTTCGACGGCCTCGAACGTGGCGTGCGGGTCGCGGAATTGCTCCAGCCATTTTTGAACGTCCTCCTCGGCGACCGACCGCTTTTCCAACTCGACGGTGATTGCAGAATAATCCGGCAGTTCGAACTCCGGCGCCGTGACGACGCTCGCGCGGTAGCGCATGGTTTTGTCGTCGCCGATCTGTACGTCCTCGACTTTGGAAACCGACAGGACGCGGAGGTTCTTCTGCTTGATCGCCTCGTTGATGCTGTCGCGCAGCAGCTTTTTTTCGAGCTCCTCGCGGATGTCCTTCGCGAAGCGCGTGTCGATCAGCGACTGCGGAGCCTTGCCGGGCCGGTATCCCGGGATCCTGGCCTGGCGTTGAAAATCTTTGGCAATGGACTGCCATTCACGCGTCACCTGGTCGGCGGCAAGCTCGACTTGAAGGTTGACGATACAATTGGGTTGAGGATCACAAACGACATTCATGGGCAATCGTCCATTTGAGCACAGGATTTCCCATCGGGCAACCGTGAACCCGAAAAAAGTGTTGTGCCGTTGTGCCGAGCGCGCGTGCGCGTGCGCGCGTCGCGAAAGTCGAGCGCCCTTCCACATTTCTGCAAGAAGCCGGGTCGTCCCCGGCCCGGCAGGAAAACCGTTCGCTGTCCCGGTCAGCCTTTTGCGGGCGATCCGGCCGAAAGCCCCATCATCAACATCGCCGACCCACTGAAGAGCGACTGGATGCCGTAAAGGATTCCGAGGATCCCTGCGGAGTCGAGCGGCCACTTGGCATAGATCATTCCGCCGAGCAGGAGGGCGACAACGCCGTTAAGCATGAGCCAGACCCAGGCCGGGTTCGCGCGCATCCGGACCGAAGTCACGAGGCACAGGATGCCCTCCGTCAGGAAAACCGCCGCCACGATGAGAGTGAGCGCGGCCACGCCGGCGATCGGAAAAAACAGGAGCGCCGACCCCGCAGCGATGCGAATGACCGCAGAGAGCGAGGAGAGGAAGCGGTGCGCGCTGCTTTTTCCAAACACCGCCTGGAAGATCGCGATGGCGCCGGTGACCAGGCAGAGGGCGCCGAGCAACTGCGTGAGGACCAACGAAAAAAGCGCGGGGGTGGAGATGGCGAAAACGCCGACGATCAGGGAGAGGGCCCCTCCGAAGAGGAACCATGTCCGGCTGTGCGAAACGCTGCCTTGTGATGTGCTCATGGGATCAATCCTCCAGGGTGAAGCCGATTTTGACTGTCACCTGCCAATGGGCGATGCGGTCGTTTTCGATTTGTCCGCGCGTCTCGACCACCTCGAACCAGCGCAGGTTGCGGAGCGACTGGGCGGCTTTTGCCACCGCGTTCTGGACCGCCTCTTCAATGCTGTTCGGGGAGGAACCGACGAGCTCGATTTTTTTGTAGATGTGATTGCTCATTGATTTAAGCCTACCAAATGGTGCGGCTTGCCGGAAGGGAAATCGCGGCCCGCCGGAGCCGATGGAAAATTCCGCTTGTTTTCACCTCACTTCCGCGCGGATGTTACCGCGAGATGAGTCACACCCAGAATGCGCAAGGATACGCGATGCCCGCCGAATGGGAGCGCCACGAAGCGACGTGGCTTTCCTGGCCCCAGCCCGGCTGCAACAGCTTTCCGGGGTCCTACGACCGCGTCGTGCCGACCTTCGTCCGGATGGTCGCTGCCCTCGCGGAATCGGAGCCCGTGAGAATCAACGTGAAGGATTCGGAGCAGGAGAAATCCGTCCGCAGCCTCCTGCGCGGAGTCCCGGCCGAGCGCGTCGAGTATTTTCGCATCCCGACCAACGAGCCCTGGTGCCGGGACCACGGGCCGATCTTCGTGTGCCGGAAAACCGCCCCCCGGCTCGCGGTGCTCGACTTCGAATTCAACGCCTGGGGATGGAAACTCTCGCCGTTTGATGACGACGACGAAGTCCCGAAAAAAGTTGCCGGGAAGCTCGGCCTGCCCATTCTCGACCACAGCGGGTTCGTTCTGGAAGGCGGATCGGTTGACGTCAACGGCGCCGGCACCGTGCTGACCACCGAGAGCTGCCTGCTGAACCCGAACCGCAACCCGAAGCTCAACCGCCACCAGATCGAAAAGAAACTCCACGAGACGCTCGGCGTCCGGCAGGTCCTTTGGCTCGGGGACGGGATCGAGGGGGATGACACCGACGGGCACATCGATGATCTCGCCCGGTTTGTCTCCAGGGCGACGGTGGTCACCGTGACCGAGGAGAATGAGAGCGATCCTAATTTCGAACCCCTCCGCAGGAACCTCGAGCGCCTGCGGGAGATGCGCCTGCCGGATGGCGAACCGCTGCATGTTCTCACGCTGCCCATGCCCCGCCGTATCGTGCGCGAGGGGATCCGGCTTCCCGCAAGCTATGCCAATTTTTACATCGCGAACGAAATTGTCCTGCTCCCTTTCTACGGCGAAAGCAACGATGCCTGGGCCGAATCCGTTCTCCACGAGGCGTTCCCGACACGCAAAATCGTTGGCATCGACTGCCGCGAGCTGATCTGGGGGCTCGGGGCCTTCCACTGCCTGACCCAGCAGCAACCCGCAGTCTGAGCCCATGAAATTCCGCCGCAACGTCGCCCTCATTCTCACCAGGCCGGGAGGAGAAATCCTCGTCTGCGAGCGCAGCGACTTCAAAGACTCCTGGCAGTTTCCCCAAGGGGGGGCCCGCGATGACGAGTCGGACCTCGAAGCCCTACAACGCGAGGTGCGGGAGGAGATCTCGCTGCAGCCGGAGTCCTACCGCATCGTCCTCCAGAACGGGCCCTACCGGTATACCTTCCGCGCCGGTTCCCGGAAGGACGGATGCGATGGGCAGGAACAGTTCTACTTCCAGGCCGAGTGGCTCGGCGACCGGGAAATCGAGGTCGATAAAAAAGAATTTCGCGCCTTCCGGTGGATCAAGCCGGAGACGTTCCGGATCGAGTGGGTCCCGCCGGTCAAACGCGACGTTTACCGGAGGGTTTTCCGCGATTTTTTTCAAATCGAGCTTCCGTGAATTTCGCAGGATGTGCGGAATATTGTTGACTCGGGGCGGAAAACTTGGGATTTCCCCGCCGCTGCCTATGCTTACATTTTCCGCTTTCACCGTGCTCTCGGCCACGCTCCTCGGATGCGTCTGGTGGGTGAGCCGCGATGATCAGGGGGTCTCCTGATCGCATCCATGCGTCCCTCGGCGCGTATTCCCGGCACTATGATTTCCTGGCTCTGTTTCGAATGGAAGACAAGCGGTCTCCCGAAAGATGAGGTTTCCTTTGAACCTTTCACCATCCGCGTCGCGGAGAAGCCGGAGCAGGAAAGTATTTTGAAGGCGATCAAAAGCGCGTTCTCGATGGACTCGGTCTGGGGGGATGTCAGCCGCCCTCTGGCAGAGAAAATCGCCGTGGATCTCGACGCGGGTTTTTTGCTTCCGGAACCATCCTGCGTGGTCCTCGTGCACGGGACCCGCGTCATCGGGGCATCGGTGCTGGATGTCAATCCCGATGCCGAAAACCACCTCTCCAGCGGCCCCTGCATTCTCCATGAATACCGGAACCGCGGGCTCGCGAGCGCCTTGCTGGCAGCCTCTCTGGCCTTTCTGAAAAAATCCGACATCCCCGTGGCGAGGGGATTGACCCGCGCCAATTCGATCACCGCGCGATTCATCTACCCGAAGTTCGGCAGCGTTTCCCGCCCCGTCGAGGGCGACCCCTTGAAGCCGAAGGCTGAATGATTCTGCGCGGGGCTTCGCATTTTCCGCTTTTCTTGGCGTAGCAACTTTGCGAGGTTGCTGCCTGGGATGCAGGGGATTTTTCAACAATACGATCCGGGGTCATTTTTTGACGAGATGTTTGGGAAGGACGGGCAGGTCCGTCCGCATTACGAGCAGCTTTTTCAACGGTTCGGGGAGCTGGAGCCCGCAGAGTTCGACCGCAAGCGCGTGCTGGCCGAAAAATCCTACCTCAACCAGGGGATCACCTTCACGGTTTACAGCGGCGACGAAGGCACCGAGCGGATCATGCCGTTCGACCTCATTCCGCGGATCATCCCCGGGGACGAGTGGAACTTCATCGAGAGGGGGCTCACCCAGCGGCTCCAGGCGCTGAACCTCTTCCTCCGCGACATCTACCACGAGCAGAAGATCATCAAGGACGGCATCATCCCGTCCGAAATCATCCGCAGCGCCAAGCACTTCCGCCCGGAGCTGGTGGGGTTCGACGTCCCTCACGATATCTACATCCACGTCTGCGGAACCGACCTGATCCGGGGCGCGGACGGACGGTATCTGGTTCTCGAGGATAACGGGCGGTGCCCGTCGGGGGTCTCGTATTTGTTGGAAAACCGCCAGGCGATGAAGCGGGTTTTTCCGCGGCTCTTCAACCGCTACTCGGTGCGCCCGGTCGGCAGGTATCCGCAGGAGTTGCTGGCCTCGCTGCGCTATGTCGCGCCGCGCGGAAACCCGGATCCGACGGTGGTCGTGCTGACCCCCGGGGTTTATAACTCGGCCTACTTCGAGCATTCGTTTCTGGCCCGGGCGATGGGGATCGAGATCGTCGTCGGGCACGACCTCGTCATCGAAAAATCCCGCGTCTTCATGAAGACGACCAAGGGCCTCAAGCAGGTGGATGTGATCTACCGACGGATCGACGACGATTTTCTGGACCCGACCGTCTTCCGGAAAGACTCGCTTCTCGGGGTGCCAGGCATCGTCGAGGCCTACCGCGCTGGGAGCGTGACCCTTGCCAACGCGCTTGGCACGGGCGTCGCTGACGACAAGGTCGTCTATTACTACGTGCCGGCGATGATCAAATATTACCTCGGAGAGGAGCCGGTGCTCCCGAACGTCGAAACCTATCTCTCGGCTGTCGAGACCGACCGGAAATTCATCCTCGACCACCTGCCGGAGCTCGTGGTCAAGGCGGCGAACGAAAGCGGCGGCTACGGCATGATGATCGGCCCGCAGGCCTCGAAGGACGAGATCGCGAAGTTCCGCGACGCGATCATCGCCGACCCGCGAGGGTATGTCGCCCAGCCGGTCGTCCAGCTCTCGCGCTCGCCGTGCTTTGTGGACGGAAAAATCGAGGGCCGGCACATCGACCTCCGCCCGTATATTCTCTCGGGGGAAAAGACGGCGATCATCCCGGGCGGGCTGACGCGCGTCGCGATGCGCAAGGGGTCGCTCGTGGTCAATTCCTCACAGGGCGGCGGGAGCAAGGACACCTGGGTTCTGGATGAAGGGGAGGGCATATGCTGAGCCGCGTCGCCGATGCCTGCTTCTGGCTCAGCCGCTACGTGGAGCGCGCCGAGGCGAACGCCCGCATCCTCGATGTGAACATCCAGCTTCTTCTCGACTTCGAGGACCAGAACGCCGGAACCATCCAGCAGCACTGGCTGCCGATTCTGGCAACGCTCGAGGACCAGGAGCTTTTCAACGAGATTTACGAGGGGATCTCGGGCGATGCCGTCATGGCTTTCGTGACTTTCGAAAAGAAAAACCCGCACTCGATCATCTCGAGCGTGACATACGCCCGCGAGAACGCGCGCATGGTCCGCGAGCAGATCTCCAGCGAGATGTGGGAGCAGCTCAACCGGCTCTACCTCTACCTCCTGAGCCCGGCCGCGCGCTCGGCGTTCATCGACAGCCCGATCGATTTCTACCGCTCCCTCGTGGACAGCCTCCACTCGTTCCAGGGGATCACCGACGCCACCATGACCCACGGCGAGGGATGGCAGTTCCTCCAGGCAGGAAAATTCCTCGAGCGGGCGGACTCGACCTCGCGCGTTCTGGACATTAAATACCACATCCTGCTGCCCTTCGGCGAGCAGGTCGGCGGGAACGTCGATATCACCCAGTGGATGGCCGTACTCCGCTCGTGCAGCGCGATGGAGGCGTTCCTGAAAATCTCGCGCGGCCAGGTCACGAGCTGGGGGGTCGCCCGGTTCCTGATCCTCCACGACACGTTCCCCCGGTCGCTCCGGTTTTGCGTGGACAGCCTGGACCTCGCCCTGCACCAGATCTCCGGATGCGACCGCGCCCACTTCTCGAACGAGGCCGAGCGCCTCTCCGGCATGCTCCGCTCGACGCTCGACTACACAAACATCGAAGCCGTTTTTTCCACCGGCCTCCACCAATACCTCGACCAGACCCAGCTCCGCCTGATCGAAATCTGCGACACCCTCGTGAAAACCTACTGCCGCTGGCTCGACGAGGAGTGAAGCGGAAGGCAAGAGGCTCCAGCTTTCAGGATACCGATGCCCGAGATTCCAGACATCCTCAAGGCGCTCATCGCGATTGTCGTGTTGATCAACCCTCTGGAGGGGATCCCGCTCTTTCTCGCGCGGACCTCCGCGATGACCGACGCATTGCGTCTCGGAGTCGCCAAAAGGGCATCGCTGACCGTCCTCGCGCTTCTCCTCGGTGCCATGGCCGGGGGGAAGGGCATCCTCTATTTGTTCGGAATTCAGATCGCCACGTTCACCATTGCCGGCGGCATCATCATCCTCCTGATCGCGCTCAAAATGGTGCTCGCTCCACAAAAGCCGGATGATTCTCCGGCCGAGGGCAGCGGCGATATTGCCATCGTTCCGCTCGGAACCCCGCTTCTGGCCGGCCCCGGTCCGATCAGCAGCGTCATCGTTTTCTCCAGCAAGGGCATCGGCCAAGGTGGTTCTATTTGGATCAGCGATGTGATTCTGCTTCTGCTCATCGCGCTGGCCGCCGCGATCACCTATTTTTCCCTGAGGATGGCCCTTCCGGTCGGCAGGTGGCTGGGGCAGACAGGAATCAACGTTCTCACCCGCCTGGCCGGGATCCTCGTCGCTGCCATCGCCCTCCAGATGATTTTGAGCGGGCTGCTCGTGACATTTTCCGCTTGGAAATGACAAGGTCCTCTTTGCCATGAAAGAATCCTCACAAGCCCTGGGTGCCGGGTTGCCTGCCGTTCTACTGGGCGGGTTGCTCCCGGAAACATCCGGGCGCACACTCGACGAGATCCAGTCCGTCTGGCGCGATCGCGCCGCCACGCTTTTTTCACACCACCACAAACCAACAACACCATGAAACTCGAAGGAAAATCCGCACTCATCACCGGCAGCGCCCAGGGAATCGGCCAGGCCATAGCGCTCCGCCTCGCGCAGGAAGGCGCCGACATCCTCATCGACGACCGTCCGGGCAATAAGGGGGCCGACGAAACAAAGACGCAAATTGAAGCTCTCGGACGCAAGGCCTTCGTCCTCGGAGGCGATCTCGCCAACACCGCCGATGACCGCCGGCTGATCCAGCAGGGGGTCGCGGCGCTCGGAAAAATTGACATCCTCGTCAACAACGCAGGCGTCGAGAAACACGCCGACTTCTGGGACGTCACCGAGGAGGAATTCGATTTCGTCCTCAAAATCAACCTGCGCGGCACATTCTTCCTCACCCAGGATTTCGTGAACCACCTCCGCGAGACGAAGCGCCCGGGAAAAATCATCAACATCAGCTCGGTCCACGAGGAGCTCCCGTTCCCGCACTTCTCGACCTACTGCGCGAGCAAAGGGGCGCTGAAAATGCTCTGCCGCGATCTAGCGATCGAGCTCGCCCCGCTCAATATCACGATCAACAACATCGCGCCGGGAGCGATCCAGACCCCGATCAACACGAAGCTGCTCAACTCCCCCGACCTGCTCAAAGCCCTGCTCTCGAACATCCCGCTCAACCGCCTCGGAACCGGCTCCGATGTCGCCGGAGTCGCCGCCTTCCTTGCGTCCCCGGATGCCGATTACATCACCGGCACGACGGTCATTGTGGACGGCGGACTGCTCTGGAATTACTCCGAGCAGTAAAGTTTCCATGAGCAACTCCCTGCCGATCTACGATCTGGACGAGGAGATCGTTTCCGCGCTGACCGCCGGGAACCGGCTCGTCCTCCAGGCGCCGACCGGCTCGGGAAAATCCACGCAGGTCCCGCAGATCCTGATCGACGGCGGAGTTCCGGGCCGCGGGCGCTGCGTGATCCTGCAGCCGCGGAGGCTGGCGACGCGGATGCTGGCTGCGCGGGTGGCCTCCGAGCGCGGCGTGAAGCTCGGCGGCGAGGTGGGATACCAGATCCGGCTCGACAATGTTTCCTCGGCCGCGACCCGGATTCTTTTTGTCACGGAGGGGATCCTTCTCCGCCAGATGCTGGCCGATCCGGAGTTGAGGGGCATCTCCACAGTCATCTTCGACGAGTTCCACGAGCGGCATCTTTACGGCGACATCAGCCTGGCCCGCGCGCTCACGCTTCAGGAAACGGCGCGTCCGGATTTGCGGATTGTTGTGATGTCCGCGACCCTCGACCGCGCCGGGCTCACGGAGTATCTTGCGCCCTGCACGACCTTGCAGTCGGAGGGGCGGGTTTTTCCGGTCGATGTGGAATTTCTCGCGCATGATCCCAAAGACGATTCGCCCTGGGAGCTCGCGGCGGATGCGGTGGCGGACAATTTCGAGCGCACCGAAGGGGATATTCTCGTCTTCATGCCCGGCGCCTACGAGATCAACCGGACGATCCGGGAAATCGGCGGACGGCTCGGAAACCGCTGCGTGATTTTCCCGCTGCACGGCGAGCTTCCGGCCTTGGAGCAGGACCGCGCGGTCAGCCGGACATC
>Ga0194063_10001136_pt1 | contig 17845 bp, 32 predicted proteins | sample SepL3720m_MetaG_FD_155459 | JGI IMG/M metagenome (GOLD analysis project Ga0194063, IMG submission 155459) | Anoxic zone freshwater microbial communities from boreal shield lake in IISD Experimental Lakes Area, Ontario, Canada - Sep2016-L373-20m | ecosystem: Environmental > Aquatic > Freshwater... | reverse complement strand
CCCTAAAATATATAGACTATATATATAATATAATCTATAGAAATAATTATATACAATAAGGATAACAAAGCCCCAAAACCAAGCCACTATTGAGCTTCAGAGATTGTCACCACTTGGCACCTTTCACCTATACTCACAAAACCCGCACAAAAACGCCTAAAAAACATTAAAATTGTGCGTAATAGGGCTTGCAACAGTGCGCATGACATGAGACAATAGCATGTAACAGCATAAAGCAGTAAAAGGAACTGCAAAACAGTCGATCACGTAAAAAAGACCAAAGCCCTTGAGGGTAGAAAAGAGTAAAATCATGAGACTTGAAATTTTAATCGATATCATGGCGATTCGTGGAAGGGTGCACCACAAGGTGTCTGAGAGAATCGCATGCTACCGCAGAATCCTGACAGCGTACAATCATAATGTGCAAGCCGTGCGGAGTCTGTTATGGTAGCACTGACCACAGGGTTTAGCCTCGGCGCCGCTGCAATTGCTTTTGTTGTTCCTAGTATGAATCCTTTGTATTCAATCGGTGCATATCTTGGCATGACAGCACTCGGCACGATACAAGGGTTTGCGCTTGCTTGGTTGTTCCGTTCGTTCGTTAGAAAATAACAAAACCCTCCAGGGTAGAAAAGAGTAAAGAAAATGATTGAAACTATAAGCAAAAAATACCAAAACTCAGAACACGTTAACATTGTGACCAATTACTTGGACGCGGTAACCTGGCTACAAACAGACCGCGTGTTATGTAATAACCTTCCAAGTATTGACCCATCAATCTATGATAATGCCCGATTCAGTTGGTATGGTAAGAACGCGGATGGCACCGAGTCTGAAGACATGGTTGAAGTGTATCAATGGTTCATAAGTTCGGCTAGTGAATGGGACGTTGAATATTTGTCGAATCGTTTTGGCCTTCTATTCACCTATTCAGACTTGCTCGATTGTTTTGTTTTATGTGTTACCCACTACGGGACCAGCTGGGATTATGTCTACTGTGAGGACAATTTGAAGGATGCAACATGGGGGGCTAACAGGAAAGCGGGAGAGTTAAGATGATAACACGCGACAATCTAGCACAAGTTATTGATCAGATACCCAGTAGAGATAAAAAACGTATTTTAGCATCAAACAAAGAATATGTAGTTATATACCTTCATTGCTGCAATGTTGGATCATGGGTTACTGTTACTATCACGAATGACTATAGCCGGTATCAGAACGTATCAAACAACGGCAATTGCATTTTAACACTTGATGAAGTGGCGCCCCTGTTGGTGGATAAGTGGCAAGTATGGGATCTCGATTCATGGGGCAATGATGAGGACGGTTATCAGGTAAATGATAGGTATAAATGGGTTAGTATTGAATTGGTGAGAGGCTTTTCGTACAGAGACCTATTCAAGGAATTGAAGGCCCAAAACATTATCAAAAAACACGTAAAGCTAAAACAATTGGCAATCGACGGCGATGACATTTTTATCAGTATTGACCTAGCAAAGAACGGAAAGCCGTTTTTCCAACTAACAAAAGAGGAATAACAATTATGAAAGCTAAAATTCTAGAATACAAAGGCGGGAAATAATCATGCGCGATATAATAACAACGGTTTACAAGTTTAACGAATTATCAGAAGAGGCCCAACAAAAAGCGCTCGAAAAATTATCATATATCAACGTCGACTTTGACTGGTGGAATAATGTATATGCTTATGCTGAAAACATAGGCGTAAAGATAGAAGGCTTCGACCTGGACCGCGGTAGCTACTGCAAAATAAAATGCTTGAATCTCGTATCGTCTATCATTAACGCTATTATTCGAGACCATGGCGTTATGTGTGAGACTTACAAAACGGCTATGAAACACAAAACTATAGTGAACGATGCGAACTTGGAATATGACGCGGACTATGAAGGGGACCCCGAAATATCCTACAATATGGAACAAGCTGAAAAGGCTTTTTTGCACGATTTATCAGAGGATTATAGGATCATGTTACAAAGGGAGTATGAATATTTGACCAGTAAAGATGCAATCATTGAAACAATTGAAGCAAACGAGTATGAATTTACAATTGAGGGCAAATTATCATGAACACAATAAAATCAGCGCACCAACTATTAGAAGAGATTCAAGCCGAAAAAGCATTATTGAAAGTTACTATTAACAAACGGAACCGACATATTCTAGCTTTAAAGAGCACGAATGAGACAATGCAAGCGGTAATAGCGGATATGAGAGCTAAAACAACGGCCATATTTGAAAGTGAGAGCAACGACTAACACATAGTTATTAACTATCGGCGCGATAATACGCGCTATGGCATAGCCAGGATCCTGGAGGGTCACAAGCGCAAAATAAAGCGCTTGTGACCTTTTTGTTTTATAAGCACCAACAATGAAAAGAGGGAAAAACATGAATCAAGTGAAATTAGAATCCGACGACAACAACCAGTTACAGGTGACCTTGCATTATTCGAACGCCAACGATGCTTGTATTGTGAAGGGCATAGAGACTATCCGCGACACGGTCGAAGGCGTCATAGGCTATTATCACACCCGAATAGAAGAGCTTGAAAAGACACTGGCCCGCGCCGAGGAGCTCAACAAGTTTATAATACCCGCTGATTCCTGCCCTGTTACGCCCCTCCAAATTCCCGAGCAAAAAATCAATTTGCCTAAAAGGGAAATGGCGCCGGAATTTGAACCGATTGACGTGGTGGATTATGTAAAGTCTTTTCGGACGCGAACGAAAAACACACTGGTCGCTGAAGATCCCGCCACCACATGGGTGGAAAAGCACGAGCTTATCGAGGATGAAGAGACTTTCGTGGACGCACCGCTCGAAGTCACGCAAGAATACCCGGCATATCCCGTAACAACCCTAACAGAGTTTTAGCGGCATAAGAGGCTTAACAGGATCGGGCGTGATCGTGGCAAAACGGGGATACAAAACCCATTGCCGGATGAGGGTTGCAGTCAAGAAGCTGCTATTCCGCTTGGGTGATGGGTTTGTGGAGTTCTATGAGTACAAGATCGACAAGAATGGTTTCAGAGTTATCGCGGGAAGAGTTTTTAAGCACCCAAAGAATGGAGGAGTAAAATGTTTAACCGAAAACTAAAAGAGGAAATAGCAGAGTTGAAAAGAAAGGTAGCTTTCATGCTGCCGAAGAAGTGCAGAAAAGATGATCATGAGATGGTTCCGATCACAGAAGCGGTATACAACGACCCGATGGACCCCGCAGACATTCACGGCACCACCACGACAACCCTGCAGTGTAAGAATTGTGGATTTAGGGTCAACAAGTATTCACACTAGCACCCCTTGACAGCCCCCTTGCACAGGGGTAAAATGAGAACCTAACCCAGCCCCAAGGAGATGTCTCAGTAATGAGCCTCGGCGGGGTTAAGCCAAATAAAAAGGAGAAAAGCATGAGTAAATTTGAACTAATTAAAGGGACCACAAAGCCAAATAGGTATGTACTGACATTGAACCTGAAGCCTAATGAGGCTGAGTTTTTAAGGGCATTGTCAAAAGAACATGGCATTTCACTCCAGACGATTGTTAAGCAGTTTATCAACCACGGGCTAAAAGACATGGGTGAGAGGTTTTCGTTGACCTACTCGATCACAAAAAATTAGGAGAAAAACATGAGAGACTGCCAACACAATAAAAAAGGCGTATGCGAGCTGAGTGATAATTATGAGTGCGAGGGCTGTGCGTTCTATAAGTTTTTTGACTGTGACGAGTGTGAGCACCAAGGTGTGGGTAGCACATGCAAGAGAGGCAATACTGGTCTATGTTCTGAAGACTTCGCACCCAAGCAAGGCCCCCTTCCGACAGTCAAGTACCACCCCAGTTTGGTGTGTGATAGAGATACTGCAGAGGAGTGTGTACATTACACCACCCCCACGGAATATGGCGGTGACTTATCACCCAAGGCTTCTGAAGACATTCTAACTGAAGCTCTGCGGATCACAAGTGCGGATCGCCAAAACCAGTATGGCCCCCCAGAAGACAACTTCCAGAGGATAGCAGACCATTGGCACACCTATCTTTTACACCGCGGAATCATCCCCGAGGGTTCGGTTCACAAGTCCTTAATACCTAAAGATGTGGCCATGATGATGGCACTTATGAAAATAGCTCGCGAGGGTTTTGCCCACAAGCGAGACAATCTGGTAGACGCCTGTGGATACCTACGGTGCGCATCAAAAATAGAAGGAGATGAAGCATGAACCCAACAACGGAATTATATGGGAAGGTAAGACAGCTAAGGATACAACGGGCGGTACTGCTTGGATCACTGATAGGTAGCCTTATGCTGCAACTAATCTTGGGGTTACAACCCTCCCCAGTCCGTGACTTGCAAAAAGAGAACGGCATACTCAGACGGTACGCGCTAAGGCTTGAAGACCAGAATGCCCAGAAGGATCGATCCTTCATCAAACTGGTTGAGAAAATGCAAGGCTACCCAGTGAGGTTCCGAAAATGACAGCAAAAGATATCGGAGACATACCCGCGGACTTGTGGCCCATAGACGACCCAACACCCACCATCAACAAGCTAAGAGAGATTATCATTGATCTTTTGGGGCGGGTGGAAGAACTAGAGAGAAAAGGGAGAACCCTCTATGGTATCTAAACATGCATATAAGTGCGAGTCCTGCGGCGCTGTCATTGAGATACCGCCACCAGTAGACAAGCCCGAGGCCGTCTGTGACCAGTGTGACACCCCGCTGTTTAAGCTGAGTCTGCCTACGCGGCCTAGTTTCGGGGAGCTACTGGGATCAGAAGTACTATGATCATCTGCAAACATTGTGGGCACCCGATTCCGTTTGGTCGAAAGAAGCAGTACCATAGCGCCTGTGCTAATTTGCTCTTACAGCAGAAGAGAGACGAGAAGGCGAGACTGCGCGGGGACTACACACGCCGTGGGTGTACGAGTACCCCAACCTGCTGTGGGGTTATCATGGACACGCACGGGATATGTTTTGGGTGCAACGTATGCGAAAGGATCGTGATGAGATGAAACCTAGAGCAGTGTTATTGGCGGTAAAACTAGCGACCATTTTGGGCATTCTGTACGCGGTCCTTGTCTTAAAGGCAGTCCAGGGATGAAACAACCTAACTACTTTAGGTCAGCATTTTGGATATGTGTTGCGCTGTTGCTAGTGGTGTTCGCACACGAGATGGGTTCGCCCCACTATTTTAGATAGCCCCTTTACACAAGGGAAAAAGCAATATAAGGTTAGAAGGCAAGGAGATGAGAAATGAACAAAATTGAGATTACAAACGGGGTTGCAGCAGATGTAGGTTTGCCCCCAAAAATAGTGGCAGGCGTGATCCACAGCTTTCTGCACCACATCGTTATCGGGGTGACACTGGGTAAGACCATGCACTGGCTCGGCTTCGGGAAATTCTCGAAGGTGACGCACCCGTCTAGGTGGTCGTGGGATATCAACAACAAAAGGAGAATGAAGCTCCCGGCCATTGACTACATCAAGTTCGAGGCGGGGCAATCATTCAGAGACACCGTGCGCGGAAAGTAAAAGAGAATCAAAAAGGAGAAGAGATCATGGTCATAAAGAACGAAGAAACGGGAGCTGCTTTTTACACGATTGAAGAATACGCAGACGCACTGGGCTACAACGCCGCATACATACGCCGAAGCTGCAAAGAGGGAAAGATCACGGGGGCCTTCAAGCGCAGAGGCGCGTGGCTCATACCCGAAGCCACTGCACTTGAAAACATGAAGTCTGACCCACTATACGTTGGAGAGCTCTCAGACATTGTGGCGAGTAAAGTAGACATGCCTCTCAACTTGGACGTCACTGAAGACGACCTGTTCGACGACCTGTTCGACGACCTCTAAAACTATGGATGATTTTGGCCTAACACCTAAGCAAGACGCTATCCTTGTCTTCGAAAGCCTTGGATTCCATCTCATAAAGCTCAATGGGAAGATCCCACTGACAAAAGAGTGGGAGAAGCTTACCAAGTCTGAGATAGCCCTCGACCACCCCAGAAACTACGGGGTGGCGCTCAATAGCGAGACTGTAGTGATAGACGTGGACGCCAAGAGTGGAGGCGCTGCGTCCTACAAGAAGCTGCTCAAAGACTTGGGCATGCCCGACACCGCTGCATTTAACACGTTGGCAGTGAACTCTGGAAACAAAGGGTTACACGTCTACCTTAGAAAACCTAAAGGGCTAAACACTAAGTACAAAGACAAAAACTACCCTGGCATTGAGTTTCGATCTGAGGGAATGCAGATGGTGGGGCCATATAGTATCCACCCAGACACCCATAGGACTTACACGTTTCGCGACGACACGCGCAGCATATCAGACGCGCCTCAAGCGCTGCTCGATTTGATTAAGAAGTCCGACGAGCTACCTACCACAGCTCTCACGCAAACGACTCAAGACACGGACACCATAACTCGATTTATCAAGTACCTGCAGGATGAGGCCCCTGCGACTGAGGGCGAGGGCGGCGATAATTTTACATTCATTGTGGCCTGCCAAGGTAAAGACCTTGGACTCTCTCAGGATTCTACCTACAGTCTGATGATGCAGTGGTGGAACGAGAAGTGTGTACCCCCATGGGCGGCCACAGACCTATACACAAAGGTAACGAACGCATATAACCATGGGTCTAAGCCTATTGGACATAAGAGCCCAGAGGCGCAGTTCAAGGCCATTGAGGACGACGATAGCCTAGCAATTGACATGCACTGGGATCACAAAGGCAAGACTGCAGAACTTCGGCCCACACTCAATAACATCGTAAACTATTTCAAACTACCCGAGGTCGGGCTTCGCGGGATGCTTCGGTATAACCAACTGTCCCGAGAGATAGAATTTGTGAAGCCTGCCCCATGGCATAATGGCAGTGAGACTCAACGGACGTGGTGCGACAGTGACGCCATAAATGGTAAGTACTTCTTATCCGCAAGCCGTAAGTTTGATGTATCCGTCCAGCTCATACACGAGGCGGCGACCGTGTCTGCCTTCGCGACAAAGTACAACCCCCTCACCAACTACCTAGACGCCATCGAGTGGGACGGTGTTGAGCGCATAGGCTCTTGGCTTACAGACTTTTTAGGTGCAGACTCAAGTATATACACACGAGTAGTGGGTAGGAAAATGCTGATTGCTGCCGTGGCACGAGCGTACAGGCCAGGCATAAAGTTCGACCACGTGCTGGTTCTTGAGGGGGCACAGGGCGTGGGTAAGAGTACTGCTTGCCAAATACTGGGGGGCCGCTGGTACGCAGACGCGAACCTTGACCCATCCTCAAAAGACGCGGTATCAGTTATCCAGGGGAAATGGATCGTCGAGCTTTCCGAGATGACAACGACTCGAAAGTCAGAGGCTGACGCATTGAAGGCGTTCATATCTCGGCAAGAGGATCGGGTACGAGCTGCATATGCTAGAACGACTGAGGACTACCCCCGAACGTGCATATTTATTGGGACAATAAACCCAGAAGAGAACATGGGGTATCTTAAAGATCGCACAGGTAGCCGACGATTTTGGCCCGTCTTGGTACATCAATTGAAGAAAGCTAAATTTGAGAAGGTGGTCGATCAGCTGTGGGCAGAAGCTAAAGTAGCTTTTCAAGCAGGTGAGGAACTATACATTGTAGATCCTGAGACACACATGATGGCCCTATTCGAATCCAACAAACGAAAGGTGGCAGACCCTTGGTTCCACACGGTCGATAGCTATGTCAGTAGCATGAAAGACATTGAAGGTAATGTCCTTGATGTGTTCTTTGTAGAAGATATTTGGGCAGACGCGATCAAGGGTGACACCGCTCGGTTCAGCACCTCAGACAAAGCCCGCCTGTGCTCAATAATGAGAGAGCTAGGGTTTGAAGGTAAGCAAGTTAATTACAATGGTAAACAGCGGTATGGGTACGTACTGCCAGAAACTAAACCAGACAGAGGGGTGTACGAAGAATGAGAAAGAACTGTGGAACTTGTAGGTATTATAATCACCTGTTGCCAAACCATAAGTGCATATTCTGGAAAGCACACCCCGAATGCTGGATGAAAAAGGAGGCATAATGTATACTTTTGCTAAAATTTTATACAGGTTCTTTTGCTTATGTATAGACTGTTTTCGTGTTGACATAAAGCGCAAAAAGAACTAGAATTACCTTGCTGACGGATAAAACTAGATAACGGAGACACTTGTGATAACTTTGAAACCATTCCAAGAAGAGGGCGTAGCTTTCTTAAAATCCAGATACCACGCTATCCTCGCAGACGATATGGGCTTGGGTAAAACAGTCCAAGCCGTCCGAGCCATGGACGCTATCGGTGCTCAAAAAGTTTTGATCGTGTGCCCTGCGGGGACCGTAAAGCTGGGGTGGTATTATGCCATTCTCTTTGAATCTCGGGAGCTCCACCACATCCAAGACATCAAGACGGGCAACGACACACTCGACCCCAACGCCTCGATCTACATTATCAGCTACGATCTGCTTTCCAATAACCACTATAAGTTCGCGGGTATGGCAGGTGACCTGCTGATCTGTGACGAGGCCCACTACATGCGAAGCATTACCGCTCGCCGAACGTGGGCCGTCCTCGGAGACAAAGGCAAAGGGGTGGCGAGTCTGTTCAAATACAAGTGGATGCTGACAGGGACTTTGATTGAGCATAAACCCCATGACGTCTACCCAGTGTTGGTCACGCTGTTCAATAAGTTTATTCAGCCCTACGGCAGCTTTGACAAGTTCGTGAAACGCTTTTGTGGCGGTAGTTACTATCGTGGTGAGATGACGCCACGGTACGCCACCCACAAAGATGAACTGGCTGCCATCCTGAAACCAGTGATGCTACGCAGAAAGAAAGAGGATGTGCTCGAAGACTTCCCCCCATTGGTCACGGAGATCGTCTATTTTGAGGCTACAGCAGCCGTGAAAGACTTAATTGATAAAGAACCCGAGTACATGAAAGAAAACGCAGAGGGTGAGGAATACATCAACCCTCAGTACCGTGGAGAGGCAAGCAAGCACCGTTTAGCACTCGCGATGGCGAAGATCCCGCAGGCTATTGAGTACATCGAGGGGTTGTTGGAGGGGGACGACAAGTTGGTTTTGTTCGCCTACCATCACGCAGTCGTTAATGCATTGGCTGAGGCGCTGCATAAGCACAACCCTGTGATCCTCACTGGGGGGCTGTCAGACAAGCAGAAGCAAAGCGCTGTAGATTTATTTGTAAAACGAAAGGAGGTGAGGATATTCATTGGGAATGTAGAAGCAGCGGGCACCGGAGTGGATGGGTTACAGAAGGTTTGCAGTACCATGCTCTTTGTAGAGTTTGACTTGAGACCAGGTAAGATCGAACAAGCGATTGATCGATTACACCGGATGCTACAGGTCAACCGAGTACTGGCACTCTTTGCTGTAATCGAAAACTCGTGGGAGTCACGCAAGCTACGTCAGATTTTGAAGAAGATAGCAGACAACGAACACATACTAGGAGGAGAACAAAATGTCATTAGAACAAGCAATTCAGAATTTAGCAGATGCGATTAACAGTTTGGCTGGAGCAAAAATTGGGGTAGCCCACGTAGCGCCTGAGAAAGTTGAAGCAGTTAAAGCTGCTGCAGCCCCTGCGAAAGCAAAGGCCAAAGCGGCGCCCGTAAAGGCAGCCCCACCAGCAGAAGATACAGAGGACGATAATCTTGATGAGGAGACGACCGAAGACGCAGAGGACGCGCCAACTGCTGAGGACTATGTTGTCGCTCTCCAGACCACACACCGCCGACTCATCGCCATTGCAACTGAAAAGGGTGAATTACTTCCTGTCGCCTGGTCAAAGGGGCAGCTAGCCAAAGTGACGGGCGGTTTGAAAAAAGACGAAGTTGACCCGGCTGACTATGCCAAGTTTATTGCTGGCTTTGCGAAGTTAAAGTAAATGGTAGCCAAACGATTCAGCACCCGCGAGGAGATGACGTGGGATTACACCACCATGGAACAGCCACCCGAAGAGGAAGAGACTACTCACAGTGAGGTGGGGGCATCTTCAGCGTCACGATGGACGAACTGCCCGGGGAGTAATAACCTCATTCGGACAGTGCCCAAGAAGGCCAAAGAACCAAAAGATTATGCTGCAGAGGGGACCGTGGCTCACCGCCTTGGCGAACAAGCACTCTTACAATTGGACTTTTTGGTGTTGGAGGACGATGATATTCAGTACTGGCTAGACGGTTGGGTGGATACCGTTATCGAACAAGAGGGCTTTGAGATCACCATTAAGGACGACCTAGCTGAGGCAGTCTTTGTCTATGTTAAGGACATCAAGGACACCATGCTGAAGCACAACGCCCCGTATGAGTATCTCAGTGTTGAACTATCCTTTGCCATGACAGAAGTCGCCCCAGATGCCCGAGGAACCACAGACGCTATGTTGGAGATCCCGTTTGAGATTCTGTATCTATGGGACCTGAAGGCAGGTAAGGGCGTTCCGGTTGAGGTGAAGGGCAATATCCAGTGTATGTACTATGCGCTTGGAGGCTTTAACAGCACAGGCCAAGAGGTGGATGAGGTTGAACAGCGTATCGTGCAGCCCCGCTGTTACCATGCAGACGGCCCTATCCGTGCTGAACGGTACCCCACGTCTCAACTGATTGGGTTCTCCGCAGCCCTCGTGACCGCGATTGAAAAGACTCGTAAGAAAAATGCCCCACTGAAAAGTGGTAGTCATTGCAAGTGGTGTGAAGCGAAAGCAATCTGCCCCGAGCAGAACAAGATTCAAGAAAAGGTGATGAAGTCTGAGTTCATGGCTATCGAGGACAATGCGCTCGATGCAAGCCAGATCACAAAGATGGTTGCCTTCTTGGAGTTCGAGTCTTTGTTTGCTGAAAGAGCCAAGGCGATTATGAGTTTCTTGCACGGGCTGGCTGAACAGGGTACAGAAATCCCCGGCTACAAATTGGTGCAGAAAAAGTCTAATCGAGCATGGGCTGACCCTGTTGAAGCTGAGAAGATTTTGAAGAGAGTGTTAGGTGGTGCAGCTTACCCACCTCCGAAGCCTCCGAAGCCCATCACGCCAGCGGTCGCAGACAAGGCGTTTAAAAAGGCCAAGGTCGCCTTCGACAAGATGCCCGAAGTTACGAAGCCCGACAACGGCACGGCCTTAGTAGGCTTAGAAGATACTCGACCCGCAGTCCAGCCTGCTATCGAGGCTCAGTTTCAAGCTGTAGAGACAGACAAAGTAGAGGAGGATGATAACATCGACGATCTGTAGGTGGTGCTTGAGAAAAATCAGAAACACAAGGAGCTAAACATGGGTACGTTATTTACACCAGTATTTCGAGTCAGTTTCCCCTCATTATTGAGGAAAAATGAAAAGAACAGCAAGTATGAAGTGGGGATGTTGTTCTGCACAGACCCCAAGGACAAGACAGACATTCGCAACCAGTTGACCACCAAGTTGCGCGGCATGTTCAAGGACAAGCCAAAACTTGAAACACTCGCAGCCCTTGAGGCTGAAGTGGAACGAGTCGGTAAGGACAAGTGGGGCACAAAGTTTGAAGCCCTCAAAGCCAAAGGTTCGATCAAGATGCCATTCCATGACGGGGCAGACAAAGAGTATGACGGCTACGGTGAGGGTGTGACGTTTTGCACCTCTCGCAGCAACATCGCTCCGGGCGTTCGAGATCAACGGCTTGAACCCATCATCGATCCCGAAGATATTTACGCAGGGTGTTATGCCATTGCGTCAATCAACATCTATGCCAACGAGGGCAAAGGCGATAATGGTGTTCCCTATAAGAACATCAGCCTTGGTCTCGGAAACGTGCAAAAGATTGCGGAGGGCGAACCCTTCAGTGGCCGTGTACGTGCTGAGGAGGAGTTTGTCGCGATGGACGAGCCCGAAGATTCGGACGAAGAACTAAACCTGGACGACATGTAATGGCAACCGCACGGGTCCGGCTGGACTTCGAAACAAGGTCAGAGTGCAACATCAAGACCCACGGCGGTTTTATTTACTCAAAGCACCCGACCACGATACCCCTCTTGATGGCCTACGCCATCGATGACGGGCCCGTGCGGTTACTTGATAAGGGATACTGGGAGGACCCCGAAGCCGAGGTGCCTCCCGAGCTGCTAGAGCTTTTCGCCACCGGGGACTACGTGGTGGTCGCCCACAACGCTTTCTTTGAGCAGTGTATCTGGAACCATATCCTTGTGCCCCAGTATGGGTGGCCCGCCATTCCTGCAGACAAGTGGATCGACACGATGGCGAAGGCACTGGCTTTCGCGCTTCCGGCCAGCCTAGAGTATTGTGCTGAGGCACTCGGACTACCTGTCAAGAAAGACCTGCGGGGCAAACAGCTTATCAACTTGCTGTGTGTCCCCCAAAAGATAACCAAGAATAGCCCAAATAAGTGGAATAATGACCCACAGTTGTTTAAAGAGTTTGGTGAGTACAATGTGACAGACGTGGTGGTCTGTCGCAGTATAGACAAAAAGCTCCCTGATCTGAGCCCGTTAGAGCAACAGGTATGGCTTGAAGACCAACGGATGAATATGTATGGTGTTCCAGTTGACTTGCAGTTGGCCCACTCGTGCATCAAATTGATCGCTGAGTATGCCAAGGAATTGAACGATGAGTTGTCCCATGTCACGGCAGGCGCAGTCGATAAAGCCACCAAGCTAAAGTCAGTCAAAGAGTGGCTCATGCTCTTCGACATCGAGGCTCCGAGTCTTGATAAGACCGCAATAACTAGGCTCCTCGAACAGGGTGTACCCCCAGAGGTGGCTCGGGTACTGTGGATACGACAGCAGATCGGCCGCTCCAGCACAGCCAAGTATAAGAAGTTTGTGGACATGACCTACACAGACAATCGGACTCGCTCTGCCCTTGTTTATTGTGGCGCGACCACAGGGCGGTGGACAGGTCGTGGGGTGCAACTCCATAACCTGCCGAAGGGTAAAGCGAAGTTTGGGGGGCTACCCCGTGGCGAGGTGACCGAGGCACTGGTGGAGCTGATTAAGCTCGAAGACCTAGAGACCATGCAGATGCTCTTTGAGGACGTGTCTGAAGTGTTCTCCTCTGCCATCCGTGGGGCTGTCGTGGCTGAACCGGGTCATGAGTTAGTGGTGGCGGACTACGCACAGATCGAAGCTCGTATAGTCATGTGGTACGCCGATGAGCAAGATGCCCTCGACATGTTCCGTTCCGGCAAAGACATTTATATCGATATGGCCGAAAGGATATACGAGAAAAAAGGATTTACTAAGGATAAGAACCCTAGAGAAAGAGACCTTGGCAAATCGACGATCTTGGGGGCGGGATTCGGTATGGCATGGGAGCGGTTCAAAGCCCAAGCAGCCCTCGACCCCTATTACCTTGAATTGACTGACGATCTGGCACAGGCTGCTGTGCGTGCCTACCGACAGACCTATAAGAAAGTAGTCAAACTTTGGTATGACACCGAGGCTGCAGCGAAGGCTGCGATCACAGAGAACCGAACGGTTGAGTGCGGCAAGATCAAATGGGGCATGAGGGGTAGCTTTCTATTATGCCGTTTGCCTTCGGGTCGTTTCCTGTCATACCCATACCCCAAGATAATGAAAAAGGTCTATACCGCAGCTCAGGTGGAGGAGCTGACTGCCAAGGGGCAGCAGTGGAAAATAGATAAGTCAGTCATCACGTTTATGACGGTTGAGAGTGGGCAGTGGCGCAGGGTTTCAACGCATGGAAGTAGTCTGGTAGAAAATTTTGTCCAAGCCACCGCCCGTGACATCATCGCCAACGGGCTGTTGAACGTAAAAAACCACCGTGCTTTGAGCGGAGATACCGATGACTAAAATACCATACACCCCACCAGAACCGAAGTACAGAAACCTACTCACGATCCACGACGAATTGATTACACAAGCAAGGGAGGGCGAAGGCAGTGTAGAAGAGGTTTGTAGTTTGATGTGTGACTTGCCCGAATGGGCGAACGGCCTTCCAATAGTAGCTGAGGGTTGGAAAGGAAAGAGGTACCACAAATGATCGAGGGGTTGAACCTAACGGGGGCGAATGGGAAAAAGCGTAGAGAGTTAGACTACTACCCCACCCCGCCCGAGTGCACGATAGCCTTGATGGGCTTCTTAGCACTGCCACGAAACACAACAATCTGGGAACCCGCTTGTGGAAACGGCGCGATGGCAGAGGTTCTGCAACAGTATACGGACATGCCTGTCGTTCAGACAGACATAGCAGAGGGGTTTGACTTTCTAGATCCAGAAAAGCATTATCGCGTAGACTGTGATGCCATCATAACCAACCCCCCCTTCAATCTGTCAGAACAGTTTATAAGACTCGCCCTAGAGAAAGCCAAGATCGTAGCCATGCTGCTGAAGAGTCAGTACTGGCACGCCCGAAAAAGATCACACTTGTTTTACCAACACAGACCCGCACACATCCTACCCCTCACATGGCGTCCAGACTTCAGAGGCGGAGAGTTGGGAGGCTCGCCAACCATGGAGGTAGCGTGGACTGTGTGGATTGCAGGTCGATACAACACAGAGTACCGCCCACTGTTGAGACCCGAAGCATTAGATATGTCAGACCTATAAGGAGGAAACCATGATAGAAGCAGAGAAACCCACTTTAACACAATACGAGATAGACATTCGCGAGAGAAGTATTCACAAGCTCAAAGAGGCACAGCTAGACCGGATCACCAAGGGTAAAGTCAACGTGGCTAAGGGCATGATAACTGTTATAGCTCTGGAGATGCTGGCGCAGGCCATCACGAAGGACGTGACAGTCATTCTGCCCAATGACGTTTTTGCCAAAAAATTCTCCAGCGCACTGGGGGTTTGCCTCAACATTATGAAAGTCCCAGCCAAGCGTCTTGATCCATCGACCTTATGGCTCTGGGATCGGAGCCGACTCATGCTGACCAACCCCACCTACTACACCCTCAACAAGAAACAGTTTTGGGGCAGCAAGGTTGAAGAGATCAGGCTTTGAATGTGGATACTACCCAAGAACCTGTTACCGTGGTGTCCCTCTGTAGTGGCTATGGGGGGCTTGAGCTTGGAGTACGAGGAGCTATCTCAGCTCTCCGAACACTCGCTTATGTGGAGATCGAAGCCTTCGCTTGCGCGAACTTGGTTGCAAAGATGGAGAAAGGTCTTATGGATGTCGCACCTATATGGACGAATCTTAAAACCTTCGATGGGCGACCGTTTTATCAGAAGGTGGACATCCTTATGGGAGGATACCCTTGTCAGCCCTTCAGCGCCGCAGGAAAACGCCTCGGAGCTGAAGACCCTAGACACTTGTGGCCTCACATTCGAGAACACATACAAACCATTGAACCCAAACTATGCTTCTTTGAGAATGTTGAAGGCCACCTATCCCTCGGATTCCGAGAGGTCAAACACCAACTGGAAGAGTTGGGTTACTGTGTTGAGGCAGGACTATTCTCAGCGAGTGAAGTTGGCGCGCCTCACCAGAGAAAACGACTCTTTATCCTGGCGCACGCCAAGAGTGCCAACGGGCGGTCTTCCCTCGGAAGGATACGCTATGAGGCCTTCAGGGAACCCTGTTCAAGAGGAGTTAGGGCGACAAGTATTGAACTGGGCAACACCGAACACAATGGACTATATGGTCGAGCGATCGACCGAAGCTCTGAACCGACAATTCACGACGAGTCGGAAGGGCAGAACAGCTCCGGCGAATTTGAGGGAACAGGTGAACCCCCAGAACTGGCCGACACCTACAGGGAGGGACTGGAAGGATACAGGGACAGCCCCAAGCGAGATGAAAAGGCACAGCCCTTGTCTTGGCCCACTGGCCCTTCAGAGCAACAGCACGAATGGGAAGCCCCGCGCACGACTCAACCCCCGATGGGTCGAACAGCTGATGGGGCTAACTCTTGGGTGGACGAATTGCGACTACTCGGAAACGGGGTCGTCCCCGCAACCGCTGAACTCGCTTTCCGAACTTTGCTTGGACGACTTATAGAATTGGAGGACTTATGATCCACTTAACCATTCAGGGGCGACCGCTTGGTAAGCAAAGACACCGGACGAGTATCCGGGGCAAAGGTGATAAGACCTTCACCCACGAGTGGACGCCCGAGCAGACCGTGAATTATGAGACTCTTGTGCGTTTAGCCTTCATGGACAAGTACCCGAAGCACGTACCGTGGGAGCGGAATGTGGCACTTGTGTCCCATATAGACGCTTTTTACCCCATACCCATGTCTTACAACGCACGGCAGCGAGAAAACGCGCTGACGGGGGTGCTACTACCACTAACCAAACCGGATGGGGACAACATTTTGAAGGTTATATGGGATTCACTCAATCAGGTTGCATACGCCGATGACTCTCAGATCGTTAAGTGGCCCGGTGGTAAATACTTTTCTGATCGCCCCCGAGTCGAGATAACTCTATACACCTTAGCCGAATATCGAGAATTAGCAGACCTCTAAAATAAAAAAGCCCTCAGTTCATAACACTGAGGGCTTGCTAGTTTTCCTAGACTTTAAGAACTAAACTATCGAACAGAAAGATACGCAGCCGCAGGGACGAACGTAACATTACCTGTCACAATACCCAGCAACTTAATCTGACCTGTACGGTTCATCACCATACTGTAGGTGCTCGCAGAAACAATCGTTGGATAGTTCGCATTCGGGGTCGCTGAGTTCAGTTGGTTGATGTACGCAGACTGAGCAGGAACAACCACCCAAGCAGAGCCGTAGGAGCCCGTCATCGTTACAGTCAAGTAAGGAGTCACGGACACCACGTTTGGGGTCACGCTAGACAGCGCTGCCGCATTCGCGATACCCACCATTGCCACGAGAGATAGAAGCATAATAAGCTTTTTCATATTCTCACCTCCTTCGTTGTATATTCTATTTTTATTATACACTAGACCTTTAGGAAACCCAAGACTAGGCACCGGTCGGAACTGTCTCCTCTATTTGTCGTATGTACTCACGCAGCTCCACCTTTATGGTGTCGATGATGATGTCATCCAGTCTGCCCTTGATCGACGTTTTTAACGCCACAGAAACGATCTCAAGCAGCTCGTCTACCTTCGCCATAGGGAACAGCGCCTTTGCTTCTATGTAGCACTTATAGACCAATGCTTTGAACCAACTTGGGAGTTTATCGAAAGACTTTTTTCCTTTAACATTCACCGCCATAGTTGTTTTATGGAACAGATTGCGGGCCTTAACCGCAACAAACGAAACAACAATACCGGTTATCCACTCGCCTAAAAACGGGATACTTAATATAGCGTCCATCATGCAACTCCTTTTTTGTAATGATTCTTATACCCGATATCCAAATGCACACGACCGACATAGAGACCAATTCCGTATTTGTCTGGGTACGTGCGTGTCAGATACTCCCATAAAGCTCTGGGCGTTACACCCTCGATGTACCAATCTACCGCCCACGCTAGCGTGTGGTAGGAACCGTCAACGCCACCTTCTTTTTTATTGTGCTTCGGGCAACGGCACCACGAGTTAAAGCGAGCCACGACTTTTAGGATCCCCTTCAGATCCGCGAAGTAATCGCACGTTAACTGTATAACATTGACAAGCTCGACGTCAGCAGCTTGGAACCCACACCCGCACTGGCAGGCTGTTTCGTTTCGGAGGACGTTCTTACTTATTATGTTCATTTATTCTCCAATACGGCTATTCGTTTCTCGTTCTCGTGGTATCCTCGGCTGAGCTCATCTGCTTTGTCGAACATCTCGCCATGTTGTTTTTCATTGTTAGCGTTCATACTCTTAATCTGGTCAGTTACGCCACCCACCAGCGCTTGTACTGTTTTATCAGACTGTATAATAATAC
>Ga0194063_10001135_pt1 | contig 17846 bp, 10 predicted proteins | sample SepL3720m_MetaG_FD_155459 | JGI IMG/M metagenome (GOLD analysis project Ga0194063, IMG submission 155459) | Anoxic zone freshwater microbial communities from boreal shield lake in IISD Experimental Lakes Area, Ontario, Canada - Sep2016-L373-20m | ecosystem: Environmental > Aquatic > Freshwater... | reverse complement strand
TTTAAAATCCGAATCGCTGAACTTGCCAGAGTTCAAAATTTCCTGATTCTGACAGTTAATTGTTGATCTATATAAATTTTTCAACAAGACTGATCTCGAATGGGCTGTGTAGAGATCAGGTTGTCTGAAGTTGACTATCACATGGCAGAACTGTAGATTCAAGCCCTCGCCGCCAGCATCGGTCGAGACCAGAACGCGGATATCTCGCGAAAATGACTGTTGCGCCTTTGCGCGTGTATCTAAGTCCATGCTGCCGTTAAGCAGAGCCACTGAGAAACCACGACTTTCCATAAAACCTGCCAGCATGGCCTGTGTCGACACGAACTCCGTGAAGATCAAGACCTTCATGGCAGGGTCGTTTTCTTCCTGCTGCAGCTTGTAAATCAGTTCCAGCAGAGCTTCGGCTTTAGCATCTGTGCCCTGGGCCTCAGTCTCTCGTGCCAGGGTTAGCAACATGTTCACCTCGGCTTTTTCCTGGACCCAGCCTAAAGTTTGAACCGCGATATCCACTTGGGTCTGACCGTCCAACTCCGCCCACTCGTCCATATTGGATGCATCGAACAGCGGCATTTGCGGCTGCGGTTCATTCAGTAGCGCCTGTCGCTTCTCCAGTGTGGCCCGGATGGCAGCGGTGCTGGAAGTGACCAGTCGCTGCATCAAGATCATCAAAAAGCCGATGTGGCGCTGCTTGGCTGCCAGCGCTTGGTTGTACCCGTGGCGCACATAGTCGGTGACGGCCTCATACAAGCGTTGCTGAGCACCATGTCGGGCTTGCCATGCCACGGATTGCAGACGCGTGACCCGGGGTTTGAACAGTGGCTGACCTTCCGTGTCGATGGCGTTGCGCTTTTCGGTGCGAATGACGAACGGACGGACGCGATCACGGCTCACGCTGCCCTCATCAGGGAATGAATCGCGATCAATCAACTGCATCAAACGCAAGAACTGATCTGTTTTTCCCTGGTGCGGCGTGGCTGACAGCAACAAGAGGTAGGGTGCAGCTTCGGCCAAGGCTGCCCCAAGTTTGTAGCGCGCCACTTGGTCGGTACTCCCGCCCATACGGTGGGACTCGTCAATAATGACCATGTCCCACGATGCTGAAATCAAGTCTTCAAAGCGTTCCCGGTTGTAGTTGTTCAACTGGTCCAGACTCCAGCCTTTTCGGCTTTCGATCGGCTTGACAGAATCCAGAGAGCAGATCACTTGGTCGTTCAAGCGCCAGAGGTTTTCTTCATCGCCACCTGAACTATTTCTCCATTCTCGGAAAGCCGCAAGCTCTGCTGAGTCGATGTATTGCAGCTTTTCTCCGAAGTGCAGGCGAAATTCTGCCTGCCACTGGCGCACCAGCCCCTTTGGCGCAACCACCAGCACGCGCTTGGCCATGCCGCGAAGTTTGAGTTCGCGCAGGATCAGCCCGGACTCGATCGTCTTACCCAGCCCCACCTCATCTGCCAGCAAGTAACGAATGCGATGCTGGCTCATGGCGCGGTTGAGAGCGTACAACTGATGCGGCAGGGGAACCACGCTGGACTGAATAGGTGCCAGCAGCAAGTTGTCCTCCATCGCGTCCTGTAGCTTGGCCGCCGCCGCTGTGTGGAGAATGTTCGCGACCGTTGGTTGAATGCTGTCAAGCCGAGCCAAGTCTGCGACAACCGCCCGCACCACCGCGTCTTTGGTTGGCAGCCAAACGCGATAAGCGGTCTCGCCCCACAGGTCTTGCCTGTCCACCACACGGCAGGGCGCGGCGTGGCGCGCGTGCCAGCTCCAGTCGCCGACAATCCAATTCACTTCAAGCCGATCCTGCGACAAGCCGGCGCAATCCATCCCGCAGTTTTCTAAAACTTGGGGAACTGTTCCGATCTGGGTCCATAAACGGACTAATCTTTTCGGCCCATGCATGCTTCACCTGTCCCGGCAATGGCCAGCCGGCTTTCTTGATCGCAGTCGATCCGCCCGGATTAACCGCGTCGGCGAGAAGCTCCCATGTACCACATGCACTGTCCTGAACATACTTCCCAAGCACATCCAGCTTGGCTCGTGGATAAGCGGTCAACAAAGCATCGCGGTCACCTAAATACCAAGCTTCAATCTCTTCAATAGCGAGCCTGAACAGCGTGTCAGGTGCCTGGTTGCAGGCATCGGCGGCAGCTTTCAGTTCGGACAAGAATGCAGCACAGTCACGTTTGTCAGTATCGAGTACAACAACAACCGCGTCGATTCCTGGTGTCCTGCCATATCCGCGTAACAGCTTTGGCAACTGATCAAGCAGAATTCGCTTTGCGGGATCGGCCTTCGTCACCAAACCTTGTGGAATTCGCCCGATGCCTTTGTAGGCATGTAAACGCCAGGTGTGCGGCTCGCCTTGTGGCCCAAGAAGCCCAGGCAGTAACACTTGCAGCAACTTTTCTCCCGAACTGTCCTCCACCAATATCTCGATGTGCATGCTCATCTCGCATCAAGATAGTCGCTGTACCAAAGACCACCCAAGGGTAATCCTTCAGCCACCAGATTGTTCACATCCTGCAATGCAGAGACGCGACGCACGCTGGAATAGCCATCCGTACCTTTTTCCAGAATCCACACTTCCTCGGGTGCTAGCGCATCAACAAAGTACGGCTGGTGTGTCGTCACGAAAATCTGCGGAGCATTCTTCTTGCCCGTCGCATGCAAACGAAATTCCTGAGCCAACGCCTCTAACAGCCTGTGATAAAGCCCGTTCTCAGGTTCTTCGATACAAATGAACGGAGGCGGGTCCGGGTCTTCCAACAACAGCATGTAGGCAAAAACTTTGAGCGTGCCATCTGACATCTGCTGTGCGAAGAAGGGGTCGCCAAAAGCGCCATCATTAAAGCGCAGCAACACACGCTTGTCCTCAGTCACCTGCGTGTCGATGCTGGCAATGCCTGGAATCTTGGCCGCAATGCGTTCGAGAATGGCCTTGAACCGCCCTTTGTGCTCGCGTTCCATGAATTGCACCACGTTGCCAATGTTGTCGCCGTGGACGTTCAAATGCCGCTGTGGGCCAGCGCTCGGCAGACTACGCGCCGCATCCGGGTAAAAGTAAGACAGATACCAACCTTTGAGGAAGTCTCGAAAACGCTTGATACGCGGATGCTCTTTGAGTGTGCCCAGAGTAGCAATACCGAGTTGCCGGGTGTCGGTCAGTTCCACAGGTGTTTGGGCACGATCTTCCTCCCCTTCGACCTCTACCGCTTCTTCACCCGCCCAGACCGTGCCCTTGCCATGGTTCAATCTCAGAAAGGGGTAAGGCCGACCATGGCTCTGGCCCTTGCGACGCTGTTTGAGCACCTCGAATTCGATAAATGGCCGACCCGAGGCATCCAGCGCAATCGCCAACTCGTAGGTGATCGGCAGCTCATTGGGCGCTTCACGGTAATAGATTTCAAACCGGATGGACTCATCAACCCCCTTTGATCGCAGGCGATCAAAACCCCCTCGTTGTTTCATGTCGCAGGCGCTTTCTACATCGGCAGATAAACAATCCGCAACGAAACCGAAGGCATCAAACAAGGTGCTCTTTCCAACGCCATTCTTGCCAATCACCACAGTGAAAGGCGTCAATGGCTCCCCGGCTTGCTGGCTGGAGAGTTTGCCCAGCGTCACATCACGCAGCGCACGATAGTTCTGTACCCGAAACCCTTCGATAACAGCCATTTATTTCTCCTCCATGCGAGTAAGCGCCTGGTCGTACCACAGAAGCAGCTTTTCGTCTTCCTGCAACGCATCTTCTGGAAGTTTTTGTGCGATGGCGATGATGGTCGCGTAGTCTTTGTTGGCCCAAGCGGTCTTGAAACCGGTGCGCATGGCTTCGAGCCGAAAGGTTTTCAGACGGCGACCGGTAAATGAACGGTAGGTCTCAAACTCTTTGAGCAGCGCCCTCTCGCGAATCATTTCCAAATCACGCCCCTTGTTGGGGTCTGGTACATACCAGCGGTCGGTTGCCTTGTCTTTCAATCTGATGTCTGATTTTTCAAGGTTGCGCAGATCTGCCCAGTTGGTTGAAAGGTAGCTATGAATTTGCGATGGGACTTCAAAACCATCCTTGTCTCTGGGGTCATAGCGCAGAAAGTTGCTTTCCAACAATTGAGACAACTCCGGTTTGGCCTCGTGTTTCTTCCAGCCAGCCCCAAGTTGTTTGATGAACTCGGGGTGAATCTCCTGATAGGTTGAAGGCTTCTTCTTCAGAAAGTCGGATAACCAGTCGATGGCGGAGCGCTCATCAGAGATAAACATTTCCATTTGAGGCGCTTTGGCGGTTTGCATTCGTGTTTTGTCGTATTCGCTGACCTGATCGGGCAGAAAAACCATGCCGTCCCGTGCATCAAAATGCTGTGACAAACCTGCCTGAAATTCCTGGCTGGAGAGTGGTACTGGCAAACCATGTCGGACGAACCAGGCCACCAGTCGGTCAAAAAGAATACGTGGATCGCGCTCGGCGACAAACTCAAGCTGCCCCTCCTTGAGTTTGACCGTTGGCAAGTATTTCAAGTGGGTACGGACAAAATCCCAGGCAGATGCTTCATTGCCGCCTGATTTGGCGAAACGTTCTTCCAGGCCACCGTTTGGCTTATAGGCAGAGATGACTAAGTCTTGCTTGACGGCTGTGGTTGTCGTGGTGGCCTTGAAACTCGATTTTTGTTTATCTAAGACCGACACGTTTGCAACCACAAATCCAGCCTCCTGTAGTGCAGTTTGAATTGCATTCCACACGGAGGCTTGAGTGTTTGAGAATTCGACCGTCATCCAGCGGCCTGGCTTAAGAATTCTAAATGCCTCAGAAAAACAACGATTCATTAGATGTCGGTAATCGTCAAGCCCCTTCATTTGTACTGAGTTTTCAATTGCTTCGTGCCGATTATTTGTAAATACACGAAGCCAGCCCTCCCAAAGCAGATTTAAGTCTGAATACATAATATTCGATCCGAATGGAGGGTCGATAAATATGTAGTCCAAGCATTCGCTTGGAATATTCCAGAGTTCTGTCGATGACGAAGTTGACGTTATTGACGGTGTAAATGCTGACGATCTGTCTATTCTCTTCTTTTGGTCGCTTGATGCTTGCTTCAGTTGTTCGATTGGATTTAGTTCTTTTATTAACGATGGAATGTAAAGCGTGCCAGACATTGGGCCACCTCCCGCACCCCACGTTCCGCTTTGATATGTAAATCGATATCGAATAGTTACTTGTGCTGCTATTCTTGTAAGAACGAATAGATCATCAGATATGATGCACTTTGACCTGTAGTTAGAAAGCAACCTTGCGCATCGTGCTGTGTAAAATTGATGTAGCCTGGTAACCCCGTGAGATTCTTTTGGTTGTCTTGTATTGAATCCATCTGGTAATTCACTGATCGGCATCCAATGAGATGGAGTAGATGACTCGATCTTCGAAATTAGTGCAAGATCACTCAAGTCTGGTTGCTTTTCATGACGGCGACTTCCCATCGAATAGCTAATCCGCACAGGTGTCAATTTCGCTTGTTTTTCCACGAGTCCTGTGGCTGCATCGATCTTCTGTAGCCAAGTTCGGTTCAATTCCCTTTTGGTCAGTGTAATGCCGCAATGGGGGCAATCAAAGGTTTCGCGAATCTTCCCTGCACGCACATCGACGGCATCCCTCCAGAAAATAATCTCGCCGCTACATTGTGGACAGGAAAATACGTCTGACCAGACAACATAGTTAATATTCCCGATAGGGCCAATACTTGAAAGGTCTGGCCTTTCTTGCGCTTGAATTAATGCAACCGCCCTGTTGACTTGACCTTCGTTTGGCTTATGAAGTGTCTTGTACATCCATCCGCATTCATCTTCGACTCTTTCCAATAGGAGGTTTGATTCTTTCTCGAATACCAGAAGATCTAACGACGCATTGTGTTTGTATGAAAAGAAAGCTGCAGCAGGGGAGAGATCATTCAGGACAGTGAAGCGTTGTCCGAGATGAGAAAACGGAGTCCACTCCGTACTATTGCTATCAACGGCGCGCTGATAAATCACGCCATCCCTATCAGTTTTATATCCAAGATCTTCTACCGAAGCACGGTCTCCACACAATTGAGCAGCGACGCCCGTCATGCCCGTGCCGCAAAAACCATCGAAAACTAATGCGCCGGGTTTGGTGTAGTGCAAGAGATATCGCATAATTGCTTTATGCGGCACCTTTGTGTGGTATGGGTGTAGCTTGTAAAGAGGGTCATATTTTCCTTCGCTCACATCTGCCGCAAATGGCTCCTTGTGATAAGGAATTGATGGGTTATATGGTTTGCCATAATGCTTGATGAAGTCCTCAAGAAAAGGATTCGGGCAAGCGGTGTAATACGGCGGATCAGACAGTGCCAATATGTCCTCATCCTTGCCAATGGGAAATCCTTCAATCTTGCGAAAGTCAGGGTCTTTCAGCTTTTCGCGAAGAATCGCCAAGTAGTGCTCTCGCCGCTCCAACTCACTGGCAAAGGGTTGACCCAGACATTGCACTGGCCCAGTTGAGACAGCGACTTGGTCATGCAGTAAGTCATTCATGGTGATAGTTCCTGTTGATGTTCATGATCAAAGCCAGCATGCCAGCGCAGCGTTGGAAAATAATGGATGAAAAGTGCCTCTAGCCCTTATGCAGTATGCGTTAGTAGCTATATTTTTAGTAGTATTCTGCATGGATTGACAAAAGTTTTATCCATGGTGCAGCACAGGCAGAAGTGGACAGAAAAACAACTGCAATAAATACATCAAAAGTGTCTCTAGCCCACGTTCTATAAGCGTAGGCAGCTACAATGTTTGTAGTATTCAATAAGCTGCATCCATCGCTATTCCACCACGAACCGCAGTTAGTTGGCATCCATTTTCTTTTTCAGTTCGTCAACAAAGCGCCTGGCCCAGGGCGATAACGCGATAACTTTGACCGGATCAATTTTTGCCAGAATTTTGAAGGAATGTTCACCTTTGCCGTATTTCACTTTGGTCTTGCAATCGGCCGTGGCTTTTTGCAATGCAGCGTAAACGTCCGCCTTCGGAAGGCTCTCGATAGGTCGGCTTATTGCTGGTAGCTGGCCTTCCTTGAAGCCGTTGTTAAAGAAGGCAATCAGCATCTCACGGTCGGCCAAAAACCAGCTTTCCATCACTTGCACCATGAGATGGCAGTCGGTGTCTTGACCACCCTCTGGCTTGTCCCAACCATCACCCTGACGCTGCTTGAGATGTGCCCATGGCAACCAGGTCGTTGGGATGCCTTGCTGGCAGGCCTTAGCGACCGTCGCCTCACTGTCCACCAATAACACCGATGATTCGCCGTTGGCAATCGCAGTACAGTAATCCTTGTAAGCAAATGCTCGACCACCACAAGCTGTAATTCTTGGCATCTTTCCTTTGAATCCGGCCTTTTCAAGAAATTCGCGAAACCCCTTACGGCACTCAATCTGTAGCGCAGAACTATCACCACCGCCTTCCACAAAAAGAGTCACGCTAGGGTTACCTGAATTTCCTGACTGGGTTGTCTTTGACTTCACCATCTCGTTCCCCCGATTTGTCCGCGAATCCACAGTTGACCGAGGCGATAGTTCTCTAACCATGGCGCTAACTGTTCTGCATCTAGCCGCTCTATCAGAGTGCCCTGATCTGATCGCCCAGCCACCAATATGCACTCGGGGGTATCGGTCAATGCATCCACCAGAACATCAGAATGTGTGGTGACGATGATTTGGGTGCGCTCAGACGCTTCTTTGAGGAGCGTGGCCAAGGTAGGCAACACATCGGGGTGCAGACCTAGTTCGGGTTCTTCAATGCACACCAGTGGCCCTGGGTTGGGGTGGCACAGAATGGCTAGCAGACAAAGGTAACGCAGTGTGCCATCAGACAGGCGAGTGGCCGGTATGGGGTTGGGGCCTTCATGAAAGAAAACCTGCACGGTGCCTCCCTCAATTTGCACATCGAAATCATCGATGCCCTCGTACAGTACCTGCAAAGCCTCTAACAAACGCTTTTTGACGGCAGGCTCTCGGCGCAGGCGGTTAAGTACCAGGCCAAGGTTGCTGGCATCAGGTGCCAGGTGATCGTTGGGGGCATCGGCCGGTTGCGGCTGGCGTAGCCGACTGTCACGACCGAATGACCATTCCCGATAAAGGCGGATGTTTGAAAAAGCGCTGGCGGTGTAGGTCATAGCCCAGTATTGACGCGGATCTTTGCGCTGCGAGATCAAAGACTGGCTGGCATCAAATTCAAAGCTGTTGAGCTGCTGCGATGTGCCGGCTGACTCGACCTGGGCTTGTCCATTGCTCACATGAAGATGAGTGCAAGGCACAACGCCAGCGCCCTGGGTGTCGTGTTCGAGCAGGCTTTCGCTAACGATATCTGGCTTGGCACCTAAGGCGGCCAAGGTGATTTTGTAAGTCAGGTCAGTCGCACCGGTTTTTGCATTGGCGGGGGCAGCTATGGGCATAAAAAAGTATTCGAGCCAGTCACCAGGAACAGTGCGCACGGGTATCGTGACCTCAATGCTTGCCTGGGTGGCAGCCACGCCGGTGGGGCCTTTGTGTAACCATTCGCGGATACCGCCGCCCTTGCGAATAGGGTCGTGCAGGTCGCGAGGAATTTCTCGTAACAGGTTGATGGCTTCCAGCAAATTGGATTTGCCAGAGCCGTTTGGGCCGATCACCACATTAAGGGGTAACAAGGCCAGAGCTTGGGTGACTGAACCAAAGCTCATGAAATTGGTCAGTTGAATGGATTTAAGTAGCATGGGTGTCTCCGTTACTCCACCACGAACCGAAGTTTGGCTGAATCCTTGCCTTTGCAGCGGTCATTCAGAAAGGCCTCAAACCACCGGCGCAAGTCATCCGGCGTGGCAGGTGTTCCACCTTGCAGCAGGGCATGTTTGATGTCGTCACCGCTGATGCCGATCTTCTCCAATCCCGACAGGGCTTCCTGAACGGCGCTGATGAAGTTCGGGGTCACGGGGTCTGTCAGCTTCTTCGATGTGACGAACTTCTTGATCAGCAGTTGGATGACATGTGTGCCCATACGAACCTGACCCAACACTGAAAAAAACGGGCGATTCCGTCTGGCTAGGCTGAACCGTTCCAGTATGGTGCTTGTTTTTGGTGCGAGTTCGCGAACGCACTCGACAACGGCGGAGAAGCCTTTCTTGGTCAACAAGCCACCCGATTCAAATCGTTTACGCACCAATGCAGAACTGCGATTTGGCATGCGATTGAGACTCCGCCGAGTCGACAGAGGCTCCGAGAGTTCGTCTGCCTGATCAATGTTCAATCGGCTAAAGCCCGTACCGGCTCTCTCGCCACGTCGCTCCAAGCCGCTGTGAGTCAACTTACCTGCGCTGACGACAAAACAGACCAATGGCGCGGTTCGGCTGTGCTGAAAGTCAGCAACAGGCTCGGCAAACGCGTGTTCTTCGGCGACATATTCTAGAAATTTATTCATCCGTTCCTTCGACAGGAATACGATGAACCCGTTTGCTTTGACCATTTAGCTAGCGACTCCTTCGTCTGTGGAGTCAGCACATTGGACGGAAGCTATTTGTTGCCAGTCATCAGCGATCACCTTCCAGTCCACATCGCGCTGAATGGCTACTTCCTCGCCTATTTCGTTCTTTTGCTTACCCGACCACACCGCCCAAAAGTCCGGGTCGTCGGATTTTGGCCGCTGGCCCTCAGGCAAGGCGTTCATCTGCACCAACACGGGTAATTCAGAGGCCCAGCCCAATAGAATGGCGTGGCGTGATGGTAGCGAGGGAAGATCGCGCAACAGACCACGCAGGTTGTCAGGAACCAGCTTATGGACCAACTCCTGGTCACGGTCGTTGCTTATGCGATGCAGCAGGAAGCTGTTGCATTGCGACAGTACGGTCGGCGATAGCTCGCTTGGGCGCTGGGAGGAAAGCACCAATCCAAGGCCGAACTTGCGCCCTTCACGGGCAATTTTCTCGAATACCTGGCAACAAATAGTGGCTGAGTTCTGACTCTCGGCATCGTCGTGGTAGCGCTTGATAAATGTGTGCGCTTCTTCCATTACCAGAACAGTTGGCAGCGTTTTACCGTGATTGAGCTTGCGGTAGCGCTGCAAAGCCTCCAACGTCATGCGAGCAATAACGGCGGTGACGATATTCACAACTTCGGCAGGCACCAGTGAAAGGTCGATGACGGTGATCGTGCCGTTGGATGCTTGATCGTCGCCGATGTGGCTTTTGAGCCAATTTTCAAGGGTAACGCCTTCAGTCTCGCCTGATATCGACTTGATACTTCTATCCGCCAACATGGTTCGGATACGCATGACCAAGAAATCGACAAATTGAGAGACATTTTCTTGCTGTGCTACCAGATCAATCTGGTCTGCAAGATCGGCTCCGTTAAACGGCAAAGGACAGCTTTCCTCGGGGCCTTCTTGGTAAATTATCCCTCCTAAGGAATCAATAAATGCTGTGAGTGCATCGCGGATGGTCGTGATCTGCACTTGAGTAAACGCACGGAAATAGTGGTTGCCGGGTGGATACTCCTTGATCGTCGATATCACAGCACCATCGATAGCTGAAATAACCCCATTGAATTGCTGAGAAAAATCCAAGAAGTCATCTTTTAGGGCGTTCAAGTCTTCCATGTACGCCTTGAGTCTGAAACCGAACTTTGTCTCTTCCGATTTTTCAAACCCGTTGTGTATCGCTGCTTGAATCTGCGTCAGTAGGGCGGAAAGAAATCTGCGAAGATGAAGTTTCTTTTCTTCGATCGTACCTCCAGTGTTCAACCTCCCTGCCTTAACTTCCCTCAACGCACGCCTTAACGTAGGACGTTGCGTTTTTCCGCTGGCTTGCATGAATGCGGCCCATTCCTCACTATTCCAGAACCAGAGCGGCACCTGGAGCTGTTCAATACTGCTATCCGGTTTTGGTTCGACAGCGAACATACGAACCTTGCCAAGTCCATCAAACGCCTTCGAGTACTCGCCATTTGGATCGAGCACGATAAAGCGTGCATTGGGGTAGGTATCGTCACGAGCTTTTCTGGCTTCTTCCAGCGACCAGCGAATCAAACCGGCCACCGAGCAGGATTTGCCGCTGCCTGTATTGCCAAGCACGGCCAGATGGCGACCGAATAGGCGATCAGGGTCGATCTTGACCTCTGCATTGGCTGCCAGCGGACTGACACCGATTTTTACCCGGCGGTTTTTGCCGGATTCGACGATGGCACGCAGTTGGGCTTGGGTAGGCAACAGTACGGGGTCGCCTACCGTCGGATAGGTTTCCACACCGCGCTGAAAACTATAGCGTTCCTTGTCTTCGTGCTGGCCTTCGTATGACAGGCCACCCAAAGGGTTAAGGCTCATTTTGCGCAGTGGATAGGGCAAGTCGACTAGACCGAAATCCTGCATACCCTTGCGTTTAGGGTACTTGGAACGCTCAATGGTGATCCACTCTACCTGTGCGACCAAATAGCCTACATCACTGGGTACCAGCACATAGCCGTTGATACGCGGGAACGGCCGTGGTGTGCCGGTATTCATGGCGAGGTTGTCGGGCGCCTCAATATCCAGCAACACCTTGATTTCGTCAGGAGAGACAAAGTCAATGCTTCCGATGCGCAGTGAGTCGGCGTAGGCCAGAGGCGAGAAGCTCATACCAAGTCTTCCCCGTCAGAATTGCTGTCGGGTTTCCATGCTGCCGGAGTCGAATGGGCTTCGGTGCCGTAACGCTGCTTGAGCAGCTCGCTCATGCGGAAGGTGGTTTTGTCGATGGCGGCCTTGGGCAAGAAGCTTTCGGTCAGAGTTTTTAAATCCGCTAGGGCCGGGCCGATCAGCAGACTAATCTGCGAGGGTCGCCCCAATTCTTGGTAAGTCTGCATGATTCGGCCGAGCGTATCTCTGTAGGAAATTGCTACCAGATGTGTAGACGGTACTGTGAGCATGTCACGAATGACACGGTTAATGTGCTCGTCGCCAAAGCTGTATCCGTAAGTAATCAACGTGCTATTGGGGCGGCACACGGAGGATGAGAGATCGCGGAAAAGCTCCACATACGGGTAAGCAGATGTTTCCCTGTCCTTGGCAGCATTTGGGTAGATCATCAGATGATGGGCACTGGAGCCATTAAGCCCAGGCGATTGCAGATACGGCGCAATATCACCCGCGCCAAATGGCAACCCGATACGGCGGATGTCTCTATCGGTTTGCACCCAATCCACCGAGCCGTGCAGCTTGGTAAAGCGGGCTACACCTTCCAGATATCGCGGTTCGCCGCGAATGCCTGGTGGGTTGTAGTGCATATCGAGATCCATCCGCGACGAGCGGAAGATTGGCATCAGGGTGCCGAGGAAGCGATCCAGTAGGTGTAAGCCCGCCAGTTCGGCCCCCGCTTCAATCAGACGGTCGTAGTTGGTGGTGAAAATGTGTATACGGTCCCGCACGCCGGTACGGCTAGCGAAGCTCATCAGAAAGGTCACCAAAACGTTGAACGCATGTTCGCACTTTTCCTGAGCAGCCATAGCGATGCCGGTTTCGTTTTCGAGGATGGACTTGGCGAAAGATTCAAGCGCGGTTGTCAGCTCAGTGCGTAACATATTGGCATCTGCGGACTTGCCCAATATCTCCAGCCCGCGCAACAATTCGTTGGCGGCGCAAAGCTGATCTTCTAAGTTGCCTGCTTCTCTCCCTGCCTTTTGAGCAGCTTCTTTCGCTGCTTTTTCGATCTCATCCTTGTAACTTGTCAGAGTAACTTCGCCCATGCCAGCCGCATACTTATCTGCCGCCAGATAATGCACAGCATGAGTCAGTCCAGAGCCAGCCAATAGCGAAAGATGCTCCGATTGAAACAAAGCGGTAAGCCATGGCTCGATGCGGCTTCGTAGGTCATTAATGCCAAAGGTTTCGCCCTGAGTTAGCCATGATGCTTCGGATCCTTTGCAGAGTTTGAACTTGCCGGCTGCAGCAGAAGCTTCAAAGTAGACGGGCACGCAGTCATCTCTGACTTTTAGTGTGTTGCACATGGCCATGGCTCCCTATTCGTTTGCATAGTCATTGCATCACTCCACAACGAACCGCAGTTTGGCTGAATCCTTGCCTTTGCAGCGGTCATTCAGAAAGGCCTCAAACCGCTTGCGCAAGTCATCCGGCGTGGCAGGTGTTCCACCTTGCAGCAGGGCATGTTTGATGTCGTCACCGCTGATGCCGATCTTCTCCAATCCCGACAGAGCTTCCTGAACGGCGCTGATGAAGTTCGGGGTCACGGGGTCTGTCAGCTTCTTCGATGTGACGAACTTCTTGATCAGCTCACGGGCGGATGGCTTTAGCAGGTCAAGGTTAGCCTGCACTATGGGGTCATCCAGGTTGTCTTGCAACGTCTGCTGCCAGCCACCATGCAATCGATCCAGTTCTTCACCCATTTGCCTGAGCACATTGGCGGATGGAAGAAATTCGCCTTGCTCGTTGGATTGGCGGAAGTTGCAGTGTGGGCAGTATGGGCTGGCTGCCAGATCCGACTCCATCAGCGATGCGCAAATCTTCAGCCTATCGAGTTTGTCGTCAAAGGTGGTGAGTTGGCTGGTTGGCATCAACGCGATTCCCGCCAGTGCCCGCATGGTGACCAGACGGGAGTCTTTGCGCAATGCCGACTTAGTTTTGTCCTCGGCCACGCCCAGGCGCGCCTTGCTGTGCTGGGCAATGTAGGCGTTGAGATAGTCCTTCTTGAGTTTTGCCAGTGTCTGACGGTACTCAGCGGCATGCTGTGTGTTTCTGTCCAGCACGATCCGGTCGATCATGTCCTTACGGGTGTTTTGCGCCTGATTCACCCAAGGGTGATCACTGGTCAGTACCATCTCGGCTTGGGATAAATAAGCGGCTGTGCTGCCTAGCTCTGCAACCAGCCCCAATAGCCTTTCAGCGGTAGCCAGAACTTCAAAATTCTTGCTTTGGGCTTCAATGTCGTTAGTTCCGATGCGCAGGTTTTTCAATTTACCGACCGTGTTGTACGGCGTCAGACCCTCGGTGAACGTCTTGAGCGCTTCAATGCGGGTGCGCCAGTCACGGATTTCGTCTTCTGTTAGCAGTGGCTTACCCCAGAAAGTGAGTTTGCCTTGCAGATCCGTACCTGCCATCAAGACACGACCGACCAGCTTGGACACCGCTTCGAGCAACTGCTTGACGGGTTCCTCGGAGCCTTGCGTAGCCAGTTGTGCCAAGCCGGGTGACAGGCTAAGCATCTCGAACAACGACCGCAAAACAACGACGTTGATCTCTTTCGGTGATTCAATATGCTTGAATTGCTTGAGCTCTTCAAGGCCGCGCTCAGCCAGCAGAGTGATCTTGCTGGAGTCGATCTTGTCGCCAGTGATCGACAAAACGATGTCGCCAGAATAGACGAGACCACCCAGCACTGCCACCAGCAGGTCGGCCTCCAGCCTGAATTTCACCGGATGAAAGTACTCCACGTCGGTTTGTCCGTTCAGCAGCTCACTGCGGTTCAGCACCTGGCCATGTCCCTTTGCTTGCAAACGGCTCAACACTTCTTGCGAGTAGCGAGAACGCACAGGGTCAATGCGGTCTCCATCGAGCATCTCCAGTGCGTCAAGTACGGCATTGGCATCTTTGGTGCGTGTGCCGCCAGCCAGTGCCTTCAGCGCATTGCCTACCAGTTGTTTGCGGTTTTGCTCTGTCACCAGTACATGGAATGTCGGGTACTCTGGTGAAACATCGGAAAATTGTTGTTTGAGTACCAAGCCAGACACGACGTTGACGATGTCTCGGAAATTGGCACGCTCGTCAGACCCGATGCGCAATTTGTCACGGATGGATACGCCCTTTGCCCAGTCCTGGAGCGTTTTGCACTTGCCAGCGTGGGTGACCTCCAAGGCGGTCATTTGCTTTTCCTGCAACCACTTGCTCATGTCACGCAGGGCGTTTTTGGCTTTGTCCAGATAGACGGTCTTGGCACCGCCACTGGCTGTGGAGGAAAGGTCAAGCGCTGCTGCATAAAACGCCAGATGTCGCCTGATGGCCTCGTCAAGTCCCTTGAGACGAATAAATACTTCATCCGACTTGTTTTCGTCGCGGAAGCGTGGCGGATCAAAAGGCTGAATGAAATAAACGTAGAAGTCGCGCTCAGGCTGCGCGGTTGGCCGGTCATTGGGTGACCCAAAAAACAGATATCCGTTGCGATCAACTCGGCGGTCTTGCCATTCAATTTGGTATTGCCAAATTTGAAAGCCTGTGACGTAGGTGCTTTCGTCGGTTCGTTCCATCAACTGTTTGATGGCACTGTAGTAGGCACGGTCGAGCGCATCTTCGGACAGGGTATCGGCACGTCTTTCGATCTGAGCATCGTAGTCGATGTCCTTTTTAAGGTCGAGATAGTACTGCTCGGTATCAGAGGCCTTGGAGATAAACTGACCATTCACCGTCCTGACGATCTCCTTCAGGGTGGTCTGCACAGCGGTGAGTAGATCGTCTGCAGGGTCACCACCCATGTCTTCAATGCCGGGTTGATACAAGCACAGCGTGTCCCGCAATTCGGCAGCGGTCGGCCCAACTGGAACATAGATGTCCCCACCTGTGGTGAGCCGAAGCACCGATAAGCCGGCTATCACGCGCTGCGCCATGGACTTGTATGCCTGGCGAGTGAACGCCTTTAACACGCGCTCAGACAAAACTTCAGACACCTTCAGAACTGGGCTGATGCCTGGGTCGGAGCGCAGCACAGAGTTGGATGTGACGGTTTCCCAAAACTTGTCGTAGCTGATGAGTCCTGGGCGGTCGTTCGGTACATCGTCATTCAGAATGGCCTGAATCTGGTCACGCAGGGTGACCAAGGCACCTCGCTTCTCAGTGAAAATAAGTCGCTCAAATGTGCCAATGTATTCAGGATGAACAGGAAACAGACGCACATACTCGTCCATGCGTTCATTCATTGAACTGTAAAACTTGGCGTATGTAGTGAGGTATGTACGGATTTTGTTCTGCTGGTCAGCAGTCTTTTTTAGCAGACGTTCTGCAACAACGAAGCTGACATCTTGCCGAGCCAGCAAAATTTGTGTAAACCTATCTTTGACACGTCGCAAACTGTCGGCGACATGCTGGAAACGGTTACTGTCGAAGATGGCCTCTTGGACACCCGCCACAAAGCGAAACCGTAGATGCTTGGTGACCTCACCGATTTCACGCAGGAAAGACAAGTCCAGTACCAGATCGTGATCCCTACGCGAACGCAGGTAATCAAGAAACTCGTCGACCACCAGCAGCACACCATGGTTGGGATAAACCTCAGCGAACGCGGCCATCATTTCCTCGAATGCTGCCTTGTTGTTGACCACCCTGTCGGCGGCCGGGAACGCGAAGATGACACCGTTCTTTTCTAGAAATAACTCAAGCTCCTGGGTGATGATGTCTCGCAACGACATTTGGCTGGATATTTCGATGCGGTGAACCTTGAATTTGCCAGCGATTTTTAGGGCAGCGGCTGCAACTTTGGGGTGACGGATCGCCGTCTGGTAGTCTGCATCCTCGGCCACCAATGAGAGTACGGACATCAAATGGGACTTTCCGGTGCCATAGTTGCCGACCACCAGAACACCCATGTGGTCAACGGATTCGTCGAAAGAGAGTTGCGGAATCATCTGCTTGGCGATTCGCTCGGCCATGTCGTCTGACATGACGTAGGTCGCCACCAGCTTTTTGGCTTCAATGGGTCGATTGGCATCGAGCAGTTGAATGACCGATTCGATGGGTTCGAATTGAATGAGGTCGCTGTAGCGCATATTCTTCTTTTCTCTCTATTACTCGATGTTCAAGTTTTTACGGTTGATAATTGCGGTGTATTTCAATAAAAAGTGAGGTCGCGATGTTTTATGAAGCCTTGCCGTTCATCACCAGCTACATTTGCGCTTTGACGAAAGAATTGCAACGACGGTGTCCAACGCACAGCTTGAGTAATACTCAGCAGATTTGGTTGGGTTTCTGTCTGACAGCGTTACTGCTAACGAATAGTTTATGCTGGGCAGCGTTTGAACGAATGGGGTTTGGCACTTACAAAATCGGTGCATTGTCGTGGATGTTTCGTCACTCAAAGATAGCGTGGTCGGAACTTCTTCAAGCCAGCGTTGGGTTGCTTTTACGCCTAACCAATTGCTTGCATGGTACCTTGGTGCTTGACGATTCAGACCACCAACGGGCCAAGAAGACCTCACGCATTTTTGGAGCGCATAAGGTATTTGACAAAAAGACCGGAGGCTATTTCAACGGGCAGTGCTTAATGTTTCTGGTGTTGGTGACCGACAAATTTACCTTTCCAGTTGGCTTCAAGTTTTACAGACCAGACCCCAAGCTACGCGCTTGGAAAAAAGAAGATAAGCGCCTTAAAAAAGCAGGGGTGAAGGCAGCCGACCGACCCAAAGCCCCTGCGCATGACCCCAACTATCCGAGCAAAGCGGAGATTGCGCTGTCGCTCATTGGTGCATTTTGTCAAAGCCATCCTGAATTCATTGTCAAAGCAGTGGTCGCTGATGCAGCCTTTGGTACCAGCGCCTTTATGAATGAGGCCTGCGTCAAGGCGAAATGCACACAAACAATCAGCCAACTGCATGAGAATCAGATCGTCGTGTTTCAGAACAAGGAGATGACGGTCAAGCACTATTTTGACACTCATGCGGGTAGTGTCCAAGATGTGTGCGTCCGTGGTGGCGAGACACGCAAAATGACGGTCAGTAGTGCCTTTCTGGTGGTCAAAGCGCATGAGACAAAGCGCGTCTTGATTGCTGTCAAGGACCAAGACGAAGTCGAAAACCGCTATTTGGTGGCAACCGACATGACTTGGCGTACGCTGGACATTCTCCAGTGCTACACAT
>Ga0194063_10001134_pt1 | contig 17846 bp, 15 predicted proteins | sample SepL3720m_MetaG_FD_155459 | JGI IMG/M metagenome (GOLD analysis project Ga0194063, IMG submission 155459) | Anoxic zone freshwater microbial communities from boreal shield lake in IISD Experimental Lakes Area, Ontario, Canada - Sep2016-L373-20m | ecosystem: Environmental > Aquatic > Freshwater... | reverse complement strand
CCCCGGCACGCTTCTTCAAAGCCAAGAAAGACGCCGAAGAACGCAGTCGTAACCGCAAAGAGGTTCAAAACGACCCCGAGGATGGTGGCCGCTCCCGCTGGAAAAAGCAGCGCGGCCAGAGCGAGGGCGGAAATGTTTTCCCGGTAGGCGAGCGCGGCATCGTCATAGCCGAGCGCCAGCGTGAACGAAACGGCGTAAAAAAACACGGTCACAAAGAGGATGCCAAACGCGATGTTCATCGCTCGGAGCGCCTTGTGCCGGGCGACCTCTCGCGACTTCTCGCGCGCCCGGTAGGAGATCGCCATCGGGCTGAGCGTCTGCAAAAAAAGGATCGAGGTCAGAGTGAATGGCAGTGTGATGATCGCCTCTTTGAGAAAGACATTCCAAGGCGGGAACGCCCCGATATTTTCCAGATTCCAAAGGGGGATCATGGAAATCCCCAGGAAGGCCACAATGCCGAGCTTTGTGAGAACAAGAACGGTCGAAATCTTGAAAAGAAACTGCTCGCCCCGAGAAGCCAGCAGCACGAGCGTGCCAATCAGCGCAAGCGGGTAGATCGGGTTCTTCGAAAGCAGCCCGGAGGTCACCCCGAACGTGTGCAGATACGACGCGCTGTCGTTCGTGATCGCCGTCGAATACACAAAAACCCAGATGAGCAGCATCGCAAAATAGAGCAGCCCGATCGCAATCCCCCAGTTCATCCCCAAATACCCGGAAATGACCGCGGGGTAGTCGCAGCACTGGTCGGACTCGACAACCGTGTTGATGAAGAGCCGCTGGAAAAGATAGAGCGCTGGATACGCGATTACCGCCGATGCGAGGAAGACCCAGAGTCCGACCATCCCGGCTTGGACGGGAAGGAACACAATCCCCGCTCCGATCGCCATCCCAATGCTCAGGATAATCCAGCCGACATCCACGGCATCGAATCGCGTCGCCGCCCGCCATTCCTCTGCAGACAGGCCTCCCGTGTGGTGCAGGTCCTGCGGCAATGGAAAAAACGCGCCCGCGTCGATGGACTCGCTAGTCATGTCATATACGGCTATTCCGGTCGTGTATGAGCGTCAATTTATTTCTCTCGAAAAGAATGTCTTCCGTTCGTCGCGGAGCCAGTGTTTCTTTCTGCACCGTGTTCTCTTCGCGTTCCAGCACCGTTTTATCCGGCGTTCTCTATGCGGTGCTCGCGTATGGAACCTGGGGAATTTTTCCTATTTACTGGAAGCTGTTCGGGAGCGTGCCGCCGGTGGAGATCGTCTGCCACCGGGTTGTTTGGTCGCTGGTTTTTTTAACCGCTCTCGTCGTTGCTCTCAGGCAGGGGGATGAGATCCGCCGGATATTTCGCCGGCCTAAAGTCTTGGGAATGCTCTTTATCACCGCGCTTCTTCTCAGTTTGAACTGGGGAATTTTTGTTTTTGGGGTCAATTCCGGACGCATCATCGAAACGAGCCTCGGCTACTTCATCGTCCCGCTGGTGAACGTGGTGCTGGGATGCGGGGTATTGCGGGAGCGCCTGCGAGGGAAGCAGAGCTTCGCCTTTGCGCTTGCGGCTGCAGGAGTCATCCTCTTCGGGTCGCACCTTGGCGCTGTTCCCTGGATCGCTCTCGGTCTGGCGGCCACCTTCGGGCTTTACGGCCTGCTGCGCAAAATCGTGGCGGTCTCCCCGCTCGCCGGGATTTTTGTGGAAACAGCCCTGATGACGCCGCTGGCATTGGGCGCTCTTTTGTTTCTATGCTCCAGCGAACCGTCCCATGTTTTCAGCTCCCGATATCTGATGCTGCTTTTCGTGGGCGGAGGCGTTGTGACTTCCCTGCCGCTCCTGTGGTTCAATCGCGCGGTGAAGTTGCTTCCGCTGTCCACGCTGGGGTTCTTTCAATATCTGGCTCCGACATTGCAGCTTCTGGTCGGCGCTGCGATTTACCACGAACCATTTCCGCCCCACAAATTGGCGGCATTTGCCCTGATCTGGTTTGCGGTCGCCCTCAATCTTCACCCGGCGCTGCAGCCCGGCCCGGCGACCCCGCTGGCAGATTAGCCCGGCTTCGAAGAGTCTTTGCCGGGCGCGGCAACAAGGATCGGAAGTGTCAGATGCCAGCGAAGTGCCGCGAGCCGAAGGATCAGGACGGTTAGCATGCAGGCGGCGGCGATCCATCGGGTGGAAAAACTCATGTGCTGGAGCAGCACGTAGAGAACGGCTCCGGGAATGCTCGCCGCAGCATAGAGCTCACCCTTTTGGAGGATGAATGGCACCTGCGCGCTCAGCACATCCCTGATCATTCCCCCGGCCGTGCCGGTCATCACGCCCAGTACAACGACGACGATCCCCGGCAGCCCAAGCAGATGGACTTTCTCGCAACCGATCCATGTGTAAAGCGCAAGGCCAATCGCATCGGGCAGAAGCAGCGCCCGCTCGGGAAACCGTATTGAGTGTAATAAAGGAAGCAGCAGCAGCGCAGTCCCGGCTGCAATCCAAAGGTAGAGAGGCTGGCGAATCCAAAATACCGGGAGCTGCCCGGTGAGAAGATCGCGCAATGTCCCCCCTCCTGTCGCCGCAACAACTGCCAGGACCATCGCCCCAATCCAGTCCATCCGGCGCCGCGCGGATGCCAGCACGCCGGTCGCGGCAAAAACCGCCGTTCCCGCATAATCCGCAACGCTTAGGATAAAGTTGTTTGAAAGCAGGATCGACATAGGCGCAAGAAGAGAACCCAACTAAACGCTTGCCGCCCGGAAGGCAATGCAATCATGCCCGAAGAAGAAAACCAGTTGACAATAATCAGAAACTAATACACGATCAAATAAGTCGTTATTCAGGATGCCTTTTTTGCTTATTTCCTTTTTTATTTTGATCGCCTTCCATGTGTCGGATTCGTTGTTTTCCGGGGAGGATTGATGGCGATGAAACCGCAGGGAGAAAATAACCAAACCAATGCCTGACAATCAGAATCCCAAAATCAAATCCCTACATGGCGGAATTGACCGCTATGTAGGGCGGACCCCATTGATCAGGCTTTGCGGCCCCTCTGAAGCCACGGGCTGCGAGATCCTCGGAAAGGCAGAATGGATGAACCCCGGCGGTTCAGTGAAAGACCGCGCCGCTTGGGGAATGATTCTCGCGGCCGAAGCCGAGGGACAGCTCAAGCCGGGGGCCACGATTGTCGAGGGCACCGCCGGGAACACTGGAATCGGACTTACCGTCATCGGAGCCGCCCGCGGCTATCGGACGGTGATCGTAATCCCGGAAACCCAGTCGCCGGAAAAGCTCCAGCTGCTTCGGGCGCTTGGGGCCGAAGTCCTTCCTGTCCCGGAAAAGCCCTTCCGCGATCCCGACAACTACAACAAGATCGCCAAGAGGCTTGCTGAGGAGAACGGTTGGTTCTGGGCGAACCAGTTCGACAACACTGCCAACCGGGATGCCCACTTCAAGACGACCGGACCGGAAATCTGGGAACAGACCGACCGGTGCGTGGATGCGTTTTCCGCCTCGGTCGGCACCGGGGGCACGCTGGCTGGCACCGGGCTCTTTCTAAAACAGCGCAACCCAAAAATCGCGCTCATCTGCCCCGATCCTTACGGCGCGGCGATGTGGTCGTGGTTCACTCACGGGCATACCGAGGACAATGACGGCGACTCGTTTGCGGAAGGGATCGGCCAGTCGAGAGTTACCGAGAACCTGAAGGGGCTTCACGTTGATGCGTCCTACCGGATTCCCGACCAGGAAGCCCTTTCGATCATCCACCGGCTCCTTCTTGAGGAAGGAATCTTTTTGGGGCTTTCCTCGGGCATCAATGTCGCCGGAGCGCTACGCTTCGCGCGCGAGCGCGGGCCTGGGCTGACCATCGCCACTATTCTTTGCGACACCGGGGCAAAATACCAATCCAAACTCTATAATCCCGATTGGCTCGCCGCCAACGGCCTTGATCCCAAAGCCCCCGTGCCCGGTTGGAAATGAAGTCCGACAGGCAAGCCCGTCAATTGAAAATATCACCCAATCTAAAGTAGGGTTTTCCCTGATAAAACCTGCCGCCAATATGTTTGACAGTTCATGCGCTCTATTTTAAAAATTTATAACTCGATCTGCGAATGTACGTTCAACAGCTCGCCAATAATAAATTGCTGCGTTCGGCGCGACCAGACTTCTGGAGCCGCCAACAGAAATTAGATCTGCCCGGAATTTTTAATTCTATCGCTTAAGATGCTGCTGTCTAGCCGCCTGCGAGCGACTGTGTTCCTTAATCCGCCTTGATCTCACCGACCCCAACTACCAATCCTAATTACCTATGAGCAACGACAACACCCTAAGCCTCGGCCCGATCGCGGCGCGCAACCTGAGCACAGCAACCGTCACGATCCCTCAGTGGGACTACATTACACCCCGCTGGCTCCTGAGCCTCCTTCCTTACGTCAACGTGGATGGCGGGGCCTACCGCGTGAACCAGGTCAAGCCCCGTGAAGGCAAATTTGGGGGCACACTTCCCGAACTGGCGACGGTTGGCGGCGGCGAGAACGCGCTGCCGACCACGTTTGTCGACTATGAGGAAGATCCTCGCGAGTACGAGCTGAGCGCGATCACCACGGTCCTGCATACGCATGCCCGGATCACAGATCTCTACAACAACCAGATCGACCAGCTTCGCGAGCAGGTCCGCCTCACCGTCGAAGCGGTCAAGGAACGCGAGGAATCCGAAATCCTCAATAACCCATATTTCGGCCTCCTTAAAGAAATTGCACCCCACCAGCGGATCAACACCCGCAAGGGCCCGCCAACCCCTGATGACCTTGATGCGCTCCTGACGCTCGTGTGGAAGAAGCCCGCATTTTTCCTCGCGCATCCGCAAGCGATCGCGGCATTCGGGCGCGAAGCCACCCGCCGGGGCGTTCCGCCGGTGGTTGTGCACCTCTTCGGCTCGCCATTTATCACCTGGCGCGGAGTGCCGCTCATCCCATCGAGCAAGCTTCCGATCGATGAGGGCGGGAATACCCGGATCATCCTCCTGCGCGTGGGAGAAAACCATCGCGGCGTCGTCGGCCTCCAAAAGGTCGGCGTGAGCGGTGAGATCGAGCCCGGGCTCTCGGTGCGCTACAGCGGCACGAGCGATACGGCCATCGCCTCGCATCTTGTCACCCGCTACTTCTCGGTTGCGGTGCTGGCGCATGATGCAATTGCCAGCTTGGACAACGTCGTCCTCAGCCACTATCACGAATATGTCTAACCGCTCACAATCGCTCTCCGTGCTGCAGGCGGGTAACCCGCCTGCGGCCCCGGGGGTTCCGCACAGCGATGTCGTGGGCGATGCCTCTCGCGAGGTCGCCCCGCACTTGGGATTTTCCTCCGCCCCCGCGCCGGCCACGTCGCTGCCCGCGAGCCCGTCCACCTCGGCTGCGCTGCCTTCCCCCCCTGCGGTTCCTCTCCCTTCGGCAGCGGTGCCGGCCAGCGGATCTGCGCCGCTTTCGCCGCACCCGATCCCGTCCAGCTTCGATCGGGAATCGGCTGAATCTGCCAACGTCGTGACAGCGAAGGTTCCCGTCTCCTTCGAGCCGTTTGGATCGGAGGTTTTGAAATCGCTTCACGAGTTCGGGCTCGGCGGATCTGCCGTTCCCTCTCCGGCGCTTCCCCCGCCGTTTGAGCTGCCTGCTGCACCCGACTACTACTTCCTCCCCAAACTCTAACCGGCAGCTATACCGCCAGAAAAAATCACCTCGAATCACCCAATCCTAATTATCTATGAGCAATGACAATACCCTAAGCCTCGGCCCGATCGCCGCGCGCAACCTCGCCACGGCAACCGTCACGATTCCCCAGTGGGACTACATCACTCCCCGCTGGTTCCTGCACCTGCTTCCATACGTCAACGTCGATGGCGGAGCTTACCGCGTCAACCAGGTCAAGGTGCGCACGGGCAAGGGCGGCGGCACGCTTCCCGAGCTGGCAACGGTCGGCGGAGGAGAAAATGAGCTTCCAACCACATTCGTCGATTACGAGGAAAACCCCCGCGAATATTCGCTGAGCGCGATCACCACGGTCCTCCACACGCACGCACGCATTACCGATCTCTACAACAACCAGATCGACCAGCTGCGCGAGCAGGTTCGCCTGACCGTCGAAGCGGTGAAGGAACGCGAGGAATCCGAGATCCTCAACCACCCGGAATTCGGCCTCCTCAAGGAGATCGCTCCCCACCAGCGGATCAACACCCGCAAGGGCCCGCCAACCCCGGATGACCTTGATGCGCTCCTGACGCTCGTGTGGAAGAAGCCCGCATTTTTCCTCGCGCACCCGCAAGCGATCGCGGCATTCGGGCGCGAGGCCACCCGCCGGGGCGTTCCGCCGGTGGTCGTTCACCTCTTCGGATCGCCATTTATCACCTGGCGCGGCGTGCCTCTCATCCCATCGAGCAAGCTTCCGATCGACAAGGACGGGAACACCCGGATCATCCTCCTGCGCGTGGGCGAAAACCACCGCGGCGTCGTCGGCCTCCAGAAAGTCGGCGTGAGCGGTGAGATCGAGCCCGGGCTCTCCGTGCGCTACAGCGGCACGAGCGACAATGCGATCGCTTCGCACCTCGTCACCCGCTACTTCTCGGTCGCCGTTCTGGCGCACGATGCGATTGCGAGCTTGGATAATGTCGTTCTAAACCACTACCACGAATATGTCTGATGCATTGCTCGCCGAGCCTGCTGCGACTGTGGACCAGCCGCACAGCGACGTCGTGCTGAGCCTGTTCCGCGAGATTACCTCGCGGACAAGGCCCTCGGCGGCGAGTGCTCCTGACGCGCCGCTCCCCGGCGTCCCGGACCAGCCAGGCGTTCCGGCCGGCCCCGCTTCGGCAGAAGGTGAGGCATCAAGTGCGGTTCCTGGCTCTCACTCGGTAACCCCCGCCGCAGAGAGCGATCCGCTTTCTCCTCCGCCGGTCCATACCGGCACGGATTTGGGGCCGGAAGAACCCGAGGCAGCCGAGTCTCCAGCACTTCCTCACTCATTTGAACCATTCGGTGCCGAGACATTGAAATCGCTGCACGAGCTCGGGATCAACAGCTCAAGCGCGCCCGCCGTGCCGCCCTCCTACGAAGTCCCCGGCCAGCCGGATTACTACTTTCTCGGCGGGCCGACCAAGCAGGGTGCGCTCGACCATCCGCCCACCCGCGGGGTCCAGCCGCCGGTCGCCACGTTTGATGTCGAAAGCATCCGCCGCGATTTCCCGGCCCTCCAGCAGCGCAGCCACGGGCACCCGCTCGTCTACCTCGACAACGCCGCAACCACCCAGAAGCCGCAGGCCGTCATTGACGCCACCTCGCACTTCTACGCCCACGATAACGCGCCGGTCCACCGCGCTGCCTACGAGCTGGCCGAACGCGCAACAACCGCCTTCGAAAATGCCCGAGAGAAGGTTCGGGAGTTCCTCGGCGCAAAGGATAAAAAAGAAATTGTTTTCACGCGCGGGACGACCGAGGCGATCAACCTGGTAGCCAACACGTTCGGGAGGAAGTTCATCGGGAGCGGAGATGAGATCCTTCTCACCGAGCTTGAGCACCACGCGAACATCGTCCCTTGGCAGCTTCTTTCCCAGCAGACCGGAGCCGTCATCAAAGTCGTTCCAATCAACGATCGAGGCGAGCTGATCCTTGAAGAATACGTGAAGCTTCTCAGCCCCCGCACGAAGCTTGTGAGCGTCGCCCACGTCTCCAACTCGCTCGGGACGATCAACCCGATCGAGCAGATCATCCAGCTGGCTCACGGCATCGGAGCCCATGTCCTCATCGATGGCGCCCAGTCCACACCGCATATCCCGATCAATGTTCAGGCGCTCGACGCCGACTTCTTTGCCTTTTCGGGCCACAAGATCGTTGGCCCGACCGGGATCGGTGCGCTTTATGGCAAATCCCACCTCCTCGAAGTGCTCCCGCCCTGGCAGGGTGGCGGACACATGATCAAGGACGTCCGGTTTGAAAAAACTGTATTCCAGCACCCGCCGGAAAAATTCGAGGCAGGCACTCCGGACATCGCGGGGGCCGTCGGTCTCGGCGCCGCGATCGACTACCTGTTCAAGGTCGGGATCCCTGCGATTGCGGCCTACGAGCATTCGCTCCTGGAGTACGCGACGAACCTCCTTAGCGGGATCCCCGGCCTTCGCTTCATTGGCACCGCAGCCAATAAGGCGAGCGTCCTCTCGCTCATCATCGACGGGCATTCGAATGAAAAAATTGCCAAGCACCTCGACGGGCAGGGGATTGCCGTCCGTGCCGGCCACCACTGCGCGCTGCCTGCGCAGCGCCACTTCGGGCTAGAGAGCACGGTGAGGCCGTCTCTGGCATTTTATAACAACCGGGCGGATATTGACGCCCTCGTGCAGGCCCTTCACTCGCTGATCAAAAAATAAGTGAGAAAGCATCTTCTCGCCCCCATCTTGCAATCCTACCGCGAGATGGGCGGGATCAACCATCTCGACCAGGCCAACCTGCCGTCGAAACGCTCGATCGCATTCCTTTGCGAGGACCTTCTCCACCTCCTTTTTCCGGGATTCTTCTCGGACGAGGCGGTTTCGTCGGACGAGCTCCCAGCCGCCGCATTGGAAATCATCGACCAGATCGCGTGCCGGCTTGAACCCGAAATCGCCGTGAGCCTCCGCACGGCCACGAGGCCGGCCGATTGCCATAAAGCGGAGGCGACCGCGATCACCGAGCGATTTTTCAAGGGCCTCCCCGGCGTCCGTGCGCTGCTGAAATCAGACGTAGAAGCAGCCTATGCCGGCGATCCCGCCGCACGCAGCCTGGAGGAGATCGTCCTGGCCTATCCGGGGCTCGAGGCGATCGCGATCCAGCGCGCCGCACACCTTCTTTACCGCGATGACGTCCCGCTCATCCCCCGCATGATTACCGAATGGGCGCACAGCCGCACCGGAATCGATATTCATCCCGGCGCCCAGATCGGATCCCACTTTTTTATCGACCACGGCACCGGGGTCGTGATCGGGGAGACGTGCGAAATCGGTGACCGCGTGAAGCTCTACCACGGTGTGACCCTCGGCGCCCGCAGCTTTCAGAAAGACGAGGCGGGCGAAATTATCAAAGGCCTCAAGCGCCATCCGAAAGTCGAGGACGATGTCACCATTTACCCGAATGGCATCATCCTCGGAGGCGATACTGTCATCGGCGCCCGCAGCACGATCGGCGCAAATGTCTTCCTTATGAAAAGCATTCCGCCCGATACCCTCCTCGTGCGCGGCGAACAGGTCCAGCAGCGCCTGGATAAAAAATCCAAAAAGGTCGGTTCCCTCGTCACCGTGCAGCTCCACGAGGACGAGATCGAATTTATTATCTGAGGCCGGCCCTTACTTGGCCTTGCCTTGGCTGGCGACCGCGTTCATCGCCGAGGCGATTGCCTCCTGGTCGCCGAGGTAGTAGTGCTTGATCGGCTTGAGGTCGGCATCCAGCTCATAAACGAGCGGCACGCCGGTCGGAATGTTGAGGTTGATGATGTCCTCGTCGGATACGTTATCGAGGTACTTGACGAGCGCGCGCAGGCTGTTGCCGTGAGCGGCGATGATGACGCGCTGGCCGGATTTTACGGTCGGGGCGATCTTCTCATGCCAGAGCGGGAGAAATCGAGCCACGGTATCCTTCAAGCACTCGGTGAGTGGTAGGTCCGCCTCGGCGATGCCGGCGTAGCGGGGGTCATGCCCGGGCCAGCGCTCGTCGGACTTCTCAAGCGGGGGTGGGGGAATGTCGTAGCTGCGGCGCCAGACGAGGACTTGATCGTCGCCGTATTTCGCAGCAGTCTCTGCCTTGTTGAGGCCCTGTAGCGCACCGTAGTGGCGCTCGTTGAGGCGCCAGTCTTTTTCGATGGGGATCCAGACGCGATCCATTTCCTGGAGCACGCTCCAGAGGGTGTTGAGCGCGCGTTTGAGGACGGACGCATAGGCAACATCAAAAATAAAGCCTTCTTGTTTGAGGAGCTGGCCGGCGGCGACCGCCTCGGTGCGGCCCTTGTCGCTGAGCTCGACGTCTGTCCAGCCAGTGAACCGGTTTTCTTTGTTCCAAGTGCTTTCGCCGTGACGGATGAGTACGAGTTTATACATGGGATATTTGCAAATCTTTCGGAAGTGCCTTATACACGGCACTGCCGCTGGTGGCAAGACGCGGTCGTGTTTTCTTTCCCATGATTTTCAGCACCCTCACATTTAATATGCAGAACGGTCAGCCGTGGGATGAATCCCATCCGGATGTCGACGTCGTCGATCTTGACCGCACAGCCGATTTTCTTCGCTGCCAGGATGCCGATATCGTCTTTTTGCAAGAGGTCGAACGCGGTTACGACGGAGGGGCCCAGATCGATCCGCCGCCAAACTACTCCCGCCTGCGTTGCCTTCTCCCGGGCTACGACTCGGTCTTCGCCTACCCCCAGCCGAACAAAACCGAAATCCCGTTCGGGCTCGGGCTCGCCATTTTTTCAAAGTCCCGGCTTCGCAATTTTGCTCGTCTCGACCTGCCAGCGGCCGATATCGAGTTTGAATTTGGAGGTGCAATACGCCACCCCTCCAACCGGTTGCTGATCGCGGCATCGACCGAGCTGCAGGGGCGCGAAGTCCGGCTGATCAATACCCATCTGCAGGCCTTTTTTATGATCGGAGCCTCGAGCGCGGACCACCCGGCCCAGCGCAATATGATCGAGGCCGAGCTTCGCCGGCAGACAGGCCCCGCGATTCTGGCCGGCGACCTGAACAGCGCGCCCGATGAAGGAGTTATCGAGCAGTTTGCAAGCGCCGGGTTCCAATGCGTGCAAACAGAGGAAGTCACTTGGCGCAGAAAGCCGTTCGTGATCGATCACATCTTTTTCAACGCCCCTTTTCGTCTGGTGAGCCATCAGGTGATTCCCACATCTTCATCCGACCACCATGCCGTGAAGGCGGAGCTTGCGTTCGCCTGAGCGGTTGCCGATGAAACTCATTTCCTGGAACGTCAACGGCATCCGATCGATCCTCGGCAAGGGTTTGCCTTCCTACCTTGAATCCGAAAATGCAGAGATCGTGTGCCTGCAAGAGTCCAAGGCGCGGCCGGAGCAGGTCGCCCACTCCTTTGAAGGTTACCACGCCTATTGGAATTCGGCCGTGAAGCCGGGCTACTCAGGCACGGTCATTCTCACCCGCAGCGAGCCGCGTTCGGTCACTTGCGGGATCGGCCAGCCGGAGCACGATAACGAGGGAAGGGTCATCACGGCGGACTTCGGGGATTATTATCTCGTGAATGTCTATACCCCGAACTCCCAGCGCGAGCTCACCCGCTTGGATTACCGCACCCGCTCTTGGACTCCTGCCTTTGTCTCCTTCCTGTCGGACCTCCAGAAGTCGAAGCCGGTGATCTTCTGCGGGGATATGAATGTTGCACACCGGGAAATTGACCTCGCCCGCCCCCGCGAGAACATGCGCAATGCCGGATTCACCGTGGAGGAACGCGACGCCTTCGATCGCGTGCTCGATGCCGGGTTTGTTGATACCTTCCGCCAGTTCGAAAAGGGAGGCGGCCACTACACTTGGTGGAGCTACCAGAGCGGCGCCCGCGCACGGAATATTGGATGGAGGATTGACTATTTCTGCGTTTCCAGTTCCCTGACCCCACAGCTTCGTACGGCATTCATCCGCCCAGACGTCCCTGGCAGCGACCACTGCCCGGTCGGAATTTCCATTGATTTATGATAAAACCCACACTCCTCCTGCTCGCCAGCTGCCTCTTTTTGACGGCATGCTCATCGGTGAGCGTTCGCAACGCCGTAACGGATGCTTACCAGCCGCCAGCTGTCCTCCCTGCAAAAATCTACGTCCGCGACTTTACCGATTCCGGACACTCCTTCCGCGTCGGCCGGGCAGATCAGGAGCTTGCCGCCATGCAGGTCGCATTTTCCGCCAGCCTCACTAGCGCCATTGTCGAACGGGCCAAAAAACACCTCGCGCCAGCCGAGCCGCTTGCCGCTTCGATCGCCCCTCCGCAGGAGGCTGCCTGGCTTGTCACCGGGCACTTCGACAGGGTCAACCAAGGCAGCCGCGCTCTCCGCGCTGTCTTCGGTTGGGGGTTCGGCGGCACCAAGCTTGAAACGACCGTCGAGGTCTATGATCTCTCGACGGCAACCCCCCGGCGCTTCCTCACTTTCCAGACAACCGGAGGATCCAATGCCCAGCCAGGCATGCTCACCCCCCCCGATCCGATCGGCACTCCCATGACGGGGATCGCCGCCGCGACTGGCACCGGGCTCTCCATCGACGCCAAGCGCACGTCGCGCATGATTACTGCCGCACTCTCGGAATATATCGCCTCCCGTGGCATCACTTTGGCTTCCCCGCTCCGCGCCAAACCGCTCGGCGCGCTCCCAGGAAAAAAGAAAACTTTCTAAAAAAACTTTGAACAACCGCCTCCGCTAGACGTCTAATCTATCGGTTAAGGCAGTTATTCGGGCCACTGCAAATCAGTTTTTTGTTTTTCCTGATTTTGCGGGCGGTGGCCCGAATCTTTTTTTTGAAGAGCTTGATGTTTGCCTTCCCCTCGTCTAGTGCAGAGATTGCATGCAAGACACCGTATTGGTTGTGGAAGATGAGGCCGACGTGGCAGACCTTCTCCGCTACAACCTGACACGAGCGGGGTTTCTTGTGATGATTTCTGGAGAGGGAGACAAGGGGCTTGCTCTCGCCAGGGAAAAACGCCCGGATATCATTGTTTTGGACCTGATGCTGCCCGGGTTGACCGGACACGAGGTCTGCCGCGCACTCAAAGGCGATCCAAATACCGCCTCGATCCCAATCGTCATGCTCACAGCGAAAGGCGAACCGCACGAAAGAGTTAAAGGCCTTGAGCTTGGTGCCGATGATTATGTGACAAAGCCGTTCAGCCCCCGTGAGCTCGTGCTGCGCGTCCAGGCGCTCCTGCGCCGCCTGCGCGCCTCCGCCCGCACAGAAATCCTCGAGGTAGATGGGCTTAGCCTCAATAAATCCGCCTTCGAAGCCCGCAGGGATGGCCAGAGATTGGACCTCACCACGACGGAATTTAAGCTCCTCTGCCTGCTCCTGGAGCGCCGGGGCCATACGCTCTCCCGGGAGACGCTTCTGAGAGAGGTTTGGGGCTATTCGGCATCGATCGACTCCCGTACGGTGGATACTCACATGCGCCGGCTCCGGGAGAAACTTGGCGCTTGCTCGGATCGTCTGGAAACCATCCGCGGGGAGGGCTACCGCTTCAATGCGGTCGCGGGGGCTTGAGCTTCTGGATGGCGGGAGCAATCGTCTGTCCGGCCGTCGCCGCCGGCGGGCTATTTCTGTACTTTCAAGTTATCCGCCCGATCATCCTAACGCACAGAGCCTTGAAGTCTCTTGCCTCCGGGGACTTTTCTTCGATTTTTCTTTTTGATCGCCCGGGCTTTTTCAAGAAAACGACCTCACATATCCAGAAAATTGCGGAGCGGCTGAAGCAGTTCGACCGCCAAGCTATCGACGAGGAGTTCAACCTAAGAGCCATTCTCTCCAGCATGGTGGAGGGGGTTTTGATCGTCGACCGATCGCAGCGCATCCGACTTGCCAACGATGCGCTCATTGGGATGTTTGACCTGCCCCTCACTCCGCTTAACCGCACGGTTATTGAGGTTTTTCGCAACCACGACCTCCAGCAGGCACTCGAAGCGGCGCTTCTCAGGGGAGCCCCGCAAAAGCTTGAGCTCGCGCTCGAAAATGTTTCCGGAAGTGGCGGCAGCACGACGAAATACTTTGATGTCCATATTGCGGGGCTCAAGCATAAGCCACATTTCCTTCCGGCAGCGGTTATCTTTGTCTTTCACGATGTGACCCTGGTTCGTGGGCTGGAAGCCGTTCGAAGGGAGTTTGTTGCGAATGTTTCCCACGAGTTTCGAACGCCGCTGGCAATCATCGTCGGCTACTTGGAAACCCTCCTCGACGGGGCGCTCGATGATCGGGAAATGGCCGAACGCTCGCTCGAGATCATGCATAAAAATACGCGCCGGCTCTCGTTGCTCATCGACGATCTGCTCTCGATATCCCGCTTGGAGGACCGCGCCAAACTCCTCGACTTCCGCCCGAATGACCTCCGCGATATCCTTGCCCGTGTTCTCGATCACCTCGAACCCAATATCAGCGCCTCCCAAGCAAAAATCGAAATCGACTGGGAACCGGACGCCCGGATGGCCGAGGTCGATGGTTCCCGGATCGAGGAAGTTTTCTCCAACTTGATTGGCAATGCCCTCCGGCATGGCGCCTCCGCAGATTTCCATCTCCGAATCGCCGCATCCTGCCATGGCCCGGAAATCTGTGTCTCCATCGCAGATAATGGCCCCGGGATTCCTTCCGACGATCAGCCTCACATTTTCGAACGCTTCTACCGCGTCCACAAAGACAGGTCCCGCGACGCCGGCGGGACCGGCCTCGGCCTCTCGATCGTGAAAAATGTCGTCCAAGCCCATGGCGGCCGCGTGCGTATCGAGAGCACCCCTGGCCGGGGAGCGACATTTTTCGTCTGTCTTCCCTCCCAGCAGGGCTCCTCAAAAATGCCCGGCTGAGCCGGACGAAGATTAATACAACTTTTCATGCGAGGACGTGTTAGATCTGACGAGTCGTTCGCAAATCTATGAAATCCGCTCCCGCTATTCTTGTCGCCGCCTGCGCTTTGCCTGCCATTCTTTTTTCCCAGGAGCCCACCCCGCCGCCCGCTGGCGAACAGCCGGGAGGTCCCGGACATGAGAAGCTACGAGGGGAGGGGCGCGAAAAATTTCTCGAAAGCCTTCCTCCTGACGTTCGCGCACGTTTCGAAGCTGCGCGCGAAAAGGCCATGAAGGATCCGAAAGTCATCGAGCTCAAAACAAAAGCCGAAGCTGTCGGCAACGAGCTCCGTATCGCTGTCCGCGAGGCCATGATGAAGGCCGACCCCGGCCTTGCCGATCTGATCAAACAAAATGTCGGCAATAAATTCAAAGAAGGAAAGGAGGGCGGGAACCCCGGCCTCGACCAGCTCAGCGAAGGCGATCGCAAGAAGCTGAAGGCGGCTCGCGAAGTAGCCAGGACAGATCCCGCCGTCCAAGCAGCCGAAGAAAAGAGAAGGGCCGCAACGACCCCCGAGGCTCACCGTGCCGCCGGAGACGAATTCCACAAGGCCATGCGCGCCGCCGTCCTCAAAGCTGATCCGTCTCTAGAGCCGATCCTGGACGAGCTGGCAAAATCCCAAAAGGGCGCGATGCGTCCCAAAGGCCCGAAAGGGCAAAATTCCGCGCCGGAACAAGCTCCGCCGCAAGACTAGCCCAATCCCACTTTCAACGGTCAACTGGGCCATGTATGGAATGGCACGAAGACAAGGCCCCTTTGGGCGGATATTCGCCTAGCCCTGAACTGGAGGGCGCTGCGCCGTCAGCGCCCATATTATCTTTGCTTTCGAATGAGCGCGTCCCCGCGCTCTACCGCGCGGGCCGTGGCGACCTTGCGGCACTCTGGAAGCTGCGCCAGCGGTCGAGCGGCAGCGAGGCGAAGGCCATCAGCACCAGATGGGCAGCCATGAACCCTCCAAGCCACGGGACCGCCTTGTTCATGAAGCCGTAGGAATGCAGCCCGACGCCGAGCATGTTCACACCGAACCACGAGAAGCTCGTGATCACATTTCCGAAAAGCGCCATCACCATCAGCCCGCGCTGCCGGATGTAGCCGCCCCAGCGCGCGTGCAGGATGATCGCGCACCAAAGCACAATGAGCAGCGCGCCGTTTTCTTTCGGATCCCAGCCCCAAAATCGCCCCCACGACTGGTCGGCCCAAATGCCGCCCAGCACCGTGCCAACAAAGCTGAACAGCGTCGCAAAGCAGATCACGCCATAGGTCATGCGGGTGAGCGTTTGCGCCATTTCTTTCGTCAGTATGCGGGTGAACACCCCGAGCGCGACGTAGATGATCGCCAGCACTCCCGCGAGAAACATTGCGGAGTAGCCGATCGTGATCGTCACCACGTGGGTCGCAAGCCAGATGTTCGTGTCGAGCACCGCCTGCAACATTTCCAGCGTGTCGCCGCTGCCAGCGAGGTGGTGCGCGATGATCAACGTCGTAAATCCAATGACCGCTGCGCAGGCGGAACCGATGCCGTCCCGGAAAATTCTTTCAAGAATCAGCCCGGTGATCACCGTCGCCCAGCCAATGAAAATCGCCGAGGAATACAGGTTGGTGACCGGCGGGCGGCCTTGCAGGTACATTCTCGAGACGAGCCCAAAGGTATGCACGGCCAGCGCGATCAGCAGCACATAAAATGCGGACTTGTTCAAGGCGCGGCTGCTTCCCAGCCATGAGCCGCACACCAGCAGAAAGGCCAGAACATAGAGCCCCATCGCCTGATAAAACGGCTCAAGATGGTTGAATAAATACTCGTAGGCGGCGCGGCCTGTTGCCTTCTGCTCATGCTTTGCCATCCAGTCCGCAATCCCGCTCACGTGCTGGTTGAACTCAGCCGCATTCCCTCGCAGGTACGCGTCCCCGGTGGCCGCGTAGGCTCTTGTGATGGGGGCTGCCACACCGGTGGAAATGCTCTGCATCAGGCTCGCCCCGACCGAAAGCCACTCGTCGCGCGGCCCTGTGCTGTTGACATCCGGCGGCACCGGCAGGATGGAGGCCATCTCTTCGATGTTCTCAAAGGCCGAGGTGAACTGCGCAAATTCATCGAGCTTCGCCTGGTCGAACTTTTCGCCTTTCTTGCTCTTGAGCGTCGCTTCGATCCCTCCCGGAATCGCCTTCACGAAGTCGTCGATCTCTCTGGTGAATTCTTTTGTTCCCTCCGGCCGCAAAGTGTTTTTCAGGCGCTGGTAAAGCATCAGCGAGTTGCGGAGGTTGTAGATTCCGGTCTGGTAGGGCGTGCGTTTGGCGGACTCAACTTTTTCGACCTTGCTGCCCTCTTCGTCGACCTTTGAGAGAAATGGCAGGATTTCGGCCCAGCTGAAATATTTCCTCTCATGCTGTTCCCAGCCGAATAATCCGAGGACTTCGGGGTTGTTGATAACGAATGAGGGGTAATTGTCTGCCACGCCTGGGTTGAAGAGCACGTCTGCCAGCCAGTGGATTGCGTCGATCGACTTGCCGTCTTCCATCCTCAGTGTCTGCTTGCCGCGCAGGATGAGCAGCGATGTGCGCGCCACCGTGTCGAAGGGCTTGTGACGGCCCTCGGCAAGAACAGGAATTTTTGCAAACGTCACAAGATCGCATTGGCCCTTGGCCGCCCTCGGCATCATTGAGTTCGACGTAACCCACAGCGCCGCAACGGCGAGCGAAATCCAGATAATAATTCGATTCATTGTGCGGAGTCGGTTTTCCGCCGGCGTAAAAATCCGGCAAAATGGTAGGCAAATTGAACGATCAGCCCGAGCGAGACAACCGCGCAGGCAATGTAGGGCGCGATAAAGCTGGGGTTATACACAACCTGAAGGATGGTTGCCTTCTCGTTTTCCTCAAATCCCGATTGGAAAAATGTTTCGCCCCGGTACCGGAGCGGATGGTTCATATAGATCAGAACGTCGCGGTTCTCGTTGCGCTCGGGATCGATCAGCTTCGCGCTGGTCGCAAAGTTTTTCGCGATCCCGGTCCCGGCATAGCGCTCGTGGGTGAATTTCTGCAGCGTCAGGCTGTAGGGCTTGTAATAGCGTGCCTGCCGCATCAGGAGGCGCCAGGTCTTTCCCCCATAGGAAAAGGTCTGTGGCGCGCCCAGCTGATCCGAGACCAGCCAGGTGCCGTTCGTGCCATTAGCGGCTGTAGCGCCCCCCCCGGACGGGCTCGGTGCCACCTCGATCACCGCGCTCACCAGGTCGCGTTCGTTCTCGGCTGTCGCCCGCCGCACTTCGG
>Ga0194063_10001133_pt1 | contig 17856 bp, 16 predicted proteins | sample SepL3720m_MetaG_FD_155459 | JGI IMG/M metagenome (GOLD analysis project Ga0194063, IMG submission 155459) | Anoxic zone freshwater microbial communities from boreal shield lake in IISD Experimental Lakes Area, Ontario, Canada - Sep2016-L373-20m | ecosystem: Environmental > Aquatic > Freshwater... | reverse complement strand
TTTGAATTCGGGGTCGTGTCTTCTTCGTTTGCCTTTCATTTTGTGTGTGTTCGGTTCGGTTTTAATGCCGCCCCCACAAACCACAATCATAGCTTAACCACTGGCCTGATTTTCTGGGTCCGGCTCACTTGATCGGTTATTGAAGCCCCTGAAAAGTTTTTTCTCGAATAGTATTTTATGCCGATCTTGATTAATTCGAATGGTACGCGGATGCCCGACCACAAGCTAACCTTGCTACCCGCTTTGTCTTCCCAGTGGTTCAGGGGTAACTCGGTGACTTGTTCTGTCACGCTGGCTTTGCCGAATTGATTGCGAAACCTGGCAAGTATTTCGACATCGAATAACCAGCGGCTCATGAACGGATCGGCGAAAGCAACGTCGATGACTTCTCTTCTAAAAAGTTTAGACCCGCACTGTGAGTCGTAGACGGGAAGTTGTAAAATCATGCTGGCGCATGTTGCAAACACCCGTCCAACGACATGACGTATCGCCGACCTGTTGACTATGACACCCAGCCGTTTATGGCGGGAACCAAAAATAGCGTATGTTTTTTTGGTCTGCGATTGAATCGCTGACAGAAAGCTTTCGACCTCGTTTAGCGGCGTTGAGAGATCGGCATCCCAATAGCCAATGAAGCTATATTTGGTGTCTTTCATCGCGGCGAGTATTCCTGTACGCACCGCGGCGGCCTTGCCGACATTCGAACTCAAATGAATGGCACTTGCGCGACTCGAGTGCTGAGAGACAAAATAATCTAGAAGCTGTTGGGTGCCATCGCTGCTCCCATCATTGACGAAGCATAAATCCGTGTGATCCTGCGAGGCGAGAAACTCCGAAAACGCACTGGTATCCAAACGTGCGCCCTCATTGAAGCAAGGAATAATCAACAGAGTTTGCTGCATAAGACTTAGCTTAATTGAGTCGCGATACCCGCTCCATTGCTGCGATTTAATTTCCCCAGTTTCATGCGTCGATCCAATCTTATTTGGACAAGTCGAGCACGGATCTCATCGTTGCGTTAAAGTTTCGCCGACGTGCACGCAGGAGATTTGATCCGTCTGCCACTGATCGTGATTTTCAATGATTGAGGTGATGGCCTTGGCGAAGTTTTTGCCTTCTTCCTTCGCGTAGATGGTGTTTTCGAGGTCGGCCGCGAGGGTTCGCTCACGGATTTGATTGCGGTAGTCGTCGTCGTTGACGAGACGGCTGGTGATAGTGAGGAATTCTTCCTCGGAATCAGCCGCACACTCTTGGAGATCGATGAGACGAAGCATCTCAGAGCCGATACGTCCGTACCATTTGTCGCTGTTCCAGGTGACGGTTGGCACACGGCAAAAGAGACTGTCGGACACGGTATTACTACCGCCGAAGTGGTGGGAATCGATGGTGATATCGCCCAGCTCAATGGTGCTCATATAAGCCGCATAATCGAGTGGTGGCATGATCTCGACGTGTTCCGCGCCGAGTTGCTCACTAAGGTTGCGAGTGAATGGGACTCGATCGCTGGCTCGGTCCAGAGAATTGCCCACGAAAAAGCGGAACTTGATGGGTCTGTCGCAGCGATCGATGAGCTTGCGCAGGGTTTGCACATAGCTGTGGTTGATTTTCTGACTCCAGCAAAGGGCATTGAGGATGAGAGGAGAACCGGCAACGGCAGGTTTTTTGAGCCCCCTAAAGGTGTAGAGTGGCACGTTATGCACCATGCCCATGCCGGGAAGGAGAACCAGACGTTCCGAGTAATGCTTTTCTGGCGAGTCCTGAATCTCCACCGCTGCGCCGCTGATGAAGTAATTGACCTTTGAGTCAAAGGTGCTGACCGGGTGGCCGGTAAGGCCGATCTGGATGGGTGCAATTTGCATGTTGGCCATCAGGATCGAGACGTCGCTCATCCCAATGTCGGGGAAGAGCACGACTTGGAAGTCGTTTTGCTGAATCGCGGAGAAATCCAGTACTCCGTTTTTGACTCCGACGCTGCGAACTTCATCGAAGATGGAATGATCGCTATCACGACCATGCATGCCAATGAAGGTCAGATGATAGTCTTCTTTCAGCGCCTTAATGCATTCGAAATACGTCCGGTAAACCGATGTGCCACTGCTCCAAAGACCGCTGATGACGACGATTTTTTTCCGGTCTGGTTTGTTAGTAATGGGAGGAAGCGCCGAGAGCGTTTTACGGGCCGAGTGATTAACGACCGGCTTAACGATTTGATCGAGGTTGTCGCCGGCGTAGGTGGAGCCGAAGTAGGCTTCTTGGATCTGTTCGTTGATCTCCAGCTGTGGGTGTTGGAATCCAAAGTGTTCGCGCAGGTTTTCGTATCCAGATTTGCACTGCAGGGCTCCGTAGTAGGCGCAGGCATAGTGGGCGTACCATAGCGAGGCAGCATTGGCGTTGAGGTCAAAGATGATTTTGCGATCCACTTTAGTGTGGCAGCGCGCATTGAGCAGGGTGAGAATTTTGATGAGGTTGTTTTGCTGAGGCAGAACAATGGCGAGGTGGGCGTCAGTGGTGCGAAATCCACTGATCGCGACTACGTTCATCAGCACATGGTTGGAGGCAATGAAGTGGTGTGCGTAATGATCGGGTATCGAAAAATCTGCTTCGGTAAAGATTGCAAGGAAGGCTTTTACAAAGACGTCGATATAATATTGATCCTGTTCAGAGACCACGATCATTTTGGCATCTTTGAAGTGGCTGAGAATCTCAAGGAATTGTTTGCACAGCGCGTCGTGTTCGCGCTTCGCGAATAGATTCATCCAGTCTTCAAAGCGAAATGTCAGACCGGGCAGCGAAGGCGGGGGGGGCTGCGTGTAAGAAATAGACGGTTGTGACATGCCTAAAACCGATACTAAGTGGGGGCGGATGGCAACATTGATTTTGCGGAGCATCTGGGCTTTGATAAGCTACAGATCGTGTACTCTCACCGTTTACGTTGGGGCGGCGATTTGATACTTCGTTCGTCCGGCAGTCTTTCACTCGACCAGCCTGTGGGAAACTCGTCCCTGCAACAAAAAGTGATTCACTCAGCAAGGGGGCGTACGCCGATGCCAAGGAGAGTATGGAACTTGGGGGGCTCGGTTTCGCGGTCTGCCACGATGGTTTCGACTCGAATGAATCCGGACTTTTCGAGCATGGCGGCGAGATCGCTCTCGGAAAACCCGAGCCAGCGGTCGGCGTAAAGTTCGCGTGCCTCTTCAAAATTGTGCTGCAGGAGATCGAGTACGATCAGTCGGCCACCGGGTTTGAGGATGCGGAATGCGGCATCCAGTGCGCGATGCGGGTGCTCGGCATGGTGGAGCGCTTGACTGAGGATCGCGAGATCGAGGCTAGCGTCGTCGATGGGTGGGTTTTCGATGTCGCCGATCCGGTATTCTAGATTGGTAAGGCCATTTTGAATGGCGAGGTTTTGGCCGAATTCGACCATCTTGGGCGAAAGGTCGACGGCGATGACTTTTTCGGCGCGCTGGGCTAATAGTTGGGCGAGGGTGCCTTCGCCCGCACCCAGGTCGGCCACGACTTGGTAGTTGAGGACTTTGATGAGTGCCTCGGCGAGTGCTTTCCACGAACGGCCCGGCACGTAGTCCTTGCCAAAGCGACCGGCCAGTTCGTCAAAATACGCGCGCGAGCTATCTCGGCGCTTTCGCAGCAGATGTTGGAGAGCCGCCTCGTCAGCGTTGACTTCGGGTACTTCTGCGGCGGCAAGGCGGGCCACTTCCATGAGGTCTGCATCTGCAGTACAGGTGTAGATGTTGTTCTTGCCGCTGCGTTCGTCGCTGACCAGTCCTTCGGTTTTGAGCAGCGATAGCTGGGTTGAAATCCGGCTTTGGCCCATGCCTAGCACTTCCTGCAACTCGGCCACGGAAAGCGATTCGTTCTCCACCAGCCTCAAAATTCGCAGGCGGGTTGGGTCGGAAAGGAGTTTGAGAGATTTCAGCATTGACGCCATGCGCACGATAATGCATCAACGCATCGCGATTTGACGATACGAAAATTTAAAAAGCAGATGAGCACCTACATATTTTCCTCAGAATCCGTTGGCGAAGGGCACCCAGACAAGGTCGCCGACACTATTTCAGACGCCATCCTCGACGCTTGTTTGGCGTTTGATCCGAAAAGTCGGGTCGCTTGCGAAACCTTCGTAAAGAGCAACGTAGTTGTCGTCGGCGGCGAAATCACCATCCCAAAACTTCAGAATAAGAAGAAGGGGACGACCCAACCGATCGACGAGGTGATCAATCTCGGCAAAATCATTCGCGATGCGGTGCGCGGCATCGGCTACACGAACGATGACGATGTGTTCCACGCGGACAAACTTTTCATCAACAACTACCTAACCGCGCAGAGCCCGGACATTGCTCAAGGCGTTGACGCTAAAGGCGCCGATGGCAAAAAACATGAAGAACAGGGCGCCGGCGACCAAGGAATCATGTTCGGTTACGCCTGCAATGAGACGCCCGAGCTGATGCCTGCGCCGATCATGTTTGCGCACCGCCTGGGTCGCGAGCTGACCCGCATCCGCAAGACGGGCAAGGTTGCTTGGCTGCGTCCCGATGCGAAGTCGCAGGTGTCGGTGGAGTATGTCGATGATAAGCCGACTCGCATTATCAATGTGGTGATTTCCACCCAGCACGCCGACGGCATCGCGCACGCCGAAATTGAAAAGTTCTGCATCGAGCAGGTGATCAAGAAGGTGCTTCCCAAGAACATGCTGACGAAGGACACCGTCTATCTGATCAACCCGACTGGCAACTTTGTCGTTGGTGGCCCGCAAGGGGATAGCGGCCTGACGGGTCGTAAAATCATCGTCGATACCTACGGCGGCACGGGTCGTCATGGCGGCGGTGCTTTCTCCGGCAAGGACCCATCGAAGGTCGACCGCTCGGCTGCTTATATGGGCCGCTGGGTGGCTAAAAACGTGGTGGCGGCTGGTCTGGCCAGTCGCTGCGAAGTTCAGTTTGCCTACGCGATCGGCCACCATGAGCCAGTCAGCGTGCACGTCGACACCTTCGGCACGGGTACGGCCAGCGACGAGAAAATCCTCAAGGCGATCCTTAAAGTGTTTTCTTTCAAGCCCGCCGATATCGTCAAACAACTCAAGCTGCTGCGTCCAATTTATTCGAAGACCACCAACTACGGCCACTTCGGCAAAGATGATAAAGACCTCACTTGGGAAGCCACCGACAAAGCGGCGGCCCTCCAGAAGGCGATCGGCTGATTCCCTAATTTACTAAACCAAACACTACAAAGATGAGCTTCACAGATTACAAAGTTAGAGACCTCGGCCTGGCCGCTTTCGGCCGCAAGGAAATCGAAATTGCTGAGCACGAAATGCCCGGCTTGATGGCCACTCGCGAAAAGTACGGCAAAGAAAAGCCGCTGCAAGGCGTACGCATCATGGGATCGCTGCACATGACGATCCAAACGGCAGTGCTCATTGAGACGCTGGCCGACCTCGGTGCCGAAGTGCGCTGGGTGAGCTGCAACATTTTCTCCACTCAAGACCACGCCGCGGCTGCGATTGCCGTTCGCGATATCCCAGTCTTCGCCTGGAAGGGTGAAACGCTTGAGGAGTATTGGTGGTGCACTTGGAAGGCGCTGGTGAGCCCACAAGGTCTCGGTCCTCAGCTGATCGTGGACGATGGTGGCGATGCGACTCTCCTCATCCACAAGGGCTTCGAAATGGAAAACGGATCCGACTGGATCAGCACTCCATCCGAGAGCCAAGAGGAGCAAGTCATCAAAGATCTGCTCAAGGACATTAAGGGCAAGCAGCCCGGTATTTTCCACGAGATCGTGAAAGAGTGGAAGGGGGTTTCCGAGGAGACCACCACCGGCGTCCATCGTCTCTATCAGATGGCCAAGGCAGGTACGCTGTTGATCCCAGCGATCAACGTGAACGACTCGGTCACCAAGTCGAAATTCGACAACCTCTATGGCTGCCGCGAGTCATTGCTCGATGGTATCAAGCGTGCCACCGACGTGATGATCTCCGGCAAAGTCGGCGTGGTCTGCGGCTACGGCGATGTCGGCAAAGGTTGTGCCCAAGCGCTTCGCGGCGCGGGTGCCCAAGTGGTGGTGACCGAAATCGACCCGATCTGCGCGCTGCAAGCGGCGATGGAAGGCTTCCGCGTGCTGCCGATCGAAGATACCCTCGGCTGGGGCGACATTTATGTCACCACGACTGGCAACAAGGACATCATTCGCCTTGAGCACATGGAGAAGATGAAGGATCAGGCGATTGTTTGTAACATCGGTCACTTCGACAACGAGATCCAAATCGACAAGCTCAACAACGCCCCAGGCGTGGTGCGTGACAACATCAAACCACAAGTTGACAAATACACCTTCCCGACGGGCAACAGCCTATACATGTTGGCTGAAGGTCGTTTGGTCAACCTTGGCTGCGGCACGGGTCACCCAAGTTTCGTCATGTCGAACTCCTTCACCAACCAAACGCTCGCGCAGATCGATCTTTGGAAGAACAGGGACGTTTACAAGGCCGGCCAAGTGACGGTCTTGCCAAAGCATCTCGACGAAGAGGTTGCTCGACTCCATCTCGAAAAAATCGGTGCCAAGCTCACCAAGCTCACGACGGCTCAAGCAGACTACATCGGTGTCTCTGCCGAAGGCCCATTCAAGGCGGATCACTACCGCTATTGAGCCCTGTCCTCCCCCAAACGACCCACTGTGCAAACGGTGGGTCGTTTTTGCGTTATTGCAATGGCGCTTAAAAGTTTACGAATCAGACTGGTAGACGGTGAATTCGATGGTAATCTCCTGCAGTTCATGACGGCCAGTGATACATATAAGCGCATTAAATCTGAGCCCCTGTTGGGCGGTCTAGCCCTATTGCTGCTGCTGTTAGGTTGCTTTTCGGTGCTCAAGCCGTTTTTGACGGCACTGACTTGGGCAATGATCTTGGCGTATGCACTCCACCCCTTGCAGCGGATTTTCACGCGTTGGTTTCGTGGGTCGCGTACATGGGCCGCTTGCTTTGTGACTTTGACGATGACCGTAGTGTTGGCAGGTCCGATTTTTTTGATTGGATTTAGCATCGCACAAGATGGGAAAGACCTCGCCATCGCGACTCGTAAATGGCTGATGGCTGCGCCGGAACGTGCGCCAGCCTGGGTTGGGCAAATGCCCCTGGTCGGTGAACAGCTTTCTGGGTACTGGTCGAACTTTGCCGAAGACCGGAACCGCTGGATCAGCCAACTTGATAAGGAAGTGAAGGCCATCCCACTGCGGCCGCGGATTGTTCAGGAAGGTAGCGAGGGACCTGTCGCTGAGGGGGGACCAACACCTCATGAGGGTCCCGATGAAAAAATGGTGGATGAGGATAAAAAGCTATCATCGACGCATTTCGTCGTGCTGTTCGGCAAGTTTCTGGTTTGGGCGAGGTCTTGGTTGATTGCGGTTGGGCTCGCGGTGTGGTCAGGGGTGACGCAGATTTTGGTGAGTGCTTTTCTAGCGTTTTTCTTGTTGCGAGATGCTCCGATTCTATCGGATCGGCTCGCTGTCGTTATGAATCGGTTAGCAGGCAAGCGCGGCCAACACCTCATCATGGTCGCAGGTGGAACGGTGCGCGGGGTCATTTACGGGATCCTGGGTACGGCCATTGCGCAGGCGCTTGTGGCCGGGGTGGGATTTTGGATCGCGGGCTTGCCGGGAGCGGTTCTGCTTACGGTGCTGACGTTCTTTTTTGCGGTCATTCCTCTGGGTCCGCCGATGATTTGGCTGCCTTCCTCGTTGTGGCTATTTGCTCAAGACAAGACAGGCATGGGGATCTTCATGCTGTTATGGGGAACCTTTGGAATCAGTGGCGTGGATAACTTTTTGCGGCCCTACCTGATCAGCCAGGGCAGCAAGATGCCGTTTGTGTTGATTTTCTGCGGAGTCATTGGTGGAGCTTTGGCCTTTGGTTTGGTCGGCGTGTTTCTCGGGCCCACGCTTCTCGCCGTCGCATTTCGATTGATCGAAGAGTGGTCATCGACAGCGCCTGAATCCGAAGCCGGACCCAACGTAATTTAGTTCAGGATTGCGCGAATCTTCGCGATTAGGCAAATAGTGGCATGGCGGTGAGTCCCTCGGTGTTAGGTAAGGTTCTCGATTGCTTCGAACGAAATTTTCGGGATCGGGGCGAGCTGGGTGCATCGATCAGCATCTGGTGGGACGGCATGGAATTGATTGCCCGTGGCCACGGCTGGTGTGAGCGCGAGCAGCTGCGCCCATGGACCGTTGAGACTCTGGTTCCAGTTTACTCGGCGACGAAAGTTCCCGCAGCAGCAACTTTGTTGCTGGCCTTGGACCATCACGGACTTTCGGCGCAGACTCCAGTGCGCGAAGTCTGGTCGAAGTTTCCCGTCGCTGGGGCGACGTTTTCCCAGTTGCTGTCTCACCAATGCGGTTTGGCCATCTTGGATCAACCGGCGAATGTCTTTGAACATGACGAGGTGGTATCTGCCATCGAGACGCAGGTGCCCGCATGGAACCTTGGAGAAGGGCACGGCTATCATCCGCGAACCTTCGGCGCCCTAACCGATGAGGTGGTGCGGCGTCTCACGGGGCGGACTCTGGGTCGCTACTGGTGCGATAAAATCGCGGATCCGCTGCGCTTGGATTTTTGGATTGGCTTGCCCGAGAGCGAATGGCCGCGCGTTGCGCGATTGTATCCCGGCAAGGCGAGCAAGGACGATCTGGCGGACGCATTCTACCAGCAGCTCACCACGGCGGGAACCTTCACGCGGCGCGCCTTTGCTTCGCCGCGCGGACTGCACGCGATTCATGAAATGAACGAATTCCGTGCTTGGGCTGCGGGCTTGCCTGCGCTGGGCGGGGTGGGGACTGCCTCGGCCATTGCCAAGTTCTATCAGGCAGCCATCGGCGCGATCGACAGCCCCTTATCCTCGGCCGTGAGGCTGGCGCTGGCCAGCACTCAATCCTCAGGCGAGGATCGCGTGCTGCTCCGGCCGACCGTTTTCACCTGCGGAGCCCAGCAAGATCCGCGCGATGAATCGGGAGTCAAAATCCGGCAGATCTATGGCTCGTCGGATTCGGCTTTCGGCCACCCCGGCGCGGGTGGCAGCCATGGCTTGGGCGATCCTGAAACGGGAATCTCCTTCGCCTACGTCATGAATCAAATGGACCTGAGCGTGATGCCGGGGGCGAAGTGCATGGAGATGGTTGGCGCCTTGTTTTCAGAAATTTGACAGAACAAGCGGTACGGGCGTTGTCGCTTGCATAGCCGCTTGACCGATTCCTCACCGGGAATCCATGCTCCGAGTCATGCGAATCCTTACTGGCCTTCAGCCTAGCGGAAAACTTCACGTCGGAAATTTCTTCGGTGCGATGGAGCCTGCGGTGCGACTCCAAGATCGTGGCGAAGCCTTCTATTTCATAGCGGACTACCACGCGATGACCTCTTCGCACAATCCAGCGGCGTTGCGTGAAAATGTCCGCGAGCTAGCCGTCGACTTTTTGGCCTGCGGTCTCGATCCCGCACGGGCGGTGTTTTTTCGACAAAGCGCCGTCCCCGAGGTGAACGAACTGGCTTGGTTGCTCTCCACGGTCTGCCCGATGAGCTTGTTGGCAAAATGCCACTCCTATAAAGACAAGACGGCGCAGGGAATCGCTGCGAACCATGGCCTGTTCGCTTACCCAGTGCTCATGGCAGCGGATATTTTGCTGTACGATTCGAATCAGGTTCCTGTCGGCAAGGATCAAAAGCAGCACTTGGAAGTGACCCGCGATCTCGCCGTGAAATTTAATGAAACCTATGGCGATGGCACCGTGATCCTGCCGGATCCGATCATCCGCGAAGACACCGCCGTAGTGGTCGGGCTGGATGGTCGCAAGATGAGCAAAAGCTACCACAACACGCTGCCCATCTTTGGAGACGAGAAGCCGTTGAAGAAGCTCGTCATGAAAATCACCACCGACTCGACGCCGGTGGAAGACCCCAAACCGACCGAGGGTTCCACGATTCTCTCGCTCTACAAACTCTTCGCCAGCCCCGCGGATTACGCGACGATGGTCGCGGATTATGAACGAGGCGGCGTGGGTTATGGCGATTTTAAGAAGCGGCTGGCCGATGCGTACTGGGATTATTTCGCGCCGATGCGCGCGCGCCGCACGGAAATTCTGGCCGATCCGGGATGGGTTGATGAGGTGCTTGCCGCCGGCGCACTGCGTGCTCGCGAAGAGGCGGCTAAGGTGCTCGAGAGAGTTCGCCGGGCGGTCGGGTTGATTTGAGGCTTCCAGTAGCCCACCGATTGCGGAACAATGAACGCTTGCCTTGGCGTGTTCGCTCATGAATGGTGGCTAGGTCGTGTCTTCTTTGCATCGCAAGCCAATCTGGCTCATTCCTAACTTGTTGAGCCTCGATGCTCCGCTGGTTGCCGTTGCTTGGCTGCATATCTTTGCCAAAACCTGGCGCGTAAATTACCTGCCGTGGGTCGCGTACCTGTCTCTTGCACTCGTGGTCTGGGTGATTTACGTCACCGATCGATTGATCGATGCCTCCACTCAGCAAGGTGATGCCAGGAAACTGCAGCTTCGCCACGATTTTCACCGCAAGCATCAGCGCGTTCTTCGTGCGCTGGCGGTAATGGCTGGGGGGCTGGCGTTGGTTCTTGTCGTCAAAGGAATGCCGGTCTCGATTTATAGCTATTCCATCGTTGGCGGCATCATCATCGCAGGCTTTTTTGCGTTATCGATTTTTTCAACGCATGAGCCAAATGAAATCCCCTACGCCAAAAATATTTTAGCGGGGCTCGCATTCGCCTACGGCACGGCGATTCTTGCCTTTGCCTTCACCGGCTTCGATCTGCGGGAGCTGGTTCAATCGCGCGAGCTCATTTGTTTTGCGGTCCTTTGTGTGCTCAATATATCAGCAATCGACCTCTGGGAGCATGCCGGTCGTTCGCGTGATCCCGAGGTCAGCGCCACCGATGAACTCGCGCTCACTCTACCGTTGACTCTGTTAGGTGCGGCCTCGCTCATTTTTGCAGTGCAAGACCATGAGCTGACTACTCGGCCATTCTTCTATGCGATTTTGACGGGTGCGGGCTTGATGTATGTTCTGAACCGCAATCGCTCACGATTCCAGATGGATGCACTGCGGGTCCTGGCAGATGTTGCATTGCTGGTGCCATGGATCGTGTTCCTTGCTTCGTCGCGATCCGCGTCATGATCCGTGCTTGCAGTTTCGATTTTGGTTACTACGCTCATTGTGCCAATGATCCAATCAGCCACTAAAATCAAAAAACCTGCATTTATCATTCTCGGAGCACCCGGTTCTGGGAAAGGCACTCAAGGTAAGATCCTGGGCCGGGTCCCTCGATTTGTTCACTGCGCTTGTGGCGATGTGTTTCGTTCGCTCGATACCCGCACGGCCATCGGCAAACAATTTGTCGAGTACTCAAGCCGCGGTGAGTTGGTGCCTGATGAGCTGACTATCGAATTGTGGAAGGCCCAGATCGACAATCTCAGCGACTCCCACCTCTATAAACCCGACATCGACTTCCTGGTTCTTGACGGCATTCCCCGCAATGTTCGTCAGGCGGAGATTCTCACCCGTTATTTGGAGGTACACCAAGTCTTTCACCTCTCCTGTCCCAACCGCAACGAGCTCGCACGTCGCATGCGCAAGCGGGCGCTCAAAGACAACCGCATCGACGACGCCAGCGACAAAATCATCGACCAACGCATCGCCACCTACGAAGCCGAGACCAAGCCAATCTTGGATTTCTATCCCGATGATCGCATCACCACGATCGATGCGACTCAGCCGCCCGTGAAGGTGCTTGCGGAGATGATCCACTGCATTACCCAATTGCCGGTCTATCATCAGATGGCGCAAGGCATCGCTTGATCTGATCTTGCCATGCGGCTCATCTTTATTGCCACTGGCGACATCGCGCTGCCTTCGTTTCGTTATTTGCTGGAACAGGGTCCGCGCCCGATCGCCTTGGTGACGCAACTGGACAAACCCGTCGGCCGTCATCAAACGCTCACGCCGCCCACGATCAAAGTGGAGGCACTGGCAGCCGGCATCCCCGTATTTCAGCCAGAGAAAATCGGTGATATTGCCGGGAAACTGGCCGCCATGGAACCTGAGGTTCTGGTTGTCATGGCCTATGGCCAAATCCTGCGGCAAAACGTTCTCACCCTGGCCAGCAAGGCGATTATCAATCTTCATGCATCGCTGCTGCCGCGTTTCCGCGGTGCCGCTTGCATCCAAGCCGCCATTGATGCCGCAGATCGTAAAACCGGGGTCACTGCGATGCACGTGGTGCGCGAACTGGACGCTGGCGACATCATTCTGGCGAAATCCATTCCCATCGCTGCGGATGAAACCGGAGGTACTCTCCACGATCGTCTCGCCGAACTTGCGCCCTCGGTCATGGCGGAAACCTTATCCCAACTTGCGGCAGGCACCGCGACGAGGGTTCCTCAAGAGGCAGCCGAATCATGCTATGTCTCAAAGCTCGAGCGCGATCAGGGGCGGCTTGATTGGTCGCAACCTGCGACCGCCCTCGAGCGCAGGATTCGCGCCTACGATCCATGGCCCGGCACATTCACAGTTGCCACAGAGGCCGGCCACAGCCGACGCCTGAAAATTTTCCCGCCGACCACCGTGGTCCATCAGTCACTCGCCGCAGGCGAGGTCGCCGTGATTGACGACCAGCTCGTCATTGGCTGCGGCAAGGACGCGCTCCGGATCGAGACCGTGCAACCGGAAGGCGGTCGCAGAATGTCTGCCAGAGACTACCTGCGAGGGCGACAACCCACGGCACTCGGGTGATCCAAGGCATCAGTAAAGTCATTTGAGAATTTTTGTCCTTTGCCTCATCGCGATTAATCGTGAATCTAGTGGCAATGTTTTCAGTAGCCGGAGTCATTGCCAGTTCGGTGGTAAATATTTCGCCGCTGTTTGCCTTGCTGACTCTGGTTTTGGTATTGGCGGTGATGATTTCACTGGTTCTGGTGAAGTTTAAACAAAGCCTGCTCGTGGGCTATTTGCTCAGCGGGGTGTTGATCGGCAACTGTGGACTGCTTTGGTTCACCGGCTTGGACAAAGGCGATCCGGTAATCACCAACTTTGCTGAAATCGGAGTGATTCTCCTGATGTTTACGCTGGGAGTCGAATTTTCACTCAGTGAGTTCAAGCATCTCTGGCGCCCGGCCTTGGTTGGCGGTGGGTTGCAAGTGACGATCACGGCTGGGATTGTTGGATTGTTAGCTATGGCATGGGGACTGCCCAAAGCAGACAGCATCGTGTTAGGCATCGCGGTGGCGTTGAGCTCAACCGCGGTGGCGATGATGTCGTTTCATGCGATGGGCCAGCAGAACAATCCTGGCGCCCGGGCCAGCCTGGGCGTCGCGCTATTTCAAGACGTTTTGGTGATCGTGTTTTTTTTGGTGATGCCCGCGCTGTATGGCGGCGGTCAGGGTTCAGTGGCGTCTCAGATCAGTGTGGCTTTGGGTAAGGGCGGCTTGTTTTTAGTGGGAGCATGGCTGCTGGGGCGCTATGGCCTCACCCCCTTGCTCAATGCTGTGGCTCGCACGCGCAGTCGCGAGTTATTCACCCTGACGGTGATCGGGCTTTGTGTGGGCGTGGCTTTTGCCGGCGGGGCTTTGAATCTGTCACTTGCCTTGGGCGCTTTCGCTGCTGGACTGGTGGTCAGCGAGTCGATTTACAGTCACCGGATTCTTTCCGACATCCTGCCGTTCAAGGATCTCTTTCTGGCGATTTTTTTCATCTCGGTCGGCTTGCTGATCGATCTGTCGGTGATCGCTTCGGATTGGGAGCGGGTCTTGTTAGGCAGTGGGGTCATTCTACTCCTCAAGAGCGGGATTGTTTTTGCCGTCTTGAAATGGATCAAGCTGCCGGGGAGATCGGCGCTGCTAGCGGCGGGCAGCCTGGCCAGCACAGGGGAGTTCTCGCTGGTGCTCATCGGCAAGGCGGGCGGCTATCGGCCATTTGATCCGAGCATGGAGCAAATGCTTCTCGTCTGCACGGCCGTGACGATGGCGGCAGTCCCAACCTTGATGCGCTTGGCACGGCCTTTTGGGGCTTGGCTGGAAAAAAAGGGCATCTTCAAGGCTCACCAACTGCCGCCCGAGGCGATGAGCTCGTCCAAGGCCATCAAGCGAATCTCTGATCACGCGATCATCTGCGGCTACGGCCCGGTCGGCCGGTCGCTCAATGAGGCTCTCAAGCGCTGCGGCGTGGACACGCTGGTGATGGAGCTTAACTCCGACACCGTCCGAGAATTGAAACGCGACGGCCAGCCTGTGCTCTTCGCGGATGCGGCGCACCCAGAGGCACTCGATCTCGCCGGTATTGAGCGGGCGCGTTTGGTGGCGTTCACCTTTCCTGCGGTGGCTGCGACTTGTGCCGCCGTCCCTCTGGTGCGGGAAAGAAATAGCGGAATCTGCATATTCGGCAGGGCGAAATTTCCCGGCGAGGTCATACGCTTGCGCGAGATGGGCGTCCAAGTCATCCACGACGAACGCGAGAGCGCAGTGGCCATGGTGCGGGCCGCCATTTCCTCTTATGAGCGTGCCGACATCAATCCCGAGGAAATCGTCGGACAGACGATGCCTGTGCATTGACTATCGATTCGCGTGATCCGAACCACGAAACTCACGAAGAGCACGAAAGAATGAAAAGTGGTGGAAACGGTTGCGCCTGACCGATCCATAAATTTTCTAAAACCAGCCCTTCGTTGATTTTTCGTGCGATTTCGTGTTTTTAGTGGTTTCCGTTTTCTTCTCTGAGCTAAGAATCTGCGTGTGACACTACTCTTGGCAATCGAATCTTCCTGTGACGAAACGGCGGTCGCGATTGTTCGCGGCTCGGTCGGTCAGGCGACGGAAGTGCTGGCGTCGGAAATTTCCTCGCAGATCCCGCTGCACCGCGAACACGGCGGGGTGGTGCCTGAGCTGGCTTCCCGTAATCATTCACTTCACCTGCGCGGCCTGGTGGAAAAGACGCTGGCGGATGCAGGCGTTGCCATGGCGGAGATCGATGCATTTGCCGCCACCACCGGTCCGGGGCTGGCGTCCTCGTTGCTGATCGGCAGCACGGCGGCCAAAGCCATGGCCTGCGCGGCGCGGCGACCCTTCCTAGGCATCAACCATCTGGAAGGCCATTTGCTGTCGCCGTTTCTCGATCAAACCGCGGTTCCACCGCACGTAGCGCTGATCGTTTCCGGCGGTCACACGTTGCTGTTGGATGTCGAAGGTCCAGGTCGCTATCAGAAACTGGGCAGCACCCGCGACGACGCGGCGGGAGAGGCTTATGACAAGGTTGGCAAGATGCTAGGTCTGCCTTATCCCGGCGGACCCGAGATCGAAAAAGTCGCACGCGGCGGCAATCCGCAAGCCTATGATTTCCCGCGCTCGATGCTGCACGAACCGCACCTCGATTTTTCGTTTTCGGGATTAAAAACGGCGGTGCTGTACACCCTGCAAAAGGAAAAAGGCGAGCTGCCGCTGGCGGATCTAGCCGCTTCCTTTCAACAGGCGGTGATCGACATCCTCGTGCAAAAGACGCTGCGCGCCGCCCAGCAGACGGGCCGCCGGAAAATCGCTTTTTCAGGCGGTGTCAGTCTCAATCAGGCCTTGCGTCAGGCGTTCCAAGAGGCAGGCGACCGCGCGGGCTTGGAAATCGCCGTCGCCTCGCCCGTGTTTTGCACGGACAACGCGGCGATGATCGCCTTTGCCGCGCTGCTGCGCCACCTTGCGGGCGAGAGCTCGCCACTGGACGGGGACATTCATCCCAATTTGCCGCTGGTCTAACCCATCACTTTGGAGTAACAACAAAAGGACCCCGCGATGACTTATCAAACGCTCGTTTTCGATTTCGATGGCACTATCGCTGATACTCTGGGCGAGACGCGTCGCATTTTCAACCAGATCGCGCCCGACTACGGCATCCGCCAAGTGGAAGAACAGGAGCTCGATTCGCTCCGCCATCTTTCACTCAAGGAGTTGCTCGATCATCTCGAAATCCCCAAATGGCGCGTTCCGACTCTGATTTCGAGGGGGACCAGCATCTTGCGCGGCAACATCGCGCAGCTGCCTTTGATCGACGGGATGGGGGAGATCATTCTCGAGCTGCGCCGCCACGTGCGCAGCCTGGGCATTCTCACCTCGAACAGCACCGCCAACGTCGATCTTTTCCTGCGGACTCACGGACTGCGCGATCCGTTCGACTTCATTTCCTCCACCTCCAAGCTCACCGGCAAGGCCAAGCACCTCAAAGCCATCCGCAAGACCTTCTCACTGGAGCCTGATGAAATGCTCTACGTTGGCGACGAGTTGCGCGACGTGAAGGCTTCGCAAAAGGTCGGTATTCCCATTGCTGGGGTCACTTGGGGCTTTAATTCGCGCGAATCGCTGGCAGCGGCAGAGCCGGATTTCCTATTTGACCAACCTTCAGACTTCATGAGCCTGTTAGCCAGGCCTTGATCCGGCGCGGGGAATTATCTCCGCTCCTCCCTAGGCGGGTTGACACCGGTGGGGTCGGGTGGCCAACCTCCCACCATGTCGGATGAGCCATCGCCCAGTGAAAATCAAACCGCGCCAGAACCCGTCGCCGAGCCATCGGCCGCGGCCGCCACAAAGTCGGGCATTTCGTCCACAGTCGCCTTGATCGGTGTCGTCTTGGCCCTGGCGGGCGTTCTTCTCGCGACTGGATTCAAAAACCAGTTCAAGTCGGCCACCACCGACCCCGCGCTACTCGCCACCCTGCAGGCCGAGGCCAATGCCTTGCACAGCGAGTACAACCACGAACGCATCGCCATGGGCCTACGCCCGCTCGAAGGCGCTGCCGAGCCGATCGAAGCGATCGCCACCCGCCTCCAAAAAGACATGGACACCTTCGTCGCACTCGCTGGCAGTTACCAAAAAATGCTCGGTGAAAAGGAAAGCGAGCTGACCGCCAGCAACTCCCAACTGCTCCGCAGCGAGCAACAGCGCCAGACCCTCACCGACGCAAACGCCAAGCTCCAAGCTGACCTCAAGCGCGGCTCACTGGGTGGCGCCGAGATCGAGGTCCTCGTACACGACCTACAGGCGGCCAAATCCCAGCGCGACTCGATCGCCGCCGAACTGGCCACCGCCCGCCAGAAAATCGAAGCCATGAGCACCGGTGCCACCGCCGAAGATTTTGCCGACCTCCAGCGCCGACTCGACGAGACGCTGCGCGCGAAGGAATTTTTCGAAGCCCGTGCCAAAACACTGGAATCCGAAGCTTCCAGAGCCAAATAATTGGCGAGTCCGGGTGATCTTACGAAATTAACCGCTTTAGGGTCAGAATCCTCATGGATTCCGAGCCCTGAAGGGGTAGGAGTGCGACGACAATCGCAAAGAGTGTGATCGTGGTGCCGAAAATTAACACCGGGGTGTTAAAGAGAAACACTGGGGTGTTGAAGACATGGCACGTGGTGTTAAAGACATGGCACGTGGTGTTGAAGACATGGCACGTGGTGTTGAAGACATGGCACGTGGTGTTGAAGACATGGCACGCGGTGTTGAAGACATGGCACGTGGTGTTGAAGACATGGCACGTGGTGTTGAAGACATGGCACGTGGTGTTGAAGACATGGCACGTGGTGTTGAAGACATGGAACGTGGTGTTGAAGACATGGCACGCGGTGTTGAAGACATGGCACGCGGTGTTGAAGACATGGCACGCGGTGCTGAAGATGTGGCATGGAGGGTGTAAGATTTTTTGTGTAAGTAGGATTCCACTGGTGAACCTGAACGACTAAAGGAACATCAAATGAAAACCACCATCGAAGACAAACTAATCGACCAGCTACTCGCAAATTACCGCAAGCCCGA